>Ga0302126_10000726_pt1 | contig 20766 bp, 11 predicted proteins | sample CB4_20m_MG_FD_203108 | JGI IMG/M metagenome (GOLD analysis project Ga0302126, IMG submission 203108) | Marine microbial communities from Western Arctic Ocean, Canada - CB4_20m | ecosystem: Environmental > Aquatic > Marine > Oceanic | place: Canada: Western Arctic Ocean | collected 2017-09-24 | reverse complement strand
GTTATAAACGCATCAGAAGTCGGCATGGCATTAAATAGAGAAGTAGAAGCAGTCGTTAGGCTTAAGGAAAAAGGAACTCTTTTGGGAGGAATTGTCGCCGCGATGATTCAAATTTTGTATTTTATTCTAGTTGTATTTTCGTTCGCTCTGAAGAAGTTTATCACTCCCGAAGACCGAATGAATGTGAAAATAATCGTTCTGGGAGATGCGCGAGTTCCAGTTCTAATAGCCTTATTGCGATGGATTTATGAAATTCCAATTCAGCCAAACCAGGAAATTTTAGCCGATTTGTATCGATTAGCCGTGAAGTTTAAAATTGATGGTTTACCAAACTATTGCTTGCATAGATTGAGGGCGGAAATGAATCCATATTTAGCTGCCTCTGCGGCTAGTTTAGCGTTCGAAATTCGAGATTTATCCTTATGGCAAGCCGCGGTGAGATGTGCACAAGGTGATTGGGCGGGAGTGAGTCAATCCGAAGAGTTCATAAACTTGCGACTGTCTTATCCAGCAATTGCGAAAGAATACACTCTGTCTTCTCACCAATCGATCGAAGTTCCGGGACATATTCCTTTCGCTCGACGACAATTTTCGAAGAAGAATTAGATTATTTGTTTGTAACTATACTACTATGGTACATTATTATATTACTACATTATTTTTATCTAGACATTCCACCCGCTTTGCAAGAGATTATCAACGAGTCGAAGCGATAGAGATGGATTTGCTAAAACAACGAGTTCGCCATTTTCGCAGCCGACGATTATATTCGTTTCGTCACCCGTGAACGTTACAGACGTAACTGTAGAATCCAGCGCCCAAGTGTTATACAAAGAGAGCCACGGCAAAGTGAATAGACATACACCTCCCTCGCCGACACCTTCACTACTAATCGCCTTTGTTATTTTCTTCTTCTCAGTTCCAACTATAACGAATTCTCCCGATCGACTCCATGTCAAAGACGTCACTGGCGGAATGAGATCCAACAATGTTCTCTCAGAAATAACGTGTCCGTTTAAATTAGCTGACCTTAAAGTATGTGAGTTTCGTTCCCATGCAACGATAATGCCGTCCGGGGTCACGACATTTAACTCGCCTTTCAAATCTGGCACATTCGTAACGAGCTCATTCGTCATTAAACGAAAAATGGCAGTCCCATTCGACTTTGAGGTTGCGACTATGACATTCAAGTCTGCGGAAATAGAAAGCGCATCTATTCTAGCACCGTGACCGCGATAAAATCGCACGGGCTTATTGCCAACAATTTGCGCATAAGAGCCCGATGCGGCGCTAAAATTATTCCCAAACGTTTCAAATTCTCTGCGATGAAGCACTTCCAAAATCGTCATCGATCCTTCGTTGAAAATGCTGTTAGCCTCGACGCGCATCAAAGCGATATTATCACGAAGACCCTCTCGAATATTATCCAAGTTTGTTTTAGTGCTCGGATATTTAATTAACCAAAGTGACACGGTCGAATCTTCAGAGCCGGCAACTAAAATTTGATCGTTGCACGCCAATGCCAAAGAAGTTACAATCCCATGTACCTTTCGTATGCACTCTAAGCGGCATCCGTTTGGATCTCCAGAATAAATCCGAATCGAACTATCTATGTTACCCCCTAGGATTATTCTTTTCCCATCAGAAGTAATGCACATTGGTTTTTTTTCAATCGTCTCATCCAAGATTGTTTCTAATACATTCTTCGCCTTCTGCGGAAACCCAAAGAAATTGCCAACTAATGAAGTCGATTTGGATAGAAACGCGGAGGGAGAAGATGTTGATGATAATGGATTCGGGCGTGGTTTCCGTTTACAAGCGACGAATGTAAAAGGATTTGAGGACCCATCGGGAATATTCGGGTTAAACTGATGTTTCGCGATCTCCAATCTCGAGTTGATTACGAGTAAACTGCTCCCAAAACACGATACGCTTAAAACAGACTCTTTATCATTCGTTCTTAAACGATACTTTCCAACAACTCCCGGTCGATCGAATAACCAATGCGATCCGCTTAAAGTATCGTGAGCTCGCTGTCTTGGGGGATGTGGCGTGTTCAGTAGTTGACTCGGCGTTTGCCCAAAATTTTCAATCTGGTCTCGTAAAGCCCGTCGCATAGTTGTGTCCGTGATTTGTGAAACGTCCACATTTCCTTCATACGTCGTGTAATAGAACACGTTCGTTGCTTTGATAGCTTCTTGACCGCGCTGTTTGAATCCAAAAACGAGATCAATCCAAGAATGTAAATTTTTAGAAACGTGCTCAGATTCTAAAGCCGCTCTCTGTTTTGCGACGAAATCAAACGCGTCGTTTGCCCACCTTGGAAGTTTAACGTCTCCAACTTGCTCACCGCTTTGTGTGACACCAAAATCACACTTATTCAAATTCAAAAACATTTCAGGCATGGTAAAAAATTCTGGCGTCAACTCTTTCACGTCTGAAATGTCAGTTAAAACGGACTTCCACATGGATTCAATGCCGATAAAGAGTCTATCCGCGTAATCAAATTTACCTCCTTGCAAGTTATACGCCAAAGTCGTGAATGGCTCTAATCTCAGCAAATAAAACATCACAATGCCGGCTGAAGAATAATGAGAACCATAATGAAATGGCGGAATTTCTGGGTCACCTATTAACGCATCGTATCTTTCTTTAACTTGTTTAAGTCTTTTTGCATTTAACGCTCCCACAGGTTTCGACAAATCGCGAAAAGTCTTTGGATCGTTCAGATCCAACACGTCCGATTCATAATCTGCAATTACATGCGGAAACACGGGATATTGCGTTATATCTAAATAGCTACGCCCAGCAAGTGTATTTAATGCCAATATGTAATCAAAATTCGATAACTCTCGTCGAATCCATCTCGATGTGATGTCACTTTTACGCATCAAACTTTCAGGATTCGAGGCTTCGAGATAAAGCGGAACAAAATTTTTTGGTCTCACGCGAATTAAACTTCTATAGATATTCCTCCTTTCTTCGGATGATCCAAAGTCTATGAAATATGTTTCTCGAGAGAGGAAGAAGAATTCTAGCGCGCTTCTTTGCAGTAAATAACGCCTCGATTGCACTTGATGAAGTTCATCTAATTTCTGGACCCACGTATGTTCAATATTGTTGGTGGCTTCGATATCTTTCCCCGCGAACGATATGCAATCGCCAGTCAAAATGAAAGCTCCTCGATATGATTTCAACGGTGTAACCATAGTACATTCATCGTTTTGAAAAATTATCTCATCTTTGACATTCAGCGCATCATCCACTTCATTTGCAAGTCGCGTTATATTGTCGTCTTCGTTGTTTTGTTCCCTCTTTGAATTCTTCTTTTTCTTTTCATCTTCATGTATCTCCTGAAGCATCTTTTCTTCCCTATCGAAGTCTAAGCTATGCTCTGTTTGAGTTGCTTTTGGTAGCATAATTGAAGGCACATCTTCTTTGGTTTGTTTTACAATTTCCTCTCTTCTTGGTAGCGTTTTCATTCGCCGTAAAATATATCTCCTTCGCTTTCCGGTCTCGATCGGATCAACCTCCCACGGAAACTTCTTAAAATCTTCTCCCTCAAACTCTCTGAGTATTTCTAAGCTCTCCCGTTCATACTTTAAATTCGCGGTAGAAGCAGACTTACGGCGATTCATCTCTTTGCGCTCAATATTGAGGCATCTTAAAGACAACGGAAGGTTTTTGAACTCCGCCCAGTCTTCAACAAAGGCTTGATATGCTCTCTCTTTCGTACTACGTAACGATTTATACGCACTCCAACGCTCCTGTGCAGAAACTTTAGCATTTGTCTCATCTGCAGCCTCTGGATTTCCGAGGATATTACGAATTTCCGAGTGTAAGTCCGTCATTTTCTTAACGTCTGCTGAATCTTCTCCGATGCGCTGTAAAAAATGTTCATCAACGAGGGACAATAATTTCAAGCCGTTATCACGCATTATGAGCGAGTTTTCTGACATTCCCAATTTATTAAAGCCTCTGAGTTCTTTGAACACGAAAGAAAGCAAATTTGTTAATACTTCTTTCTCAATCGCTAAGGAATTTACACTTTTGAAAGAGTTTGATAAAATCTCGAGCACAAACGCAGCATCTCGCGAAGCTCTCAAAGCGTGATGAAGAAGAATATCGAGCAAATCTATGCCAACATTTACGGTGTCCTCTCTATCTTTATTATTTTCTCCACTTGTTTTCGTGCGCACGATCAACAAAACAATCCACTCGGGAAATTCAAGGGTTGAAATGAGCGTATCTCTATTTTCAGCTTTCGTGCACGCCAAGAGAATGAATGCATCCAACGCTTTCTTCCGAACGCTTGGTTTAGAATATGGTAACGATTCTAAAAGAACATTAAACATAAACTCATTTTTTACCGAAGGGACATTTGCAGCCATAATATCTTCGAGATGATTAATCTTTGTAGCTAACGAAACTGAAAGTAAAGAATCAAATACTGATTCGTTCAAAAGCAGTCGAGGATTCGATCGTAGAGTATGTCTAATCGAACGAAATACCATTGACGCAGTGATATCGCCTTCTTCACTGATTGATTTAGCAGAAGTTAAGTCATTACTTTTCAAAAAATCACCATTTATCAACTGCCCCATGATCAAAATAATATCGGCAATTATCTCCGACGAGTTGAAAGTCTGCTGCTGTTCCTCGCCTTCTTCTTCTTCAATTTTCATAGCTATTGTACGAAGTAATCGCATCAAGATTTCAAGTCCGCCTTCATTAATAAAACTGTCAATAAAATAGCTTTTAAACGAAGCATTCAAAGAGTGAACAGCTCTATTCAAAGCTTTCAAAGCTTTTGAGACTATACTTGAATATTTTGCATTATTACCATCAAAGGCGCTTAGAAAATTGAGAAGAATCTTGGACGTTTGTACGGCATCTCCGGCGGTGACGATGACTGAGAGCAAAAGAGTTAGCTCTTCAGCAATTTCTTCACTATTTGTAATTAAAGCTACGTTATCCCAACCCGTATCTAGAAGTAACTGTAAACCGTTCAATCTCACGAGTGCGAGTGCGTTTGAATGCGTTTCAGCGTTCAAGGATTGCAAAATTTCTAGTATGCCATTTGAAGAGCAACCACCACTAGTATAAGGTTTGAGCGTCAAGAAGAGCGATGCTAATACTTCATCGTGTAAACATTCAAGTTCTCTAGATGCAACGAGTAATTTACCTACCAATTTACATATTTCGATATGTAAACCAACGTCGTTTGGAGCCTCTTGGAATAGCCTCGGTAATATTTGAGAGAGAATTCTTCCGAGCTTCATATTTGCCATGGCGTGAAGATTTTGAGGATGACCTTTGGCTAATTCGACCATAATTTGCAAGATTCTGCATGCGTTTGTAATATCAACTTTACATTTATCATTATCTTCTTTGTCGTTTTCTGAATTCAACAAGAATCGAAGCATTTGACACGGGCCGGATTGAAAATTCTCCCAAACCGAATCGCGAATCAAATCGCGTTTGAATACTGTAGTGTTTCCAATTAAAATGCCTTTTCTTTCTAGGAAGGAAGAAGATGACGATGACGATGGCGCGAGATTCGTGACAGATTTATACTTCACTTTAGTGACGGCGGGATGAAATAACTGCAAGAGTTTCGTTGATATAAATTTATCAAACAACTCAAGTTCATCTTCTTCAAACTCTGTCGTCGTCGTAGTAGTAGTAGTAATGGACGTGGCAGCGCTACCACTTTGTGATCTCGGAAGTGAATGATGATCACTTTCATGATGATCACTCGTTGATGAATTTATGGTGCCAACATAACACGGTACAAAATTACTTCCTCGTTCGTAAATTCTTTTATTAACTTGTGACCCGAGTCCGTCTTTGAAGATGTACACGGGCCCGAGGCTAGCGTTTAGTGCGCATTGTCTTCGTTTCTCTTGCATGCCAGCCATAGCCGCAGGTGGATTTGTACCTAAACAACAAAAGCCGAGCGGTTTAGTAATTTTAGGGAGTTTCATTGAATGCGTCTCGGCGAGTTTCCCGTTGATATATAACGAAGCGCTCTCTTTTTTCACTGAATACTCAACACCGACACATACCCATGTTTTCAACTGGAACTGATGAGAAAGGAAAGGAAGTGTAATGCGCTCTCCTTTTTCGCCTTGTGCCTCAAAAATCAAATAGTTTTTATGAAAATAACTCTCGTATCCAGCGTTTCCTTCGCTCGCGAGAAACGAAAACAGTCGCGGCATGTACTCAACTTTACTCCCCGCAGCTGCCGATGCCAGAACTTGCGCTGTTGTTGGTGATATTTTCATATTTGGCGTTGATATTTGTGCGGCGTGCGCTAAAGCTTCTGCCGCGATCTGATTCGTTTCCGAGTTTTCAAAGCTATGCACGTAAACATAAGTAACGACTGAAAAACCGTCTTTACTGAACGGCCATTTCTGTTCCGCGTTTCCTAATATCCCAGCGTTTTCGCCATCCAAATGAAAGCACTTTTTTGGTGAGAAAGCGTTCATTTGTGAGCATTTGTTCTCTTTCTCGATTGCTTTGAATAACGCTTCGATTCCATTTCGTTTTCCTTTTTCGCTCTTCGCAGTTTTTATGCAAAAGAACCAAAACTGAATAGTCTCCGTTGAACACGAGGAACTTGCTACTGTGGCGATTATATCAATCAACATTCTATCAATATTAGTAGTAGTAGTAGTAGTAGTCGTATGGTCCCTTAGTATTAATGTTTCAATGAACTGTCTCAATCGTCCATCTTGATCATAGGAACAAACTTGTTTAAGCGTAACAGAAGAGTTCGTATTATTATTATTTTTCTTCTCTTCAACAACTTCTTCGTCATCGTGAGCATTGCTATTATTATTATTATTATTATTACTATGACACGTATGACAACGAACGAGTTTATCGTACGTTAGTTTGATTTCATCCATTGATATCGATAATGACTTTTCTCTCTCTGACACACACACACACACACACTCTCTGTCTTGGTTAGTTATATCATCATCATGCTGATGATAGTTAAAATGTAAATGTTTGTTTCAACGAAATGTTTGTTTCAACGAGAATAATGAGAGCATCAAACAGCAGACTGGCAGAGAGAAAAAAGAAGAAGAAGAACCCCCTCTCCCTGATGTCTCCTCTACCCCCCTCTCATCACAAACTCTAAAACCTAAATTTCGCACGCGCAAACAAACTTTGCACGGCACGAAGGATCGAGAAATAGGTGTTACACTGAGAGTATGTAGTAATACATACCGTAGTAGAGAAACAACTTTAAGAGCATAATAACATAATATTAGCTTTTTTAGTGGTGCGATATAAAACGTATACTGTATCTAAATTAATCTATAAATTAATCGCCGCCTCCTCTGCCCCTGCCTCTACCTCTTCCATAATCACCACGTCCTCCTCGGCCTCGGCCTCCATCACCACCTCGTCCTCGGCCACCATCTCCACGTCCTCCTCCTCGGCCTCGACCGCCACCTCCTTCGCCGCCGCGACCGCCTTCTCCTCGTCCTCCGTGTTGATACGGCCCTCTCTCTTGCGCTCTGCGTTCGTTCTCTTCCTTCGCTAACTGAATAATTTCTTCCTGAATGCACATGTATTTAATCGTATTCCCTCTAATGAAGCATGTCTCGATTTCATGAAATCTATCGCCGTCTTTATTCGTACAAACGACTTTGCTTAAATGTACGTTCATCCAAGCATCGCAGGCGTTCAAGACCCCGTTATAGGTTTCTCCGTTTTTCAACTCTACTAACATCGAGTGGCCCATGGACGTTTTTAATAACGACAGTGGCAACATGATTGATTTATTGATTTATTGTATTATTTGTTTATGTAAGATATGTTCAATACCCTTTCCCTGCGCTTGCTGGTGATGATGTTCGATTGATCTTATCAATATATAATACTAAATATACACGCACAAAACAATTCTCTCACAATCTCTCTCGATCTCTCTCTCAATCTCGTACTGTTTATACTTCTGTTTAATAATAATAATATTAAGATCGAGAACAATAACGATAGTTGAAGTAATATTACTCTCTCTCTCTCTCTCTCTCACACACACACACACTCACTGTTTTTGTATGTGTAATAACTGTCGCGTAGTCTGCTATATAATTCGTAGATATATAATGTTTTATATCTAATTATAAAGAGTATGCTGAGCAGATAGCTCACGAAAAGCACACAGCAGCAGCAGCATCAGGCAAATAAAGAAATAATAAATATTTTAACTGTTCGTCGTAATAAATCGAGGATTGAAACGATTGCATCTATTAAATAAGAAAAGATAAGTGAATTATAGTAAAGAAAATGTCTCAAGGGAGATTATCAATACCTGTCGGGATTAAGAAACTGACAAACGTCGCGGTCGTGAGATATAAAACGCACGGCATGAGGTTCGAAATAGCCTGTTATAAGAACACAGTGATCGGTTTCAGGACCGGCAGTGAAAGAGACTTGGACAACGTCTTACAGACGACGATGATATACTCGAACGTCTCGAAGGGCATACAAGCGAAAGCAGATGACTTACGAAGAGCGTTCGGGACCGTCGATGAAGAAGAAATATGTAGAACGATCTTAGAGAAGGGGGAGTTACAGGTTGGAGAGAAAGAACGCGAACACGGGTTGGACGAAAAACATAGGGACGTAGTGAACGTGCTGTGCGAGAAATGTATAAATCCGGAGACGAATAGGCCGTATCCTCCAGGGATGATCGAATCTGCTTTGAAGGATTCGCATTTTTCGATCGATCCAACGAAATCGGCGAAACAACAAGCTCTAGCCATGATTCCGAAATTAGCAAAGATATTCCCAATCAAACGAGCACCGATGCGATTTAAGTTTACAATTAACGACGAAGAAGAAGAAAAATTACAACAACAACTACTACTACTTTTGAAATTTCTAAAAGAACACGATGCGAATATAGAATCAAATAGTAGTACTACTACGATTGCAGAAACGAACGAAAACAATAAAACAAAGACGCGAGTAATCGTATGTACAATAGAGTCATCGATGTATAGACCGTGCGAAGCTTATGCGAAAGCGAGTAAAGGACTCGTTCGCTTGGACGTTTTATCTCTTTCGGTTACAGCAGAAGCAGAAAGCAGATCTGCTTTTGACGAGAGCTCGTTACAAAATCAAAGCGGAGCTGCACGAAAACAGAAAGATTACGACGAGTTTTTAGAGAGTGGTGTTTCTAAACTCAAACTAGGACAAAGATCAGATCCTTCGAGATTGACTATGAAAAATAGAAGAGAAGAAAAGGTAAATGGCGGAGGAACTAATGGCGCTGCTGAAATGGTCGTGGATGAAAAGTTTGTACTCTTTCCGAGAGGATTCATAAAGAATTTGCCCGAAGAACATAAATCACGACGCGAACGTTTTCAGGAGTTAGATACGATAGAAGAAGGTTGGCACGTCGAACTACGAAAAAAGGAAGGCTCGACAATCGTCGACGCGGTATTCTTCTCTCCACAAAACGAATTGTTCAAATCATACGCCGAAGCGAGAAGAAAAGCTTTAAAGATAATATAAATATTAGTTATTAGCTTATAATTATACATAGTCTACATAGATATATACAGAACTAGTCCTGTTCCTCATCGGCAAAGTCACCATCATCGTCATCGAAACCAATATCTTTCACCCTGGCTAACTTCTCGTATGTCATCGCATCTAATTCGGTCGATCTCTCTGTATCTTCGTCTTCGTCGTCTGGGTCGACTTCTTCTTCCTCATCAAACTCTGGCGTCGGTTCTCCAGTCATTTCGATCCATTTTCGGTCTTCCCATTCATCGTCAACGCATAATCTGCCGATTCTATACAAGAAAGTCAACGTATCTTCATAAGACTCTGCGTTTGGATCTGGAATAGATTGCGCTATAAATCTAGGGTCGTATACGTCGACCGAATGTTTCATCATCTCGGCCCTTTCCTTTGGATCGAAGTTTATTAAATCGACAATTTTATCGTGATCCCACTCTGTTTCATCCACAGTAGCTTTATTTCTTAATCGAATATCATCATCTTGTGACATGTATCGAAATTTCTTAATCTCTTCTTCCCTTTTTTTCGTCATTTCCTCTTGTTCTTTCTTCACTTTTCTTTTAAACAATACAGCTCGTTCTTCGAACGCGTTGAATTTCGCCGGCGGTTGCTGAAACGAAACAAACTCTGGCTCGGGTTCATAGTACTCTTCTGGCTTGCTAAAATCCCAGCACGGCCAATTATCTTTCTTTGCCATCACTTCCTTCAAATGATCTTCCCACGGCGTTGAATCATCATCGTCGTCCGTATCGATCCTCGACTCGTAAAGAGACCAAGGGCTATGGAACCCATGGACGTCCATCACGTTATGAGCTTCGATTTCTCTCGCCGTCTTCTTCCTTGGCAAAGTAGAACTATTGCCTGAGAAAGAGGATGATTTTGATCCATCGCGCTGATTATTGTTATTATTCTTCTCAATTTCCACGATCAATTCTTCCAACATCTCTTCATCGATTTCAATATTCATATCTAATCCTTGTTCTTCCCGATCTACATCATCGTCGTCGTCGTCTTCAGTAGTTTTAGTTTCAGTACTTTTCGCGTCGCGCGTCTTTCCAATCTCCCCTCTTCGTCTCCCAATTCTTGTTTGTACTTTTTGAGTATAATTTTTAAACGATTGAGCGTTATTAATCCTAAAAACAGTCGTCGTCCTGCGTAATAGTGATCGTCCCCCGTGTTGTTGTTGTTGTTGTAGTCGTTGTTGTTGTTGTACTATCATCGATGTCATCGTCGCGTCTTTATTTTATTATTTTTTTTCAAGCAAGGAATAATGACGGCTACTACGTGACAAACCTCCTACTCGTCTGATGATAAATACAGTATGTAAATTTTCTCATTATGACTGATGACTGATGATGAACAGCAAACAGAAAAAAACAGCAACGGGACTCACACGAGACGCGGCAGAAGTCAAGCGACAAAGCTTAATAACAGATTATAGATAGTAAAAGTAGTGAAAGTAGTAGTAGTAGGAGGAAGATCATGCGAGTCGCAGCTGCAACGACGATGCAAAGCGCGTGCTTAATCAGAAAAATAGTACAACGACAACAACGGCAGCAACAAATGCGAAGGACGAGGACGAATACAATAACACAAAATTTTGCAACTTATTCAACAAACGTGATGGGTTATAGACATAATAATAACGAGGACATGAACATAGACATAAACAGAATTAGAAGGAGAAGATTAATCAGCACCACTTGTATATGTAGTAGTAGTACTGACGATGAAGAAGAATTAGAAATAACACAACAACAAACAGGAACACAAACTGTAATAATAACGAACATGAACAAGAAGCAAAGACTCGATGAGTTGACTTTGAGCACGAACCCGTCCTTATCGAGAAACGTCGTCCAGTCTTGGATACAACAAGGAAAAGTCCTCGTCGACGGACAGAAAGTAACGAAACCTGGCACAAAGTTGAAACCGACGGTGAAAATAGAAGTTCTCGCCGAAGAGCCGAAATTCGTATGCAGAGGAGGATTGAAATTAGAAAAAGCTTTATCGTTTTTCAACATCGACGTTAATGGGAAGATATGCTTAGACTCTGGTTTAAGTACGGGCGGTTTTACTGATTGTTTGTTACAAAAAGGCGCTAGGAAAGTATACGGCGTAGACGTCGGGTATGGACAAGTGCACGAAAAGATTAGAACTGACGAACGAGTAGTTGTAATGGAACGACAGAATTTAAGGTATTTAGAAACGTTGCCAGACTTAGTCGAATGCGTGACGTTAGATTTAAGTTTCATCTCTGTATTAAAAGTTTTGCCAAACGTGGCTAAAGTATCAAAACTTAATAGCGATTTGATTGTATTAATCAAACCACAATTTGAAGCGAGAAGAGAACAAATCGGGAGCAAAGGTGTCGTTAGAGATACGAAAGTGCACGAGGAAGTCATCCAAAACGTCATCAAAGGCGCTGAATCTATTGGATATGAATACATAAATCACACTGATTCGCCAATAAGAGGGGCGAAAGAAGGCAATACAGAATTTCTTGGTCATTTTCGTCTCGCAAACAACAACGTTTTGACAGCAGTAGAAGAAGATAGCGGCTATTAAAAACTATTAGTATTAGTATTAAACACATTCTTATTATTATTTAGCTAATCCTTGTTGTTCTCTAGCGTGCAAGTTATCGCTCACGAGCACTAATTGTTTTCGTTTCATTTGAACTACTCCTATTATTTTCTCCATGTTTGTTCTTAAATCTTGTACTTTCTTCTTGCAATACTCTTCTCCACCTTTCGGGGTCTTCTCTACGAAGTATCCAGTGCCTATGTCGACTAAAACTTTGTCCGTTTTCCCAACTTTTCCTGGCACGTATAACGATTCAGTCACTGGAATCATCATCGGCGTCCCTTCCTCTTCCTCTGCTAATCCTTCAAGAGCTAAACCGGATGAGTGAAATTTACTCACGGCTTGTTGTAACTTCTGTAACGAATCTGCGCAAGTATCTAAATCATGTTTCAATTGCTCTTGTAATACCTGTTATTATTTATAGTATTTATGTTTATAGATGAGAGCGTAAGAATTTGAAGAATATGAAGAGTAAGTGTGTATGTTTAGCGCGGAAGAAGAAGAAGAAGAAGAAAAAAGGGAAGAAAGTCAATCCAATCCAATCTCTTTTCTTCTCTCTCTCTCTCGAAACACTTCGAATATTAGGACAGAGAAGAAGATGTACTGTTAAACATTAATTCAAACACAGAGGCATATGCGCGAGAGATCGTCATTATATTAACTTACAGAAAGTTGCTCGTATGATGCCGTTCTAACATCGATCGTTGTCGCAGATGACATTAGAAATAATGTATATAATACTGGTAATAAGTGTGGTTTTTTGTGTGATAAATTTAGACTACGAAACGGATAAAACCGGCAAGAGATATTTTCAAAAACGTAGTAACTTACATATGCGCGCATGTACACATCGAATGTTATTCATTATATTATTTACAACCGATCATTTCTTGCGATTGATCTGTATAGATCCTCCAAATCTCACCATTCTCTCTATGCACGTCCTTAATTTTGTTTTGGTACTCTATTTCAACCTCGCGAGAATCCAAGTAATGAAAAATCGAGAACGAGTTGTTATTGGCTCCCATTTTATAAGAGGACTGCCAAGTTTTTGCGTCTCGGTAGAGATATTGTACGATATGAACTCCCTTTTGTTTATCCGTAATCGTGTTTTTTATGTCACCGTTATGGTAATATATAGTCATCGTCTTACCGTTTACGACGCGAAAAGTATCCACATCGAACGATTTAGTAATTTGTCTTCCATCGGAATATTTTCTAGTAATTTTTCCATCTTGATGGACGACTTCGGAAACAAAACTAACTTCGTCCTCTACATCTTTCCAAACCGGCTTTGAAGGAAGTTCTGGAACACGCATGAATTCAGCCGGAATCGATTCTTCTTCATTTCTATCGTACACATCGTCGTCGTCGTTATCGTTGTCACTGTAAATGTTATTATTATTCAAGTTTGAAATGTTTTGCTCTTTTTCTTGCGGTGGGGATGTAGACGCGTTTATGAAAACGTGCGTTTGCGTTGAAGCTTTTTCCTCATTTCTCCGCAGCGATTTTGTTGGAGTCGATGAAATGACACTCTTTGACTTTGAGGACGACATCTTCATCTGCCGCATTTCTTCTAACATTCGCTCCTTTTCCAATTTCAATTCTCCCGCCTCGTTTGTTATATTTTCAACTTGCTTCCGCAAGCGCTCGATAGTTAGCTTTGACTTTTCATCTCTATACTTTTGATCTTCTTTCATTTTCTCTATTTCAGCTTTCAAAAGTTTAATTTCTTCGCGCTCTGTTCTAGATTGACCTGAAATCGTGCGCTCTCTTTGATCCAACGCCAACCTATCTCGCTTTATTTGACTTGCAAATTCATCTTTTTGTTCTTTCAATTCCAAAACCTGCATTTTGAAATTTTTCATCTCCCTATCGAGTTCAGCTTTCTCTCTTTCAAACGCCTTTCGCAAATTTTCATCTCTTTTAATTGCAGAACGATTAATCAACGGCGAATGGGGGTTCCGAGCTAACTCATTTATTCGTTGTTGCGATGATGATTGAATTGGTGAACCTCGTATTGGAGACGACATCATCAACGACGCTCGTGGTTGTTTCATGGCCGACGAGGTTGGTTTCTTAACGTGCGACCCAAATCTTTCTTCCTCCTCGACTTCCACTCGTTTACTAACATCGGCAACGACGACGTTAATTGTTTGCGTAAACTGCGCCTTAGCCGCTTTAGTTGCCTGGATTTCTTTGGAAGAAAATGGATAGGAGAGCGGATCTGCGGACTTTGCCCCTGCACGTTCGTTTCGTCGCACGAAATCTAAAGCCGCGCGCTCAATCTCGCTTTTCGACGCGCCTTTTCTAATTTTATTCTGTAACGACTCAAAATCTGCAACTTCTTGCAGCATTTCATGTTCTTCGAGTTCCCAGGCGGTCATTTCTGTTTGGTCTTTTTGTTTTTCTAATAAAACTTTGCGCGTAGACGACAAAGCCGATGGTGAGGCGCTCGCCGGTGAAGAAGTCGTCGCAAGTCGTTCTTTCGGAGGTGTATAAATTCTTTGGACGCCAGTGCCCTTCTTCAAAAACGACCGCTTTGGCGAAACGGTCGCGACATCGTTCTCAGTACTTTCGTTCACTAATCGTTGCGTTCTTTTTATTTCAGTAGGAAAAGTAGTCGTCGCAGCTGAACCAATTCGCGAATGATCTTCTTCTGTTCGATCGTTTTTTCGTTCTCCTTCCATTCGTTCGTTCGCGATGATTTTTTGACCATCACTGAACGACGATATCGACGATCGGTCATCGTTCGTCTCTTTCAAAACATCTTTCATGATTGACTTTGGTGGTACTAACGGGTTATTCTTCATCGCTTCTTGAACGATTTCATCGAACGTTTTCGTAGTCTGCACGCGCGTCACCGGTACGTCGTCCAAGTTCATCTTCTTATTATTATTATTATTATTATTGTTATTGTTATTGTTACTATTATTCACGGCAGTTATTATTATTATTATTATTACGTACGCGTATTATTATTGTTTATTATTGTTTGATTTATTATTTGTATATGCTGATTTTTTGAATTTTGTTCAGTTGCTGATGTCAGCATCAGTTTTGGACTGCAATAGCAGCAAAAGTAGGCATCAAATGGCAAAAAAAGCACTCTCATCAGCACTGTTTTTGTAATGCTGTAATGCGAGAAAATTTACATATTTATCACAACATCGGTATCGTACAAAGTCCAAGGCACCACATGGCTAAACCTGTCCTCCTGCTCACAACAACAACACTCGTGCAACGACGACGAGAAGAAGAACAAACAAGAAGAAGAAGAAGAAGAAGAGTATCATCGTCGTCATTAAAATCGATCGATAGTAGTAGTAGTATCAGTAGAACTAATAATAATTATTACAATAATAATAATCACAATAAAAAGTCCCAACGAAGAAGAGAAAGAAGATTGAAAGCAACATCGACATCGAATAATAATAATAGTATTAATAAGAGCATGCTGTTATTTACTGAAGAAGAAGAAGAAGAAGAAAGCGAATTATCGCGACGACAGAGACGACCGATTGCTGAAGAAGCAATCTCGTGGGCATTCCAACACGGATTAGTCGTAGCCTCTGGGGCAAAACAAGCTGGACAAACGTTCCATGCACCTGTTTCGTTATATCCAACGCAATTTCCAAGAGAAGTGTTCGAGTTTGCGAAGGATATTACACCAAAGTTTGCGGAACTATACGATAAAGTATCATTGGACGATAATTTTATGAGAGAAACTTTGAGAGAAGCGGCTTTGAACGACCCAGAATTTACTGGGAAGTTATGGAAGATTTACGAAACGTGCGGTAAAGCGAATAACGGAAGAGTTAATAAAGAACTAGGTATTTTAAGGACAGATTATATGCACGATACGAAATCTGGATTGCCTTTACAAGTAGAAGTGAATACTGTGAGCACGTCTTTTATGGGTCTAGGCTCTAAATGTACAGAAATGCATAGACATTTAGCGAAATATGTAGGCGACGATAAATTTGATCTTAAGAACATGCCAATAAACGAATCGCTCAATCAAGCGGCTAAAACGCTCTGCGAAGGTTGGAAAGCTATGAAATATGAAAATGCATCAATTTTAATGGTTGTTCAGGAAGGCGAAACGAATATATTCGATCAAAGATTGATCTCTCAAAAAGTTTTCGAAACAATCGGCGTGAAGACTATTCGAAAAACGCTCAGAGAAATCAACGAAAATGGGAAACTGGATCATGAAACGAACCTTTTTTCAATCGATGGAAAACTTTGCAGCGTCGTCTATTTTCGCGCTGGATATGCGCCGAACGATTTTCCGAGCGAAGTTCAATGGGATGCAAAGATGTTGCTCGAAAAATCGAGCTCTTTGAAGTCGCCTTCGGTGGCCATGCATTTAGCCGGCTCGAAGAAGATTCAACAAGCCTTGGCAGAAGAAGGCGTGCTCGAAAAATATATGCCAAACGATGCGAAAGATATGCGTAAGGTTTTTGCCGGTTTATATTCTTTCGAAGGAGAAGAAAATATGAAAAAGTCAATCGCTTTAGGATTATCAAGCCCGAGCGATTATGTTCTAAAGCCGCAACGCGAAGGCGGTGGAAATAACTTGTATGGGGAAAAAATGAAAGAAAAATTAGAAAACGACACGAAAGATTTAGCGGCGTATATTTTGATGCAAAGAATTTTTCCTCCGAGTCACGAAGTGACTATGTTACGGAAAGGTTTAGCGTACGAAATCGAAAGCTTGAGCGAGTTGGGTATATATAGTTCGTATTTGCGAATCGGCGATATTAGCGATGGTCAAATCATGAACGAACACGGTGGTAGTTTATTGAGAACAAAAGCAGCCTCGAGCGACGAAGGCGGTGTCGCTGCCGGATATGCCGTTTTGGATAGCCCGTACCTTGTTTAATTTAATATAATCTAATAGAAATATATTTTATATACTGTACCTATATATTTGTTGTTGTTTGTTTTATATACTACTACACGAAGACTGTAATAAGACGGTACTTTTCAATTCGCGAACTTTTGTAATTGTAATTCGAACTTTACAAATAATTCATAACATAGGAACGAATATGCCTTTAGTAGAAGGAGTAGCAGACGTTTGGGCAGCGGAAGACTCTGATTACGAAGAAGAAGAGGACAAAGAAGAAGAAGAAGAAGAAGAATTAAACAGAGAATCCGAGCAAAGACGTGAACGTTATTATAACACTGGCTACAGGGACGGCATAGACATTGGAAGGACTGAAACGGTGCAGAAAGGATTTAATAGAGGGTATTTAAGAGGGATTAAGGAAGGGTTTGAATATGGGCAAATAAGAGGAGCAATTAATTCGATCAAGTTTATTCATAACAGTAGTAATAGTAGTAATAGTAGTATTATAGAACACGATCTTCCTCGAACACTAGAGGCGAGACGAATAGTACACGAGCACAGAACTGCAACAACGACTAGAACTGATGATTGTGATGAAAACGACGACGATAAAAATGATAATAATCATCCACGGTTGAAAGATTTGAGAAAAGAAAACTTAGAGTCGCTGAAGAAGCGATTAAAGGAAGAAGAAAGAGTTCATTTATAATTATACATATATATATGTAGCTTTATAATAATATAGTAATTAATTTACAGCAAGAACGACAACGACGCCTACGCGTCGACTAAACGCGAAAGCGACTGTATTAAATGTCGCAAGTTCGCTCGCGTGCTTGGATCACCGGAGACGCTTGAAATATCTCCAGATACCTTCTCTACGTGTTGCAACGTTTTCGTTAAAGTTGAGATTGATTGTCTTAACATGTCTTGATTTTCTTCTGTTAAAATCGATTTTCGCAATTCTCGAATATCTTGCACAGTCGCGGACGCGTGTCCAGCTAATAACTCAATTGTTTCCAATGTTCCTTGATCTTTTACACCTTGCATCATCGGTCGAAGCTCTCTGGCAATCAAAGCAGCTTCAGTTAATAGAGGTTCTAAAACCTGCATTAAATCTTGAGCACCATCCGTGACTTTAAACATTTTTCGAACGCCGTCTTGTGCTTCCATCTCTCTCGCTAAACGCGTGCAAATACCGACTAAATCATCCATAGAGACACCAGGTCTCCCTTCAATACGTCCTCGATCGCAAACGATAACACCTTCACCTTCGCAACCGGCATCTAAAGGCCCCCATTGCGCCTGTGGAATAGGAAGTTTCGGTGTAATATCAATTATTGTCTCCGCAATTAGGCCGGATTGATTTGCGTCGATTATGGAATTTCTCGGAATTGGGACCTTTTTATCATCCATTTCAACCAAAACCGTTACTTTATCCAAAGCTGGTTGCACTGACAATACCGTTCCAGCTTTGACCCCTCTGATTCGGACGTTCGTGCCGACTTGAATACCACAAGCGACTGGAAATTCAATAAACGCTTGATACGACTGCCCGCGCGTGCTACTAAAGAACCCGACGATCCATCCCGCTATTACCATTCCCAACATCACACCGCCAACGATGAACAAACCAATAGATCCCTCTATGATTCGTGTTCTCCCAAATCCGAAATCTTGAAGTGGCTTAGCTAAGCGACTCCATAAAGTGGCAAGAATTTTCGTCGGAGGATCGAGCAAAACGTTCAAGAAACTCTTCCTCTTCTTTTGGTTCCCATCGTTCGCAACTGCGGCGAAAGCGGCAGATGCGGCGGCGGCGGTCATCATTTGTCTACTTCTCCTCCTTCTTGTCGTCGTGATCGTAGGAACTCTTTTACTTAATGCAGGTTGCATTCGTCGTCCTAAGTTATTACTCTCGAGCGATAACGAAAATCGACATTCTCGTCTCAAATTTACTTTTACTGTTTTACTCGACGACGACGAAGAAGAAGAAGAAGAAGTTGATGCTCTGATGTTATTATTAACGCGTAGTATCATTCGACAACTAACAGAAGGCGATTCAGTGAACGATTGTGATCGCACTGATCGAATCGCATGATTACCTGACAAGGTAAACATTATCTAACTATTTCTTTCGTGTTTGCTTTTAGTAACAATAGCTTCAGGCGGGGAATGTTTTGTGAATAAGTTTTTAATAAAAGGAAAGATGCTGATGAGAAGATTTTTATATCGATGATGCGTTATTGCCAGCTGCTGGCAGGCTGGTGAGATACTGTGACTATAAAAATGAATATTATTGGAATATTATACTGTACCACTTTAAGAGATGTACTATTACCTATATGTTTAATACGTAAAACTAAAACTATTTGATTAATGGTTCTTCGTGTATTCCGCGAGCGCATTTGAAGGAAGAAATCTAACGGCAACGTGCGTTTCTATTTGCGATTGCGAATGCGAATGATATCTCTTCGCGCCAACTGAAGCCGCTTTCTTCGGTTTTGAAGAATGCAAAGTTGGCTTTTCGCCCCATTTTTCGTGTATTTGCTCGAGCTTCATCTTTTGCGATATCGTATTCGAGTCTAAATTTATCAAATGAGACGTATCCGGGATCCCGACAATTCTTTTCATGACGGCATTTTTAAACAAAGTCGCCTGCAATAACGAATACGCGTTACTAGTGATCCAATAACAGAAAACACCTTGCGTAAAATTCCAAGTCATTGGAACCATAGCAACGGCTAAACCTCTCAACATATATTTCATCGTCAACCCTTGTTGTTGATTGTTCATTCCTTCCACTGCGCCAAACTCTACGGATGCTAAAAATAACGCAGAGGTTAATAAAGGCATCATTAATGTTGGATCAGAGGCGGCTAAATCGGGAAACCAAAACGCGCCCCCAGTTTTAAACGAATCAATCTTATCAGCCATTCGAGATATCGCAAAATAAAATGAAACAAACACTGGCGCAGAGATGAACAAAGGCGCTAAGGATTTCACTGGATGACAATCATATTTTTTCCAAATTGCCGTGACTTCTTTTAATTGTTCTTGCGCCGCGTTTGGGTCGTTTTGCAATTGCATTTGCTTCGCTCTCTCCTGAATTCTCTCCATTTCTGGTCTTGCCAGTTGCATTCTTGCGGTATTCCGCATTTGCATAACGGTAAATGGTAGCATCAACGAACGCATCAATATCGTTGCCGCGGCTATTGCTTGATACCATTCTAAACCACTAACGACGTGGAAATATTCCATGACGTACATTAAACTGGCGGTGGTATACCAAGATTCACCGGCTATTTGCGCAACTTCGCTAAAGACTTCTGCATTAGTACTATTCGCCATTATCGTTATCGAATCTGTTGATGTCGACTGAAACGCTGATTCTAATAAACTACTATTATTACCGCTACCACTCATAGTATCTGCGACGACGACTTCTGTTTTTGCTTCTCGTTGCAAGTCATTGATCGTATTCGTATTCACCTCGGTCATCGTGTTCGTTCTTGGTTCATCGTTATTAATATTACTATTGTTATTATTATTATTATCATTGTCTTGTCCCGATCCTCCTCCGCGACTCCAAAACGCATATCCTCTAACCTGTCGTCGTTCTTTGTGCGTTCTTATTGTCATGGTCGTAACAGTCCTCGCCTTCGTCGTCGCCATCATCGATCTGCTGCTGCTTCTGCTGCCAGTAGTATCAGTAGTAAACATCATCGTTCGGGTATGAGTAGAATTAAGATTAAAACTATCAAAATTTG
>Ga0302126_10000713_pt1 | contig 20879 bp, 18 predicted proteins | sample CB4_20m_MG_FD_203108 | JGI IMG/M metagenome (GOLD analysis project Ga0302126, IMG submission 203108) | Marine microbial communities from Western Arctic Ocean, Canada - CB4_20m | ecosystem: Environmental > Aquatic > Marine > Oceanic | place: Canada: Western Arctic Ocean | collected 2017-09-24 | reverse complement strand
GGTTGAATAATCGACCGAACTAAAGCATCAGAGTAATTGCCACTCAGCGCTGAATCGTTGGGTGGTAGTTTAGTCGTCGTCTGCACGCCCTCCCGCTAGTATTTAAAACACGCCGCAAGGACTCTAGCGCAGTTTGAGCAAAAAAGATGGCGTATGCTTATGTCGTGTTTCTAAGCCAAAAAGACCAGCAAAAAACACTCTTCGGTGACCGCTTTAGCGACTTATCCATTCGCTCGACTTAAGCCATGTCTCTGCGCGACGATCCTGCAACTGGAATGTTATTCTAGGCGCCGCCAACGAAGGTACAGAATCGTTGCCAAAAGGGTCCTACCTTCCGCTACCCAAGATCTATTGAGCCCCATTTCAGTAGCCAGCATAAGTTATCAAAGCCAGACATAGTTCTGCCACAGCTAAAAAAGTCTAGGGTTAATTAATTATAGCTCCGCCACTTAAGATCGATGCGCGGTAACACTAAGTTTTCTATTAATATACCGCCAGTGATGCCTTACCACTGTGACTTTCTAACCATTCTGGCGCAAGTTCTAGCTCTGCTTTTCTCATCATCTCCTACACCCAAGAACGCTGTCTCGAGTTTTTCTGCTCGCATACATTGCTTATAAGGCGAAAAAAGATAATCCATTATGAATACAAGGCCAGCTATCAGAACCAATACTATTGTCCCCCAAGCAAACCAAAGGCGGTATTTCTGAAGTTTTCCAATCAATTTCGTCAAAATTCGAAACCCCTTTTCTAACTAGTGTTGAAAGCAGCCTCCTAGAGTAATTTCCAAACTATCACACAGCCGCAGTGGTTACGCAACTGACGCGATCGCGGGCAGTACCGCACAGATATTCAGACAGAGCATTCAGTAGCTGGAGCGGTGTCTAGAATTTTGATTCAATCTATAAGGATGATTGATTATTGACGCGGTTGGCAAGCCCCTAGTTTCCTAGAGACTTGATAGCTTCTGATAGTACTGTTTTTCGAACTCTATCGGCGACACCCCATCATTATTGCCGTGTCGACGGCTTGGGTTGTAGAACAACTCAATGTAGTTGAATATCTCAGCCCTGGCCTCACTCCTTGTTTTGTAGATCTTGCGTTTAATGCGCTCCGTCTTCAGCAATGAGAAGAAGCTTTCAGCCACAGCGTTGTCATGGCAGTTACCTCGGCGACTCATACTCAGCTCAAGATTATTATCACTGACGAACTTACGCCAGTCGGCACAGGTATATTGCACTCCCTGATCTGAATGAATGAGCACTCTACCTTCTGGCTTTCGCCGCCACAGCGCCATCAGAAGTGCATCAATGACCAGATCTGCCCTGGGATTACTCTTCATGCTCCAGCCCACTACTTGCCGTGAGAATAGATCCAGCACGATTGTCAGGTACAACCAACCCTCGTGGGTTCGAACATAAGTAAAATCGGTGACCCACGATCGGTTTGGCTCGACGGCTTCAAACTCACGATCCAAGATGTTGGGTGCAACATGGCTCAGACCCCCACCTTTGAAACCACGGTGTCGCTTATAGCCCCGCTGGGAACAGATGTCGGCTTCTCGCATAATGCGGTGCACGCGATTCTTACCGCAAGACTCCCCGTGGTCTTTCATATCCAACGTGATGTTTCGATAGCCATAAGAAAATCCGCTCTCTATCCAAAACTGTTTGATCTGCCCGAGCAGACGCTTATCCTCAATGGCCCGCTTGCTCTCGGGTTCTTTGAGCCAGGCATAGAATCCGCTGGGATGAATTTCCAGCACTCGACACATGGCCGCCACTGGATATTGCTTGAGTCTTGCCTTTATGAACGTGTATTTTTCTTTGACTCGCTTGCGAAATACACTGCGGCTTCCTTTAATATATCCCGCTCCTCCGTGACTCTTCGAAGCTGAGCCTTGAGCTGTCGCAGCTCATCTTGTTGGCCGGTGATTGTTTGGTGCTGGGAACCGGTATCACCGTATTTCTTGATCCAGTCATGCATGCTCTTGGGCGTCACCCCGAGTCGCTTGGCGACCTCGCCGATCTTGTAACCCCGGTCCGTAACCTGCTTTACTGCCTCGATCTTGAACTCTTCTGGATAGCGTATACCACTCATATTAAATACCTTCTGTTTGCGTGAATTGTAACGCTATCAGGTATCTACGATACTAGGGGCTTGCCATAGGGCAATTAATTTACACCTATAAAAAATACGATCGGGCTAGCAATCTTTGAATCTTGGAGAGCCAACTGACGGGATTATTTCCCACCCAAGTTAGCTTGATCTGCAACTAATGACTTGATATCTTGTCTATCAATAAATGAATAATGCGCTACACCTGCAGGCCAAATATAACTACGTAAGATTAAAAATAATAATACCTAGGCAGCACGGAGGAACGAGATGATCCACAACTTAGATATCCCGATAGAGGGGCTGGACAGCCAATGTATTGGTGGCATATGGCATAAATCATCCGATGATTTACAGCCGGTGGTGTCACCTGCAAACGAGCAGATCATAACGCGTACCGCGTTGCCCACCATCGCAAATGCCGACCATGCAGTTCAATTGGCTCGGCATGCTTTTGATCATGGACCCTGGCCAGAACTTTCAATTGATGAACGAGTGCGTCACTGCGCGCGTCTATGCGACGCGATGGAATCTAGATTGCCCGCACTAAACCGAGCCTGGGCTCTGGAATCAGGCGCAACTATTACCCATGGAGAATTAATCAACGACCTAGTTGGCGCATCCATTTGGCGAAAGATGCTAGCCATGGCGCCAGATCTGCCCTGGGAAGAACAGCGGGATGATGCGCTACTCTTGCGCGAACCCATAGGTACCGTCTTATCGATTATGACCTTCAATGGACCCATTATCCTGGTGGCGATGAAAATCATACCGGCTCTACTGGCTGGCTGTACCGTGGTCGGTAAGCATGCACCGGAATCACAGTTGACCTCTCGGTTGTTATCAGAGGCCGTAACCGAAGCAAACCTTCCTCTGGGAGTTCTAACGCTGTTGCCAGCCGGCACCGAGGTAACTCAGCATCTAGTGTCACACCCTTCCATAGACATGGTGTCTCTCACTGGCGGCACTGCGGTGGGCATCGAAGTGGTAAAACGCACCGCAGATAGATTAGCCAGAACCACCTTAGAACTGGGTGGTAAATCTCCCGCGATCATCCTGGAAGACGCTGACTTAGAGCAAACAATGGCGACACTAGTGCCCGGAAGTACCAGCTACATGGGGCAGGTTTGCGTCAGTCTTTCACGTGTTTTAGCCCCGGCCAGTCGCTATGATGAAGTCGTTGAGGCGCTGGCGGAAAAATATCGCGAAATTCAGTTCGGTGACCCTCTTGACCCCAATTCTCAGCAGGGCCCAATGTCTGTTGAGCGCGGTCGTATTCGTACCGAAGCACATGTAGAGCGAGCCAAACAGCAGGGAGCCCGCGTAGTGACAGGCGGGCGCCGTCCCCCTCAGTTTGATCGCGGTTGGTGGTATGAACCGACATTGATCGCTAATGCCGATCACTCTATGGATATCATCCATCAAGAAGTCTTTGGCCCCGTCACTACGGTGGTGTCCTACAGTAATCAAGAGGAGGCCATTACTTTGGCGAATGACTCTGATTTTGGACTGGCGGCCTCGGTCTATAGCCGTGATGAAGCGGCGGCAATGAATGTCGCTAGACAACTAAAATCTGGTAGCGTCGCAATCAACACCGCGGGAATATCTTTTATGCAGCCCTTTGGTGGCTATAAAAAGTCTGGATGGGGCCGCGAATGTGGGGCAGAAGGCATACTAGAATTTACTCAAATAAAACAAATAATAAAAGCGTAGCCGATTAGCAACGCCCCTAAGCCGATGCTCAGGGTGATTTTTTGCAGACATATGGTGTCTGTGGTCTGCGCAATGCTTAGGCCCTTTTGTGACCCTGAATAATAATACGAATTGAGGAAAATTAACAATGCCAAACGCCCATAGCTACGATTTAACCGACCCTCAGGTGATGGCGGATCCCTACGCGTTTTACCGGGCAATCCACGGTGATGATGCAAAGGTTGTCGAGGTGCCCGGAGTCGGCGGCTGGATCGGGAGAATGGCCGATGTAAAGGTCGCCGCCAAGCAAACCGAGACCTTTTCAAACAGCTACTTTGATGAAGGCGGGCCTATCCCCACCGGTGTTAGTGGGAAACCTCTTGAAGACGATGTTAAAGCAATTTTCTGCCAGGGGCCAGAAGTTGCAAATGCACTATGGACGACCGATCCTCCGGTTCACACTATGCACCGAAAACTTGTTAATAAAGCGTTTACCTCAAGCTGGGTTCGATCTATGGAACCACGTATTGAGGAAATTGCTCATCAGTTAATTGACAAATTTGCGGCCACTGGGCAAGTCGAGTTCATGCATCAATATGCCGTCAATCTTCCAATGTTTGTGATCTCAGAAGCCCTGGGCATGAAGATAGAAGAGGCCGAAACATTCAAGCGTTGGTCGGATGATATTTTACGCGGCAATCTCGATGTACTCGATCACGAACAACGTAAAGTAGTGGCACGGTCGTTCGTTGAAGCCAATCTTCGATTCGAGTCAATTCTCAATCATCGACGTAATAAACCTGAGTCAGATCTGATATCGTCCTTAGCCTCAGCTAAGGTAGAGGGGGTTTGCCTCGCCAATAAAGAAGCACTGCCAATCATTAATACCACCATGTTGGCGGGTAATGAAACCACCACCAATCTAATCGGCAACGCGATGAAAATCCTTTTGGATAACCCCGACTTTATAGATCGTTTACGCGAGGACAAGAAACTAATCCCCGGGTTTTTAGATGAAGTAATGCGCTTTGAATGTCCAGTTCAATGTCTTTACCGAGTCGTGGTAGAAGATACTCAACTCGGCGATTTCGAACTAAAGCAGGGTTCTCGAGTAATGCTGGGTTGGGGGTCTGCGGGTCGGGATCCAGATTATTTCGACGATCCTGACACCTTTATCTTAGACCGCCCCAACGCCCATCGACATATTGGTTTCGGATGGGGTCCACATGTCTGCGTCGGTCTTGGCCTAGCCCGCGCCGAAGCACGTATCGCAATTACAGCGATCATAGATCGGTTGACCAGTATGGGAACATCAGCTGGCTACAGACCCACTTATGCGCCAACATTCGCCACTAGAGGCTTTCTAGCTCTTCAGTTTACGTTTTCAGCGGCTTAGCATTAACGAGACTACTCGATGTATCAGGCGGGCTACTTAACTGATTAATGCGCAGTATTGTGGTCGACAAAGGCTCTCTGGTGCCAGTCGTTTAGCGGCCGTCTAAAGTATCTGGGCAGGAACAATAACAATCACAAGGACGCAGCAGGCTCCCCCGCCCCTATGCTGATTTGTAGGTAAAGGAAAACGTGGATTAACTAAAAAGGGGTGTATAGAGGATAATTTTGCTACAAAGTTTTGCTACAAAGCAGGCACAAAAAAGCCCCTACAGCGCAATGGCTATAGGGGCTCTAATGATTGGCGGAGAAAGAGGGATTCGAACCCTCGATAGGCTATTAACCTATACACCCTTAGCAGGGGCGCGCCTTCAGCCACTCGGCCACTTCTCCGTAAAACTATAGTTCTGATGCAAAGAAAGACGATTCAAAAACACAGGTTTTAAAACTGACTATGCCGCCCCAGAACAGCGGCGGCATAATAACACATCAGTGGAATAATCAAAGACCGTTTTTAGTCAGAATCACTAGAGGCAGGTATATTCTCGGCACCTTTTTCCGTTTGGATTCTTTGATAGATTTCTTCGCGGTGAACCGAGACGTCTTTGGGCGCATTTACGCCGATTCTAACCTGATTACCCCGAACGCCTAATACGGTAACTGTAACCTCGTCACCAATTATTAATGATTCACCCACTCTTCTCGTAAGTATTAACATAGCTTGCCTCTAGCGCTCCGCTATTCACTTATGGGAGCATTTATCCATAATACGCCAACAAAAAGATAGTCGGCTCTACCAGTAATCCCTTCATACTAAGCTACGATTACGCCAGTCTAAACTTAACAGCTTTCGAGGGTTTTGTCCAAGAATTACCGCTCCTGTTTCGCCTCTGTTTCAAGCCCAAAGCCAGAGTGCAAAGCTCTTACAGCTAACTCAAGATAGCGCTCGTCGATAACTACGGTGATTTTAATCTCTGATGTGGTGATCAATTGGATGTTGATACCCTCTTTAGCCAGCGCTTCAAACATCTGTGAAGCAACTCCAGCATGTGACCGCATGCCGACACCTACAATAGAGACCTTGGCAATGCGATCGTCACAATCGACTTCCAATGCGCCCATTTCGACAGCCAGCTCTTTGAGTAACATCTCGGCTCTGACCAACTCATTGCGATGCACTGTAAAAGTCATAGTGGCCGAATTATCTTTGGCGACGTTTTGCACAATCACATCAATTTCGATGTTCGCAGCACTAATCGCACCCAGCACTTTGTAAGCGACGCCTGGCTGATCCGGTATGCCACGGATGGTTAGTTTTGCTTCATCTCGGTTAAAGGCAATGCCTGACACTAAGGGTTTTTCCATCTGATCGTTATCCTCAAGAGTTATCAACGTGCCCGGGCCTTCTTCGAAGCTCGACATCACACGCAGCGGTACGCTGTATTTGCCGGCAAATTCCACGGCACGGATCTGAAGTATCTTTGAGCCCTGACTAGCCATTTCCAGCATTTCTTCAAAGGTAATGCTGTCTAGCCTTCGAGCGTCGCTGACCACTCGCGGATCAGTCGTGTAGACGCCATCAACATCGGTATATATTTGGCATTCATCGGCTTTAAGCGCCGCGGCAAGAGCCACTGCAGTAGTATCTGAACCACCACGGCCCAGCGTAGTGATATTGCCGTCTTCATCCATACCCTGGAAGCCTGCTACAACAACTACAAGACCGGCATCCAGATCCGCACGGATACGATGATCATCAATTTCTTTGATCCGAGCCTTGCCGTGAGCGCTGTCAGTGAGAATCCTTACCTGACCGCCGGTATAAGATCGGGAGTCAATGCCACGCTTGCTCAATGCGATGCAGAGCAGTGCAATAGTTACCTGCTCACCAGTGCTCACCAAAACGTCCATCTCACGCAGATTCGGCTGCTCATCAATAGCCGCTGCAAGCGTAATAAGGCGATTGGTCTCTCCACTCATGGCAGACACGGCAATCACAAGCTGATTTCCGCTCTGCTGACTCGCGGCCACCTTATCGGCAACCGCTTCTATGCGCTCCACAGTACCCACTGAGGTGCCACCATATTTTTGGACTATTAAACTCATGGCTCTCTTTGTCTATCCCATTATGCACTCACCAAGAATGCCTCGATGAATAAATGCCGTAAATTAAACAATAATTTACGTATAAAGTTAAGTATTTTAGCTAGCTAAGGTTATCCTCTACCCAGCCATATACGGAAGCAAGCGCCTTTGGCAGTCCTGTAATATTGCCTGCTGCGCCCTGAGCCATATCGGCTCGACCACCACCTTTACCGTCAACCTGTGCGGTGACAAATTTTAGTAGGTCACCGGCTTTCACCTTGTCGGTAAGATCATAGGTGACACCTGCGACCAGTGCTGCCTTATCACCTTCGACCGCAGCCAAAAGAAAGACGCCTGACTGAAGCTTCGACCGCACCTGGTCGGCAACTCCGCGCAAACTTTTAGCATCTGCGCCCTCAACCACCGCGGCTAAAACGCTTACACCGTTAATATCTTTTATCCCCGCCATCAGGTCAGTACCAGACGCATTAGCTAGCTTATTTTTTAGGGTATCCACCTCCTTTTGTAGACGGCGATTATCCTCTAGCATCTGACGAACCTTATCGGCCAAATTATTACCTGATGCTCTAACCACCGTGGCCACCTCGCCAATGGTGTCTTGTAATGCATCGCAGTAAGCGATTGCCCGCACGCCGGTTACTGCTTCGATACGTCGCACACCAGAGGCAACACTGGACTCGTTCGTTACTCTGACCGAACCGATATCCCCAGTCTGTGAGGCATGTGTACCACCGCAGAGTTCAACGGAAAAATCACCGCCCATACTCAGCACGCGCACTTCTTCGCCATACTTTTCACCAAAAAGCGCCATGGCCCCTTTGCTAATCGCGTCGTCCATGCTCATCACTTCTGTAGCAACAACAGTATTGGCCAGTATCTGATCATTAACGATATGTTCTATCTGCCGGATCTGCTCTTCGGTCACCGCTTCGTCGTTTGAGAAGTCAAACCGCAGTCGTTCGCTGTTAACTAACGAGCCCTTCTGCTGCACATGCTCGCCTACGACCTGTTGCAAGGCCGCATGTAATAGATGCGTTGCAGAGTGATTTAGCGCCGTCGCCTGACGCACGATGGCATCCACCGAGGCAGACACCTGATCTCCTACCTTTAACTCACCAGATATCAGGCGACCAATATGCAGATGGTGATCACCGACTTTACGACAATCAATTACCTCAATTTTAGCACCGCTTGAGTGCAGGTAACCGCAGTCGCCTACCTGACCACCAGACTCAGCATAATATGGCGTCTCGTCTAAAATAATCGCTACTTCGGACTCAGCGGTAGCCGTTTCTGCAGCCTCTCCGGCGACATACAGTGCCAGCACCGTGGCCGTATTTTGCAGACGCTCATAACCACTAAATGCGGTGCTGCCGTCAACGCGGATACTCTCGCTGTAATCGACACCAAACTGGCTGGCTGAGCGCGCGCGATTACGCTGCTCTTCCATACAGGCTTCATAGCCCTCCATGTCAAGGCTATAGCCTCTTTCGCGAGCCACATCATTGGTCAAATCTGTGGGGAATCCGAAGGTATCATACAGCTGAAAGATCAACTCTCCGGACAATACATCACCCGAAAGATTCTCTAGGGCAGCATCCAAAACGCCCATACCCTTATCGAGAGTGCGAGCAAACTGTTCTTCTTCTTTTTTGAGGGTGTTGCTAATGTCTACCTGCATACTAATCAGTTCTGGGTAGGCATCTCCCATAACCTCGCCCAAGGATCCGACCAGTTTGTAAAAGAAACTGCCCTTGGCACCCAGATTATGACCATGCCTCAGGGCACGACGAATGATACGGCGCAACACATAGCCACGACCTTCATTGGATGGTTTGATCCCATCGATCACTAAAAAGGCACAGGAACGAATGTGATCAGCGACCACTTTCAACGAGTTTTCTTGCAAATCACTGACACCTATAACTCCCGCCGCCGCCTTGATTAGGTGCTGAAATAGATCGATATCATAATTATTGTGCACGCCCTGCATGACCGCCGCAACACGCTCCAGACCCATACCCGTATCAATTGAGGGCCTCGGCAGCGCAGTCATATTGCCACTACTATCGCGCTCAAACTGCATAAACACAAGATTCCAGATTTCAATATACCGATCAAGATCATCATCTTTACTGCCAGGGGATCCACCGGGAATATGGTCGCCATGATCCCAAAATATTTCGGTACTCGGACCACAGGGGCCGGTATCTCCCATCTGCCAAAAGTTGTCCTCATCAAGACGGGACAGACGCTTAGGGTCAATACCAATCTCATTAATCCAGATGTCAGCGGCTTCATCATCGCTGACATGGACGGTAATCCACAGACGATCTTTGGGTAATTTTAAGACCTCGGTTAAAAACTCCCAGGCAAAGGCGATGGCATCCTGCTTGAAATAGTCGCCAAAGCTGAAGTTTCCCAACATTTCAAAAAACGTATGGTGCCTCGCGGTGTAGCCGACATTTTCCAAATCGTTATGCTTGCCACCTGCGCGCACGCAGCGCTGCGAGGAGACGGCACGGTTATAATCACGCTTGTCAGCACCGAGAAACACATCTTTGAACTGCACCATACCGGCATTAGTAAACAGCAGCGTTGCGTCATTGCCGGGTATCAGGCTACTGCTAGGCACTATTTGGTGCTGCTTGCTGGCAAAGTGGTTTAGGAATGCGTCACGGATTTCGGCGCTTTTCATCATTTAATACTTCCAATTATCGACCCAGTCAACAAGACGGGGGTCATTACAATTCTGATTCGGCGAATTTTTTATTACCTAACACGTGCAGATGTAAGTGAAAGACAGTCTGCCCAGCACCCTCACCATTATTAATCACTAAGCGAAAGGCTTCATCAACGCCCACCTGCCGCGCCATCTCAGCCGCTACCCACATTAGGTGCCCCAGCATCGCCTTATCATCAGTACTGGCATCCACTAAGCGAGGAATGGGCTTTACAGGAATAACCAGCATATGGACCGGCGCCTGGGGTGCAATGTCATTGATCACAATACAGTGATCATCTTCATAAATTATGTCAGCGGGAATTTCTCGATTAATAATTCGCGTAAACAATGTCGGTGCTGCTTTGGCCATTATCGGAGTCTCATTTATTTTCCGTTTTGGGGACTGAATCTCTGAGCTTTTCGTCAGTCTCAAGGCAGCGCGCTTCATTCTCGAGCATCACCGGAATACCGTCACGAATTGGGTAGGCCAGACCGCTGGCCCGACAGACCAACTCCTGACTGGCCTCATCAAATTCCAAAGGGGCTTTGCTGACAGGGCAAACTAAGATGCTTAGAAGCTTTTTATCCACGATATTCGTCCGTTTAAAAGTCGCGTTAGTTTACGCAATAACAGGGCTGACCGCCATATTAGTAGTGACATGAACCGGTAATTACACGAATTGCCGCTTTTACTCTCCAGTGCCTGTGCGCTACTCGACGGGAAGTGCCAGCAAGACCAATGCCGGATCAATGCGCTGCTTGTGCCAATTCATACGCCAATCCAAATGCGGGCCTGTTGCACGACCCGTAGAGCCGACTTTTGCAATGGCTTCACCGCGCTTAACTCGAGTACCTACAGCAACCAAGATGTCGCTGAGATGCAAAAACGTAGAGCTAAGACCATGACCGTGATCAATAATTAACGTGCCTCCGGAATAGAAAAGATCTCGATGCGCCATACGCACCGTACCTGAGCCTGGGGCCATCACCAGCGTACCCTTGGGTGCCGCATAGTCAAGACCATAGTGCGGGCTTTTGGGGACTCCGTTGTAAACTCTCTGGCTACCATAAACACCGGTTATAGGCCCTACTAGCGGTCGCTCGAAGCCAGCCAGAAAGTCTAGATCATTGGTAATCTCTTTGCGCGCCCGTTTGACCAGCGCAGAATCACTACGAATTCGAGCTAGCTCTGTCGCCGGCGGTATCACCGTTGTTTGCGGCACCCCGTCGACACGCTGAATTTTATACTGCCGCTGAGCGATTCGCAGTTCGTGCACCGTCTGATTACCACTTGGCGCCCTTAAAAGAACTGTAATAGTTGGTGGAGCCTGCCGACCCAGCCCAATAAGAAAATGTCCCTCGGGGGTAGATCTTAGAACCCGACCCTCATAACTGACACTGTATCCAGACGAGATCTTGCCCAGTAACAGGCCACCCTGCTGCTTACTACCCTGCCAATGGATCACATCAGCCAGCACTGACTGAGAGACGCCAACCAACAGTGCGGCAAAAGCGCCAATAAAGGCTTTAAAGGTTGGACGTCTAAACATAGGGTTGTTCTTCATTAGCGGAGTTTCATTTTTTAATTTTCGGTGTGTCCTCTATATTAACATAGGGCTCAATACTATCGATCACGCAGGGCATGGAACGCCCAATCACCTTAAAAGTATCAAACCGCTGGCACAGCTTGCCGTCTCGAGACTTATACATGAAACCCTCCGACTTAATACCGTCGCATTCAGCGCGCAGTCGAATGATCACCTGTTTTTTTCGTCCAACATCGACTATGGCTATTTGATTATCCTTAAATCTAATACTGCGTATGCGAGACTTTAAAATACAGCCATTGCGAATACCGTACTTAGAAGGATTAACCTTACCTATCAACGCAACACGCTCCATAATGTCGAGCGCTGTCTGTTCACTGTTTGCCGCCACAGGCTCGTCCTGAATGTCAGATTCAACGGCATCACCATAAATGGCTGGCACCAGTAACACCCAGATTAAATTTTTCCACTGCATTCAGTTGCCCTTGGCTATGTATAGTTTGCTGAATCAAACTATAAGGTGCTTGTCCTTTATAGGGAAGCCACAGCACCAAAATTGACGATATATTCACGCTAATTCTGAGATCTATCGGCCCAGACTCTCCGGCAAGGAGGTTCTATCTAATATGATGCTGCCTATCCTGTCACAAACAGTCCATCTTGACTGACTAACCGTTAGCCTTGAGCGCCTCTCACAGTTATGATGGGTGCGCTGGGTCGCAAGCAATAACGCCTAATAACCTGACCTCGATTGCCCTATGCTATGATCGAAAAAAATTCATTTATTCCGCCGCGGCATCTCAGAAACCCGCACATCCAAAGCATTCTTAATAGCATTGGCCCGCGCAAAGTTCGCGCCAAGCGTCTGATCCGTAAACTAGATTCCGAGACGCTAATACTCACAACTGCAGAGGGCGTCAGATTAAAGGCGGAGTTTGATTTGGCCACGGCAGCAAAAGCTCCGCGAAAGAAGGCCTTGGTAATACTGCTACATGGGTGGGAAGGTTCAAGTAAATCTGCCTACCAAGTGACCACAGCAGCCTGGCTGCTAGACCATGGCTTTGACGTATTGCGCCTAAACTTGCGTGACCACGGCGAGACTCAGCACTTAAATCGCGATATATTTAACTCCACTATGACTGCTGAAGTAGCCGATGCGATTGCTGTGTTTCTAGAAGACCACGGGTACCCCGCGGTATTTCTTGCAGGCTTTTCATTGGGCGGTAGCTTTGCACTCCGAATCGCGGCTGATAAAGGCGAAGCTTTGCGCCTGACAGCCGCTGTCGCTATCTCTCCGCCAATTGACCCAAACACCACTATGACAGCCATGGATAACACGTGGGTAATTTACGAAAAATACTTTTTTTATCGTTGGACCAAATCCCTACGCAAAAAATTGTCCCACTTTCCTGAACATAACTTCGGCACAGAGCTTGATCAGGCCAAAACTTTGGATGACATGAATGCCGTGTTTTTACCCAAGTTTACGCCCTTTTCCGACGCCAAAAGTTACTTTGCGGCCTACGCCTTAAGTGGAGATCGCCTCAAGGCCCTAACTATTCCTGCACACTTAATTGCTGCAGTTGACGACCCGATTATCCCCATTGCTGATATCGAAAAGATTAACCGTCCGGCATCACTGAAAATAGAGATACAGCCCTACGGTGGACACTGCGGGTTTATTAAAAATTTAGCCGCACACAGTTGGGTCGAGCCAAGACTTGTGGAAATATTAGATGAGTACTTAGCGAACCCCAGCTAAACGCGTCAGTCTTGGAACCCATCGAAGTCTTGTTGTTGCATCGCATGTTTGATCTGCTCGAAGTTAAACCCGCGGTACTGAAGAAATCGCATACGCTTAGCCTTATCTTTTTGATTGGCCGCAGGCTCCCTACCAAACTTGCGTTCGGCAACCTCTCGCGCTAGCGCAAACCAATCTATCTCTGCCTTTTCTAGGGCAGAAGCACAGAGTTCTGGGCCGATGCCTTTTTCTCTAAGGGCTCCCCGAATACGTGTAAGGCCCTGCCCTCGATGCCGCCGCGAGCGCACAAAGGCCTCTGCAAAACGCTGATCACATTGCAGCCCCTCCAGTTGTAACTGATCGAGGACCTCGCCTATCGCCGAATCCTTGTCAAAGCGCTTGTTGAGCTTCTTGGCAAGCTCAGCACGAGAAATCTCACGACCGGTCAGCAAGTCCATCGCGGCAAAACGAATTTTGGCGGGGCTAACGACGGTTGTGTTATCGTTCATAACGGCGACCCCAAGGGCTCATCTGGACAAAAAATGAACACAAAAAAAACGCCACAACGGCGTTTTTTTAAGAAAAAAAGCATCGAATATCTACTCTTCCGCAGCGTCTTCAGCTGCCGCTTTCGGCTTATCTGCATCAGGGACTGGAGCACCCAACTCTTTGTCGCGAATAAACCCTTCAATTTCAGCCGCTATTTTGGGATTTTCTGTCAGATAGACCCCGACATTAGCCTTACCCTGACCAATCTTGTTGCCTTGGTAAGCATACCAGGCCCCAGACTTGTCAATGAGACCATGTTTGACACCTAGATCGACCAGTTCGCCATTGCGATTGATTCCTTTGCCATACAGAATCTGAAATTCAGCTTGTTTAAACGGCGGTGCAACCTTGTTTTTTACCACCTTAACCCGTGTCTCGTTGCCGATAATCTCATCGCCATCTTTGACCGCTCCAATACGGCGTATATCCAATCTTACCGATGAGTAAAACTTAAGTGCATTACCACCCGTAGTCGTTTCAGGATTACCAAACATGACACCAATTTTCATACGAATCTGGTTGATAAAGATCACCAGACAGTTTGCGTTCTTAATATTACCAGTCAGCTTACGCAGTGCTTGAGACATCAAGCGAGCCTGCAAACCCACATGGTGATCGCCCATATCGCCCTCAATCTCTGCTCTTGGTGTCAGAGCCGCGACGGAGTCAATAACAAGTACGTCACAGGCGCCTGATCGAACAAGCATATCGGTAACTTCGAGGGCTTGTTCACCGGTATCTGGCTGCGAAACGATAAGGTCATCGACCACCACACCAAGCTTTTCAGCATAGACGGGATCGAGTGCATGCTCAGCATCAATAAAGGCACAGATGCCGCCAGCTTTTTGCGCTTCGGCAATCACCTGCAGGGTCAGAGTCGTTTTACCTGAGGACTCTGGCCCATAGATCTCAACCACACGACCCTTAGGTAATCCTCCAATGCCCAGGGCAATATCGAGGCCCAATGAACCCGTAGAGATCGCCGGTATCGCCTGACGAGCGTTTTCACCCATACGCATAACGGTTCCCTTGCCAAATTGACGCTCAATTTGCCCTAGCGCGGCCTCTAATGCTTTTGATTTGTTAGCATCCATTGTTCTGTCCTCGAGATAAATTATTGGGTGATTTCTTACTACTGGTTACTTAATCAGTAGCTGTATGGTTGTACAGTATTACATTCAGTAACCTTATGCAACAGCTCTTCGATAGAAATTTTAACTGCCTGCTCACGCACCGACGTGCGATCGCCAATAAATCGATGCTCTTTGCTGCTAATACCCTCTGGGCTCAACCAGGCAAACCAGACCGTGCCGACAGGTTTTGCCTCAGTACCGCCGCCGGGACCTGCTATACCGCTGATGGCAACAGCATAATCCGCCTCCGCCGCCTGGGCGGCGCCCGCAACCATGGCCCTGACGACGTCCTCACTGACAGCACCCTGACCATTGAGTAACGCTTCGGGAACATTTAGCATATCGTGCTTGGCCTGATTGGCGTAGGTAACAAAGCCACGATTAAACCACTGTGAGCTGCCAGCTATCCCAGTAATGGCGCTAGCGACACCGCCACCTGTGCAGGATTCAGCCGTCGTCACTGAGGCTTTATTACGCAGCAGAGCATCGCCCAGCTGTTGAGCAAGATTAGTAATTTCTGTATTCATGCAGAAATTGTAACTGCCTTTTATGGGTGCTGATAGTTCTTTCGACAGATAATTCTAAGGGGACTCGTCAACCTTTTACATTAAACGGTGATGACTAAATAAGTCATCACCGCGCTACAGTTTAACCTAGGCAGAGGGTGGGACTAAATCGTCCTCTATGCACTGATCAAGTAATGCCAGCACCCCTTTGCGAGACTTATTTTTAGTCCCTTTGAAAGCCGCCATATTTAACTGACCAAACATATTTGCCGCCATCAATGCTGCCTGTTCAAGATCTGCCACAGGGGCAATACGATCATAGAATCCAGCAGGCATGGCATCCTCCGGAGACCATATCTCGGCATTGATTACACAGCGATTAAAGTAATTTAAAGGCAGCCGATAGCGGGCCAGCTCGATACCAAAGTTGTGCATGGTCATACCAATGATCGTCTCATTGAGACCCACTTTAAAATCGCCCGATGCGCCTATCCTATAATCACAGGCCAGCATCAAAAATGCACCCATAGCTATGCAGTGTCCAGTTGAGATCGCAATAACCGGTGTTGAAAAAGAGAGAATACGTCGCGCCATCTTCGACCCCCGAGAAGTTAACAATAATGCATGTTCAACGCCTTTACCCATCTCTTTAAGGTCGAACCCACCGGAAAAGATTCCCTCACGACCTTTCAGCACCACGATAGCCTTAGCGGTCTCGGCCTGATCAAAAGCGGCCTCCAGCTCATCCCACATGGCATGCGAGAGAACATTAGCTTTGCCGTCGTCCATAGTGATGATGGCAATACCGCTATCGATTGTCACTGATACTAAACTGCTCATGGTTTATCCTTTCTATTAAAGTTTTATAGTTAACCCGACACTCATTGTCATGCCAGTCTTAATTGGTTGCTAGACTCCACACAAATGGTCTTAATTTCCGGCAAACTGTCGCTCAACAAATCTGACTCCGCAAGAGCCAATTGATTGCCAAATAAAGCGTCTACGGCTACTGCAATTGGCTGTTTTACGTTAACATTATCATTTAGCGACAAAAGCTATATAGGTGCAACATAACAATGAAAAACCGTTCAATTAAGGCGCCTATGGAATCTACCTCCCCACAGCACACACCCATGATGCAGCAATATCTGCGCATAAAAGCAGATCACCCCAATGATATAGTCTTCTACCGCATGGGCGATTTTTACGAGTTGTTCTTTGACGACGCTAAACGAGCCAGTCAGATGCTCGATATCACGCTGACGGCCCGAGGCAAGGCGAATGGTAACCCGATACCCATGTGTGGTGTGCCCCATCACGCCGCCGAGGGCTATCTGGCTAAGCTGGTCAAACAGGGCGTATCTGTTGCCATCTGCGAGCAAATTGGTGACCCAGAAACCAGTAAAGGGCCGGTTGAGCGTGCTGTGATGCGAGTGCTGACACCTGGCACACTTACCGATGAAGCCCTATTGGATGACCGTGCTGACAGCCTGCTCGCCGCTATTGACTTCCGCGACAATCAATTTGGTTTGGCAACTTTGGACATGAGCAGTGGCCGCTTTCAACTGTTGCAGCTCAATACCGATGAAGAGCTGCATAACGAGTTACAACGTCTGAACCCAGTTGAAGTGCTAGTCTCAGAAGATCTTGCTAATATTGCCTGTGTCGTTCAACGCCGAGGACTGCGGCGACGCCCGCCTTGGGAGTTTGAAATTGACAGCGCCAAGCGGCTACTTAACAAGCAATTTGGTACCCATGACCTCAGTGGCTTTGGTTGCGACCATCTACCGGTTGGCATCACTGCGGCCGGCTGCCTACTGCAGTATGCCAAAGACACTCAGCGTAATGCACTGCCCCATATTCGCAGTATCAGCGCAGAAAACCGTGAGGATAGCGTAACGCTCGACGCCGCCAGTCGACTCAACCTCGAGCTGGATACCAACCTCTCCGGCGGTCAGGAAAACACCCTATTTGATGTTCTGGATAACACCGCGACTACCATGGCCAGTCGTTTGCTGCGTCGTTGGCTAAATCGCCCACTGCAGCATCTGACAACCTTGGATGCGCGCCAGCAAACCATTGCCGCGCTTCAGCATAGCTATCTCTATGATTCCCTGCACAGTCACCTTAAACAGGTCGGTGATATGGAGCGGATTCTCACACGAGTGGCCCTGCGCTCTGCCCGTCCTAGGGATTTAACCCGACTACTAGACAGTTTGGCCGTACTGCCGCAAATCGCCGGTGCCCTTAAAGACAGTTCCGTCGAGCATCTGACGGCTTTAGCGATTGGCGCCAAGCCTCTGCCCCATCTGGTGGACCTTCTGGCTGGGGCCATTAAAGAAAATCCACCGGTGGTCATTCGCGATGGCGGCGTAATCGCCGATGGCTATGACGAAGAGCTCGATGAAATGCGGGCCTTAAACACCAATGCCGGTGAGTTTTTGCTGGCGATGGAAGAACGAGAAAAAGCGAGCACCGGCATCTCGACGCTAAAGGTCGGCTATAACCGAGTGCACGGCTACTACATCGAGATATCTCGAGCTCAGAGCGACAAGGCTCCCGTGGAGTATATTCGCCGTCAAACTCTCAAAAATGCGGAGCGCTTCATTACCCCAGAACTCAAAATATTTGAAGATAAGGCCTTGAGCGCTAAGAGCCGATCACTGTCGAGGGAAAAGTATCTGTATGAGGAGCTGCTGGAAACACTCAATCAAGACCTAGAACAGTTACAGATCTGCGCGGCCGCCATTGCCGAACTTGACGTGCTGGCAACTCTAGCCGAGCGAGCCCATACCCTGAACTTCTGCAGGCCAATGCTGAGTACTAAGCCAGGGATTAATATTCGTGGTGGTCGCCACCCCGTGGTTGAACAGGTTACCAGCGACGCCTTTGTAGCCAATGACCTCATCATGAATGCGGAGCGCAAAATGCTGGTAATAACCGGCCCAAATATGGGCGGTAAATCCACCTATATGCGTCAGGCAGCACTGATTGTGCTCTTGGCGCAGACCGGCAGCTACGTTCCTGCAGCCTCAGCAGAGATAGGCATCGTCGATCGGATCTTTACCCGCATTGGCTCTTCGGATGATCTTGCCGGCGGCCGCTCTACCTTTATGGTTGAAATGACCGAAACGGCTAATATTTTGCATAATGCCAGCGATCGCAGTTTAGTGCTCATGGACGAAGTGGGCCGCGGTACCAGTACCTTCGACGGCCTGTCACTGGCCTGGGCCTGCGCCTTTCATCTGGCCGAGAAAATCAAAGCCTTTACCCTATTTGCCACCCATTATTTTGAACTGACTGCCCTGCCAGACAAGGTCGACGGAGCGATTAATGTTCATCTGGATGCCACCGAACATAATGACAGCATCGTGTTTTTGCACAGCATACAAGATGGGCCCGCCAGTCAGAGCTATGGTATCCAAGTGGCTAAACTGGCCGGTATTCCCGACGAAGTAATACATCTCGCACGCCGTGAACTTGCATTATTGGAAGCTGGAAGTAACGCGGTCATTAGTCCTCAGGTAATACCACAAAACAGTCAGACCGAACTCTTTTTACCTCCAGTTAATACCGAGCTGCATAAACGTCTGGATACTCTGCGTCCGGATGAACTTTCGCCAAAGCAGGCATTAGATTTAATCTATGAGCTAAAAACGCTATTGTGACTCACTACCTTGTGGGCAAAAATACTTCATCCCCCCTAGCATTAAAAGTTGATCGGGAATAAATTAAAATACGGCAAACAAGGCTATTCAGAACAAATCTTCCTGCTATAATGCTGCCGCGAAATCGACCTGAACATAGACAAGAGACAAAACATATGACCTTTATCGTTGGAGAGAACTGCATTAAATGCAAACACACTGACTGTGTGGAGGTCTGCCCGGTAGACTGTTTTTACGAAGGCCCCAATTTTTTAGTAATCCATCCTGATGAATGTATCGATTGCGCCCTTTGCGAGCCTGAATGCCCTGTCGGCGCTATATTCGCCGAAGATGAAATTCCCGAAGGGCAAGAGCTTTATCTTGAGCTGAACGCGGAACTGGCCGATATGTGGCCAAACATCACCACCCAAAAAGAGGCTCTAACAGATGCTGACGAATGGGATGGAGTGGAAAATAAGTTACAGTATTTAGAGCGATAAACCGCTACTCTGTACACCGTTAGTCCTGTCACATGTTTTTGCGTTACACAACGCACCCGTAGCTCAGCTGGATAGAGTAGGAGGCTTCGAACCTCTTGGTCGGGGGTTCGAATCCCTCCGGGTGCACCACATTTCAACGTAACCCTCTGTTTTCCTTGTGTATTCTCGCAATTACACAGGTAGGGTAGACAATGCGGTATACACAAAAGCATCCTCAACATACATATACAAAACGTGATATATATTACTTTTCTAGGGTAATTCCTAGTGATTTACAGCATCACTACAGTAAATCTCGCATCATTCAGAGCCTGAAGACCAAGTCAGTGCATAGAGCTATCATGGCCTCCAAGATGCTGTCAGCAAAGCTTGATGATTACTGGTTAGGCCTGAGACTTAAGCAGGTAGATGTTCCTGCATCTCATTTGCTAGTCAGTGGAGCCACCGTTAATCTTGAATCAAATCTGTTAACCATCGAGGAAGCTTTAGAGACTTATCTGGCTGTTAAAGGTCGTGGTAAAGGAGAGCTATTCTTCACGCACACCACTCGCTCAATCAACTACTTGAAGAGTTGTTTGGGTTGTCGCTCATTGGATCAATACACATCAGCTGATGCTGCTAAGTTAAGAGATTGGTTTATATCACGAGGGCTAGGTAGTGCGTCTGTGCACCGTAACTTTGGTAGCATTAAAGCAGTCATTAACTTTGTCATCCTTGAGAAAGGCTTAGATTGTAGTAATCCCTTCAGTGGCGTTTATCTTCACTCAGATAATTCCTCTATGAAACGGAAACCTATCCCCTTAGATAAACTAAAGATTGTCCAAGAAAGATGTGTCGCAATGGATGACGATCTGAGGCATCTAGTGTCTTTAATCAGTGATACAGGTATGAGATTATCAGAAGCTGCAGGTTTGATGAAATCAGACTTTAATGTTGATTGTGACTATCCACATCTCGTTATACAGCCACACTCCCATCGTTCTTTAAAGACATTATCCAGTGAGCGTACTGTTCCGTTAGTAGGTAATTCTTTGTGGGCTGCTAGACGGATAATAGGAACTACAGATTCTGAGTATTGCTTTCCTCGCTACACATCCGCATCAGGATGTAATGCCAACTCTGCTAGTGCAGCCATTAACAAATGGATTAAAACCGTAGCAGGGTCAGAGGCAGTTATACATGGTCTACGCCATAGCTTTAGAGACAGATTAAGAGCAGTGGAA
>Ga0302126_10000711_pt1 | contig 20882 bp, 18 predicted proteins | sample CB4_20m_MG_FD_203108 | JGI IMG/M metagenome (GOLD analysis project Ga0302126, IMG submission 203108) | Marine microbial communities from Western Arctic Ocean, Canada - CB4_20m | ecosystem: Environmental > Aquatic > Marine > Oceanic | place: Canada: Western Arctic Ocean | collected 2017-09-24 | reverse complement strand
GCGGGCTTGAGCCAGGGGCGCTCGTTTTATCGGGTGTCGCGCGATGCGCGTGTGCGCAAGGAGCAGCTGCGACAGGTCGAAGATCAGGCCGACCAGCGGTCGGATTTCTTTGTGCAGTTGCAGGCCTGGCATCTGGCGCGGGCGGCGAAGTTTAATGCGAACGCCTGTGGTGCGCTGGGGATTCATGGCGGCTCGGCGCGGCAGGCGGGCGATACGGCGCGGCAGTTATTACAGCTTGCGCAGCGACAGGGCCTAGACACGCGCGAGGCAGCCTTGCCGGATGAGGCGGAGCGGATTGCTAAATGTTTGCTCGCGGGTTTTTCGGATCACTTGGCCAAGCGCAATGATACGGGCACGCGGCGCTGCCGTATGGTACATGGGCGCTCGGGCGAGCTGCGCCGCGAGAGCGTGGTGGATGCGCCCTTATTTGTGGCCGCCGAGATTGAGGAGCGTGAAGTGCGCAGGGAAGTGACGGTGTTACTTGGTATGGCGACGGCAGTAGAGTTCGCCTGGTTGGAGGAGTTGTTTCCAGATGATTTTTCGGATGGTAATCAGACGACGTATGATCCAAGCCTGCGGCGCGTGGTGGCGCGCAGTGAGCGGCGCTTTCGCGATTTGGTGTTGTCCTCGACGGATCAGGGCGAGCCGGATGTGGATCGTGCGGCAGAGCTGCTGGCTGCGGAAGTGGTGGCGGGGCGGTTGAATCTAAAGGGCTGGGATGCGGTGGTGGAAAACTGGATACTAAGGGTGAATTTCGTGGCGCGGCATTGCCCGGATGCGGAGGTGCCCGAGATTGACGAGGAGGCGCGGCAGTTGTTGGTCGAGCAGATTTGCCACGGTGCGCTGAGCTATAAAGAGATTAAGGATCGGCCGGTGTTGGCGACGGTGAAGGAATGGATTAGCCCCGAGCAGCACTACTATATTGATACCTATGCACCGGCAGAGATGGAGCTGCCGCGGCGGCGCAACCCGGCGAGGATCCGCTACGAAGCAGATGGCCGGGCGTTTATCGCATCCAAGTTACAAGACTTTTATGATGTGCCTGGGTCCAGTTTGATCGTGGGTAATGGCAAGGTGCAGTTGCTGGTTGAGCTGCTGGCGCCGAATCAACGGCCGGCACATCTGACCGATGATCTCGACGGCTTTTGGGCCGGCGCATATCAGCACGTGCGCAAAGATCTGGCGGGGCGTTATCCGAAGCACGAGTGGCGGTAGGGCTTAGGGACTTGAGACCTGAGAGCTGAGGGCTGAGAGCTGAGAGCTTAGACCTGAGGGCTGAGGGCTGAGGGCTGAGAGCTGAGGGCTGAGGGCTGAGAGCCGGAGGTCTGCCGGAGATGGCGTAGCAATGCCGGTGTCACGCGAGCCACTACTTCATCATGGCAAAGATCGCGATCGCTAGGGCTATGCGATACCAGGCGAAGACTGCGAGACCATGCTTACTAAGATAACCGACTAGCCATTTAACCGCGAGTGCGGCAGAGACGAAGGCGACGATGCAGCCGACTAGCACGGGGCCGATGTTGAGGGCTGCGAGCATTTCGGAGCCGTCGGTTAGGAATTTATAAGCTGAGGCGGCGCTGAGCGTGATCAGGCCGAGCAGGAAACTAAACTCCGCGGCGTGCGCGGGTGACAGTCCTGCGAGATAGCCGCCGACGATGGTTGCCATCGAGCGACTGGTGCCGGGCCACATGGCAAAGCACTGGCAAAAGCCGATCATCACCGACTTGCCGAGCGTCAGCTCGGTCAGGCCAGGGCCGTCTTCGGGCGGCACTGCGCCTTTGTTACCGTGCTGACGCCAACGCTCGACGATGAGCATGACGAAGGCGCCGACGATGAGAGCGCCGGCGACGGCAAAGGTATTGTCGCCAAGTGCGGATTCGATCAGGTCATTAAGTAATAAGCCCAGCACGGCGGCGGGGATGAAGGCGAAGATGAGGTTGATCGCGAGTTTGAGTCCGTTGCGGTCTTTGCCGAGACAGCCGAGAATCAAAGTTAGGATGGTGCGCCAGTAGAGCAGCACCACGGCGACGATCGCACCAGCCTGGATGACGATCACATAAGCATACGCGGCGTCGCCGATCGTGTAGGGGCGTAGCTTGCCAGCCTCGTCTTCGACTAGGATCGGTGTGCCGCTCTGGTCGGTCATCGGTGCGTCGCCATCGAGGCCGAGCAGTGCGTTGGCAATAATGAGGTGGCCGGTGGAGGAGACAGGCAGGTATTCGGTCAGGCCTTCGACCAGTCCGAGGATCACGGCGTCTGAATAGCTTAAGCCTGCAGAGCTTGAGGGTGCTTGCTGGGGAGCGGTGACGCTTAGCTCAGCACCATGTGCGAGCGAGCCGAACAATACATAAAGGGCTAGGATTAGGGTTCCAGTTCGTTGCATCGTGGCAAGCTACTTGGATTCGCGTCTAATGGAAGACGTAATGTGAGCTGCGGAGATTTTCTATTTTGGTGGAGTTAGGCTTTTAGCTTGAGCTTAAACGAGGAAGTCATTGCTTTTTACGGGATATCCTTCCTATGCAAGCACTCAAACCATTTACAGATATTCTAAGCGCAGGTGTCGACCTTGAGGCCGATCAGGCGACCGTGGTTGCCGAACTTTTGATTCGCTCGGATGTGTCTGCGACTTCGAAACGCGAGTGCCTGCTGGCCTTAGCGCACAAGGGGGAAACCGCGACCGAGGTAGCAGCGTTTGCGCATGCCTTTCGTGAGCATGCAGTGGATCCAGGCGTGGACGAGTGGGCCAGTCGTGCGATTGATGTGTGTGGCACGGGCGGCGATGGTTCGGGCACGTTTAATATATCGACGGCGGTTTCGTTTGTTGTGGCTGCGGCGGGCGTCCCTGTGTTCAAGCATGGCAATCGCTCGATTACTTCGAAGTGTGGCAGTGCGGATCTAATGGAAGCGCTTGGGATTCGCCTGGATGCGCCGCATGAGATGCTGCGAGAGTCGCTGCATGCGTTGAATTTCGGTTTCTTTTTTGCGCCAGCATACCATCCGGCGTTTAAAGAGATCATGCCTGTGCGGCGTGCCTTGGCGGAAGAGGGGCAGCGCACGATTTTTAATCTGTTGGGGCCTTTGATTAATCCTGGCCGGCCTGCGCATCAATTGCTGGGGGTGTTCTCTGAGGCTTGGGTGCAACCGTTGGCAGATGCGCTCGGTGAGCTCGAATTGTCGGCAGGAATCGTGGCGCATGGTCGGCCTCAAGTAGGCAGCGCATTGGATGAGTTGAGCTGTGCGGGGCAAAATTTTGTAGCGGGCTTTGGCGCTCTGGCGTCGATCCCGAAGACCTTGAGTCCCGCGGATGTTGGCCTGAGTGCCTGTGAGTTTTCTGATTTAAACGGTGGCGATGTCGCCGAAAATTTAGCCACGATGCATGCTTTACTGAGTGGCGCTGCCGATGCGGTGCCCACTGGTTTGCGAGACAGTGTTTTGTTCAATGCGGGGGTGGCGCTGTGGATCGCGGGTGCGGCTTCGGATGCAGCAGCAGGAGTGGCGCAAGCGCGTGAGACCTTGCAAAGTGGTGCCGTCGAGCAGTGGTTGCAGCGTGTGCGTGAATTTTATAAAAAAGGTTAAGTTTTAGGAGTTTTATTATGGGTAAATATTTTGGCACAGATGGCATCCGTGGACCTGTAGGCGGTGATTTAATCAATCCTGATGTAGCGTATCGTTTGGGCTCGGCCTTAGGACGCTATTTGAAGCAGTACAAACCAGAGCTGCCATTAAATGCAGTGATTGGGCGAGATACGCGCTTAAGTGGGCCAGAGCTGAGCGGTGCATTGATCCAGGGGCTCAATCAACATGGCGTCTATGTGCATGACCTTGGGATCGTGCCCACGCCATCGATTGCGCAGTCATTGCTGGAACAGCAGGCCGATATTGGTATCGCCGTGACGGCGTCGCACAATCCAGCCTCAGATAACGGTATCAAGCTTTTTGACGGTCATGGCTGTAAATTTGATGACGCCGAAGAGGCTCGCATCGAAGCATTGCTCGATGCTGAGCCGTCGGCAGCAGCTGATTTGCCGATGGCTAAAGCGTACCCTTTGGATGGTGCCGCTTATTATATTAACTATGCGCGGTCTTTAATGGATCAGAATTGCCTGTCGGACTGGAAGGTCGTGCTCGATCTTGCCAATGGCGCGGGCAGTGAGACGACTCCAGCGGTGTTTGCGCGTTGGGGAGCAGAGCTCATCCTGATTGGAGACAATCCAGATGGTGAGAATATTAATCAAGGCGTGGGGAGCGAGCATCCTGAGCGGCTGGGTGCGGCCGTGGTCAAGCACGGAGCGAAGCTAGGTATTGCACATGATGGCGATGCCGATCGTTTAGTTGTTTGCGATGAATCGGGCACGGTGGTGGATGGGGATATTTTACTCGGTCTATTTGCGGTCTATGCGCTGCGCTCGGGGGCACTCAAAAGTGATACGCTTGTTGCAACTATACAAAGTAACCTCGGCCTCGACCATGCGGTGCGCGATGCCGGCGGTAAGGTTGAACGGACCGATGTGGGTGATCGTAATGTCGCGCAGAAGATGCGTGAGATCGGTTCGAATGTCGGCGGTGAATCCTCTGGCCATATTATTTTCTCAGATTTTGCGACCACGGGTGACGGCCTTCTGGCTGCGATTAAGTTGATCGATTTAATGTGCAAGACCAAGAAATCGTTGTCTGAATTGCGCCAGGAAATAGTCTTGTTCCCGCAAGCGACCTTGAATCTTGCTGTCGCAGAAAAGAAACCATTGGCGTCACTGAAAACGCTCAGCGCTGCAGTCGTCGCAATCGAGAAGGACTTCGGTGAGGATGGTCGTGTGCTGATTCGTTATTCAGGGACGGAGCCGAAGTTGCGCTTATTGGTCGAGGGCAAGGACGAAAAGCTTGTGGTTGCTGGATTAAAAGACTTGGAAAAAGCCGCTTGTTGCGATTTGGATGTAATCGCTCGTTGATCGCCCCTGATTGAACGCGCATCGGTATAGCCTTAATATTATGGAAGAAGTTGCTCTCAAAGATCTCGATCCCCGCCTTCAAAAGCAGATTGAAAACGCCCGCAAAGCGGTGGATAAGAATCCCACTTACGCTGTCGATATTATGTTTAATATCCTCACTCGTCATCCGGAATGTCTGGATGCACGTAAGATTCTTCGTCAAGCGCAACAACGCGTCACTGACGGCAAGAGCAAAGGGTTGGGCGGCTTCATCTCAAAATTGACTAGTATCCCATTTTCGATGGGCAGTGATGCGAAGGTCAAAAAGGATCCCGCTGGGGCATTAGTTTCGGCAGAGCAGATGTTGAATGCAAATGCTTCGAATGTCGCTGCGCACAAAGTGGTCGGTGCGGCTGCTGAAGCATTGGGATTGCTCGAGACGACGGCCTTCGCTTATGAAGAAATTCGTAAGATCGAGCCAGCCAATGCGGAAAATATTAAAGCGCTCATGTCTGCCTATATAAGTATCGGCAAAAGTGAAGAAGCGATTCGGATCGGGGATGCGGCGTATCACGAGCATCCCGCAGACGACGAAATTCAGTCGTTGATCAAGAAGGCTTCGGTCGAGCAGTCGATTAATCAGGGCAAATGGGAAGAGGACGAAAGCTTCCGTGATAAGCTGAAGGACGAAGAAGAAGCGCAACGGTTGGAGCAAGCGGGTCGCGCAAAGACAGGCGATGATGGGTTGCGTTCAATGATTGCAGATGCAAAGGCCTCCGTTGCTGAGCAACCAGGCAATATTAATTTTTATCGCGAGATTTCCAGCAACTATCGCAAACTCGGCGAGTTTGATGATGCGTTGGAGTGGATCGGCAAGGCTCGCCAACTCGAGGCAGGTAGCGCGGACGTCAATCTTGAGCGGCTCGAAGGTACGCTCAAGCATGAGAAAATGGCGCATGCCATCACTGCTAAGGAGGAGGAGCTTGAGGCAAATCCAGAGAGCGTAGAACTTAAGAGTGCGCTCGAAGCACTTCGCCACGATGAACGTGTCTTCCGTCTCGCTCAGGCTGAAGATATTGTTCAGCGCTATCCGAATGAATTTAGCTACCGCTACGAACTTGGCGAACTTTACCATGCTGAAGGCGAAACAGATAAGGCGATTAAAGAGCTTCAACTCGCACAACGTAGCCCGAAGGTGCGTATTGATGCGTTAATTCTTCTCGGTAAGGCTTATAAGGTGAAGGGCTTCTCTGATCTTGCTGCCGAACAACTGAACTTAGCGAAGTCTGAAATTTCGGGTATCACTGAGCAGAAGAAGGACGTGCTGTACGAACTCGGTTCTTGCTACGAAGAGCAGGGCGACATGGATAAAGCGATGGTTGAGTTCAAGGCACTTTACGGAGCTGATATCAGCTACCGCGACGTGTCGCAGAAGATCGACGACTTCTACTCGCAGAAATAGTCGCCCGGCTATCGGGGAATTTTTTAACAATGGCGTGGGTTTTACCCGCGCCATTTTTGTGTCTCAGTGTCAGAGTGGCTGATCTCCTTTGGTCAACTGCGTTTAGCTGGCCGCCGCAGATGCTAAACGGAACCTGGAGTTGGCGTCTCTGCGAAGGTGCGCTGCGGGTTCGACGGCTAAGTCGATTTAGGCTTCAGCAATCAGCAGGAATGCGCCGGCACCATCGTGTCCGGTTTCCCACGGCAGGCTGATTGCGCTGTCTTTAAGCGAGAATCGTTCACCTGCTGCGGATCCTAGGAAGGCATCGACGACTTCTTGGTTCTCGTCTGTCTCGATACTGCAAGTACTGTAAACCATTCGCCCGCCGGGTTTGACGCACAGTGAGGCGGCTGCGAGCAGTTGCTTTTGCAGGAAGGCACAATTGCTGACGTCTTTACCGCGCAGGCGCCATTTGACGTCGGTTCGACGCTGAATTACACCGGTGTTGGAGCAGGGGGCGTCGAGCATGACGGCATCATATTGCACCGGTAGGCCTTGCTCTTCGAAGGCCGCAGCGTCGAGTTCGAGCAAGTCGCCTTCGAGGATGGTGCACTTTAGTGTAGCTGTCGCGAGGTGCTCGAGGTTTTCACTGAGTCGTTGGATACGATTGCCAGGTAGGTCGAGTGCAACAATGTGGCCTTCGAGCTGCATGAGATGGGCGATGTCGTAAGCTTTGCCGCCTGGAGCTGCACAGAGATCGAGCACATCATCGCCTTTTTTAGGTGCGAGAAGACCCGGGGCAAGTCGGGTCGAAGGGTCTTTCACGTATGCATTCCCTTTATTAAGCAGTGGATGCAGGTCCTCTTTCCACGAGGCAGCAGCTGAAACCTTGTAAAATTGATCCCATTGTGTCGGCTCGAGCCCCTTTGGTAGTTCACTGGGCGTGTCGTAGAGCTTGAGGTAAGTGGCTGGGATACGTTGATTCCATTCCATCAGTTTAATCGCGGTGGGCGGGCCAAATTCCTTATTCCAGCGTTTGAATAACCATTTCGGAGTGCTAAAATAGGCGTCGGGTCGATTGCTCGGGTGGGTCGCATTGAGCGCTTCGGGGAGTTTGCGCAGTACCGCATTGAGCAGGCCAGACTCGGATTGTGCGGCCTGACTTTTACTGCGCTCGACGGCATGGTGCACGATTTGAGGGTGCTTTTCTGAGGGGCTAGAGAGTATTTCAAAGCCAGCTACGAGGAAAATTGCCTCGATCAGTGCACGTGGTTTCTGTCGAATAAACGGCTGGAGCGCATGCTGGACTCGATGCCCATGCCGTAGTGCACCAAGAAATAAGGACTGGCAGGTCGCTCTGCGTTCGCCCGAAAAGCCCTCTGGTAAGCGCTCTAGGAGTTGATTCGCCTTAAGGTTTTCAGTGAGATAGGCTTCCGTGAGTGTGACGGCTCCGTCCCAAGCGCTGGCGTTGGCTGTAGATAAGTTGAACTTAATACTTCTCATTGGTAAATAAACTGTGCATATTTCAACGTTTACGACTTAAAAGAACAGCATTCGCAATATATTATGAACAAAGAGGCCATCGACGCTCTCATTGAAAAAAATCCAAAACTTGTTTCTGCTCGCGCGAAACTCGAAGCCATGGCTACAGGTAATTATTGCCTGCATCGCAGCTGGGGCTTCGGCAAAATCGTTGATTACGACGCCGTCGAGGCGAAGATTATTATCGATTTTGAAGAAGGTAAGCAAGGCCACGCCATGGCGCCCGCATTTTGTGTGGACAAGCTGGACGTGCTCAAGCCGAACGATATCTTGGTTCGTTCTCGCATCGAGGCAGATGTGATCGATGAAATGATCAAGAAACAACCAGGCGACCTTATGTGCGAAATCATTGCCGCAGCAGACGGTCAGGCGATGACCACTGCAGAGATCGAGCGTGTGTTGTCACGGGTGATTGGGCCGATCAAATACAAGAAGTGGTGGACTGCGACTAAGAAGGTATTGGTCAAAGATCCTCGTATCGGAGTGCCGATCAAAAAGTCCGATCCATATGTTTTCCGCGACCAGCCGGTGAAGCCTGAGCAAGAGATTCTTGAGCAGTTCCACGCCACCAAGAATTCCAAGCAGAAGATTCTCCTCGGTGAGAAGCTGTATGCCTTGTCTGAAAATATTTCGGTCGTTCGCGAAGAAATGCCGAAGATCCTAGAAGAGCTGACTGACGCGATCAAGAATGCGAAGAGCCTTAGCCAAGCCAACCGTCTACATGGTGTGTGGGTGCGTAACAATTTGGCGCGCGATCTTCACGAGGATGTTGAAGGCTTAGATCCGTCTTCAGCGTCGATCTTAGATGCGACGAGTGATTACTCCGAGCTGGCTGCTGAGTTGCCAGCGCTTTATTTTAAGCGCTATCTCGATCTGATTCGCCGTACTTATCCTGACAAGTGGCAGCAAATGGTCGAAGACCTGCTGCGCAACTCGAGCGGTAAGTTCACCAGTGAGTGTATCAACTTCCTGTTGGAGCAAGAGCAACAGGGGCGTATTAGCTACTGCCTTGACCGTTGGCTCAGCGAGCAAACGATTAAAGGGCCACTTCTTTTGTGGGTTGTTAAAAACCGTAATTCAAAGAAGTACTACTCGATCATTCATCCGTTAGTTACGCCGCGTCTTCTTGCCGCGATGTTCTACGCGATCGACTACGAATCGCTGCAAAATGCAAGCACACGTCGTATCCCGTTGGGTGATTTACTTAGTGATGATATCGATTTGATTCCTGATTTGCTTGCAGATGCAAATGTCGAGACGGCTAGCGATCTTGCGCAAACACTGCTGCTCAATCAGGGCTTCGAGGAACTAACCAAGAAATCATTGCTTGCTCGTTTCATTAAGAAGTTCCCAACAGTGCAGAGCCTGCTTGCTGGTCAGTCTGCTGATTCCTCCGAGGATAATGCACTGATCGTCTCGCAAGAGAGCTTCAATACTTCAAAGGCTGAATACGAAGACCTGATTGCCACCAAGATTCCTGAAAATAAGCAAGCGATCGTCACAGCACGTGAGCATGGTGACTTAAAGGAAAATTCCGAGTATAAGATGGCTCGTCAGGACCAAGACATTCTGCTCTCTCGCAAGAACGAGTTGGAGGTCGATCTCTCCCGTGCACGTATCACCGACTTTACTGAAGCCACTACAGAGAATGTGGGTATTGGTAGCATCGTTGATTTGAAGCAAGGTTCCACTGGCAAGAAGCATAAATATGCGATTCTTGGTGCTTGGGATAGTGATCCTAAAAACGACATTCTCTCCTACAAGACGCCACTTGCTCAGCAATTGCTGGGTAAAGAGCCAGGCGCGACTGCGGCGACTAAAATTGGCGGCAACGAGGACGAGTGGACGATTCTTAAGATCACTCGCTGGCTCGATAAGAAGTAATTCGGCTTCATTTTATATTCAAAAGCGCCTTCCTTGGAAGGCGCTTTTTTTATCGATCGTTGGAATATCGTTGTTTTCCGCTTCACTGATCGGCAATAAGCATGTCATAGACAGGTTACATTGATCGATTCACATCCTCACCCCTAGCTTAATTACTGATGATACGCACATTTGGCCGCTCGGCGTTAACCGTTGTTCACGAGCTTGGAGAAATTAGTTTATTTGGAGCAGGCGCCATACACGGCTTCTTTAATCAACGGCACCGTGTGGCAAAATTGATCGTTGCGACGCATGAGATCGGGGTGCGCTGTTTCCCGATCGTCGCGATTGTTGGTTTGTTTACTGGATTGGTGATGGGGCTCCAGCTGTACTATACCTTGGTGAAGTTTGGTGGCGAATCGGCGTTGGGCACGGCGGTGGCACTGTCGCTGATTCGCGAACTGGGGCCGGTGCTGACGGCGTTGATGGTGGTCGGGCAGGCGGGTTCGGCGATGGCCTCTGAACTCGGCATCCAACGTAATGATGAGCAAATCGATGCATTGCAGACGATGAGCATCGACCCGAAAGGGTATTTAGTCGGGCCGCGTTTGTTGGCGGCTCTCTTTTGTTTTCCGATGCTGACAGCGGTTTTTGATTTGATCGGTATCTTTGGCGGCTATGTCACTGGCAGCCTGTTGTTACATGTGGATGGCGGTGTTTATTGGAACCGTGTGTTTGAGAGTGTGAGTTGGGCAGATGTGCGTGGCGGTTTTATCAAGGCAGTGGTGTTCGGCTTAGTGACGATGGCAATTTGCACCTATCGCGGTTTTAATACGCATCGCAAAGCGTCCTTTCCAGGTGTGCGCGGTGTGAGTGAATCAGCAACACGGGCAGTCGTTTGGTCGAGCGTCATAGTACTCGCGACCGATTATTTAATCACTTCCTTCCTTCTATAATGGACGACGTTTTTCTCAAAATACGCGGACTGAAAAAGCATTTTGGCGAGGCCAAGGTGCTCGATGGCGTGAACTTAGATGTCGCGCGTTCTTCAGTGACGACGATTATTGGCAAGAGTGGTATCGGCAAGTCGGTGTTATTAAAATGTATCGCGAATTTACTGACACCTGATGACGGCGAGATAGAGTTAGATGGTCAACCGATCGAGCACAGTCGTCGTGGATCGAAGGGTAGCGATGCGGTGACTTTCAGCTATATGTTTCAGAATAACGCGTTGTTTGATTCGATGACGGCGGCGGAGAACGTGGCGCTGCCATTGTTGGAAGCATCGAGCTTGGACAAGTCGGAAATCCGCGAGCGTGTCGACGCGATGTTGGCGCATTTGGAGCTGACGGATTCGGCGCAGCGCTATCCCGGCGAGTTGTCTGGAGGAATGAAGAAGCGGGTCGCTCTGGCGCGTGCGCTGATTACGGACCCTCAGGTGGTGTTATTTGATGAGCCCACGACAGGCTTGGACCCGGAGCGTAAGTTTAGCGTATTTGAAATGATTGCGGATTATCGCGAACGTTTTGGCTTTACGGCGTTACTGGTGAGCCATGATATTCCGGAAGTGTTTGAAATAAGCGACCATGTCGCGTGGCTGGACGAGGGGATCATTAAGTTTTTTGGCAAGCCATCGGAGTTGAATGCGGATGCAGAATCGGCTCTTTCAGGCTTTTTGAGTAAGGCGAACTACGGGCGTAGTCAGGGATCTAAAAAATAGTGGAGAATGTGAGATATGAATAATCGCAAGATAGAATTTTTGGTTGGGTGCTTTGTGCTGATTGGCTTTGGAGCCGTTCTATATTTGGCCATTCAAGTGGGCAGTGCACGATTCTTCGGCAGTGATAGCTACGAATTAGAGGCGCGGTTCCGCAGCACTAGCGGTGTGAATGCTGGGAGTCGTGTGGAGATTGCTGGAGTACGTGTTGGCACGGTTCGATCGATCATATTGGATGATGATTTCTATTCAATCGTGACTCTGGAACTGCCAAACGATCTGACGCTGGATGATGATACCATCATCTCAGTGAAGACGGCGGGCTTGATTGGCGACCGCTATTTGAGTGTTTCACCAGGCGGATCGGGCTTCCCGCTAGAGCCGGGCGATATGGTTGTTGATACGGAATCCGCGTTGGATATCGAAAGTCTAATTAGCCGTTTTGCCCTTGGTGGTATTGACGGAGGGGAAGAATAACTTATGTATTCCAGAATGAATTTTCTAAGTATGATCGCAAGTGTGGCTTTGTTCGCAGTACTGCCAGTGCAGGCGAATGAGACGGCGAAGCTGGCAACTACCATGGAGGCGACCCTGGATATTATGTATCTGGATGCTTATAAGGACTATACCAGTGCACAGCGGCAGGATGCGGTTCGAGCAATCGTTGAGGATCAGTATGACCTAGAGGTGCTTATTCGGCGTGCGATGGCGCGTAACTGGAGTTTGTTGACTGCTGATGAGCAGATGCAGGTTCGCAATCTCATAGACCAGTTAATTGTTAAGAGTTTTGTGGAGGGCATGGCAGGCAAGGATCGGCCAATCTTGGACTGTGGCGCTGTGATTGAGGTGACTAGTAAACGTATAGAAGTGCCGGTCGTTATTAGCTTTCCGAGTGGTAAGACTTTCAATGTATTATACCGTTTAGGCCTGTTGAAGACCGGCTGGCAGATCTATGATATTGTGGCTGAGGATATCAGTATCGTATCAAATTACCGTCAGCAGTTTGATGATCACTTTCGTAAGGGAAATGGCGCACAATTAATTGAGAAATTAGAAAAACTTTTAAAACAGGAGGAATTGGATGTCACAACGATCATATTATAAACGCTTGTTTCTGCAGTATTGTGCGTTCGCACTCACTCTATGCGTGAGCCTGAGTACTGGGTTGGCAGAGGGCGTGTATGACTACCTCTCAGAGGAAGAACTGTACGGCGACTTTGAAGAAGAACCGACTGTGGTGCGTGACCCGCTGGAGTCAGTCAACCGGCTGACCTTTAAGTTCAATGACTTCATCTATATGAATGTGGTGAAACATGTCGCCGAGGGCTACCAGAAGGTGACCCCTGACGCCGTCGAGCGTGGTGCCTCGAACTTTTTTAAGAACTTAGGCTATCCGGTACGTCTGATGGGGAACCTTTTGCAAGGTCGCATGAAAGGCGGATGGCTCGAGACGGAGCGTTTTGTAGTGAATACTACCTTGGGCGTGGTCGGTGTGTTTCCTGCCGCGAATCGTTTTGAACGTCTGCAGCCGCTTAAATCTGAAGATATTGGGCAAGCCCTTGGGGCCTGGGGCATCGGTGAGGGGCCTTATTTGGTACTGCCTCTGTTGGGACCTTCAAATGTGCGGGATCTGTTCGGTTTGGTCGGAGACCGAGCTGTCAATCCTTTGAAAGAGCCTTTCAGCGTGATTGGCGACTCTAGAGTGCGGACCGCGTATAGTGTGACTAATTTTGTGGTGAAGAGTCCGACTTTAATGCGTACTTACTCGCAGATGAAGGACGGCGCGGTTGATCCTTATAGCTCGATGAAAAATGGCTATTCGCAAATGCGCCGTGGAATGATTAAGGAGTAGTCGCATTCGGATTCAATCATCGCTTCGTGCGTGTGCGTCGTTCTTCCTCGAAAGAAAGATCGTCGCAGTCTGCTGTGCGATTGGCATGTAGCTCTTGAGCTAGGCAGATGTAGTAGATCATCAACCAGCAGCTCCAGCTGAAGCGGTAGAGTAGTACCGGCAGCAATAGAGCCCCAGCGACGGCAATTAGCAAGGCGAGCTTGATGGCAATGTAACCGAAGAAGCCGAGCAGTAGGGCTGGGAACACAAAGGTAAAGACCGCGACTGCGTAATTGATACAAAGCGGGCCGAGGTAGTAACCGTCGCCGCGCTCGATGCGCATGCCGCATTTTGGGCAATAACGATGGATGCGCAGACGGGTTTTGAATAGCTTAGCCTGGCCGCAGTTGGGGCACTGGCAGCGTAGTCCGCGCATCAATAACTGGCGGCGTGTGACGTTCGGGGTTGGCTGAAGCTGAAGATCTTCCATGGCGTGTTAGGTGGGTCTAGCTTAGGAAATAGTGTTCGAAGTTGCTGGCGACTTGTTGTCTCAGGGATTCGATCGGTGTGGCGCGAAGATGTGTAATGGCGGTATAGCCATCAATAAGGGTGGCCGGGTGTGTGAGTGCGTGTCCGCGGACAGACTTTGGAAGATCGAAGCTTCGCAGTCGCCTTGCTGGTAGCATGTCGGGCGCATCGGTTTCGATCAGTAGTCGCTCTGCTGGCACGGCGCAAATACGTTCAGGCGTTTTCGATTTTACGGTTCTGAGTTGCCCGGCGTTGAACGAGAAATAGGCACCAAGCTCAACCAACTCAGGGATCAATTCGACCGGACCGTTATAGGCGTGGAGGTGAAAGCCGCGCTTGGGCAGTGTATCGCGGCGTAGTGTCTCCATCAGCGGGCCAATCGCTTTAAGGCAGTGGATCGAGACTGGTAGATTGCGTTGGGTGGCTTGAGCAAGTTGCCAGCGAAAAGCGGCCTGTTGACGCTCAAGGTCGTGGCCTTCAATCCATTGATCAAGGCCCACCTCGCCGATGACTCGCGCACCGCGATCCAGCGCCTGCAGGAATCGTGCCTGCCAGTCAGTTGCTGCATCGTTCACGTGCCACGGGTGCATGCCAATGGCGGGAATTATGTGTAGCTCTGATTTTGCGAGTTCCAGAACTGCAAGCCAATCGTTGGGAGAGGTGCCGTTGACGACGGCATACCTCAGGTCGATTTCACGTAGGCAAGGCTCGATCGCTACTCGATGCGCCCACAGGGCTGGATCGGCCATGTGGTTGTGTGCGTCATAGAGTGGGGCGGCCATTGCTGATGAGACGCGTTGGAATTGGGGAAGCGACAAGAGTGTCGCTTCTACGCTATTACGAGTCTGCCAAACAGGATTGTGCGAATCGTTGGATCGACTCGACGATACGGCTCAAGCCATTGCGTCGATTTGGGGAAAGGTGCTGTGTGATACCAACTTCACCGAGGAATTCAGCATCGGCGGCAATGATTTCTTCGGGCTTCGCATCGCTGTAGAAGTTGCACAGTAGTTCAGCGATTCCTTTAACAATTGCTGAGTCAGATTCGGAGCGAAACGAGCACAAACCATCCTTAAATGCCGGCACGACCCAGAGCTGTGACATGCAACCTTCGATTTTGAAGCTATCAATGCGCAGGTCTTCGGTTAGTCCTGCAGCCTTTTTGCCGCGGTCAACGATATAGCCGAGGCGTTCATAGGCGTCGGGAATCAAGGTGATCTCTTCGACGAGCGTGTCTTGTTTTTCTTTTAAGGTCATGATTTCTAAGAATATTGAGTAACACATAAGCATTTAGAAAATTGAAGCGAGCAATTTGTGGGCGGGGATCGTGGCATCTGAGAGGCAACGGCTCCCTGATGGAAGGCTTGTTTGAGCAATTGTACTCTGCGAGTATTATAAACCGCGACAGGAGTGTGGGCGACTCGCCCACATTGATCCTTTGTTGCTGCAAAGGTCGGCGACTCGCCCACATTGATCCTTTGTTGCTGCAAAGGAGGGCGAGTCGCCCTCGCTCCTTTAATCACTGATCGTCGATGGCCATTAAAAAAGGTCCATCGTCATTTACCGGGGAAATACCACTCTGGCCTAATGTGGCGCCATTCTGTTGGGGAGGGTCGACCTCCGTGTTGACCGCCAGCAGTTTAGAAATATCATGAAAATCTAAGATTCTCTATCGGCTGTTAGTTATGTCTGCCACTCCCGCATCGATACCGGACGACACGGAGGTCGTCCCTCCCAAGAGCCAGAAGCGAACCACCGTCCATCTATACCTTTTCCCACTAATCGTCGATGGCCATTAAAAAAGCCCGACGGATAACCGTCGGGCTTGGTGATAATTCGATGTAAGGGACGCTTACAGTGTGCCAGCGTAAACCGCGTTTTCGCCCAGCTCTTCTTCGATGCGAAGGAGTTGGTTGTATTTTGCGATACGATCGGAGCGGCTCATGGAACCTGTCTTGATCTGTCCAGCGTTCGTCGCAACCGCGATATCCGCGATGGTGACGTCTTCTGTTTCACCGGAACGGTGTGAGATCACCGAGTTGTAGCCGTTTGCCTTGCCGAGCTCGATTGCTTCGAGTGTTTCGGTGAGTGTGCCGATTTGGTTGACCTTAACGAGGATCGAGTTGGCTACGCCGAGATCGATACCCTTTTGTAGGAACTTAACGTTGGTGACGAAAAGATCGTCGCCGACGAGCTGTACTTTGTCGCCGATCGCATCTGTGAGAGCCTTCCAGCCGTCCCAGTCGTTTTCGTCGCAACCGTCTTCGATCGAGTCGATTGGGTATTTCTCAGAGAGCTCTTGCAGGTAGGCTGCTTGCTCTGCGGAGTTGCGCTTTGCGCCGCCTTCGCCTTCGAACTTAGCGTAGTCGTAGACGCCGTTTTCGAAGAACTCAGAGGCAGCACAGTCGAGTGCGAATGTGATGTCTTTTCCAACACCAACTTCGTAGCCAGCGGCTTCAACTGCTTTAGTCAATGTGTCGAGTGCATCTTCTGTACCGTCGAACTTGGGAGCGAAACCACCTTCGTCACCCACCGCTGTGCTGAGTCCACGATCGTGGAGCACCTTTTTGAGGCTGTGGAAGCACTCAGCACCCATGCGAACTGCTTCGCTAAATGTCGCTGCGCCGATTGGGCGGATCATGAACTCTTGGAACGCGATAGGTGCGTCAGAGTGTGAACCACCGTTGATGACGTTCATCATTGGCACTGGCAGAACCTTGGCATTGGGTCCACCGATGTATTTGTAAAGAGGAAGACCAAGTGCGTCTGCTGCTGCGTGAGCAACTGCAAGGGAGACACCGAGCATGGCGTTGGCGCCGAGCTTGGCCTTGTTGGCAGTGCCGTCGAGCTCCAGCATGATCTTGTCGATTGTGAGCTGGTCACAAGCATCGAACCCGATCAGTTCGGGAGCGATGACGTTGTCAACATTGTCAACGGCCTTGAGGACGCCCTTGCCGAGGAAGCGAGCTTTGTCGCCATCACGAAGCTCGACAGCTTCGTGCTCACCAGTGCTAGCACCAGATGGGACGGCTGCACGGCCAACGATGCCGGACTCGAGTTCGACGTCGACTTCAATGGTAGGATTGCCACGCGAGTCAATGATTTCGCGGGCGCGGATGTCTGTGATGATTGTGCTCATAATAAAGCGGTATATTTCTAGATGAGATGAATTACCCTGCCTCCGCTTAATCAGACTAAGCGGATAATTGGACAGCGCGATAGTTGTTTTGTACTCTGCAGCGGGACTGTCAATGCTTCCTCAATAAGACTGCTTAATGATCCGGAAATGCTTCACTTGTTGATGAGCTAGCCTAATGTTGCGAATTGCTTGGATGAGATGAGTGGCCTTGGCGTTGCCTATTGTGTGGCGAGGGGAAGCGGGGCTGATACGCTATTATTGACAGCAAAATTTAGAGAATGGTGCTCGTCGGGCGCTTATCCGCAGTCTGCAACGACACGAATTCAAAGGTTTACGATATGCCCCGTGAAGATCATGTGCCATTCAGTGATAACGCATTGCTTGGGAGAGGGGAGGAGTTTCATTTTCTACGTTTCATCCACTTTCTCCAAGACCATTTCTTACGGTATTTTCCTCCAAAAAATATGCCAAAAACTTCCCGATTTAGTTGTCGGTCAATTTCTATCGATATGGGGTGACTGGACTGCTCGACATTAAACTCGCCAGTGTCGCGGTTCGCGAAAAACGAGTTCGAATTATTAGTATGTGTGCTTCTCGCATCAAACCCGATATTACTAATTAAATTCTGCTTAGGTGTCAGTGCTCGCCCATTGGCTGCTATATTGGCAGCTAGCCATGGATAGGCCCACGAATCGACTGTCTTCGATCGAACTTTCTCGAGGCGTCTAATTAGTTTGGTGAACGCTCTGCGGGAGATTTTAAGTTGCTTCTTGTAGAAATCCGGATCTTCCAGGAATTGCTTCATTTGGAGGTCCATGTGACTCCACGCTCGTCTCCATGTCGCCCATCCCCAAGGAGTCGAGTATTGAGTAAATCCGTAAGAATATTTAAATCTTTGAGGCTCTACGAAATTTGAACCGTTAATGTGCATGACCGCTTCGTCATTCGCGTAGCGATCTAGCATTGCCTCACAAAATGTAAAGAAGCTGAGCGCAGGTAGGCAGTCATCTTCTAGAATAATCGCACGGTCATAGCGCTCAAAGGCGCGACTCAAACCGGAGTGTATGCGCTGTTGGCAGCCTAAGTTTCGGTCGCTATAGTCTAAATGTAATTCACACGGCCAATCGACCCGTATCTGATCGCGAGTTGCGTGGCAGAGTTCCGCATCATGCTCACGGTCTGGCCGCGGGCCATCGGCTATAACATACAAATGTGTTGGCTGCACTCGGCGTATTTGCGCAAATACTCGTTCGGTTAAGTCAGGCCGATTATAGATGATGAAAATGACAGGAGTGGACAACATGTTCTGGGGCTTGTGCTATGATCGTGAAAGCCTGCATGCCTGGGCAACTGCAATACTAAATGGCCACGACCCAAATTAGCTTTGAGAGGATGCAGCCATTGCTACTGGTTCGTCGAGTAATTTTTGTGTCACGACCAGATCGTACCTTGACTTCCATAATGGCTCAATTCTCGATGTGCATATGGTGCTTCCGAGCTTAAGATTACAGTGGATTTCAGAGGAAAAAGGCTATGGCTTATTTGCCACAGAGTTCATTCCGAAAGGAACGGTTACCTATTGCCAGGACCCGCTGGATATCGTGATCAAGCAAGCGGACCTTTCAAAGTATCCACAAGCTCTGCTCGACAGCATTCATAAATTTGCCTTTGAGCCCCCGAATGGTGACGTGGTGCTCGGCTGGGATAATGCAAAGTATATCAATCATTGCTGCTCCCCAAGCACGCTGTCGACTGGCTACGAATTCGAACTGGCAGTGCGTGATGTCGAGGTGGGCGAAGAACTGACTACGGACTATCGTTTATTCACGAAGAATAACACTTTTGCCTATTCCTGCGAAAATCCTAATTGCCCACGCTCACTCATGAGCGAGCTTCCCTTGATCGAAATCGACCAGCGCATCCAATCTGCTCTGGTTCATTTTCGCGCTGTGGCCCAACCGCTATCTTTTCTGATTCCTTCCCTTCAACAGGAAAAACTGAACCGCTTCCTCGAAGATCCAGATGCGTATATCTCTGTCGCCGAGGAACTCCCCTGTTAGTGCTATGGCTCTCATTGCCTTCGCTATAAGATTAACCGAATGAAGCCGTTACGCATCAATATACTCCATCATGCTAAGCACACCAAAGCACGCTTGGTAGGCTCTATGATCTCCCACTTTGCGCGGCGCTGGGAGCAAGAGGGATGCACGGTGAACCATTTATACGGATGCGAGCGCGCCATCCCCGCGGATGTATTAATCCTACATGTTGATTTGTCCTGTATCCCTGACGATTATTTGAAGTTTGCTGCGCAATATCCCCGGGCTTTAAACATCGGGCTACACGATATTCGTAAACGGACAATCAGCCGAAATCTTCTCACCGACGAGTGCCTGTATGGCGACCCCGTCATTGTGAAAACTGACCTTAATTGTGGTGGGGCTCCAGAGCGACTGTTAGGTGTCCTTCCGCGAAAACGACCGTTTAGTTTAACTCGTTCGATCAAGAAACGCTTGAAGATTAAAGATCCGTTGTCGATTCGTCAGCCCAAGGACTATTTGGTTTATCCAAATAAGTCGAAGGTTCCTAACTCGGTTTTCACTAGTGAGGCCTTGGTCGTCGAGAAATTTCAACCTGAGCGGCACGGCAACGAATATTACCAGCGTCGTTATTTATTTTTGGGCAATGCAGAATATAATGAAATTCATGCAACTAGCGTGCCGATCCATGCTGAAGACTCAGATGAACACTGTAGTCGCTACTGGGAGGAGCCACAGATTCCGTCCGAGTTACGTGCATACCGCAACGAATTGAATGCCGATTTTGGGAAGATTGACTATGTTATTCAGGATGGGGAAGTCGTGGTCTTCGATGTCAATCGGACTCCCAGCAGTGGGAATGTCGAAACCGATCCGATTGCAAAGGTTTGGGTCAACACGATTGTTGATCGACTATATGCTGGCATTACCGATCCCTGCAGCTCTTAGCAATCGAGTCGGGGAGGGCACTTATGAGCTATCCTTCGACTAGAACTGGTTAGAACAACCGGGGCATTGTGGGGTTTGGATTCTACTAGAGAAAGTCACCTGTTGGTATTATATCTGAGACCGATGGGGATTTTATTTTGTAGGGGCGAGGCTTGCCGCGCCCGCAGTCGTTTAGTCTCTGTTTACTGGGGATCGGCGGGTGTGCCAACGCTCACCCCGACATGATCACGTATTATTTTATGAAAAATAGTATGAGTCGAGGTTCCATCGGGGGGTGACTCACAAAAAACGCACAGGCGTGTATGCCTGTGCGTTTTGAGAAAAAGGTTGGTCGAGTGGCTAATTACTGTCCTTGTTGCTGGTAGTAGCTGAGACGCTGTTGCCATTGACCAGCCAGTGGCGAGTCGTTGATTTGTGCGGCGAAGCTTTCAAATTCTGCGCTGCGGCCTGCGGTGTCGGCTTCGACTGCGAGGTGGTAGGCGGCTTCGGCGCGTGCGGCTTCGGCGAGGCTGCTGTCCGCAGTAATGGCATTGAGCTTGGCGAGGCCTTCGTCGGTACTGCCGTTTTGGTAGAGTGCAAACGCTTGCCCGAGTTGAGCGCGGCCAGCGAGTATTGGCTCTTCAAGTGCGGCGGCAGCCAAGTTGTAGAATTCGAGTGCTTTCTCGTAGTCTTCAGCTGTGTAAGCGGCGTCAGCAGTGCTGAGTGCGGCAAAACCACCGAGTGCTTTGTTGCTATTGGCTTTGGCGAAGTCTGCGAGCCCTTCGCTTGCGTTGGCTTCAGCATATTCGGCTTGGAGGGCTATTTCTGAGCGGTCCTTGAAGATGCGCAAGCTTTGGTAACCAGCGACAACCAGTAGCAGCACAGTGATGCAGCCAATTAGGAAGCTCTTGTTCTCCATCCAGTAGATGC
>Ga0302126_10000705_pt1 | contig 20950 bp, 15 predicted proteins | sample CB4_20m_MG_FD_203108 | JGI IMG/M metagenome (GOLD analysis project Ga0302126, IMG submission 203108) | Marine microbial communities from Western Arctic Ocean, Canada - CB4_20m | ecosystem: Environmental > Aquatic > Marine > Oceanic | place: Canada: Western Arctic Ocean | collected 2017-09-24 | reverse complement strand
ACCAAGCTCACTGAGATGGGCAAAGGCGAACTCGACAAATCCGGCATCGCAGAACTCACTTTCCAAGGCCGCAACGCTTAATCTTAATTGGAGGGCAATGCTCCGTCATTGCCGCCAAACCTTCGCTCGGAAACGACGGAGCGTTTCCCTCCACTCTGAGCGAGGAACCAAACCATCAACAACTCCGTCATTGCCGCCAAACCTTCGCTCGGAAACGACGGAGCGTTTTCCTCCACTCTTCCACTCCCCTAAGTCCTCAGCTCTCCGACCTCCCTCTCAGTCCTCAGCTCTCAGCCCTCAGTCCTCAGCTCTCTGCTCTCAGCCCTCCACTCTGAGCGAGGAACCAAACCATCAACAACTCCGTCATTGCCGCCGAACTTTAGCTCGGAAACGACGGAGCGTTTCCCTCCACTCTGTCACTCCCTCTAAGTCCTCAGTCCTCAGCCCTCAGTTCTAAGTCCTCAGCCCTCAGCCCTCAGCTCTCCGACCTCAGCCCTCAGTCCTCAGCCCTCAGCTCTCCGACCTCAGCCCTCAGTTCTCTGTCCTCCACTCCTACCATGAACCAAACCATTAAAAACTCTCTGGGCGAAACGCTCGATTACGCATTCACATCCGGCGCTGAAAATTGCCGCGATGAGAAGTGGCTCGTCATCCTAGGCCACGGCGTCACGGGTAACAAAGATCGTCCAGTTATCGCCGACACTGCTAAAGCACTCAGTGAAGCTGGCTTCGACACGCTCGCGTTCTCGTTTGCCGGCAATGGCGATTCCGAAGGCGACTTCCGCAGTGCCACCATCTCCAAGGAGATCGGTGACTTAAGCTGCGTGATCGATGCCGGCGCCAACGCGTATCCAAAGATTGCATACGTAGGCCATAGTATGGGCGGCGCAGTTGGCGTCATTCAAGCCACACGCGACGGCCGCATCAAAGCACTCGTTTCGATTGCAGGCATGATCGACACCAAAGCTTTCGCCACCACTGAGTTCGGCGAAGAGACTCCCGACACTGGCCTCATGTGGGAAGAAGAAAGCTGCCCGCTGTCTTCAGATTTCATGAAGGACCTGTGCGATACCATCGTCACCGTCGAACCACTTGCCGATTGCATCGCCACTCCGTGGTTACTCGTCCACGGCACAGCTGACGACGTCGTCCTTCCGAAAGACACAGAGTGCGTTAAAGGCCTACAAGGCGACGCAGTCGAAGCAGTCTTCGTCGAAGGCGCTGACCACAGTTTCAACCAACCCGCCCATAAAGCACAACTCACCGAAACCATTGCCAACTGGATGCGTAGCCGTCCATACTAAGTCCTTCTTAGCCAAATCAGTAGACTAACTGATTCGCCCCACAACCAGCTAGGCTCTAGCAATTACTACTGCCTTCCACACCCTACCCCCGACGAATTCGCATCACTTAATTGCAGCGCGTATTTTGGCTCTAAATCCCACACACATACGACATGACACCTCAACCACTCATCGGCCTACTGTTCCACGCGCTCGGCGGAGTCGCCGCAGCCAGCTTCTACGCCCCACTTAAATTCATCCGCAAATGGCCTTGGGAATGTTTCTACTTGGCGATGGGAGCCTTCGCATGGTTGCTCACGCCATGGATCTTCGCCGGCGCAACCACTCCCGATCTATTCGGCGTGCTAAGCCGCGCACCTGCCTCTGCACTGGGGTGGACCTTTCTATTTGGACTACTGTGGGGCGTGGGAGCGGTCACATACGGGTTGACGATGCGTTACCTCGGCATGGCACTTGGCATGTCCGTCGCTCTGGGATTTTGTGCATTGTTTGGCACCCTGATCCCACCAATCTTTCGTGGTGAACTGATGGCGGTCGCGTCCACCACTGGCGGGCAAGTGGTGATCGGCGGCGTCGCACTTTGCGCGGTGGGCATTCTAGTGGCAGGCTACGCGGGCTTCCGTAAAGAGCGCGAGCTACCCGCCGAGCTAAGCGCCGACCACAAGTCCGGCGACGACGAGTTCGCCCCGGTCAAAGGACTGGTGGTGGCCTTTATCTGCGGACTGATGAGTGCCTGTTTCGCCTTTGGCATACAAAGTGGCGTGCCGATTGCCGAACTCGCGGTCGAAGCCGGCGCCAACCCGCTGTTTCAAAACAACGTGGTGCTCTGCGTAATCCTGCCGGGCGGATTCCTCACCAACACACTCTGGTGCCTGTATCTGAATCGCCGCAATAAAACCTTTAGTGGCTACCGCTCTGCAACGCCCTCGGAGACGACCGGCATCCTCACCCTGTGCGCCGCATCCGGCATTATCTGGTATTTCCAGTTTTTCTTCTACGGCATGGGCTCGACCAAAATGGGCGCCTTCGATTTCTCCAGTTGGTCGCTGCATATGTCATTCATCATCATCTGCGGCAATTTATGGGGGCTGTTTTTCAAAGAATGGCGCGGCGTGACTCGCGCCACACTGAGCATTGTATGGACAGCCATCCTATTGCTCATTCTATCCACAGTGATCATCGGTTGGGGCAACTCACTGGGCACCACTACAGCAGCGCACTAATCTAAAGCACTTTGTTTCTTCACTTGTCCAAAGGGCACCCGCAACTCAAGCATCTCTCTTTAAAATTAACCGCGTGGAGCGCAGCTCTTTTACGCGGCCACTTCAAAGTCGGCAATTATTACAGTCGCCGCACGCGCCTGATCCACACCAGGCGCCTTAAGCACGACGAGCCAATTAATTATGATACGATCCGCGTTTAAAATGAAACTGAAGCCTGGCTTCGAAGTAGAATACCAGAAACGCCACGATGAGATTTGGCCGGAGCTTTCTCAAGTTCTGACGGATGTGGGCGTCACTGACTATTCGATCTTTCTCGATGACGCCACGCTGACACTGTTCGCCGTCTGCAAGCTGGCTGATGACAACACCAGCGCGGATCTGCCGAACCATCCATTGGTGCAAAAATGGTGGGCCTACATTGCAGATATCATGGAAACCAATCCAGACAACTCACCGGTCGTGCTGCCATTGAGCGAAGTCTTCCATATGGATTAAGCCAAAACCAGAAGGGGGGCATGTCATGGCCTTTGCATTGTAGGATTAAGATAAGTGAAATCCACAAAATCCACCACCATGTAGCACCTAGTGACTTAACAAACCTGGTTCACTTCAACGCCCAGCAGAGCACCGAGTTTTTCCAGCTTGTCGCCGATATGCCCCACACCGATCGCGCAGTGATGCGCGGGGCCGCCTTTGGACCAGTCGTTCATAAATTGCTTGGCGCTGATACTGAATTTGTAACGACTGTTGGTGTTGCCGATCTGCAAGATCGGGCCAGCAACCGACTCACCCTCGGCCACCTGCAACAACACGGAGCCATCACCACGCTGCACCACTGAGAGCAGCGTGACAGGGCCATGCTGCACCGTCATTTGAATCGAAAGTCCTTTGCCGGGTTTACCGTGGTAAACCGATAACGGCACGAGTGCGACACTGCCTTGAGAGATCGCAAAGTGCGCCGGGCCGTCGTGGCCGAGGTAGACCACATCGTCGACGAAGTCAGACAGATAGAATTCGGAAAACGAACCACCGACGCCGAACAGATCCATGATCTTCATTGCCTGCACGTTCTTCACCTCACACTCACCGGCGATCGGAATATTGCGACCGGTCAACAGCGTATTCCCCGCAATCACGGAGGTAACGATATTTTCGTAGTCGCCCGCGCCTTCGTAGTAGTAAGCCATTGAGCCGAGATTGTGTGCATCGATCAACTTATCAAGTGCCACCGATGTCTGAGCGGCACGCTCAATTTCGGACTGCTCGCACTCACTGGACACCTCAAACTTTTCGTTAAACTCAGTCACCTTGGTGGCGATCTCATCGGCCGTCACCGCCTTTCGCAGCTCATTGAGTTCACACATTTCCAGCAGTTCAAAGTGATTGCCAAAGGTCGCGGACTGTTGAGTCAGGTCGCTATAGACATCGAGCATGCCGCAGTAGTAATGGCCGAGCACACCGACGCGGTTTTCGCGCATCCCGGCAGCGACTTTGGCCGCATCCACCCAGTCTTCAATTTCCTGCCACGCTTCGGCCTCCTGCAAGTAGCCGGTCACCACATGATAATCGATCCCGGTGCGATTAAACACGCAGGCCAACTCAGGCACGGAGCAGGACTGGCAATGTTCCAGCCACACCCCAGTCATGGTGCCGCGGTCGCCGAGTGCGTTGAACGCTTCGTAATCCAATTGCGCCACTGGCTGTAGATTCAACATCACCACTGGCACCTTGGCCTTCTGCACCACTGGCAGCACCGTCGAGGACAGCGCATAGGTGGAAATAAAGAGGAAGATCACCTCCACATCTTGTTGTTTAAATAACGTCGCTGCGCCGCTCGCCTTTTCGACGTTGTCCACCATCCCAGCATCGATGAGCTCAATGCCCATGCCCGCAATGCGATCGCGGATCTGCGCATGGTAGCCGTTCAAGTTGTCGAGCAAGCCATCAAATTGCGGCCAGTAGGTATCGAGTCCGATTGAAAATATCCCTGCTTTCATATTTGTGATTCCTTTGTTTGTTTCAGATATCGTTGAGCGTTTCCTTTAGCGGCTTCCCTGCTTATTTCTGGACACCAAGGATGCGCACTGGCCCGATGAGTCCGGAGGGCAACAAGTTCGTCTTCCGATTACATGGATTCTTGGTGGTGTAGGTGTAGCGCCCTGCTTTGTAGGACTTACCGGACAACAGCCCCGACTCCCAGTTGAGCGTGCGCACATTCTGGTCTTCGGGTTGCTGGTCGCCGGTCAGGCGATTGATCCAACGATTGACCACTTCGATTTCCAGTTGATTGCCTTTGGCTTTGACCACGTCGGTCACATCGACCCGCCATGGTGCGCACCAGACGATGCCGAGGTCTTTGCCATTGAGTGTCACCCGTGCCATGTCGTGCACGGTTCCGAGGTCGAGGTAGGTTCGTTTTCCTGACATGGCGGGGGCGTCAAAGGTCTTCCGATAGGTGGCGCTGCCAGAGTAGTATTTGATGCCGCGCTCGCTGTGTTGAGTCCAATCATGCAACTTGTCGAACACCACGTTTTCGGGTCCACCCCATGCAGGGTCAAACGACACATTCCACGAGCCTTCCAAAGTCAACACGGGCGTCGCCACGGGGAAGTTGACAGTCCCAACATGTGCCGACGACTTCGATGACTCTTCGCGTGGGAAGATCACGAAGAAACTTTGGTGTGCGTCAAAAGTCATCGGAATGGATGTAACTTTATCCTCATGAGCAAATGCCTGCAAAGGCTTCATCTCCGCCGTCATAGGATCCCAGAGTTCCGGCACGCCATTCTGCACTCTAAACCGGCAATGGGTTTCCAGTTTGCTAGCGCTCGTATTGGCGACGAAATAAATATCCTCGGTCTCCGTCCGGCGATGCCCGTAGCGGATGGAGCCATCGGAAATGAAATCTTCAGTGATACCCATTTCACTCAACACAGCCGCCGTGACGGCATACTTGGGATACAGCCCAGGTTTACCTTTTTGGGGTTGGGGACCTTTTAGACTCCAAGGCCCCATGGTTCCACTTCCCAGCTGCTTTGCCGCCGACCAAGTGGTTCCGTCAAGGCTGGCCTGCCATGCCGGGTCCGACCCGATCACGCGACGCGTTCCATCTTTGTGCGACAGTTGTAGCGCGGCAATGAATCCAGCGGGGTTGCGCGAATTCGTCGCGCCATTGTTGGCCACGACATCGATCGTGTTCGTGCCATTGCGCAGCATCGGCAGAATCTGTGCCTGCTGAATATTATCCCAAGCGTCCCCCGCTAGCACGGACTTGCCGTTAATCTTGAGCGTGAAGGTGTTGTCAGCCGTGGCCGTAACAGCCGCCGCTTTCAATGAACGGACATCACCGACATCCCAGCTGTAGCGAAAATGCACATCGCCCGCCGCGGCGTCCTGCGCCGGATTGCCTTTGTTAAACCAGATCCAGTTTCCAGAATCAGACAACGATAGTTTTTGCGCTGTTGCGGATTGAACTTCCGGGTTCAGCAAAATCCGCCCCTTGCCGACCCGGCGCTCGGATGCTGGCTGATCGCCCCAGAGCTCCGCAGCCAGTTGCTGCACCTCTTTGTCACATACGGGGAAACCGACCAGGCTCGGAGATTTGCGCGGCGGATTGCCGATTACGGTCGCGCCAGCTTTCACCAACTTGGTGATGGTGGTAAGCGTCTCAGGGGTCATCGTCTCCACAGCAGGGAGAACGAGTACGCTGTAGCGGCTGCCTTCGGGGAATGCGATTTTTCCATTCTCAACCTCAGCGCGCATTTTCAAAATGCGGGGAGTCACCGCATCAAAGTTATAGCCCTTTTTGTCCTTCATGCGCGGGGAGCCGGCCAAGGCACTTTCCGGCGCGATAAAGGTATGGGGTGCGCCCTCGGGAGTCAGGTAGAGGATGTCGGCCACGGCGGCCCCCTGACGCAGCAGATGTGAGCAGCGGGTAAGGTAGTCGTGATAGCCGGGAAACAGGTGCCACATCGTCCGGTTGCGGTGCCACTGCACCCCATAGCGTCCCATGGTCATGCCGGGTTTGATATCCTTGCCGAGAGGCTGGTGTTGAAAGGTGTGGAAAATGATCCCGTTGATGCCCATGGCAAAGGCCCAGTCGGTCTGGTTCTTCATGTTGCCCGGGTAATTGAGATACGTCATACCGGCCGTGGTAAAGGCTTCCGCATTCACCTGTGGTCGACCCATCGTGTGCGCAATGCTGACCGCCTCGATGCAGCTGTACTGCGAGTCGATTTTGTTTTTTGGATTCCAGAACTCGCAGGCCGGAATGTCGGCAACCGAACCGAGATCGATGTTACCCGCCGGGTTCATATCGTAAGGTTCGTTCGAATATTTCAACCCGTGCTCATGGGCGATCCCTTTGATCACGCCGGCATGATTTTCCAGCACCAGCTCCTGAGAGGTCTTGCGCATATCCCACAAAAAACGCTCGGTCTTTTCCTGGCTCCCGACCACCATGCCCATGTAGGCCGGATAGTAAGGTTGCGGGTCGTACCCCCGGCGTTTAGTGAACTCCTCGCAAAAGGCGGCCGTCCAGTTCTGCGAACTCATCTCCCAGCTATCGAGATGGATGGTCGTCAAACCCTTGCCCGGCGTCAGAGGCCCCAGCTTTTTCAGCAGCTTGCCCTGAAAATTATCCCAGTGGAGGCGGTAGGCATCGGCATTAAATTTATCACACTCGAAACCATGCCCAGCCCGCGGTGCAGGTCGGGTCGTCTGGCCAGTGCTGCGGGCAACAAAGCGCATGATCGTCCAATCGCCCTCAGGCACGTCCCAGCGAAGTGTCCCGTCCGGCTTCATCTGCGATGTCAGGTCGATCACCCGATCGGCGTTGATCACTTTAGCTAGGTCAGGTTCAGGATAATCGGCCAACATCTCAACCGAGGTTGGCGAACTCTTCCTGCTGGAATAAGGCCCCACATCTTTCAGCGTTTTGATGTCGTAATTATCGAATCGGGCGATCGCTCCCGTGGGAGTCGGGAATGCCAGCACGGCGACATCCTGATACCACTCGTTGCGGGTCGCTTTATGCGCTCCGCTCATTCCGGAATGACGATTGGGTTTGTGAGGCCCAGCCACTGGAAGAGTTTTCTCGAACTTGGCCGGACCCCGCACCTGGGTGCTGCTGCCGACGAGGTGCTGCATCGAATCTTCGGGCTTCACCCATGAACCGCCGCTCCCTGACCAGCCCGGGCCGGTCCCGAGAATAAACTCCATGCCCAGCCGTTCGGTGGTCTTGATCGCATGCACTAGGTTGTCCTGCCACGGTTCACTCATAAAGGGCACGGGACCGGTGGGCATCCCGATATTCACTTCCAGAAATAGCACACTGCCGATACCGACATCTTTCATCGCCTCCAGATCCGCCACCATTTCGTCACGATCCATGTTGCCGTCCATGAAATACCAGTAGACGCCGGGACGTGCCGCATCGGGCGGCGTCTGAAACGCTTCCTTCAGATCGGCAGCGGACACCGCACTGAGCGAGGCCCCAAATATGGCGGCTATGATTAGCTGTCTGACTTTCATTAGGCTTCCGCCCAAATGAACGTGCGAATTAAACTTCATCTTGAATGTGAAACGCTTCATAACTTTTTCCCTTTCGCTTGTTTAAAAATAAATTCGAGTAAATCCTGATCCTTAAAAAACTCTGTCACTTCGGCGTGCCCTTTTCCGGGAACCATTTTCACCTCGATCTCCCCGCCTGCCTTTTCGTAAGCCGCTTTGATCAACGCGCTGTTATCACGGTATGGAACCACCTTATCGGCATCACCGTGCAGGAGGAACATCGGCACCCGTTGAGCGGCCAATCGAGCCATGTGGGCTGGTGGGTTAAACTGATTGAGGTTTTCCAGAATGTCTTTTTCCGACAGGCCATAATCCGCCAACACCGAATGCTTGTTATTCTTCAACGGCCAACTGGCGATGTTGCACACCGGATAAATGCCGACGAAGGCTCCGACCTTATCTGGATTGCGGAATGCCCAGCTGAGCATCATCAATCCACCCCGGCTCTGCCCCAACAAGACCGGCTTGGCCGAATACCCTTTTATCACCATCGCATCATAAAACCCAGTGAACTTTGCCGAGCTTTCCGGCGCGCCACGCACCTCGCCTAAATCATAACCGGCGACCGCGATGCCATGCTCAAGCAATTGCTCGAAATAAAACTGCTGCGAAGCGTGCGGATAGTTCTGCAAGGTCGGCGCATACCAGACCCACGGATTTCCCGCCGCTGGATTTTCCGGCTGCATCACAAACGCGGTTCTTCCGTTCACTTCGAATAACTCCGCTGGCAGCGGCAATTTAGTAACGGCGAACAGGTTCAGCGAACTCAAGGCGAGCAGCACTGCGACATATATTCCTGATTTCATCATGATTTAGTTTGTTTAAAAATTCTCAGTGCGCGCCAGCAGCACCCTGTAGATAGTTGCCCAATCCGATCAGCACTGTGGATAAAGTAATCACCACAATACCAGCCACCAGCATGCCGATGGTCTTGCGCCCTGCCCCCTTCCATTCCTTCAGGTAAAGACTCCACAGATTACTGGCGATAATGATGAACGACATGTGCAGCGTCCAACTACTGAAATCGTAGTCGCCCATTTTGGTGGAGCCCATGCCGTAGAACATGAACTGCAGATACCAAGTCACGCCAGCAAGCGCCGCGAAGCTGAAGTTTCTAACCAGCGGTGCTTTCACGTCGGTATAGTCCTTCCAACTGCCCTTGGAGCAAATCAGGTAGCCGCACCAGAGTGCATTCGTTACAAAGCCACCGAGTAACACCACTACCAATACGGCATTGTTCACCCACAACGGGTCCGTGCCGGAAGCCACCGCCGACTCGGCGATTGGCTTACCCGCGGCAAAGCCAAAGGCCATACAAGCGCTCATTAACCCGGCAAATCCTGCCACCAGCAACCCGCGGCCGAGATGAAAGTCCTGTTTGTCTTCCTCCTCCTTGGTCAACGCCAGTTCCTTGAGATGCCCCGCATAACCGCACAGCCCGATGCCCAGCAAGCAGACCACAATTCCCGACAGCACCACCCAACCGGGCACGGTCGTGAGCAATGTAATGATACTGCCATCATGAATGGCCGGAATCAGCGTGCCAAAGGCCGCGCAAAAGCCCAACGCCACTCCGTAGCCGAGCGACATGCCAAGGTAGCGAACCGACAAGCCGAAGGTCAGCCCACCGATCCCCCACAGTAAGCCGAACAAAAACGTCCATGCCAGCGTGGCAGGCGGTGCGCTGAAAATCGCGCCGAACAGATCGGGCACCGTCAACAGTGCGACCACCAACGGCGCAATGATCCACGAAAAGAATCCGTTCACAATCCAGCCGCTTTCCCATGTCCACTTCTGGATCTGCTTGAGCGGCAGGTAAAAACTCCCCGCAGCGAACCCGCCAACGGCGTGAAAAATAACTCCCAATATGACCATAGTAATTTCGATTAATTGACGCTCTCTATAGAACGAACTTTACAGGATACAGTATTATCAGGATTTTCCAATGGACAGAATGACCTGTTTTTTGCACATTTTGTCTTTAATGGATCCCACCAACAACGCCTGGTTTTGCTACCTGCCTAAATCGCTCGATGCGGAGGCATGGGGACTCTTCGTCCTCGATGCCGGCTACACGATGATTCCGCCGAACAGCCCCTACCCGCCCGTAGAGCATCCGGATGCCCACATGTTTTCATGGGAAAGCGGGCGGACACTCGAAAGCTTTACGCTGGTCTACATCACTCGTGGCAGCGGCGTGTTCGAATCGACCTCAGGCGGCCGGCAGACCATTCGGGAAGGCGACCTGTTTATCATCCACCCCGGCGAGTGGCACCGTTACCAGCCAGATCCAGCAACCGGATGGGATGAATACTGGGTAGAATTCGACGGCGAACAAGCGCGCCGTATCATGCGCCAAAAAGAATTCTCACCAGCCAGCCCGGTTCATTCCATCGGCGCGGACGAGCAGATCCTGCGCTTATTCCTCGAGATCGCCGAATCCACACAAACGCAAGCACCAGGCTTTGAACAGATCATCGCCACGCAGGCCTCACAGGTCGTCGCGCGCCTCGTGGCACACTTACGCTACAGCAGTCCTGAAGCGCAAAGAATCGAGACGATCATACGCCGCGCCCGCTTGCACATTCTAAAAAACGCCACCCAAGCCATCGACACCCATTCGCTGGCCCGCGAACTCGGCATCAGCTACTCCGCCTTGCGCCACAACTTCAAGCGACTGACAGGCCTGCCGCCCGGCCAATATCAGATTCAGATCCGGCTCAACAAAGCCCGCCGCCTGCTGCGCAATAGCTCACTCTCCATCCAAGAAATCGCCGCACGACTCGGCTTCGAATCGATCTACTACTTCTCCCGCCTGTTCAAAAAAAAGACCGGCCTAGCCCCCCTCGCCTACCGACGAAAAGTTCCGCCTCCCTTCACTTCGGATCACTAAAATCACCCACATTTCCATTAATTGGGGAAGTATAACAATAACATCTATACGTTGAGGTGCCTGTGAAAGAATTCTTCAGAATAATGGCGGGTGCGCGGAGCTATTTGATCGCTTGGATCAACCGAGCAGAACGCGGCGCGAGACCTTTTACAGTATACGATCCCTCATGCTGGCCGAGCGCTTCGTCCGTCCAGAAGTCAGTTAAGTTGCCACTGGTGCTCAGAGGCACCGTGAGATCAATCGTTTCGGTATCACTCCAATTAAAGAAATAGTAATACTGCGTGTCGCCGAGATCGGTGATACCGGTTTCCAATTTGGCATTAGCAAAGCGGGCACCCTTGCCGGTCGGCTTCAGCAACTTCTTCAATATGCCGACTTCTTTTGCATGCAGGTGTTCGGCCTTGTCGCCGCTCAGAATAAAACCGCCCACCGCGTGGATCGAAGTGGCGTGAAACATCCATTCGTTTTCCGTCACGTTCCCTTCTATATTCCAAGGGCTGTCGGTTGTCAGCACAATGCAGTCCGGATCGGAATCCCACAGCGTGCCATTTTGCCAGCAGCGGCTGAGGTTTTGCACTGCCAGTGACTTGAAAGACCACCATGCTCGGCGGATATCGCCGCTGGTGCGCATCGCAGTCACCAAGCCAAACGAGGGCCAGATCGGCGCGTTGCAACCCAACACGATCGTTTCATCGTCGCAGCCACGCAGCACCGCTTGCATGCCCTGGCGATAGGCTTCGATCCGCGAGGCGTTTTGCACATAGTGCGCCCCGTCCTGAATCGCGCCCCAATAATTGGCGTCGAGCTTGAAATAGTTCACGCCCCACTCTTCCCGCATGGTGCGGAAGATGTTTTCAAAATGCGCCTGCACTTCCGGATGCGTGCCATCCAGTGCATACCATGGGCCATAGCGCCAGCCGCCAAACGACACCGTGCTGGAATCGAGCGGCTCACCTTGCGCATTCTTCACAAACCAATCCGGATGCTCACGCAACACCCGCGAATCCTGCTGAGCGATAAAGGGCGCGACCCAAATCGCTGGCTCAAATCCCTTTGCCCGAATGTCCGCAATGGTCTGCTTCACGTCGCCATATTCCGGATTCGGATCAAACCAGTCGCCAAAAAACGGCTGATAACCATCGTCCAGTTGAATGAATTTCAGTTCGGGCACCTTCTCCTTAAACGTGTCCAAATTGTCTCGGATAATCTCATCGGTAACGTCCATCCGGTAGCAATACCAAGAGCACCAGCCAGTGGCGACTGGACTGACTGTGCGCGGTGGATGATGCCGGTTGATCTCATCGGCCAATTGATTGAACAAGTCGCCCTGGCGCTCGCCGTCCATGATCACAAACTCTTCTAGATCCCAACTTTCTCCAGGCTGCAGAACAAGCCCTTCGGCATCAATCGAGACTAATATTTGCTGCGCATCGAAACTAATGCGGCCGATAAAGCGGTGACAGGATGTGAAGCCCAGCAATAGATTATCGGATTCGGTGAGATTCAAATTCAACACGCCATAAGCGGTCGGCAAGCCACGGAAATCGGGGATTTTATAGTGCTTCGAATCGGAGTTATTGCCGATAGCCTCACGTTGCCCCAAGGTGCCCCCGTTTTGATACAACATCTGGAAGCCCTCGCCGTAGATCGGTGTGTCAGGTGAAAACCCGTGTTCGCCCACCTCAAACAGCACGATATTTTTTGGGCGCAACGACGTGTCTCCGACATTTATCACCGAAGCCTTGCAATGGTTGCCGTCCCACACCCGCTCCACCTGAATTTGATCCGTTGCAATGGCCTGCCCCTGTAGATCCTCTACCACCCAATCTGCCTGCTGCAGCACGGAGAGGAAACGCTGTCCCTGCGCGGATGTGAGCTTAGATTCTGATAGCGTCTCTGGCTTCGCGCAACCCGCTAGACTCAGCAACGCCGCGCTGCCCATCAGCGCCGCAGTCAGTATTATTTTTTTATTAACGTTCATATGATCTAACATTCGTAATTGGGTTTGATACCCCGAAGCTTGCTTCGTTTTTTTTGGAGGGCAACGCTCCGTCGTTGCCATTGTGCGGGACATGCGCGTGGAAACGACGGAGCGTTTCCCTCCAAAGAACAAATAAGCTTACTCGCCCATCGGATTGACCAATGTGCCGTGCTGCTTTTTAGCGACATGGCCCTCCACCGGGATCAATGCAATGTCCGCGCCGGGCGCGAGCGTGAGCTTGATCACACTATGCAAGGTGCGCTTTTTTGAATTGAATACATTGCGCAATGATCGCCCTTTGGACTTTCCGAGTGTGATCGTAAGTGCATCCGCGTCTTGCGTGAAACTCACCGCTTCGCCGCCGAGTGCTTCGCAGTGCAATACTTCGCGAGGCAAGGTGGGCAGTGACAATTGGTCATCGGCGCATTGAAACACATGGAGGTAAACGACATCGTCCTTAGTGCAGGCACCGCCCCACTGACCACTCACGTAGGGCCCCGCGCGTGTCCCATAAATACTCTCACCGTAAGTCTCCATCCAAGGCTTGAGTGCCTTTAGATTAGCGAGTTCTTCAGCGCGCACTTCGCCGCTCGGCATCGGGCCGATATTCAAAAGCAAATTACCGCCGCCCGTCACGCAGGCCGCCAGCATCTGTACACAGGCCTCGAACGTCGCAGGCACTGCATCAGGACGATACGACCAGCCGCCATGGCCATCAGCACCTTTGGACATCGGCATGCAGGTCTCCCAAGGATAATCGACGCGGAAGTTGCCAATCTTGCCTTCAGGCGTCTCGTAATCTCCCTTAGTCAGGGCAGCCAGCTCGGGACTCGGCTTGCCAGCCTGATGCTGCATCACAAACTTCGCCGCACGGTTATTCACCAGAATCTGAGGCTGCAGGTCGTAGATCATCTCGAACAATTCTTCGAATCGATAGTCCGACCACTTGCCGGCGACATGGTCAAACCACAACACATCGACTTGTCCATAGTTGGTTAAGAGTTCGCGGATCTGGCCGTGATAGTAATCGTTGTATTTGCTGTTATCACCCACCAAGTAGTCAGGGTGCGACCAATCACGGGTGGAGTAATACCAACCGAGCTTGAGTCCGTGCTGGTGCACCGCATCGGCCAGCTCTTTGCAGATATCGCGGCCGTAGGGCGCGTTCATGATATTGTAATCCGTGAGTTCCGTCGCCCAATTCGAAAATCCATCATGATGCTTGGCCGTGAATACGAGATATTTCATGCCCGCTGCTTTGGCGGTGCGCACGAGCAGATCGGCATCGAAGTCGACCGGGTTGAACTGCTTGTAGAGCGCGTCATACTCGGCATCCGGCATCAACTCCAGCTTGCCCGGATGATCAAAAGGGTGCGACTCACGCGCCCAGCCGATCTCAATACCGGCGACACTCGAAGGCCCCCAGTGAATAAAGAGTCCGAACTTATCATCCAGCCACCAATTCATCTTGACGGGGTGCGTCTCCACCTCAGCGATTCCAGTCGCCGTGGAATGGGCTTTCTCTGCAACGCAGGGGCTCATCCCAAGGAAGATGAACAAAGTGATTAGTGCAAAAAGCGCATGTCGTGATTTCATATCCATCCATCATAGCAAAATACTATAAATCCACTACCCTCTATTTAGAGGGTAGTGGATCAGTTTGTTCTCCAAATTATGCCACTTGGCTCGATACAAGCGGGACGGCTTGCCATCCTTCTTTAAGGCGAAATTAACTGCGAAATAAATTTAACCCGTGGAGTCCCTCCTTTTTTCGCGGGTGGAATGATAAAAACTAACTCTCTGCCACTGGGCTGTCCAAAGATGCGGGTTCCATAGATCACGTCTCCATTTGAATCACCTAATACAAATGGGATGAAGCCTCCATTCTTCGTCGCAGTTCCCGTCATACTCCAAAGGCCAAGGGGCGCGATCTGCTGCGTCTTCTTTCCACATTTAATCTGAATACTTTCAGTCGTATAGTTTACAAATCGAAAACTCCCCCTCGGGAAAGTGCCCAAGGTGTCATCCATTGCATGCACATGGTATAAGAGCGCACCCTTGCGCTCATATGGAATGACGACAAAGAGAATTTCCGCAGCATTGGGAATCTTGCAGTCTGACAACAACTCGTAAGGTGGCTTGCCAGCTTCGGGTTGCGCCGCTTTTCGATAGAGCTCGAAATTTGACATGCCTCGCAACGAAAACCCTTTGGAACGTTGCGCCTGCTTAAACTCCAAACGACGAAAATGCTCCCCCTCACGAAAGTAGAGAACCTCCGACGGCTTGCCCTCCCAATACAGACAGGAGATTTTATAGTTAGAGCGACTTTCTTCACTCGACTCGGCCTGTGCCAAGCAGACTCCGTTCAGAATAAGTAGGCCTAGAATGTAGAAAAATGGCTTCATGGTTGATTGAATAAAGGAGTCACGTAAACGGAGTAGGTAATCATGGCAATGGGCTTAAAGCGTGGCGGGGCTGATCCAGCGAATTTGCACCACCTTGAAGCGCCGCCCAAACTTTTGGTTGAGCAGCCCCAAGCCAGTCGCACCGGAAACTTCATCCCATGGTTCGTTGTCCTCCGCGCTCACATATTCCGGCACACGTTGCACCACTGCCTCACAAATAGCTCGGGCCTCAACGCTGGAACCATCCATCGAGCGAACTTCGCCATAAGATCGGATACGAAAGGTGTCGGCACGAGCGGTAAGACGAGGCGCAAGAGGCCGCAAAAGATCCGCCTGTCGGATATCGCCCGCAATGCCTTCGGTGCTGAGCCGTTTGATCAGATTCGCATCCCCAGGAAACAGCGGCTTCCCATCGGCAGCAACATCTGCTGGATCAATTGGCGTCAGCCCTCCTGCCGAAGCTTTGAGACTAGACATGACTCCGGTTTCATCCAATGCGGCTTGTAATGCACCTGCAGCGTTGAGCATACCGTCGACACTTATCTGACGATTCACAAAATCGGATAAACTCATGAACGGCCCGCGCGCCTTGACCTGATTGACGATCTCAACGGCAAGCTCTGTAATCTGTGGATCTGTCAGTCGCGAGAACCCAGACCAGTGAGTCGCAGCGCCATTCCCAGTCGTGACAGGCAACGTGCCTCCGGGGAATGGTGTGCCACTTAAAGAGTTCGAACCGCCCTGCGCATAGTCAACCGACAGATCGCGATTCGCGCCCAGCATTGCAGCCCATGCAGCGACCGAGGTGGAGTTCACATTGAAGGCACCCTCGATTAAACTGTAGGCTCCCACCTTCATGTAGCCTGGAACGGAGGTCGCATTCAGGGTCGTCTCCAATAGCTCATCCACGACATCATCAGCGGACTTCCCGGCTGGCAGGTAGGGGCGCAATACGGGGTTGGCCTGTGCCGCTTGATAGTCGGCACTAAAGAAATCGTGCAGTGTCTTAGTCCGCGCCGCATTAAAGGAACCCACGGTTGAATACCCACCGCCACTGCGCGAATATTCCGGAGCAAGCCCCGATAAATAATAAAGATCAAACAGTGCATCGTTGATCAGCCAACTGCCATCCGATGCAGTGACATCGCTGTCAGGCACGCCCGGCGATCCATACAAACTACTCGAAGGCACAAAAACACTGGCATGCGAATTCCCCACTTTCTTGTAAGGCTCGGAGGCCCGCAGCGAGAGATTCGAATTGGAGAAATCCTTTTCATGTTTCTGATAAATTGAAAGGGAGCCCTCGAAAGCAACTGAGTCCAAAGCCAGGCACAGTGCGTTCCAAGTATGCACGTAATATACATCCCCCGGGGTTGTCTGACTACCCTCCGTTTAAAGGGTGGTCGAAATTAGTCTGCTACACTATCCTATTCAAATCGCTATGACAGTTGCTTGCCTCAGCACAGCAACTGTACAAATATCCCTACCAGAATTCCTAATTCCTAATTTCTTATCCGCACGCATGAAGCTTATAGAAACAAGCGTAGCACCTTTACTCCGACTGCTCCTGCTGGCGAGCTGCTTCCCCATGTTGGTCTGCGGGCTCGCCCCTAGCTCCCCCGCCCTAGAGCCGCACGATGCCTCCCTCTCGCAACTGGAACAACGTGCGGCGGATATTGATGCCGAACTTGATCAGTTGGCGCACTACAGCTTACGCAGTGGCGTCGGATCGATTGGTTACCGTTCCGATGTTCATTTAGAAGCCGAGCACACGGAGTGGGTGGAAATCCAGTTGGAAGCGGACACTCCCATCGATCAAATCGTGCTAGTGCCCTCGATCTGGCGCGACACGAAAGCCGGATTCAAGGCCGATGGCTTCCCTCTGCAATTCCGGATTATAGCGGGCACCGCAAAGGACGCAGAAGGCACCGTCATCGCCTTATTAAACGGCGATTCAAAAATCCTGCCACGCATCGCCCCCTTGCTCATCCCTTGCTCAACAACCGCCTCTTGGGTGCGAGTGGAGGCCTCAATATTATCGCCGCGCCAATTCGACGGGAAGTATAATCTGGAGCTGTCTGAAATCATGATTTTCAACGGCTCGGAAAACGTGGCCCTACATCAACAAGTGACGATTTCATCAATAGGCAATCCGGAGGGCGGCGCCCGCAAAAAGACGTATCTGGTCGACGGCTTTGTGCCGTATCTGATGGACGCCGGACGCGGTGAGTCCACGGTTGCGTTTCTTGGCGCGGCGAGCATCGATGCGCAGCCTTCCATCACCATCGATCTGGAACGCACGTATTCCCTGGATCGAATCCAACTGCATGCCATCGACTTTAACGACACCATCCCTCAAGCCACGCCAGCGGGCTACGGCCAGCCCAACCGACTCCTGGTCGAAGGCGCGCAACAGGCCGACTTCTCCGATGCAGTGCCTCTGACCGAATACCGTAAAGGATCCATCTATGATGTCGGCCCCATCCTCACTCAGCGGTTTCCGAAAACTCGGTGCCGCTATGTGCGCCTCACCGCGCTGGAGCCCTATGTGTTCGAGGAAGACAAGGGGCACCAGCACCATGCTCGAATGGGCTTCGCTGAGATTGAGCTTTTTTCTGACGGACAAAATGTAGCCCTGCACAAAACAGCGACCGATCAAAAGCTCGACCACAGCGGACGCGATCTCGCCGCGTTAACGGACGGCAGCAACCTCTATGGCGAAATCCTACCCGTTCGACAATGGGTGGAGGAACTGGAACATCGCCATGACTTAGCGAACGAGCGCCCGCTCGTTGCCGCCGAACTGAATCGCCGCTATGCCCGCCAGAAAGTCCTGCTGCAGGGCTTCATCTGGTTGACAGTGCTACTGGTGGTAGGGATCGGCTTCATTATTCTAATCGGACGCACTCGTCGGATACGACAAGTCTCCCGCATTAAGGAACGCTTTGCCGCCGACCTACACGACGAGCTCGGCGCTAACCTGCACACCATCGGACTGCTCAGCGATTTGTCCAAAGAGCTGATTCATTCGCCCGAAAAACTCGCCAAGCTGCTCGACCGCATTCGGATCTTCACCGAACGCAGCGGCACCGCCGCACGCTACTGCACCAACATGCTCGAAGCCAAAGGTATCTGCGAAGATCTGGTCGAAGAGATGACTCGTTCGTCCAAGCGACTGCTCTCGGATCTGGACTATACCATCGAATTCTCAGGCGAAGCACTGCTGCAACATTTAAAGCCCCGCACACGCATCGATATTTTCCTTTTTTTTAAGGAATCTCTAGTCAACATCCTGCGTCATTCCGGTGCCACCAAGGTCTCGATTATCTTAGTCGCCACCCAAAAGAACATTTGCCTAACGATCACGGACAATGGATACGGCATCGATTCCAGCAAAGACCAAGTGCCCGCTTCAATCAGACGCCGCGCACGGCTGCTCAGGAGTCGAGTGGTCGCAGAACACCCGGCCGAAGGCGGCACCCGCATCACGCTGTCCGTTAAACCCCGTAAATTCAGAATCCTGTAATGAACAAACAAAAAATTCGCATCATGCTGGTGGAAGACCACTTCGGGTATCGAGAGACGATCGCAATCGCCCTGGAACAGAACGAAAACATGGAACTGGGCAGCCAGTTTGGCACGGCTGAAATTGCCCTGCGAAACCTACAGAATGCGGCACCCGAAGACCAACCGGATGTGGTTTTGCTCGATCTAAACCTGCCTGGGATGTCGGGACTCGAAGCGCTTCCTTGGATTAAACAATATGCTCCTGAATCCGAAGTGATCATCCTCACACAATCCGATAACGCCGCCGATGTGACCCGTGCGATCTCGGCAGGCGCCGCGGGCTATCTACTAAAGTCAGCCACATTCAAGGAGATCACTGAAGGCATCCAAACCGTGATGGAAGGCGGAGCCACGCTCGACCCCGATGTCGCACGGTTCATCATCAATCTAATTCGCCGCCAGCCAAAGCGCGACCAACCTGACAAAGCACTATCAGAGCGCGAGCTGGAAACCCTCGAACTGATCGCTCAAGGAATGGCTAAAAAAGAGATCGCAGCTCGTCTGGACATCAGCATCACCACCGTAGCCTACCACGTGCAACACATCTACGAAAAGCTCGAAGTCCCCAACGCCCCCGCCGCCGTCGACCGCGCCCACCGCCTCGGCCTGTTCCCATCGGACTAACAAACCCAGCCAAGTCGTCCATAAACTGCTTAGCACTAATATCAAATTTTCAACGAATGTCCTTTGCCGTGTTTGCCATGGTAAACCGAAAGCGGCCCGAGCGCGACGCCCTGCTTGAATTCAGCCGCACCTTAACAATTACTTTTTACGCGTAGCGGAAAATACATCACCGATCGGCTGGCTCGGTAAGGTAAGCTGCCAGGCTTGGAGTTGTTTCCACAACTGTATCGCCTCAGTCTGGAACGAACCTCCGTTTGGAGCAGCGATTGCACTACAACACATGCAAAGCATCCTCACCGCCAACGAGCAGGCTGGGTGAGATACGTTTATCGAGCGTCGCTAGCTTTGCTCGTTTCTCAATCGCGCTGGCTAATAGGTAATAATCAGTGAGGTGTTTGGAGGCAGGCAATTTCGGGTAACGGACAACTGTTCGCATCGAAACGGCATCTGCCCAGAATTGATGGCCCGCTTGAGCGCACAGTGCCACCAGTAGACCACGGGCAGCCTCGGCCGATTGCGGCCCGTTGGGATAGTTTTCATGTCCCAGAATCCGTATAAAACCATTCTCTGTAATCGGACAGGTCGCCCAACCATCGACATGATGGTTCCAAAACCACTCCGCCACGGTTTCGTGATGGACGTGGTTTGTATCCACCAAGGCAATCAGCAGATTAACATCTAGCAGAAACATTAAATGCCTTCCTCGTCCATCAACTCATACACCGCAGCTGATGTCACTTGTTGACCGCCGCTGCTTTTTAAGAAAGGCATCCCCCGCTCATTGACTTCGTAACAACACTCCGAATCGCGGCGCGCGTATCCCACAGGTTCGACCTCACGCCGCAACGCGTGCTCGACAACAGCCCTCAACGTTGTCCCCCGCCTAAGCGCGGTCGCCTTGGCAGCAAGCAGCAAGGAATCATCAATATCCATCGTCGTTTTCATAATATGGGTCACTATATGGGTATATGGGGGGGAAGTCAATCACCCGCCTTAAACCAAAGTTACACCACCAAATTCACTGGTTGCAGATACTGTGCAATACCGCCCACACCGCTCCTACGAGTGAAACAATTACTTTTTACGCGTAGCGGAAAACACCTCACCTGTCGGCTGGCTCGGTAAGGTCTGCTGCCAAGCTTCGAGTTGTTGGAGCAACTGCGTCACCACTGCTGGATGCTGCGTTTTCAGATCATTTTTTTCGTAGATATCGGCGGTGATGTCGTAGAGCTCGACATGGTTCAGCGCTTGATTGGCGACCAGTTTCCACTGTTGATCGACGATCGCATACGAGACCCAATGGTCGGGCCGTTCCGGCTGCGCGGGCCAAGGCGCATCTGCTTTCCAAAACAGCGGCTTTTCGCGCAGTGGCTTTTCGTTGC
>Ga0302126_10000695_pt1 | contig 21089 bp, 17 predicted proteins | sample CB4_20m_MG_FD_203108 | JGI IMG/M metagenome (GOLD analysis project Ga0302126, IMG submission 203108) | Marine microbial communities from Western Arctic Ocean, Canada - CB4_20m | ecosystem: Environmental > Aquatic > Marine > Oceanic | place: Canada: Western Arctic Ocean | collected 2017-09-24 | reverse complement strand
TTCCACTGTTAGAAAGACTAAGGTTTTTATCAATTTCAGCTACCAACCTTGATGAATTTTATTCAGTACGCGTGGCAGGCTTGCGCGAATTGACCCGCGCTGGAAGAAGCACACCTGGCGTCGATGGACGAAGCCCCACCGAGCAGTTGAAGCTGATTGACACCGAAGCCCGCGATTTAATGGCTAAACAACAATCAATTTTGGCAAACTTGCGTATTGAGCTGGCTAAGAAAGATATCTACATCTTAACAGCGGTCCAAGCCGCCAAAGATTATGCCTACCTGCAGAAAGTTTTCTTAGCCGATGTGTTTCCAGTAGTCTCACCATTAGCGATTGATCCGGCACACCCCTTTCCTTTCATTCCAAATGCTGGTTTTGCCTTAGCGCTTCAGCTGGAACGAATGTCTGACAAACGCAGTCTACGCGCATTGGTACCTGTGCCACAGCAAGTTAATAGATTTGTTCGACTTCCCGGTGATGGTTATCGCTATCTACCACTGGAAGAGTTAATTTTGATGCAGTTAGAACAGCTATTTCCTGGTTACAAACTCAAAAGTCATTGTGCATTTTCCGTGCTCCGCGACAGTGATCTCGAAGTGGAAGACGAGGCAGAAGATCTAGTCCGTGAATTTGAAGTGGCACTCAAACGCCGACGTCGCGGGGAAGTAATTCGCTTGAAGATTAGTAACAAGCCTCCAAAAGCCCTCTACAAAGCCATAATGGCAGAATTTTCGGTCACCGAGACTGAAGTAGTGGAAGTTGATGGGATGTTGGGCTTGCCTGATCTAAGTGAGCTGGTAATTGATGATCGACCAAAATTACTCTGGCCAAACTTCACACCACGGATTCCAGAGCGGGTATCCGATCATGAAGGTGATATGTTTGCTGCGATCCGGCAAAAAGACATGCTACTACAACACCCCTATGAGACATTCGATATGGTGGTGAGGTTCTTGCAACAAGCAGCCCATGATCCAAATGTTTTGGCCATCAAGCAAACCCTCTATCGCACTTCAAAACGTTCCCCAATTGTGGAAGCCCTTTGCGAAGCCGCAGAAGACGGAAAATCAGTCACTGCTTTGGTCGAACTCAAAGCCCGCTTTGATGAAGCCGCTAATATCCGGCAATCACGCAGGCTCGAGCGTGCCGGCGCCCATGTCGTTTACGGGTTTATGAACCTAAAAACCCATGCAAAGATAAGCACTGTCGTGCGGCGCGAAGGCGATCGCTTGGTTACCTATACCCATTACGGTACTGGCAACTACCACCCGATTACCGCCCAAATTTATACAGATGTTAGCCTGTTCACCTGTGATGCCGCTTTGGGTCGTGATGCAACTAAAGTGTTCAATTACCTGTCAGGTTATGCACAACCAAAAACACTGGAAAATATTTCTATTTCTCCTCTATCGCTCAAATCAACACTCTTAGATCGCATTGGAGCCGAGGGTACTAATGCAAAGAAAGGCAAACCAGCAGCCATCTGGGCGAAGCTAAATTCATTGATTGATGCGGATGTCATTGATGCACTTTATGCAGCTGGGCAAGCAGGCGTAAAAATTAGCCTGATTGTAAGGGGTATTTGTGGTTTGCGCCCTGGGGTAAAAGGCCTATCAGAAAATATCAGGGTTAAATCTGTCATCGGGCGCTTTCTGGAGCACTCTCGCATCGTGTGTTTTTCCAATGGGCAGGACCTCCCCAGCCCAGACGCGCGTATCTATATCTCGTCAGCCGATTGGATGGGCCGCAACCTACACCGCCGGGTAGAAACTTTAGTTGAAATCAAAAATGCGACGGCAAAAGCACAAATTGTCAGCCAAATAATGGCGGCAAACTTGGCAGACGTAGCACAATCTTGGGTGATGCAGCCCGACGGTTCTTACAAACGGTCCACGTGGACTAAGGGCAGGTTTGCGTTCAATTGCCACCAGTTCTTTATGGAAAACCCCTCTTTATCAGGCCGCGGCAGTGCAGGTGCGAGCGATGTACCAAAATTGACCCACGCCGATGACTCTCAAATAATCCCTATAGCGTGATCAGATTGAACTAACTTAGGAAGCTGATACCATTGCCAAAGATTCTTGAAACTTTAATGGACGGATTAAAAGAACCCGCACAAGAATGGGAACCCTTTAACCGACCGCTTTTTGAAAGTCCAAAAACTCGTGACCTGTCACGAGTTGCAGTTATTGATATTGGTTCCAACTCTGTGCGCTTAGTGGTTTTTGATGGGGCAGCACGGTCACCTGCGTATTTTTTCAACGAAAAAGTCATGTGTGCACTTGGTGCTGGCTTGGCTGAAACTGGCAAACTAAATCCAGAAGGACGGACCAGAGCCCTATCGGCGCTACGTAGATTCTGCAGCATCACCAAAGGCATTGGTCTACCAGATCTCACCACTGTTGCCACTGCAGCTGTGCGCGAGGCTAGTGATGGTCCCGAATTTGTAGCACAAGTTTTTGAAGAAACCGGCTTAAAAATCCATGTTGTCAACGGAGCAGAGGAGGCGCGCCTATCCGCACAGGGTGTTTTGTTGGGCTGGCCAGGCTCTTATGGTTTAGTCTGCGACATTGGCGGAGCGTCCATGGAATTGGCTGAAATTTCTGATGGTGAAGTAGGCCAAAGACTTACTACCCCGTTGGGACCACTCAAGCTTATCAATATTAAGGGTGGCAAAAAGGGTCGAAAAGCCTTCATCACAAAAACATTAGATGATTTGCGAGCTACAATGGGCCCACAGTCAGATCGTTTGTTTCTAGTAGGGGGTTCTTGGAGGGCAATTGCCCGAATAGATATGCATCGGCGCGGATATCCTCTGCATGTTATGCATGAATACCGCATGACCGCGCGCGACATTCGAGAAACAGTAAAATATATCGATGCAAGCGACCTAGAAAAACTGCGGTCAGCTATTAGTATTCCCTCTAGCCGGATGGCACTTGTGCCTATTGCTGCACAAATTCTTAAGGGAATCGCAAAACGGTTCAAGCCACATGATATAGCTGTTTCAAGTTATGGGATCAGAGAAGGGATGCTCTATGAGCAGATGCCTCAAATCATGCGGGATCGCGACCCTCTGATTGAGAGTTGCCATTTTGCTGAACGCAAAGATGCTCGCTTGCCGGGCTTTGGCATGCGTTTGCATAAATTTATTTTTCCACTGTTTCAGAACAGTGCACCTAACCGAAAACGTTTAGTTCGAGCAGCTTGTTTGTTGCATGACGTCAGTTGGCGCGCACATCCAGATTTCCGCGCCGAAGTGTGCTTTGAATATGCCACACGAGCGAACTTAGGCGGATTAAGTCATAAGGAACGGGTATTTTTGGGTCTGGCCCTACTGCACCGCTATAGCAACAAGCGGGATGGAACACGCTTTGAAAAACTATTTTCACTACTCAATGATGACGGTCAAAGAGATGCAGAAGTCTTGGGCAAAGCCATGCGATTGGGCGCCATGCTTTGGGCCAATCCTGGTGATGAGACGGCAAAACTCAACTGGTCACCAAAGAAAAAGAACCTGTCGTTAACCCTCACAGCGGAAGCATCGCCCTTGTATGGAGAGGTTGCCGAACTCAGACTATATGCCCTAGCACAGGCCTTGGAAGCGACCGTTCATGTGGATATGAAGCTTACCTAGATTATGATTCCGTCACATTTAAGTGTGGTTGAGCCCACACTTTAGTGAGCTCACCCCAAGCCCGATTGATCGCTACCAGCCTCGCCTCAGCCAGCTTTAAAGCTTCACGAGGGACTCCCCGTGCTATTAATTGGTCTGGATGGTTATGGCGCACCAACGCTCCCCAAGCATGACGTATTTCTTCATTGCTGGCCGAAGGCAGTACCCCCAAAACGTCATAGGGATCAGCTGGCGCACCCTCAACATAGCGTGCCTTCATCACACGAAAACATCGGGCACTAAGACCAAAAATACCTGCCACGCGACTTAAGAAGGCATCTTCCTGCTCGTGATAACGTCCATCGGCCACAGAAATATGAAATAGGCCTTCGAGCAGATCTTCTAAAATTTCCATCTTTGACCCAAACATGGATTTAATACGACGCGCATAGGTTTCAAACCCAGCAACGTCTTGCCTCGCAAGATTAAAAACCTTTGCAGCGCCGGCTTCATCAGCCAAGGGAATGTGGAATACCTCCCGAAAGGCCAAAACTTCTGCGCGGGTGACCAGGCCATCCGCTTTAGCCATTTTTGCACTCAGCGCAATTACCGCAATTGTAAAACCCACTGTCTGTTCTGGTGGCGTACGCAGTTTTTCAAATACAGTGGAAAGACCTTCACCACTGGCTAGAGCTGCAAGCGCGTCAGATATGCGGGACCAAATAGACATGCTTAATCATAGAAGCACAATTCAAAAGACGAAAGAGCAAAGCCAGCTACCCTAGGGTCACTACACCGTGATCTGTTTGAATTTCGGCGGAAATATGCGCGCAGCCTTCAGAGAATCTGATGCGCCCGTCGCTCAAAAGATCACCCAATAGCCGCTGCATGCTGCCTGCCTGTGGGTGTTGCACCCGTAAATTCAGCAACCTACATCCACTATCTGGCAAATCTTGACATGGATGTGCAGGTGGCTGCCACTCGATAAATGCCGGGCCATATCCACCAAATGGCAACTCACCAGAAGCCGATACAGAAATATCCCAAGCATACTTGCCCCGCTGTAGCCCTACAGGTTCTCCAAAACTCGGCCCAAGCTGCGCCAGGGTTTCTTTAATATCTGATGTTGCAAGTATCCAGCTAGCAATTTTTGGGGGGCCTGAAAACCCATCAAGCCCAAACCACCGTGCATAGGTGGGGGAAGTTGCTTCTGGATCTATGGCAATGGATTCCAAATAGCAGTCCGGTCCCATGCCCCAGAGGTGATTATGGGTGCCAAAATGCGGATGCTCTCCTTGCGCCAGCGGTGCGACACCTAGGCTTTTCTGTACCAACCCTGTGGCAGCTTGGCGCGTCATCCCCGCAACCGCAATGTGATCCAACACCAACACCTTAAATCCTCTGCGCCATGAAGATTTACCCTCGAGACTTTTGGATTAGATCTAACACATTCTGTGCCGCATCGGGGATATTGGTGCCAGGCCCAAATATTGCAGCCACGCCTGCAGCTTTTAAATAGTCGTAATCTTGTTGAGGGATGACCCCACCACACACCACAATAATTTCTTCTGCATTCGCAGCCTTCAAGGCCTCAACTAATTTGGGGGCTAAAGTTTTATGACCAGCAGCTTGGCTGGAAATGCCCACCACATGTACATCATTATCGATAGCATCTTGCGCAGCTTCTTCAGGTGTTTGAAACAAGGGCCCAACATCCACATCAAATCCGATATCCGCAAAAGCAGTCGCAATCACCTTCGCGCCACGGTCATGCCCATCTTGGCCCATTTTAACTACCAACATGCGTGGCCGTCGGCCCTCATCTTTGGCAAAATCCTCCACCGACCGCTGGATGGCCTCAAAGTTCTCATCACCCTCATAGGCTGATCCATATACTCCTGCCAATGTCCTGACCTCCGCACGATGCCGGCCGAATGTGCCTTCCATCGCCAATGAGATTTCGCCCACAGTTGAACGATGGCGTGCCGCCTCAATAGCAGCCTCCAAAAGGTTACCACCCTCCTCACACCGCCGCCCCAGCTCCAACAAAGCCGCATCACAATTTGCTTTGTTACGGCTGGCTCGAATAGCTTTGAGCTTAGCCAATTGCGCATCACGCACTTGATTGTTATCAATATCACGGATTTCGATATCAGGCTGGGTTTTTGATTTGTATTTATTGACCCCAACAATCACCTCTTCACCGCGGTCGATCATAGCCTGGCGACGCGCCGCACTTTCTTCAATTTTCAGTTTGGGCAAGCCACTAGCTACTGCTTTTGTCATACCGCCCATTTCTTCAACTTCTTCGATCAAGGCCCAGGCCTCATCAATCAAGTCAGCAGTGAGCTTTTCTACATAATACGAACCTGCCAGTGGGTCGACCACATTGGTCACGCCAGTTTCTTCCTGCAAGATTAATTGGGTGTTGCGCGCAATCCGAGCGGAAGCGTCCGTGGGTAATGCAATCGCCTCATCAAAACTATTGGTGTGCAATGATTGTGTACCACCCAGCACCGCAGACATGGCCTCAAAAGCAGTCCGGACAATATTGTTATATGGGTCTTGTTCCTGCAAGCTAACTCCTGACGTCTGACAGTGCGTTCGCAACATACTGGACTTTGGATTTTTAGGTTCAAATTCCGTCATCACTCGGTGCCAAAGCACTCTTGCCGCCCTTAGTTTAGCAGATTCCATGAAAAAATTCATACCAATGGCAAAAAAGAACGATAATCTACCAGCGAAAGCATCAACATCCATCCCACGCGCGATTGCAACTCGGACATATTCACGGCCATCAGCAATAGTGTAGGCCAGCTCTTGCACCAGGTTTGCACCCGCTTCTTGCATATGATACCCACTGATTGATATTGAGTTAAATTTTGGCATTTTGGCAGCCGTAAACTCAATGATATCTGCTACCATCCGCATCGAGGGTTCTGGTGGATAGATATAGGTGTTGCGCACCATAAACTCTTTGAGAATGTCATTTTGGATTGTGCCTGACAGGGCTTCTAGGCTGACGCCTTGTTCTTCACCCGCCACAATGAACGCTGCCAAAACGGGAATTACTGCACCATTCATTGTCATAGAGACTGAAATTTTGTCGAGTGGGATTCCATCAAACAAAATCTTCATGTCTTCAACGCTATCAATGGCAACACCTGCTTTGCCCACATCCCCCACCACCCGCGGATGGTCGCTATCATAGCCGCGGTGCGTGGCTAAATCGAAGGCAACCGAAACCCCTTGCTGACCCGCAGCAAGCGCTTGACGATAAAAGGCATTAGATTCTTCCGCTGTGGAAAACCCGGCGTATTGCCGAATAGTCCAAGGTCGGCCCGCATACATTGTCGCTTTGACACCCCGTGTGTAGGGTGCTTGCCCCGCGATGCTACCCATATGATCCAAGCCCGTTAGATCGTCAGCAGTATAAATAGGCTGTACGCCAATACCTTCCAGCGTGTCCCAGGTCAAAGACTCCAAAGGCCTTCCGCGTAGTTCTTTTTCAGCCATCTGACTCCAAGATATCTTATCTGTCATAACTGCGTTCCCTTTATCATGGCGATTGGACCAAGTATTTTTTCAACGTACCCCTTCGCTTGTAAGAGCAAAGGCCCTATATAAAAGTGTAAAGGGGATATTATGTTTAAACAAACTCTTGCGGTTGTCCTAGGCCTTGCTGCCGCACATTCTCCAGCCATGGCCGGAGAGACCTTAGACATATGGCGCTCTGATCCAACAAGCATTGTTGAAGCACAAAATGTGGATTTGGCCGATGTTATGTGGGCGGCACGCCCTTGGATAATTTTTGCTGACAGCCCACTGGATCCCATATTTAAACAGCAAATTGCATTATGGCGCGCAGGCTTAGAAATAGCTCGAGACCGCGACGTAATGATTATCGTCGATACGGATCCCAGCGCACAAACACAGCTTCGCAAAACTCTGCACCCCAAGGGCTTTGCTTGGGTTTTGATTGGTAAAGATGGTGTGGTCAAGCTGCGGAAACCTTTTGCGTGGAACATGCGCGAACTAAGCCGCGTCATCGATAAAATGCCCATGCGCCAGCAAGAGATTAGCAAGCCCTGAGATCTCTTGCACAGAGCCCCCAAACTGTAGCAAACCGGTTGCTGCGATAGGCTCCATGGCTAAGATCACTCAAACTCCATGATAACTGCGTCCACAGCTAGGCTATCGCCCACCATCACATGGATTTTAGTTACGATTGATTTTTTCTCAGCTCGTAAAATATTTTCCATTTTCATCGCTTCAATCGTGCAAAGGGATTGGCCCTCTTGAACTTCATCGCCAATAGAAACTTCTACTTTTACAATTAAGCCGGGCATCGGGCACAGCAAAAGCTTTGAAGTATCTGGTGGTGTTTTTTCGATCATCAGCTTGGCTAATTCGGCTTGGCGGGGACTACGAACAGTAACCCTCATGTCGGCACCACGAAACCTTATGCGAAACCCACTAGTACATTTTTCAACTTTCAACGCGATGTCCGTACCATCCACATTCATCAACGCTATAGATTTTCCTGGCGTCCAATCACTAGCAACTCTGTAGTTGCCATTTTCAAAACGAACTGTTGAGCCAGTTGGATCAGCAGAAATCACTACGGGGAAATCATGGCCTTGTAGGCTGACAACCCAATCATCACGCACGCGGCGTTCGTGATTGTCCATGCGGCCTGACACCCGCGTACGCCGAATTTCGCCCAATCTGTACATGGCAGCTATGCACGCCGCGACGACTTTTAAGGTCTCAGCAGACAACTCTACCCCCTCAAATCCATCAGGATATTCTTCCTCGATAAAGGCAGTTGTAATAGTACCTGCACAAAACTTAGGGTGATCCATAACAGCTGATAAAAATGGGATGTTATGGCCAATGCCTTCAACTTCAAAGGCATCCAAAGCATTGCGCATCTCTGCAATAGCTGCTGCCCGATCCGGCGCCCAAGTGCAGAGTTTTGCAATCATTGGGTCATAAAAAATACTAATCTCACCACCTTCAAAAACACCAGTATCATTGCGAACTATAGTCGTTGCATTTTGGCTTTCGACCGGCGGACGATACCGGGTAAGACGGCCAATTGATGGTAGAAAACCTCGGTAAGGATCCTCAGCGTAGAGGCGACATTCCATGGCCCATCCGTTTATTTGGACCTCGCCCTGCGTCAGACTAAGTGTTTCCCCATTGGCTACACGGATCATCTGTTCGACCAGATCAACTCCGGTAATCAACTCAGTCACTGGGTGCTCTACTTGTAAACGGGTATTCATCTCAAGAAAATAGAAGTTTTGTTCCCGATCAACAATAAATTCAACAGTCCCCGCGCTGGTATAGCCAACAGCCTGAGCCAACGCACAGGATTGCTCGCCCATGGCCTTGCGCACCTCTGGCAAGAGGAACGGGCTTGGGGCCTCCTCTATCACCTTTTGATTGCGCCGCTGAATCGAACATTCCCGCTCATTGAGGTAGATACAATTGCCATGGTTGTCCGCCAAAACTTGGATTTCAATATGACGTGGTTGTGTGACGAATTTCTCAATGAAAATTCGGTCATCACCAAAACTGTTAGCAGCTTCGTTCTTAGATGATTGGAAGCCCTCACGTGCCTCTGAATCATTCCAAGCAATCCGCATGCCTTTACCACCACCACCGGCACTGGCTTTGAGCATAACTGGGTACCCTACTTCATTAGAAATTTTGACTGCCTCATCTGCGTCAGAGATCACACCCATATATCCTGGAACCGTATTGACACCCGCTTCCTGAGCTAATTTTTTTGATGTTATTTTATCACCCATATTTTCAATCGCATGCGCTGCCGGACCTATAAAAACAACACCTTCAGCTTCTAATGCCTTCGCAAACAGACTATTTTCGGATAAAAACCCGTAGCCAGGATGCACGGCTTGGGCGCCCGTTTTTCGGATGGCCTGCATCACTTTTTCAATTACGATATAAGATTGATTGGCAGGGGAAGGGCCGATATGAACAGCCTCATCAGCCATTTTTACATGCAAGGCCTGCGCATCTGCGTCGGAATAAATCGCAACAGTTTTTATCCCCATGGCCCGTGCTGATTTAATCACACGGCAAGCAATCTCGCCACGGTTGGCAATTAAAATTTTATCAAACATTTTAGAGTCCTTCTTGGCGCACAACAGCCACTGATAAAATACTGCGCATAAAAAAGAACCGGTCCCAGCAGAAGCCAGAACCGGTCGAGGAAAGAAGGGATCGGTAGATTATCATAATCAATATAGTCAATTTTGACGCCACCACAGTCATATTATGAAACGCCTTGTGAGGCGCGCCAAGAGGAAAAAGCGGTCCCACCCCCAACTGAGCGCAAAGCCGCGCATTACTCCTAGGGAAGACAAGCGAATTCATGCTGACCACCCAGCAGCAAAGATTTGCGGGAAGGTTGTTTGCGCCTTGTCCAGATCAACGCGCAACAAAGCTACATAGGATTCGGGATCAAAATCATCCTGAGCCACCACCACTTCACGTTCAAAGAACCAAGACAGGCGGCCACCGTCTAGATTTCCACGCTCAAAGGGGTCAGCACCAAAATGTTCCACCAAAGCTCGTAAAAAGGCTTCATCCGCCCGGCGGTCTGGTGGCCTACGGTCTGCATACCGCTCACGCCGAATGATTTTAGTCGCGCCATTCTTGCTCGCTCGGCGAATGGTAAATTGAGCATCAGTACCCGCCAAACGGCCAGGAAATCCACGATGTTTTTCCATTATAGGCTTACTCCGGTCTTAAAGTGGGATATTGTCATGTTTTTTCCATGGATTTTGCAAGGACTTGCCCCGTAGGCTAGCAAATGCACGGCACACTCTGCGACGGCTTGAGCTGGGGATGATAACTTCATCAATAAAGCCTTTTTCAGCAGCGACAAAAGGATTAGCAAACCGCTTTTCATAATCAGCAACATGCTGTGCAATTTTCTCTGGATCGCCAAAATCCCCACGATGAATGATCTCTGTAGCACCTCGGGCACCCATGACGGCAATCTCTGCTGTGGGCCAAGCATAGTTGAAATCTCCACGTAAATGCTTAGAGGACATCACATCGTAAGCTCCTCCGTAGGCCTTGCGGGTGATTATAGTCACTTTAGGCACAGTTGCCTCGCCATAAGCAAACAAAAGTTTGGCACCGTGTTTGATCACACCACCAAATTCTTGACTGGTGCCAGGCAAGAAGCCAGGCACATCCACTAAAGTGAGAATCGGAATTTCAAACGCGTCGCAAAACCGGACGAAACGCGCAGCTTTGCGGCTAGCGTCAATGTCTAAACATCCAGCCAGAACGGTGGGTTGATTGGCAACAACTCCAACAGTTGACCCCTCCATGCGGACAAAACCTGTAAGGATATTCTTGGCAAATGCCTCCTGAATCTCATAAAAATCGCCTTCATCAGAAATTTTTACGATCAATTCTTTCATATCATAGGGCTGGTTTGGGTTGGTTGGGATCAATGTATCCAAACTGGCATCCACCCGTGATGGACTGTCAAAGAATGGCCGCACTGGTGGTTTTTGACGATTGTTCAACGGCAAAAAATCCACCAGCCGCCGTACTTCCGTAAGCGCCTCCATGTCATTTTCAAAGGCACCATCTGCAACCGATGATTTTTTAGTATGAGTGGAAGCTCCACCAAGCTCTTCTGCTGTGACAATCTCATTGGTCACGGTCTTCACAACATCAGGGCCTGTCACAAACATATAGCTGCTATCTTTGACCATAAAGATAAAGTCAGTCATGGCGGGCGAGTACACTGCGCCACCGGCACAAGGGCCCATAATCACGCTGATCTGCGGCACTACACCAGAGGCCATTACATTTCGTTGAAATACTTCAGCATAGCCCGCCAAAGAAGCGACACCTTCCTGGATCCGTGCACCGCCAGAATCGTTCAATCCAATAACTGGCGCACCATTTTGCATTGCCATATCCATGATCTTACATATTTTTTCAGCATGGGTTTCGGATAAGGACCCACCAAACACCGTGAAATCTTGGCTGTAGACATAGATCATGCGGCCATTGATGGTACCCCAGCCTGTCACGACGCCATCGCCGGGATATTGCTGTTCTGCCATTCCGAAATCAACACAGCGGTGTGCTTTGAACATGTCAAACTCTTCAAAGCTGCCTTCGTCCAAAAGCAAATCAATACGCTCGTGGGCCGTTAATTTACCTTTGGCATGCTGCGCATCGATCCGACGTTGACCGCCGCCCATACGAGCGCCGTTCCTCCGCGCTTCTAATTCAGTCAAAATATTGTTCATTGCAGATCCTCTTTGCTCGGTCATACGCTTCAATAGCAGCAAAGCGAAGATGAATTTGGAATATTTGCAAATATTTTGCATTACAAAATTGAATAATTGAATAGTTGCAAAGTATCTGGACAAGGTACTAAGGTGGATATAGCGGTTTGGCATGGGTAAACAGCCGCACTCAATATTCTTGAACAAGGTAACTCCTCCAAGCGTTTTCACGCTAATTTGCCTTGCCGCAATCGGTGCGCTGGCGATGAGCATATTTCTCCCATCCCTACCCGCAATGGCAAAAGAATTTGACGTGTCCTACGCAACAGCCACGCTATCAGTGACACTTTTTCTTGCTATGAATGCGGTGTTCCAACTTTTGGTTGGGCCCTTATCAGATCGTTTTGGCCGCAGGTCCATCGTGCTGGGATCACTGATCGTTTTTTGTCTGAGTTCGTTAGGCTGTATTCTCGCCACATCCTTCGAAGTTTTTCTAACATTTAGGTTACTTCAATCGGTGGTGGTGGCAGGTTTGGTACTTTCCCGAGCGGCAATCCGCGATATCCACAGCCAAGAGCAGGCGGCCTCTGTATTAGGATATGTGACCATGGGCATGGCCATTTTACCCTTAGTCGGGCCTGCCATTGGCGGCGGCTTGGAGGTCCATTTTGGTTGGATTGGCAGTTTCTGGGTTTTGGGTGGGCTCGGCATCTTTGTATTTTTACTAGCCTATCTCGATATGGGCGAGACCAACAAAAACAAATCTACTTCAATGGTGGCTCAGTTTCGCGCCTATCCCGAGCTTCTCAGCTCTCGCCGCTTCTGGGGGTATTGTCTGACTGCAACGTTTAGCGCTGGCGCCTACTTTGCTTATCTAGGCGGCGCAGCCTATATAGGCCGGGAAGTGTTTTCCCTCTCACCAGCCATATTAGGGCTCTACTTGGGCGCACCTTCTCTTGGTTACATTCTAGGTAATGGTCTATCAGGCCGGTTTTCTGTGGCGGTTGGGGTCAATAGAATGATACTAATAGGCACCTTAATAACGGCTAGCGGCATGTTGCTTTGCATTGGAATGTTTTTATTCACAACACCCATTCCATTATCATTTTTTGGCTGTGTATGCTTTATGGGCGTCGGAAATGGCATGGTTCTGCCCAACGCTACCTCTGGAATGATGTCGGTTCGTCCTCAATTGGCAGGATCTGCATCAGGCATTGGCGGCATGATCATGACCGCAGGAGGCGCGTTAATTGCCACGGGCACAGCCACCATTTTAATCCCAGGCACGGGAGCTCTGCCCATGCTATTCATAATGCTCACTTGCACCATCCTATCATCTCTCACAATTACATATGTGATCAAAAGATCAAAAAACCTAAGTTTCGCTAATTAGCAAAGTTGAGTTTGCAAACTCAATATGTTAAGTTTAAACATGGCCAAACAAAAACTTTATGCTGGGACTAAGCTGCGCGAATTAAGGCGCAAAGTGGACCTCACTCAACGGGAGTTTTCCGAGCGACTTGAGGTGTCTCTGCCCTATCTCAACCAAATGGAAAACAACAACCGCCCAGTATCAGCCTCGGTTATTTTGGCATTAGCGGATGTGTTTGGCTTTGACGTCACAGAGTTGGTAACCGGTGACAATGCCCGGTTAGTCAGCGACATGCGCGAGGTAGCCGCTGACCCTATTTTTGGCGATGATACCCCGCATTTAGCGGATCTAAGGATGGCCGCCAACAACGCGCCAGGGCTAGCTCGAGCCTTCCTGCAACTGCACCGCGCATACCGCGAAACTCACGAGCGCCTTGCCTCACTGGATGAAGCCTTGGGCCGCGACGACAGCCGACTGCAGTCAAGTCCATGGGAGGAAGTGCGAGACTTCTTCCACTACTGCGACAACTATATTGATGCGGTCGATCATGCTGCCGAGCGCTTCGCTAGAAAAACCAAAGGCTCGATGCAAACACATGCGATTGCGGCTCTACAGGCCCATAGCGTTATCATCGAGCGCGGTGCGGAGGCTGCATTGCGCAGCTATGATCCCGCCACCAAAACCCTGACCCTCTCCGCCCAACTACCCGAACCCACAGCCACATTTCAAATGCTTATCCAACTGGCACTTCTCACCCAGAATGACCTTCTGGATGCTACCTTGGATTTTGCGCGGTTTCATTCTTCCGCCGCCCGCGATATCGCAAAGCTGGGCTTGGCCAATTATTACGCTGGTGCGGCTTTGATGCCATACGCGCTCTTCTTAGAGAGCGCGCACCTGTTGCGGCATGACCTTGAGCAATTGGCCGGAAAATTTGGAGCCAGTGTGGAACAAGTGGCCCATAGACTCTCCACCTTGCAGCGCACCGGCAATAAAGGCGTGCCATTCTTTTTCGTGCGGGTTGATCAAGCGGGAACCATAACCAAACGCCACTCAGCCACCTCTTTGCAATTTGCCCGCTTTGGCGGGGCCTGCCCCTTGTGGAATGTGCACCGCGCCTTTGAAACGCCGGGACAGTTTCTGCGGCAAATGGCCGAAACCCCAGACGGAAAACGTTACTTTTGCTTAGCTCGCGATGTAACAAAAACTGGCGGCGCATGGGGCGCACCTATAAGGCGCTATGCAATTGGACTTGGCTGCGAGATGCGCCATTCGGGCTCGTTGGTCTATGCAGACGGCTTGGATACCAGCGCAAGCGCCAGTTTTGAGCCCATCGGCATCTCCTGCCGCATTTGTGAGCGCCGCAATTGCCATCAACGGTCTCTGCCCCCGCTAGAGCGCAACCTAAAGGTAGATCCAGACATCCGAGGCGTGCTGCCCTATCAGATAAGCTAATACAAAAGACTTTAACCTATTCAATGACCTTCATCAGTTTTTTACGGCTTTGATAGGATATTTGCAGGTAGCTTTTTGGGCCGCTCAATCCGCACCGTACGACACCCGCCTAGTATGGTGCTTCCAAATTGCTCATCCGCACATAAACGGATTTGAGCTGTGAGTAATGATTGATCGCAGCTTTTGAATTTTCGCGTCCAATCCCAGAGAGTTTTGTTCCCCCAAAAGGCGCCTCGACAGGGGCGTCATTATAGGTATTGATATAGCAGGTGCCGGCTTGCAGGGCCTTCACCATACGATGGGCCTTAGGCAGGTTGAGGGTGAAAACACCCGCTGCCAAACCATATTGCGTGTCATTGGCTCGGGCCAAGACTTCGGCCTCGTCATCAAACTCCAACACCGACAGCACGGGGCCAAAAATTTCCTCACGCGCAATTGACATATCATCGGTCACATCAGAAAATATCGCCGGGGTGATCCAAAAGCCTGGCCGGCTCAAACGTTCACCGCCACAAATCAACCGCGCGCCATCCGCTTTGCCACTAGCAATAAAGCCTTCCACAATATCGCGCTGACGTTGTGACACCATCGGGCCAAAATTAGTGGCCTCGTCCATAGGGTCACCCAAAACAGCTGTGTCAAGCCGTTCGGCCAATCTGGCCAGAAACGCGGGTTTGATGCCCTTTTGTACGAAAACTCGGGTGCCATTCGAGCAAATCTGGCCCGAAGAATAGAAATTCGCCAGGATTGCGCCGCTGACAGCGTCCTCAAGATTGGCATCATCAAAAATAATCAAGGGCGATTTCCCACCCAATTCCATCGTCACATTGCGCATGCCTTCGGCCGCGGCTGCATAGACCTTGCGGCCAGTCGCCAAAGAGCCGGTTAAGGAGACTTTATCCACCCGCGGATCAGTCACCAGCAACGCCCCAACATCGCCCAATCCCTGTACCACATTATACAAGCCGGCTGGCAAACCAGCAGCATACAGTATTTCGGCAACCTTCAAGGCGCAAAGCGGTGTCGTCTCAGAGGGTTTGAAAATCATAGCATTGCCACAGGCCAGAGCGGGTGCAGCCTTCCAGGCAGCGATTTGCGTAGGATAATTCCAGGCCCCAATACCAACACAAATCCCTAGCGGTTCTCGGACCGTATAGATGAAATCTTCGCCAAATTGCACATGTTCACCGGTTAGGCTACCAGCCAGCCCACCAAAATACTCCAAGGCATCAGCAGCAGAAGTGGCGTCAGCCACCAAGGTTTCTTGTAGAGGTTTGCCAGTATCGTAAGTTTCCAACTCCGACAGATCTCTATTTTGATTACGCATTATATCTGACGCGCGGCGTAAGATCCGGCCTCGTTGAGTTCCCGTGAGTGCAGCCCAGGCGGGCTGCGCAGCCTTCGCTGCTGAAAATGCTAACTCCAAGATCGCCGGCGTGGCACTGTAAACTCGCCCAATAACTTCCCCAGTGGCCGGATAAATCACATCAATGGGTCTACCAGAGGTATCCTCGACATAGGCCCCATTGATAAAATGGCTTGAAGTGGGTTTCGGGTCAATCATAGATTGGTCTCCTTGTATCTTCGCTTGAGTTGCGCTTCTCGCAGCGTGATGTAGAGAACTGCCCCAATAATTATGACCCCACCCAAAATAACAAAAGCGTCAATACTCTCGCCAAATAATAAGTATCCAGTCGCTACGGCCCAGATAAGTTGCAAAAATCCAACGGGCTGCGTTACTGTAAGTGGAGCAGATCGAAACGCAAATGTCATACAGTAGTGCCCCGCAACGGCAAAGGTGGCCACGGCTAGGAGCGTGCCTACCTCGAAACTTGTGGGTGTAATCCAGACCGGGATTGTGAGCGGAATGAGCCCGATTGTGACCCCAATCGATAACAAAGCCACCACCATATCGGCACTGGCCAAGTCTGTTAACCGTTTTGCTATCAAAAAACTCACTCCAAAACACAGCGTGGTGCCAAGCATCGCAAGGTGGCCCATGGAGACCTCCCGAAAACCGGGACGAAGGATCACCAACATACCCATAATTGCCACAACAATCGCCAGACCACGCCGCAAAGCTAAACGCTCCCCCATGATCAAAACCGCGCCTAATGTCACAAAGATCGGTGTGAGGTATCCGATGGCCGAGACCTCCGCAACCGGAATGCGGGCCATAGCATAAAACCAAAGTGTAACAGCAAAAGTATGCAAAAACGCCCGGCCTACCCCAAGTTTGATTACATTAAGCGGCAGGCCCTCACGCAAAAGCCTGCGCGCTACAGGTATCAAGAATACCAGGCCCAAAGCATAGCGTATAAAAGCACTTTCGGCTGCGGGAAGTCGCGGACCTACGTATTTAACGCCCGCATAAACGCCTATAAAACAGAGCCCACAAAGCCCCATCCATAATGCACCTGTGATTGGTTTATCTAATTGTCCTAATGTCATAACATATGGCTTTCACGCCCCAGCCAGATAGGCAAGAAAAACAAATATATGGAGCTAGCCTACCAGAGATGGAAGCCACAAGACGATCCCAGGGAACGTAACAAGCAATGCGATTGTGACGCCATCGGCTAGAAAGAATGGTGTTACCCCTTTGAACACATCCTGCACGGTCAAATCATCACGTACCCCAGCGACCACAAAGCAGTTGAGGCCAATGGGTGGGGTGATCAAACAAAACTCTGCCATTTTTATAACCAAAATACCAAACCAAATCGCACACATGGTGCCCGACATTCCAAACGCGCTGTCCGCCGCTGTTACGTATTCGCCACCATTCAATGCCATAACCGCTGGATAAACGACGGGCAGGGTTAAAAGGAGCATGCCAATCGCATCCATAAACATCCCCAGCACCGCATAGGCCAGAAGAATACAGATCAAAATCAGAAGCGGCGCCATATCAAGGCTCATAATCCAATCAGAAAACACTCCAGGCAGATCTGCAAATCCCAAAAAGCGTACGTAGATCAACACACCCCAGATTATGGTAAAAATCATCACTGTCAGCTTGGCGGTCTCCAGCAAAGCGTCCTTAAGCTTTGCCCACCGCATACCCCGATAGAGCGCCACCAAGAACACAATGAACGCCCCAACAGCCCCACCTTCGGTGGGGGTGCCCCATGCATCACCGAAAGGATTGTAGACAAAGAAAATGATGATCACGACGACTGCCACAATAGGTAACGCAGGGGGCAAAGATTCAAAGCGTTGTTTCCAGGTGAAACCACGGACCGGCGGGCCCACATTTTTAAAAATTACAGCAATGCCTATAATCAAACCAGCATATACCAGTGCCGAAAACGCTCCCGGAATGAAACCTGCCAACAGCAATTTTCCTACATCTTGCTCAACAATAATGGCATAAATTACCAAAAGAGCAGACGGTGGAATGAGTGAGGCCAAAGTGCCGCCAGCCGCAACAACCCCGGCTGCAAACTGTTTATTATAGCCAATTTTCAGCATCTCAGGGATTGCAATCCGCGCAAATACAGCAGCAGTAGCCACCGACGCGCCAGAGACTGCAGCAAAACCTGCGGTGGCAAAGACAGTCGACACGGCCAAGCCGCCCGGCACCCAAGCAATCCAACGCTTCGCCGCTTCAAACAACGCCGTAGTGAGCTTCGCATAATAGGCCAAATAGCCAATTAAAATAAAAGTTGGGATCAAGCTCAATGCCTGTGACGATATTTTGGAATGCGGTACCTGGCCGGCAATTTTAACACTAATGGTCAGCGCCTTGCCCAGCTTGGCTGGATCATAGTCAAAGCCATTCCAACGTAGCCAAAACAAGCCAACAAAACCCGCCATGCCCGCCGCAAAGGCCACGCGCATGCCGATAAATACCATGGCCAACATGCCACCAGTGGTCCAAAGACCAATTGCGATAGGGTCCATCAGTCTTGCTCCACCAAATGGGCTGCTTCAACCATGGCCTGCTCCTCAATACTCAGGATCAGAGGCACTGCCACGGGATGCTCCAGCCCCAACACGAGAGCCCTAGCATAACCTATCGCCTGTAATGATAGTCTTACAGACAAAAGCCCAAACGCAACCGGGATCAAAAGCTTTGACGGCCACATTGGGATTCCTATGTCAATTGAGCTATCGCGGCTCCACATCGGCTTGGTGAGATCAAAACTACGGTCGAAATGAGCCCAAGAGCCCCAGATCAGTGCGGCTATTACCAAGAGCATAAGTATGATTGTAAACAACTCCATAGCCCAAAGCAGGCGGCCACGCATCTTACCTATGATCATGTCCATACGGATATGACCACCAAAGCGCTGCACGTAAGACACGCCCATAAAGGCAATCACTGGCATCGCAGCTTCAATGTAATCAACGTAGCCTGAAAGCGGTTGATTGAAAAACTTACGGCCAGTTACAGAATAGGCCGCCAAAAACATCAATGAAAAAACAGCAAGTCCACTCACCAAAGCAAAAATTCTCTCCAGCGGCAGTAAAGCGCAATCGGCACGGCTCAGCCACGAATTATCTTGGAGCACGGCGGAAGATGAGGACAATTTTGTGCCTTTCAGTAAAATAAATTTAGACACCTGCCCCCATGTTTGAGGGCAGGTGGAATGGGTCTAGTTCCCCTTACGTGTATTCTCCAAAGTGGACATCACAAGATCATAAAGCTCTTGGCCTGGAATGCCTTGGGCTTCCATATCAGCAATCCATGCAGCACGAATGGGATCGGCAGCAGTCGAACGAAAAGAAGCCAGTTCAGTGTCACTGATTTCTACTTTTTGAACACCTTTTTCGTCCAGTACGGTATCCCAACGCTTTAGAAGATCGCCATAGTTGGCAAGGTAGTGAACAATTGACTCGTCGACTGACTCGTCCAGAATAGTGCGGTGCTCATCTGACAAAGCTTCATAAGCATCTATATTAACTACAACTGGGCAATTCACAGTGCCTGGGTTGAGGTTTGCAGTCCACCAATCAGCACGGTTAATTGTACCATAAGAAAGATGCGCATGCTGAGCGAAGGCAACCGTGTCTACAACACCAGATTCCATCGCTTGATAGGCTTCTGTTGCGGTCACAGATGTAGGCACACTGCCGACAGCGGCAAAAGCTTTACCCAGTCCACCGGTTGCACGTACACGCATGCCAATAAAATCAGCCAGCTTCGTACGGGGTTCGCCAGTGCCAACCAAATTGTATTGGGGCATTGGGGATGTCATTAACAAGCGTGCGTTCCACTGTTCCATTTCTTCAACAGCCGCTGGGTGAGCATATACTGCGTGGCTCACAGCAACCTCCTCCGCCAGGTTTGCAACACCCAAGAATGGTAACTCCAAAACAGTGACAACCCGGTTTTTGTCAGGGTGATAGCCTGCACAAAATTGAGCCATTTCGAATGCACCAATAGAAATACCGTCGAGGTTTTCGCGGTTTTTTGACAGACCACCGTAGCTCACATTCATTGTGAACTCACCATTGGTCTTAGCCGACACCAGTTCAGCTAGCTTTTCAACATGCTCAGTAAAGGCGCGACGCTTCCCCCAAACCGATACATTCCACTCGGTAGCGATAGCTTCGCTTGCAAAGACAACAGCAAGCGCCACTACAGCCGTTTTAGTTACTAAATTTTTCATAATATCCTCCCAGATAGTCAGCCTTTATAACCCTTGGCTTGGTACTATAAGTAGCCTAACCAATAGACTTTAACAGGGGGTATATCAGAATTACGCTTATATTACGGATAAAAACAGAGCTGAAACAGCCTAGCGTATTGTAATGGGTAATAGATTCGATTTCCCAAATACTTTTAATAGGCAAAATGAAATTTTGGATCATACGAGCCGAGTTTTAAGATAAAATCTAAACACTATCTGCCCAGTGGCTTACTTCTAATGCGTCCAAATTCCGCGACGGTGTGTGGCGAAGTTCTCACCGTAGCCACCAGCCCGGATGTTTAATGCCCGCTTTTGCGAGTCATGTACTGTCGCAGAGATATCATTCAATTCAGCATAGTCGAGCGCCGCGTCTTTGGTCTCAAACTCCAAGCGCACCTGGGTTTGGGTTTCATCGCTTGACGTCCAGCCCATCAACGGATCTAGATTCCGCTCTTCAGTGGGCGCAAATTCCAACACCCAACATTTTGTTTTAGCAGTTCCCGAAGACATTGCTGTCTTAGCTGGCTGGTAGATTCGTGCGACCATTTGTGCCTCCTATGCCTACTTTGTAATAACACCAGCTATATACACAAGAGCAAACGTTCTTAGGCTCACGTTTAACAGCGTTTGCTTTCGCGTAGTTGTGGATGCTGGAATTTTTTGGGTTATTAATCATCGTTACGAGAGATACTTAATATCTGAGTTCTACCTAG
>Ga0302126_10000693_pt1 | contig 21101 bp, 7 predicted proteins | sample CB4_20m_MG_FD_203108 | JGI IMG/M metagenome (GOLD analysis project Ga0302126, IMG submission 203108) | Marine microbial communities from Western Arctic Ocean, Canada - CB4_20m | ecosystem: Environmental > Aquatic > Marine > Oceanic | place: Canada: Western Arctic Ocean | collected 2017-09-24 | reverse complement strand
TCGCACTCTTTGTCGCGTCGTCCCGTTCCCGTTCGGCAAACACACGACTCAATCGAAGATGGCCACCACGATGACCATGTCCGCCTGCGCGACCGCCCCCCTCGCGGCTCGCAAGGCCTTCGGGTCCAAGGCGAAGCTCGCTTCCAAGTACGTTTTACATCTTTTCGTTTTCCCGCAATCGAGAGCGCGACTTCCGACGCCCAAGGCCTTGCACGCGACGCCACGCGATCTGTAACGCGCACAAAGGGTGTGCTGGGTGTGTCGTGCGCAACGGCGGTACACAGTCGACGTGACCCACACATCGCATCGCGCATGAAACGCGCACACACGGATCGTTTCCGACCCGAAAACGCAGCGCGCCCGCGACGATCCAGGGTCCAACAGGAACGCGTCCTGTCGGAAATGGATACCGTCCGGATTGCGCGACGGTGTGGTGGTTTCGAGACGCGTGGCGTGGTGTATTTCGCTCGGTAACATCGTGCGGGTGTGGTGGAAGCAGCGCGCGCGAGGGTTGACGTGTGGGACACGCCACAACCACCGGGACGGGCGCACACCGCGCCCGAGATGGCGTGATTTTCGCGCTATCTATCCACTCGCGCTTGGTCTGATAACTCAAGAAAAATCCCGATCCCGGTTGTGCAAAACGTTTCGCCGAAATTACTGCGCGCGCGAAGGGACCCGAGACTGACCATTAGCCACCTCCCCCAACCCTTCCCACCCTCTCCCTCACCCCAATCACCAGGTCCCCCGTGACCCGCGCCGCTCGCGTCAACACCGTGACCCGCGCCGCGCGCGACGGCCCCGTGATCATCGGCCTCGCCGCGGATTCCGGGTGCGGCAAGTCCACGTTCATGCGCCGCATGACGTCGCTTTTCGGCGGCAAGGCGTCCCCCCCCGAAGGCGGCAACCCCGATAGCAACACCTTGATCAGCGACACCACCACGGTGCTGTGCCTCGATGACTACCACCTGAACGACAGGAACGGCCGCAAGGTGTCCGGGCTCACCGCCCTGAACCTCGCGGAACAAGACTTCGACCTGATGTTCGACCAGGTCAAGGCCCTGAAGGAAGGCAAAACCGTGGAGAAGCGCATCTACAACCACGTCACCGGTGTCATGGACCCCCCCGAAACCATCGCGTCACCGGATATTCTGATCCTGGAAGGCCTGCACCCGTTCGCGGATGAGCGCGTGCGCGAGATGTTCGACTTCAAGATTTACCTCGACATCTCCGACGACGTGAAGTTCGCGTGGAAAATCCAGCGCGACATGGCCGAGCGCGGGCACTCCCTGGAGTCCATCAAAGCGTCTATCGAGGCGCGTAAGCCCGATTTCGACGCTTTCGTGGACCCGCAAAAAGCGCACGCCGACGTGATCATCCAGGTGCTCCCCACGCAGCTCATTCCCGACGACAACGAGGGCAAAATCTTGCGCGTGCGCATGATCATGAAGGAAGGCGTGGAGAACTTCGACGCCCCGTACCTGTTCGACGAAGGCTCCACGATTTCGTGGATCCCGTGCGGCAGGAAACTGACTTGCAGCTACCCCGGAATCAAGTTCTTCTACGGCCCCGACACGTTCTTCGGCGAAGAAGTCTCAGTGCTGGAGATGGATGGACAGTTCGACAAGCTCGAGGAACTCATCTACGTCGAGTCCCACCTCAGCAACACGTCCACGAAGTTCTACGGTGAAATCACGCAGCAAATGCTGAAGTACCAGAACGGCCCGGGCAGCAACAACGGCACGGGGCTGTTCCAGACCTTGTGCGGGCTGAAGGTGAGGGAGCTGTACGAGCGCATCGCGGAGACGGAGATCGTGGCGGCGGCGTAAACTGGCGAAGCGGCGAAGCGGCGGTTTCGAAAAAGAAAAAGTCGCGGTCGGCGGCGTTAGGACGCGCGTCGGCCGGGAGGGGTGACTGTCGTCTACACGAGACGAAGTCAGCGAGTGTATAGCAAACACTTTGGTAATAAAACATTCTTTCGCTAAATCACCGGGCGTGCGCAACGACAGCAAGCGGTGACGCTTTCGAGCTTTTCTTTTAATGTGACTCCTGATCTGTTATTTACAAGTCACACTTCTTTTTCTTTGTTTCCGGAGCGTCGCGCGGTTTTCTTTCCCTAATTTCTATCAGTGTATGCCCTCAGCGGCGAAGGTGTTTGAGCTCGAAGTGTCTAAGGCGTCCCCGATGAGTTGTTTGTGACCCATCAGCGCATCAAGCGCCGCCAGCATCATGTTCTGGACTGCGAGTCGTTCTTGTCCGCAGAATTTGGCGCACTCATCGTACTCAGTTTGACAGCTTTGCAGAGCGCTTTCGGTTTCCTGCACGTTATCCTCGGACGTGTTTCGGAGCGACGCAACCTCTGCCTCGATACTGGCAATGTTTTTCGTTATCTTCGCAAGCATCTCGTCGAGTCGTCTGCGCTCCGCGTCATAACTAGATTCTGATCGTTTTGCCTTCGAAGCCAGCTCGTTCGCTTCGTCGCACTTCTCGTCATACGTGTCTTGGCAGGCCTGTAAACTCTGCTCCAGATTGACAAACTCGCGCTCCGAGTTCCATTTCTTTTGCATGTGGAGATCGTGAATCTTCTTCACGGTTGTTCTGACAGTTTCTTTGAAGTCAAGATTGACCATAGCATTCAAAGTCGCTGCACGAGGGTTTATTTCTGCTTCTAAGTTTGTCTCGTTTGCGTATTTAGCGGTGTGCGGGACGATTTGAAGTGTCCGCGCGACAGCGTTGTAGTGTTGCACGGATTTCTCCATATCTCGTAGTGAATCGTTGGCCTCGACTCTAGCTATGTGGGCTCGAGAATCGACGTCCGTGTGGAGCTGCTTAAGCAGTGATAACGACTCCTTTTGTTTTTCGATGTCTCTGTCAATCGTCTTCGCTTCAGTCGCGTCGACAGACTGCAGAGAAACTTGACGGCGAAGCTGCGCAAGTGCCACGCGGCACACGTCAAGCCGTTCGCTGTTCGTGATCTTTGTCTGGCGGGCAAGGACAGAGTCGGACTTGGCGGATTGTAAGAATGTTTCAACCGTAGCGATGTCGTCTTCGCATTGTTGCACACCGTTCTCAAAGGTTTCTTTTTCTTGCTGCAGCGCTGTTTTGTGCACGGGCTCTCGCACCATCGAAGACAACCGCGCCTCGAGCTCAGCATTTTCTTTCTCGAGGTCGGTAACTCCACGGGAGATTTGGGAGTGGCGTTCTCGCTGAGAGGCATTGAATTCACCCTCCAGCTCGTTGCACGTTGCGTCGTCGCCTGACAGGAAATGCTGATATGAGCAGCTCGCGTACTCGAAGAACGCGACTGCCGGCTCCGGTATCGCTTTCTTGGCTTGGCACTGCTGCACTTCTTCTTCGTAAACGTACATCTGGACCAACCATGTCAGAGCAGTGAGCAGTGATGGCCATGTGTGCTGACTACCCACCGCATAAAGTGCGCTCTTACTAATTTGGAACGGATACCGTAACTGCCTGAATATCGTTGGGACATCGTCTTCAGTCTTGGAGCCAAACTTGAAGTTCTCGTCAGCTTGGCGAAAGAGGAAAAGGGCCAGCGATGCGAATTCCTTTGCCGTGGGAGACGCGAGCGTCTTTGGTGAGAGAGACGCGTCGTATCCGTGGGAGCTGAGGAAAGATATCAGCTGACGAATGCAGGAGTTGATGTAGGCGTTATCGCCAAACGGACGCGGGTCAACCCTTGGCGTGTGGCCACTGGAAAAGTACACGCTGTGCCTGCGCGGCGTGGGCTTTGTTTGATGTGGCCGACTTTGCGCAACACGGGTTGCAGCCTTCCCGGTCAGAGCTGCATCCACGGTCGGCTTCTTGAGCAGCGCGTCACCATGAGATCCGTGTGGTCGTGCATTCAGTTGAGAGGAGTCCACACCCGAAAGCGTCTTCCGAGTGGTGGTGGACTTCATACCGTCAAGCACGGGAGGGGTGCCCCGATGGAAGTGAATTGGCGTCGTGAGCTTCAAACGGTTTCAACGGCTCGTAGTCGTGGTAACGCTTTTCTGGGAAGCCACGACGCACTACGACGCACAACGACGCGCACACGACGCACCACCGAAGCCATCCACATCCACAGTTTGTTTTTCAACGCAATGTCCGATAACAAAGCTCCCGCGCAAAAGAGAAAGCGTGAGCGCAGCCGCGATGCTAACGCGGGCGATGCCAACCCCGGCCTCCCCGACATCGTCGTCGCTCACGTTCTCAGAACTGAGAATTTCGACGACCCCGCAGATCTCGCACGGCTCCCAGCGGTGAGCCGCGCGATGCGCGTCGCGGTGGCGGCGACGGGACTTCAGTTTCAGGAGCTTGATGAGAAGGAAGCCCTGAAGCTTGGATGTTTAACCGCGCTGGAGCGCCTGCAACGGGGAGGTCGCCTGTCGCATCCAGAATACCTTTGTCGGGTAGCGGCGAGGGGTGGACATCTCGAGAAGTTGAAGGAGTTTCGCGCGGACGGCTGCCCGTGGGACGCAAGCACGTGCGGAGCGGCTGCGAAGGGTGGGCACCTCGAGGTGCTGCAGTGGTTGCGCGCAAACGGCTGCCCGTGGAACGCAGAGACGTGCGAAGCGGCGGCTCTGGGTGGGCAACTCGAGGTGCTGCAGTGGTTGCGTGCGAACGGCTGCCCGTGGAACAGGTGGACGTGTGCGTTTGCGGCGCATGACGGGCACCTCGAGGTGCTGCAGTGGTCGCGCGCGAACGGCTGCCCGTGGGACTCTATCACGTGCTTGTGGGCGGCGGAGGGCGGGCACCTCAAGGTGCTGCAGTGGGCGCACACGAACGGCTGCCTGTGGGACAATAATACGTCCGATTCTGCGGCTGAGAAAGGGCACCTTGAGGTGCTACAGTGGGCGCGCGAGAACGGGTGCCCGTGGACCGCAGGCACGTGCTCGGGGGCGGCAGGGGCTGGTCACCTCGAGGTGCTGCAATGGGCGCGCGCGAACGGCTGTCCGTGGGACTGGAAGGCGTGCGCAAGGGCGGCGGGTGGTAGGCACCTCGAGGTGCTCAGATGGGCGCGCGAGAACGGCTGCCCGTGGACCGCAAGTACGTGCTCGTCCGCGGCTGAGAAAGGGCATCTCGAGGTGCTGCAGTGGGCACGCGCGAACGGCTGCAAGTGGAATGCAGCCACGTGCGCTGCGGCGGCGAAGGGCGGGCACCTCGAGGTGCTGCAGTGGGCGCGCGAGAACGGGTGCCCGTGGAACGCAGGCACGTGCTCGGGGGCGGCAGGGGCTGGTCACCTCGAGGTGCTGCAGTGGTTGCGCGCGAACGGCTGCCCGTGGGACAAGGAGACGTGCTTGGCGGCGGCAAGGGGCGGGCATCTCGAGATTACGCAGTGGGCGGGCGCGAACGGGTGCCCGTGGGACGCAAACGCGTAGAAAACTTTTGAAAAACGTTTGTTTCTTTATTAACTAGATCTAATGTCTATCGCTGCGCGTCTAACGCGCGCGTATGTACACCTCGACGCGCCGGTTGTCACCGATATCGCGCCGCACGAGACTCGCGTTTGCAACTTAAATTACGCCGCGAGCTCGTCTTGCATGAGCAACGCCACCGACGCGAGCGTCCACTTGATCGAGGGTTGGTCCTCCGGGTGTCGCAGCGTGAACGAGCTTACTTGCGCGGAGTACACGTTGGCGCGTTGCATGTTCATGTACACGGGGCAGGCGTAGTACCCCGTGGTGTCGTACTTGTCCGTGGTGACGGGCACGACCTTTATGACGGGTAACAAGCACCGAAGTTCTTTCGGTTTCGAGTCCTTGATCGTGCCATCCACGGTGTCCCACCGCGCGCCTTCCATCGTCAACCCGTGGATGTACGCGCCTTCCTCCGAGTACTCCGTGATGTCGTCTCGCGAGAACTTGGTGACTTCGGTCATGAACGCCATGACGTCCAAGGGAAGCTGGTGCGCCCGCGCGTACACCTGCTGCACCGCGGTGATGAACGCCTTGGCGTTGAACAACCCGGGAAGCCACACGGTTTTGGGGTGCTCCAATGTCCGCGACGTCCACTTGTCAAGCTGCGCGTGGCGCTCCTGGACGTCCCGGTACCAGCGCGTGAGGGAGTACACCTCCTGGACGCGCGTGGACATCTGCTTCATCCAGGACGGGGGCACGGAGTTTTTGTAAATACCCATCTGCACCTCCTCCATCGCGGGAGACATGTTCAGCGCGCCGTCTAGTCCGAGCGTCAGCTCCTCAAGCGACCGCTTCACGAACGTCAGCAAATCGGTCATGCGCATCGCTTCCTGCAACGCGCACACCGTGTACGGGTTGCTGTCTTTGATTCGCGATTCTATTTCGATGATGTTGAACGGCTCGGGACAGAAATCGTACATGCGCTCCACGCCGCTGCGCACGATGCTCTCCATGTCGTCCACGCCGCCGCCGCCGCCGCCGCCGCCGCCCGAGACGTCGCCGATTGTTTTGAACAAAATCTCACCCTCGGACGTGAGCAGCGACAGTTGCGCGTTGAAGTGCAAGCCGTAAATCGCGGGCGTCTCTGGCGGCAGGTTGTTCTCCACGTACGACTTCAGGTCCGCGTAGGATGTGGGGTTGGGCGCTGGGAGCCCGGGGGCGAGCTGCTTGGGTGGCGCGGAACCGTCCGCACCAGGAAGCAGCTCAGGCACGACCAACACGTCGAGGTACGACACACAAAGCCTTCGGTCCATCGCGTCCGTGATGTGCCCTCCGTAGAAAACCTCGGCGAACATGTATCGCATGTCTTCCCACGGCGTGGACGCGTTTCCTTCCAGGTAGTTGTAAAGCACCTCGGTGCAGTTCACGAGGTCGCCCATGTTGAACGAGTACCCGCGGCAATACCCAAGGCCTGACCCTAACCCGATGCCGATACCGACCCCGAACTTCTTGCGCCCGAGCAGCAGGGAGTGGTAGAAACACAGCGCGAAGAGAACCGCGGTGTGCACTGTTTTCTTTTCCGGGGTCGTGCTTCGGTCCAGGACGTCCTGCGAAAACGGCGCCAGGGCTCGGCGCATGTTGCTTTTTAAGTCCGACGGCGGTTCGTTTGAAATCTTGATACAGGTTTGTAGGATGCTTTCCGGGACGATTTTCGCGAACGGGTTCCCATTGATCGGCTCAGCGCTGAAAAAACACCGGAAATCCCGGTGCGCGCTCTCCGCCGCGATTTCCAGCTTACGCTCAAGCGACGGAATCCAGCCTTGCATGAGATGCACGTTATCCAGAAACACCCACCCGCCCGTTTTGGTGTACTTGTCAAGCACGCTTTCCGCGACGGGTTCCTGGCCTTGGCCCATGCTGATCATGGTGAGCTGGCCGTTGTCCGTCGTTTTCCCCAAGTGGTTCGCCAAAGTTTCGATTTCTTTCGAAGGCGAGTACCCGGGGAACAGGATGAAGAAAATGGGCGTGGACGGGCCGGTTTCCGCCATCATTGTTTCCGCGTCAAACGCGTCTTGGTTGACGTACTCGCTGCCCATGACTCTTTCCACGAACTGCGAAAGCGCCCCAGTGATCCGGTCAGGTCGGACCGCCCTCACGAGCATGAGTTTCTGGAAATCGGAAAGTTTCGTGTTCCACTCCCCGGGAAGCGGTTCGGTTTCGCACCGCTCGTGCATGCCCCACTCCGACCACTCCTCGCCCGCTTTCTCCATGTCCCGGGACAAACCCTTAAACGCGCCGAGGGTTTCCAAACCAACCAGGGCGACCCACTGCGCTTCAGTCATCCACTTGTCCAGGTCATCGGAAATGGGAGGCGGGGTCGGGACGCGCAAGCCGTTGATCAAACCGGAGTACTCCTCAGGCCGGAGCTTCCCGTCCTTGAGCAAGATGGAAAACGTCAACAACGTGGAGACGATGAGTTTGTCCTTGTCGAACAAACCTCTTCGCGTGTAGTTGTACACCGTGAAGGTTGTGGTTTCCAGTAAAGCGTTCAAACGCTTGTCCATCTCCTCCGCAGTCGGCTCCGCAGCCTCCTCGCTCTTCGCGTTGTCCTTGCTCTTCTTGAAACTCCGCGAAGGCGTGAGCTGCGCGAGCAAGTCCATGTTCCAGTCAAACTTGCCCATCACGCGCTTCGCGACGGTGCGGAAGGAAAGCTTGACTTTGCGTTTCTTGCCGCCCGGCGCCAGGTCGATGCCGCGGGCGAACACGGTGACGAAGGCGTTCAGGGAGAACGCGTAGAACGCGTGCACTTTGTTCAGGGAGTTGAGCATGAAGAACAGCAGGGACCCCCTTGCCGCGGCGACCCGGTATTTCTCCCGCGAGACGTTGATTTTGTCCTCCGTTTCCTTCGACTCGGCGACTTTCAAAACAATCTCATCCGCGACGCGCTTCGATTCCTCTAAACTTTCAATAAGCTCGACGTCTTCGGTCAAGTCACCCTCCGCGTCCGCGAGTTTCCCCAACAGGGTGTCTTCCAACTCCTTCAGTTTAATCGTGAACTCGTTGTTCTGGATGATAAGCGCGGTTTTGGTTTCCTCCAAATCCGGCCTTTCCTTGTTCACCACAAGCGCCAGGAGCTGGTCTTCCAAACCGTCTTGCGTCACGGTGAAGTTGATCAGCGTGGTTTCCGCCTGGATTTCGGGCGGGTAGTGCGGGTTGCTCATTTTGGTGTGCAGGAACAGCTTGAAATTAGGGTGGTACTCCACGTCTTTGTCCCCCATCTTGACGTACAAGGACCGGCCTTTCTTGTAAGTCGCCCGGGTAACCGTAGGCATCAACACCGCGTCGATGGATTCGCCCATGTTTTCAATCAAAACCGACGTGCCGTTTTCAATCGCCTTTTCCATGATATCCGCGGTTTTCGGCGCGCCCATCCGCACAACCTGCAGGTTGTTCCCGCTCTCCCGTTCCTTGATCCACGCGATGCCTTGCAGTTGCGGGTCGCACATCAAAGGCCACCGCTCACTGTTGCACGTTATCGTGCCGTTTTCAATGGAAGTCCTGTCGGAAGGCAGACCCTCGCCCACCCACCCCGCGATCGTCGCCGGGTCCACTAAGACTTTCAAAACATCAATCCCGGGCGTCATGGGGATTCCGTTCTCCGTGATGTTCTTCTGGAACGCGGTTACGAGTTCGTTTCTGAACTGCGCGGTGAACGGCCCACTGTACGTCACGAACGCGGCGGCGAACAAACAGTCACCCACAAGCACGCCGGCGTCGATTTTCAACTGCGCCACGGTGTTTTTCCACTGCTCGCCCGACGCGGCGAGGGCGTTCACCAGGCGGTTCGCCAAACCCAGCTTGATGTCCAGCTTTGCTTTTTCGTCGATGGCGCCGTTTTTCTCAGCCTCCGCTTCGTCGAACTGCCGCTCCAAATCCGCGACCAGGGCGTTGAGGTTAGCAACCTTCTCCCGCACCGCGGCTAGTTTGTGATTAGCCTCGTCAAGCTGCGCGTTCGCTTCCGCCAGCTCCTGGCGTTTCGGCTCGATCATCGTAATCACGTCGAAGTACTTGATGATGTTAATCGCGAACTCGCACAAACCGGCGGCGGCGCGGCTTTTGTTGTAAATCGCCTCGCGGTTAAAGTGCTCCAGCTCGAGGTACGGGCGACACGCGTCGACGGATTTTTTCGGAACCTCGCCGTCGTCGATTTTCTGCTTGAACCCCTTAAGGGTGTCCATGAACTTGTCCACGTTGCTCATCATCTTCGTCGCCGCGTTCCACGATTTGTCCTTGGGGTTGTTTTGAAGCAGAATAATAACCACGGCGGTGATGTCGTCCACGCCGGCGGGGGGTTTCTTCAGCGATTTCGCTTCGCCCAGGTCTTTTTTGTTCAGCGTGTCGAGCGCCGCCAAGGCTTGGTCCACCAACGGCTCAGCCGCGTCCAAATCAGCTTGCACCGATACCTGTTTCGCGGAAACCTCCGTAGCAATCGCCGCGCACTTGTCCGCCTCGATTTGCGCCAAGTCGTTCTCCGCGGACGCGCCTTCTTTCTCCACGTCAACCTTCGCCGCGAACGCCCCCGCGCTTTCAACCTTCTCGGCGACTTCCTCCGCCTTTACCTTGGCCTGCTCCACGAGCACGTCCACGTCTTTTTGCGTTTTCATGAGTTTATCCAGACCGTTGGAAAGACGCTCGATGTTCACCTCGGTGGCGCCTTTTTTGTCAAGCAACAAGGATTTGTAAAGCTTAATCAGCTCCAGGAACGTTTTAGGCGTCGTGTAGTTGAACCGGCGCTCTTGTTCAAGGAACTTGTCGCTCATCTTCGCCACCAAACCAAACGAGTACGGCATGAACTTCATCACCGCGCTTGAGATTTCGGGTGTCCCCAAATCGGTATCACTTAGGAAACGCTGGGAAACACCGAGCAGGGCTTTTTCGGGCCAAGGCTGGAACCAGTCAATCACCGTGGAGTTGATCATGGCCAGGAAACGCTGCGCACGCGTCCTGAACTGCTCGCCCACGGGCGAGCACGTGAACACCATGTGCAGGTTGGTCCGAACCTTGTCGATGAAGAACTTCCACACCGCTTCCCTAGAGTCAGGCGCCCCAGCTGCTTTCGCTTCACCGCGCACGGCGTTGATGATGTCGTCCACGTCTTCGGGCGGGAAAAGATCGGGAATCTCCCCGGAGGATAACAAGTCGTTGATGAACACCATGAACTTTTCATCCGTGATTTGCGAATCCGTGAACAACCACAAAACGCCTTCGCCTTTCAGCCCCGCGCTTTTGTACATCTTCTGAAGATCTTCTTTCAGCGAGTTCACGTTGTAGGAGCCGGAAATGACAATCATGTAGGTTGACATCCCACACAGGTGCGCGGAGAGTTTGCTTAACGACTGCTTACCGGAACCGCCGACGCCGACGAGGAGCGCGTGGCCGCCCGGGTTGGAGATGATTCGCGAAATGCGGCAAATGTGTTTCATCGCGTCTTCGAACAACACCAGGTCCATCGTGGCGTTGGTTTCGTTGTACTCCTCCAGGGTGTCTTCCAGAATCTGTTGAAGCTTTGAGAACGTGTTGATGTCGTTGTACACTTTTTCGGAAATGCCGCCCGCGAAGTGGCAGAAAATCAACGGCTTGGCGTCGTCTTTTTTGTAAAAGTCCTCGATGCCGGGGATTTTGAAAAACTTACCCGCCACGGCGATGGCGTTTTTGTTGTACGTGTTCAAGTCGGAAACGGTGACCAGGCGGTCGGCGTAGACGCGCTCGGACTCGTGCAGCCACAGCTTTGATAGTTTGTTCACGTCGTTGAAGTTTTGAGGCGTGCTACTCAACAAGCCCTGGAACACGTTGCTCAGGTGCCGTACGGTGAACTCGTAGTGGAAGTTCACGGCTGTTTTCCGGAACGACGCGACAACCTTTTCGTGGTTCGCCAGGGACGCTTGAATAAGCCGCGAACCCAACTCCTGGCAATCCGAACTGAAGTGCTTCAGGTGCCCGTTGAGGAACGTGCCGTAGATCTTCATCAGGGAATCCTGGCCGGGGAAATCGACCGCCAGGGTCATGAACAAACGCTGCAACCGTGGGTTAATGGTGAACGCCCCGGCGGTGGGGTTCATGCACGCCACGTATTGCGTGTTGTGGATCACCTTCGGGGTGAGTTTTTGGCGGTCGAACCAGTGCCCCCAGCCGAGGTGCTGACGGATTTGCGAAATCGGCATCGCGGTGTCGTACGCGTCCAGTTTGGGCATGTTCAAGTCGTCCACGAAGTAAATCAGCTTATTTTGCCCCGGCGGGCCGTAGTTCACCCCCGCTTTCTTCTCCAGTTGCGACTCCAAAATCTTCTGGAACGACAAAACGTCCGTGAAGTAGTTGAAGTTGATGTTCATGCTCATGATGCCTTCGGGTTGCGACGCGAGTTTGCCTTTCACGAGCGCGGTTTTGCCAGTACCCGCCGGCCCGACGAACATAATAGGCGCCTTCAACTCGAGCATCATGTCCAGGAAATACGTAAACGCCGAGGTTTCCGCCGTGGGCACAAACAAACTGCTCATCGCCGTGACTTGCGAGTCGTACTCAACCTCAGGCACCAGATCCGCCCACGGCGCGAACTTGCCGCTCTTGGCGTTGATGTAGTAATCAAATACGCTTCCCTTTCCAGGGAACTTCACCGCGCTCCACGTGCGTTTCCACCACTTGTCGAAATCCTTTCGGTAGTCGATGCCGTCTTTCGGCGCCAAGCCTCCTCCAAACGCCCAGACCATGGCCAACACGAAGTAACTCTCGAACGCGGCTTGGTCGGCTTTCGCGTTTAAATTCTCGGGGCGCAACATGCCCTCCAGCACATTCACCAGGGTGGTGCAAAAGTTCATGGTCTCCAGGGGCGTGATGTGCTGGAACGACTTTTTCATTTCGAAAATCGTCTTCGGCACGTACTTATCCACCAGCTCGAGGATGTACTTGGACGGTAACTCGGGGTTTTTCCACTTCGCCTTGACCGCGTACTCGGGAACCACCCTTTTGATCCAGGATTGAATCATGTTATACCACTGCAGTTTTTCAGAGACGTACACGATGCCGGCGCGCGTCGCGGTGGCGGGCGTCGCGAACTTCAAGTTTCGAATCTCGAAAATGAGCTTCATGTGCGGCAACAACCTGATGCGTTCGTTCGAGGGCAGGGTTAACAGCCTGGTGTCGTCCATCGTGGAGTTCATGGACTCGATCCAGTTCGCATCCAAGTCACCGTCCAGGATGATCCACTTCGGGTCTTCATCCGGAATCGTCGCGAGCTCGCGCATGTAGTACGACATCATGCCGTCCTTCCACTCGCGCGTGGAGAGGTTGACATACCCGTAAAACTCCTTCGTGCTAATCGCCTTGGGGTTGATGTCCCGAATGACAACCTTGGTTTTGTTACACGACCGCAGGTAGTCGTTCACGATTTCGTTTTCCGGCAGGTTCACGCCTTTTTGAATAGCCTTCGCTAAAACGCGGTACACCTCGGTGCGCCCGCCGCCGGTCACGCCCATGAGGAAAATGCAGTGGCGAATCGCGAGAAGCTCGGAGAGCTGTACGATTCGCAGGGTGAAGTCATCCTCCACGGTGAGGCCCATTTCCACCGTGCACTGCTCGATGACCTGCTCGAAGGCCATATCTCGTTTCCGAGGAGGATCCACGCCGATGAACAAATCCCCAAGAAGACCCATGAAGATCACCATGTCCGCCGCGAGGATCTTCGGGATGTTGAAATCGCGAAGCGCGCGGAAAAGCACGTCGGACTCGTCCTGGCCTTCCTCGGCGCGGAGAAGCGACCCGGCGACGACGAGGACAGATTTGATCGCCCTTAACCCCCAATCGTAGTGCGTCTGCGGTGAAAGCATGTCCTCCAACAAGTAGTACAAGGATGCGAACTTCTTCGCCAGCATCTTGGCCTCGACGAAACCCTCCGCCATCAGCATGTTTTCCATGATGAGCTGCCGGTCGGGAACCATCACGGTGATCGGGCGGAACAGCGCTTTCAGGGATTCCGGAAGCTCCGCCCGGCCGATGTACCCGGGGTTCATGGTGATAAACCCGGAGCACCCCTCCTCAAGAGGCATCTCGACCCCGTCCGCGGCGATGAACTTGTAGTTCTGTATCGCGTCGTGCTTCACCCCGTCCTTGTCCACGAAATCCAACCCGCGGCCGGGCGAGCTCGCCTTGCGCTTCTGCGCGTCCGTCACGCACTTGTACTGCGATTGCGAAAAAGAAAGTGTCAGTCTGGGGAGTCTCGTGATGGGCGATTTACGCACAGTGAGTAAACAGTCGGGTACTCGGGGGTGCACTTATTGTAGTGGTGAGACTGCACTCCATACGTGGCATCGAACAGTGCGTTGACGGATTTGGGAAACGCAATACGTACCTGCACCGAGCACACGGAAAGCACCTCCGGTACCAGCCGGTTGAACTCGTCGAAGCACCCCCACGATCCGGACGCCGCTAAGCCTTTGAAAATGTCCCCCATCGACCGGTAGTCCATCTCGGGCGAACAGTTGAACACGTACATGGATTTGCCCAGCTGCGACGACAAGTCTTTGCTGGTTTCCGTTTTGCCCGTCCCGGCGGGCCCGGCCGGGGCGGTGCCCATGGAGAGCCAGCACGCCTGCGTGGCGGTGATGTAGATTCTGTCCGTCAGGGGCGTGATCACCAGCCTCCCGCCGTTGCCCAGGTACTCGTACCCGTACGGGAACGACGCGTCGCAAATGCGGATCACGCTGTCGTCGATGTCGCTGTCCCAGTACGTCCGCAGCTGCGACATCCACTTGAAACACGACTTGTCGGTTTCGCCTTTTTCGACGCACCCGATGACCATGTCCCGCGAGTGCGCGTCGATTGTGATCATGTTCATGATTTTCTGCCGGCTCGGCTTATCCAGGTCGCGTCGCGTCGACGCGATCAAATCGCTGAGCTGCGCGATTTGCTGCTGGCTGTATTTCTTCATCGCCCCAGAGTCGCCCGCCGCGATGGCGTCAAACGCGCTTTCCACTTCCTGGCACCAGTAAATCTGGTTCACCACCAAACCGAGCTGCGAGGACCAGTCGAAACACCACTCGTGCCGCGGCTTCGGGTTGCCGTACGCCTGCATGGCGTCGAAACAGTGAAGCTTCAGTTCGCTGCGCATTTTATCCACGATCAGGTTCAGGTACTCCTCTACCTTACCTGCGAGGGCCATTTCGGTTTGGAACGGAATAGTTTCCTTGCCCACGCAGGAAACAATGCCTTTGGCTTTCGGGCGCTTCCCCGCGGCTGGTTTCTCGGTGTCAAGCGTGAGCTTCTCGATAGCCTGGAAACACTTGTTCATGTGCGTCATTACTTTCACCGGGTTGTTGCCGTTTGAAAGGATGTCCAACAAATCCGCGGTGGACACGAAGTAGAACCGCGGGAACGCCCGGCGCTTTGATTCCATGTAGTCCGCCAACGCTTTTTCGCAAAGCTCGAGTTCGCCTTGTTGTTTTTCCAAATCCTTCAAAAGCCCAGCCTTGTTACTGGACTCCACCACGTTCTTCACCCCGCACGCGTCTTTCAAAATCAGCTTCACCACCGCGTCGATCTTTTTGAACCGCTCCGCGGCTTCAGGGAGCTCTTTTTTGACTTCATCCGAGCCAATGAACAGCGACTCTAAATACGCCCACGTGCGTTGGATCTCCGCGAGGATCTGGTTCACGTCCGCCAACATCATCAACTTCTTGTTCCACCCGGTGATGGGTTCCTCGAACGTCTTCATGTACCGGTTAGCGAGCATACCCTGCACCACGACTTGGTTGTCCTCCAGTGCTTCGAAGTCCTCCTCGCCCAACTTAACTGTGTTAACGTCCGTGTCCTTGTGCTTAGTCTGCATCCACTCCACCTTGGCCCACGTGACTTCGAGCTTCGCGAGGGAGACTTCCATCTTCGCCTCTTTCTGCGCGCAGTCCACGATTTCGCCGACTTCGTCTTCAAACTTGTGCAGCTCCAGCGCGAGGAGGGAATCCAGGGAGAACTGGTCGTCGATGACGAACTGCTTACCGGTGACGTCCATGAGGGATGTCCAGTGCCGGTCGCGCATATCCGGCGACCGCAAATCCGCAACCAGGGGCACGGAGACGAGGAAATTCTTGACGGAATCGTCCAAACCGATAAACGCGTTTGTCGCGCGCAGCTTCTTGGGAAGCGCTTTGATATCTTTTTGAAACGATTTCGTCGCGTCCTCCATCGTGGACGTGTCGATTGCGCTCCAAAGCGTCTCCCTCCACTTGATGAACTGCTTTTCCACCAATGACGAGTAGTCCCAGATGTCTTTGATCATGCCCAAATCCTCCCTGCACTCCGCGATGCACGCCGCCGCGGCGGCGACCATAGCGGAGAACTCGAACATGTTCGCCAAGTTGGTGAGCTCTTTCAGTTCGGTTTCAATCGACGCGACTTCAAGCGCGGTGGTGTCCAACACGGGGTACGCGTCCGTGAACCCGGTGGCGTATTTGAAAAACGTCTTCGCGAGGAACTCGGACCGGTACTCGGTCGCTTTCATGGTGAACGTGCTTATTTTCGCCTTTATTTCGTCACCCCTCATGTCCTGAATAGGAGACACAATTTCCTTAACGTCGGGGACCATCTTTTTAATCGCTTCCCACTGCGCGCGCGCTTCTTCCAGCCGCTTGTCGTTCGCCGACGTGCTGATCTTCTGCTGCGCCAGCTCCGCGAGGGTCTCTTCCACGCAATCCAGCTCGAGGTCTATGGCGTGCTTTCGCGTCTTGACGTTGTACAACGCCCCCATGACTTTCAACAAGAAGTCAAACGACCGTTCCAGTTTTTCCGGGTCGTCGCTCATCCCAAACGCGCCCTCCGTGGTGTTGAAGAACTTCTCGAGGGCGTCGATTTGTTTCGTCACCCCGTTTTTCATCACGCCCGTGAACGTGAACGTTTGCGAAAGCGCCGCCAGGTCGAGCTGCGCGACGACGTCGAACCGGTTACCGCCTGACGACGAGACTTTCAGAAGCTCGCCGCCGTGCAGGGTGGCGAGGTCGCCGGTGGGCGTGGACAGCGCAGGATCGGCGCGGAACACGCGCGTCCATTCCCGGGTGGCGATGTCAAACACAAACCCGTCGTTGATCGCCGACGTCGCGTTCACGCCTCCGAACAACATAAGCGTGTCACTGCCCGTTTTGTCCATCATCGCGAACGCCCTGGCTTCAGGGAGCACCGCCCCCTTCAACGGAATCGCCTCCGCGGTCACCACGTTGCCTTTCGTTTTCAAAACGAAAAAGTCATCCAGAAGCGTCTCCGTGTCTTCGTCTTCGTCGCGGTACACGCCGCCGAAGACGTACACGGCGTCGCCCACCGCGCATATCGCGGCGCCTTTTCGTGGTTTGAAAAGCTCGCCTTCCACCTTGTGCTCGATCCACTGCAGGGAACCATCCTTCAGGTCAAGGGTAACAAAGTCATCCAGGGTAACCTCTTCGCTTTCGCCGCCGAAAATAACAAACTTTGTGTGGCTCAGCATGGTCATCGCGGGGGCTTGGCGCTTAGGAGGAGGACCGAGAGGAGCGGCATCTTCGTCCTCGGGCTCGGGCTCGGGCTCGGGCTCGGGCTCCTCGGGGACGATCGGGTTGCCATCCTCATCGAGCTCGGGCTCGGGGGGAGGCACGGGGTTGCCGTCCTCATCGAGCTCGGGCTCGGCGGGTGCTAAATCCATCCGAGCATCATCCTTCGGCGCCTTCGCCTCGACAGCGACAGGCTCCTTCTCGACGGGGGGAGGCGTCTCGGGCGCGGCGGGAGGCGTCTCAGCCTCCGCCGGCGCTGGTGTTTCACCTTCGCCTTCTTCGGGAGCTTCGCCGGCCTCGGCGGCGGCCTTCTCGGCTTCTTCCGCAGCCTCCTTTTCCTCTCTGATCACCTGATGGCGGGACTTCATGGCGCGGTACGGCTTGACCCCTTGAATGGTTTTCCACGAACCCGTCGCGCCTTGCACTTCGAACGTTTTCAAGTCGTCGTTTTCTTTGCCCGCGAGCGTAGCGCCGCCGAACACCACGAGTTTCCCCCCGATGCCGGTTTGGCCTTGGTACTTCGCCGGCTCCGGCGCGCCGTCCACGCCCGCGGTGGCCCACGCCCAGCCGTCAACGCCGGTGCTCAAAACGCTGACGCCGTCTTCGCTGCCGCCGTACAGCGCGACTTTGTTGTGCGCCAAGCTGGTGATCTGGCCAAACTTTCGCTTCACGGGCGCGGCGCCCGACACGCGCGTGTACGTCCACGGGTCTTCAAAGTCCATGAAGAACGGCGAGCCTCGGATTGGGATGATTTCCCGCGGCTCGCCGAGGTCGTCGTACCCGACGTCGATTCGGTACCTCCCCGAACTGGGCACGGAGTAGTACACCTCATGCAAACCGTTGTCGGCGTCCACCAATCGCACGGTTCCGGCGCGCGCCTTCGCGTCGTCGTCCACCCCGGTGACTTCCACCACGAAGTCGTCCCCCCCGGACGTGCGCTTGGCGTTGCACGTGTCCTTCGCTAGAATCAGGAACGGAATCTCCACGCCGTACTTCGCGGGGGTCAGTGGGTTTATTCCCGGCCCGAACGCGAGGCAGTTCTTCGCGGCGGTGTTTGCGAAGTACCTGAATCCCATTTTGTTCACCGTCCACCCTTCGTTGTTGATGTTTATCCTCACCTCCACCTCCAAGGCGCCGAACTCCTCGAAGTTCGGGGTGAGGCACGTGATTTTCTTTTCGTCCACGAACGTACCAGGCACGACGACTTCCGTTTTCCCGGTTTTAAAGCAAACCTCGATTTTCTCCGCGTTTTTGAACTGCAACCCGTGAATCGTGACTTCGCTTTCGCCGAACACCGGGCCGATATCGGGGTCCACGTTGAACACCGCGTAGGGCGGGCCGATAATGGGGCTCACGTTGAGCTGCCACGTATCCCCCAGCCACCGGTTCGCCCACCCGCCGAACATCAAAATCTTACACGTCTTGGGGTCGTACGTCACCGCGCAGTCTTCCCTGGCCACGGGGGGTTCGCCGTTGGCGTGCGGCGTGGTCCAAACCGCGCTTCCGCAGTCCATCACGTCCACGTGATTTAACAGCTCGTTCGGCCCGGTTTTGCCCGTAAGGCAGAACAGCTTGTGGTGCGGCACGGACTCGATGCCCATGAACTTGTGGTTCGCAATCTCGGTCTGGTAGTTCTTGGGTTTCTCCTTGCCTTCCTCGAGCCACGTCATCGTGGCGAGGCACAGATGATGCACGTCGCCGTGCATGGTCATGTTGTCCCGGCCCCCCAACACCGCGAGTTTGTTCGGGAACCACGTGGTGCTGTGGTCGAACCTTGGGGAGGGGCCTTTTCCTTTCAAAACGGGTTTGCTCCAGGTCGGGGCTATTTCGTGATGGGGCGGCTTCTCGTCCAGCGCCGTGCCGAAATCCAACACAAACAAACCGTCGCACGATTTCCCGTGCCCGCCGTACCCGCCAAACACGAAAAGCTTACCCCCCACCTCGGTCGCGGTGTGGTGCGCCCGTGGCGACGGGATGTGCTCCGTGTCCTTCGCGGTGACGACGAGCTCACGCCAGGTTTTTTGCTTCGTATCAAACACCCACACGTCGTTCGCGCGCAGCCGGCGGTTCAACCCGCCAAACACCACCAGGAAATGCTTCACCGCCGTGCACGTGTGCCTGCTTCTCGGGCTGGGCCCCAACCCGTTTGGCGAATTTACCTCGCCCTGCCAGTTCAGCAGCTCGGAGTTTGTCAAATCCAACACCTGCAGATCCCCGAGCGCCGCAGCGGTGCCGTCCTTTCTGCCTACGCCCCCGAACAAATACGCCTTCTGTGCCACCACGGTGAACGTGTGTCCGGACCTCGGCTCGGGTGGCGTGCCTTTAAGAGGCGCCGGTTCCCATGTTACGGACTGGTTTGGGGGAGAAGAAAGTGGTGAGTTGGGTTCCACAACACGTGCGTCTTGTGATCGTGAAGTCGCGACAAACACGGGACGGTCGCGTGGTGGCCAATCCGCCGGTTCCGGACGTGGCCTAAACGGGATTGTTTCCGCCATCGGCAGAGGCAAATCCTCGCGCGTGCCGTTTGTAAAATGAACCGGGAAAGGCGCACCATGGTGTCCGTTCAGGCACCGGCCTTCGCCTGAAATCGCCGTGTCACCTGCACGACGCGTGTAGTTCACGGCAATCGCCGTCGAACAATGCCGAACCCCTCGCCAAGGGTGTAGGCGCTACGCAATGCCGTCCGATGCTACGGCTTTTGGCTTTTTGCTGCACTCCCCACACGCGGGATTTGGATTGTTGGTTTTGTGTTATTGGTTTGACCAAAAATGACGAAAACGCCTCGACCCGCAGACCGCACCCAGACGGGTCGCACACCGACGTGATGGCGCCGTACGAGACGCAAGACGAGGCCGAGAGGGTTCAGCTGGAAAAACGGTACACGCCGACCGAGGACTTGCGCTCCGCGTTTGACCACCGGGCGTTCACGAAGGCTGCGTCGGGTCCGAGACTAGCTTTAGAGGGGGACTCCGGTTCCGAACTCTCGGGATTCGTGACGAACCATTCCGACACACGAATTGCGCCTGACGACGTGCCGTTCTTCTCGGGATGGCTGTGGAAATTGTACCAAGGCGATGGAGGAGGCGTACGGTGGAAGAAACGGTGGTTTTATCTCGAGGACGACAGGTTGTGCTACACGCGAACGGGCAACGGGGATGACAAAACCTCTGTTGTGAAATTTATTCCGCTTGATCGAATCGCGCGCTGCGCGCGAAGTGGGCGCCAAAGGAATCCCCGCCGGCGGGTTGGCATCGCACGAGTGCGCCCGGAAAGCGTACCGCCCGGTTTATCACTCGCGGGTGCCGGCGTGGGGAACCACCGGTGTTTCATTGTGCAGTGCGGACAAGTAACGCACGTGCTGGCCGCGGAAACCGACGAACTCGCGGGTCGCTGGATTATTAACTGGAGAAAATCAACCAAGCCTGGGTACGGCGCATGTCCACCGGCGCGCGAAGGTTAATCACCACCACGGAAGGCGAGCGGTGGAAACACACCGCCGCGCGGTTACAAGGCGAGCTGGCACATGCCAACGCGGCGTTAGCGAGTCTCGGCGCTGAAGTGCGTGACCGTGTCTCAATTACCTCCGCGGCGTAATCGTGCGTCATTTCAATCAGCCGGATGATGTTAGTGATGCATCTTCCGACGACGACTTCCACACGGCGTTCCACGTCTCGGCGCGGTGTGTTCATAACACGATTTCTACTTTTTCGCCGTCCGCACACCGCACCGAAGTCATAAAAAGTTCCCCCCCTTTTTGTTTTTCCGTTGTAAATCCTTCCACCATGTGTTTCGTGCCCGCGAAATCGAAGAAAAGCCGGTCCGTACCGCCCGCCTCCGCCGTGTCCAGCGTGGGAATCGCCCCCCACGTACCCTCGCCCCACGGCGTTTTCAACCCGCCGTCGTCGCTCAGCACAAACCCGGAGTGCCCCGCCCACGTTCCCGATACGCCGCGACCCGCCATCGCAACCGCGCGCGCCTTGACGGTCTCGAAAAGCCCCGAGCTCGTCTTCGGCGTCGGCTTGCCTTTCTCAGAAGGCCGTGCCGTGCACGCCTTGCCAGACGCCATGCCCTCCGACCATGACCACTTGCCAATAGCGTCAATCTCGTTGTTCAGGTACTGCGCGATGAGGCTCACCATGCGCTGCGGCTTTTCGGGGTGGTAACTGTTTTGGAAAAGAAAAGGGTC
>Ga0302126_10000689_pt1 | contig 21204 bp, 20 predicted proteins | sample CB4_20m_MG_FD_203108 | JGI IMG/M metagenome (GOLD analysis project Ga0302126, IMG submission 203108) | Marine microbial communities from Western Arctic Ocean, Canada - CB4_20m | ecosystem: Environmental > Aquatic > Marine > Oceanic | place: Canada: Western Arctic Ocean | collected 2017-09-24 | reverse complement strand
AGTTGTCTTCGATATCAACGTTGGAGTTGGCTTGGAAAGGATATCCATGGGGTGAGAGGAGACGATACCCAAACGGGGAGGCACGTATGTTGAACCAGGAAGATTTCAGCTGGAGAGTCGCTGGAACAAACGATCTCAAACTACTCCGATGGGTTCGAGAAGAAAAGGAATGTGATTGGGATTCTATAACGAGTAATGTGGCAGCATATCTAGGTAATCTCGACATGTTGAAGTACTGCTGCAAGAACGGATGTGAAGTAGACGAACGTCATTGCGCCACTGCCGCCAAATACGGCCACCTCGACTGTCTTGAATACTTACGCTCGAAGAACTGTCCTTGGGACGAACGAGTTTGCAAAGACGCTCACGAAAACGAACACATCGACGTACTCACTTACGCAGTGAAGAACAAATGTCCAGGTTTCGAAGCGTACGAACGATTCATTCCAGAACCTTCTAGCGCGTAGAAAACTAGAAAATTTTCCATTTCGTTCCTCAAAAATCAACTCATGTGATCATCATCGTCACGGCTTCATTAAAAGCATCAAGGGCGTGGCGCGATAAAAAAAAAGAACGAATTCCAACGAACGAATATTGATCGACAACAAACAACGGCTGCGAAACGAAAAAAATGTCCCAACAGCAACCGCAACCGGAAGAGATCATGCAACAGGTCCAAGCCGAACTCGCGAACGCGTATGCGCAAGAGTTCTTCACCACCGTTCGAGAGAAGTGTTTTAAGATGTGTATCCAAAAACCACAATCTTCGTTATCTTCGTATGATAAACAGTGTTTAGAGAAATGTACCGAGCGCTACGTCGATGCGACGAGGATGATCTCTAGCGTTGTTTTGCAGGCGTACTCTCAAGGGAATCAAAGTGGGGGTTTCTAGATAGTTTGAGTAGTTTTATGATCGTTTAGGAGTAGTAGTAGAGAGAGAGTGTGAGTGCGTGTGAAAAACCTTTTGTTTATGATATGTACAGTATAGATTTACAACAAGTGACGATGAAGTTTCGCGAGTTATTAGGAACCGCCCAAGTATAACTTTTGCCTACGCTCGATGACGACGCGACAAATTGGACACCTGCGTAGTCTTCTACAGCATTTTCTGCAACAACAGGCGTGGCCGCATGGGATTAAGACGGCTTGAACCGGGGCGTCGAGACATAAAGCGCATTCGGAGAATTTTTTACCTTTCGCTTTGCGAATGAGCGTGTCGTGTTCGTCGTCGCGAGTCGTTAACTGCTCGCTTTGAGCGTCTCGGAACGTTTCTTCGCCATCGGTGCTTTCGATTGATTCTCGTTCTTCTTCTTCTTCGTTATCGCTCGCTGAGATTAAGCCTTGATCAATTTTCTTCTTCTTTTTGTTTCGTCTCTTTCTGCGAGCGGTTCTTGGACCGTCCTCGGCGTTCGTTGTCATTCCGCTTTCTTCGTCTCGTTCTACGTGCTCATTATCGTTGCTATCAGCATTGTTGTTATCGCTATTATTATTAGAATCATCATCATCATCTTCTTCTTCATCCGAAGACGTGCTCAAATCACTGGCCTCAAAGTCAAAATCGTTATTATTCGCGCCAGGTCTTCGATTTTCGCCATTCACTAATAGAGGATTCAATAACGCGTCGTTGAATCTTCGCCCTAGTCGTTGCTGTCTAGCCACGACGCTGTTTCTTGCGCAACATCCAAAAATAATTCCAATTAAAATTAAACTAAACGCAACAGAAGGGTCTTGAAAGATTTCATCAATGGCTAAACCATCGTCGTTATTTGAGATTAATTCGCACGATTCGCCAAAATATCCTTCGTCGCATGAACATCCATATGCACCATAATCTTTCATCACGCTCATGCCATGTTTCCCACAATCCGGTTGAACTATATCGCCGTTGTTTGGATTGATGCATACAGAGCAGCATTCAAAGGGAGACGTGACGACTGTTTCGGGCTTTTCGAAATTTGAACGACCAGAGCCAGATGCTTGAATTGTATGCTCGAATATGCGCAATAATTTATTTTTACCACACGAAACGACCGAACTCGTTTTTGTTGAATCAGATGGTGAATCCGAATCATCGTTTCCATTTTCATCGCCAGAACTTTTTTCGCATCCGCACGATTGAAGTAAATATTTAGTATCGTCTTGCTTCAAAATCGTCGGTTTACAACACGTCTGCGTGCCAGTTGGAAAGAATAAATTATTTCCAAGATCTGATGTCGATGCAGCGTTAGCCTCGGCGGCGTGTTCGAATCCAGTCGCGAACGTGCCCAAAGGACATTTTGCTTCGTTATCCGAAAGCGCCGAAATCTTCGACGACGACGATGAACTAGAACTACTAATAACACTCGCACTTTCGCAATTCTCACTTAATACTCTCACATCGGTACCATCTTCGTTCAATAAACTCTTTGTATTATTATTCGCCAAGATTTTCTTCAAAACGTCCGAGTCGTTATCTTTCCCTACGCAAGGCCTACAACATCTCGCCCTAGACAATGGCACAAATCTATCTTCCTTCGAACCACCGGCGTATTGCCCAGCGTTCTCAAATCCTTGTATGAAATACCCTTCTTTATCACATCTTAACCCGACGCCGATCGCGTTTGCGATAAATCTCTTCTCGATCGCGTCGTCGTCCTCGAAATACTTTGCAAAATAACAATCGCACGTCGATAGACGAATCAAATTAGTAGATGTAGAAGTAGTAGAATCACTATCAATCAGGGACGTTCTCGATGACGATCGTTCTTTAATTTGATCACTATCATCAATCCTCGTAATCTCGCCCATTAAAACAACGTTCCTCGAACCATCGTCACCATCAACAACAACAACGCCTTCGGTCCTGTCACGATCTTCACTTAAACTCGAATCATATACAATCGCTTCTTTAGCATTGAAATCGATCAAATCTCTCACACAAGCGACTTCAACAACACTAGCACTCATCGTTGCTATCACCAAAGCGATCGCGTGAACGATCGAAACGAGTACGCGTTTATTCATTTTATTAAAAATATCCAAACAAGGGCACCTTTTTTTTTATATGCCGAATTAGGCCGGTCTCGTGTTATCTTTATTCTTAAATCTCTCTCTCTTGATAATTTTATTAATAACGAGAAGAAGAAGATGTATAAGCGAAGAGAAGCGAAATGAACGATATTCTTCTTCTTCTTCTTCTTCTTGATAATGTTTGATTTTATGAATTAGCGCGGTCTTATTTGTGAGGAGAATTCCTTTCTTCTCGAAATAAGGAAAAATAGAGAAAATAGGGGAAAATCTAAAAACTAAAATTCTCTTCTTGAGCGTTCAAAAGAGAGGAAGAAGAACGATTTTGAGTATTTGAAAGAGCGATCTTGATTGTTTAATAATGGTGCGGAAGAAAGGGATACCGGTCAGGAATTTGAAGAACGATACTTTGAAGATATTGACGGAGAGGTTAGAGAAGATCGAGCGGATGAGGGTTCAACATCAGGAAGAGATCGCGAGGCAAATGGGAATAAGGAGTGAGAACGAGAAGGTTAAGAAGAAGAAACATGTTTGTCACGTGTGCGATAAAGGGTTTGTTAGTCCTAGTGCTTTGGATACACACATGCTCGTACATAATGGCCTGAAGCCGTTTAAGTGTCATTTGTGTGAATACGCGTGTACGACATCTGGTAATTTAACGTATCACTTACGAACACATTCAGGCGAAAAGCCATTTAAGTGTCATTTGTGTGAATATGCTTCAGCGCAATCTGGTAATATGACAAATCACTTACGAAGACATTCAGGCGAAAAGCCATTTAAGTGTCATTTGTGTGAATATGCGTGCGCGACATCTGGTTATTTGGTTTATCACTTACGAACACATTCAGGTGAAAAGCCATTTAAGTGTCACGTGTGCGATAAAGGGTGTGATAGTCCTAGTGCTTTGGATACACACATGCTCGTACATAATGGCCTGAAGCCGTTTAAGTGTCATTTGTGTGAATATGCTTCAACGCAATCTGGTGCTTTGACACTTCACTTGCGAACACATTCAGGCGAAAAGCCATTTAAGTGTCATTTGTGTGAATATGCTTCAGCGCAATCTGGTGCTTTGACGAAGCACTTACGAAGACATTCAGGCGAAAAGCCATTTAAATGTCACGTTTGTGAATACGCGTGTACGGCACCTGGTGATTTGACGAAGCACTTACGAACACATTCAGGTGAAAAGCCATTTAAGTGTCACGTATGCGAGAAAGCGTTTGCGCAATCTAGTCATTTGACAACACACTTGCAATTGCATTCAGGCGAAAAGCCATATAAATGTCACGTGTGTGAGAAAGCACTTTCGCAAGCTAGGGGTTGAAAAGTACGTTTGCGCAGGAATCATTGACACTGATATTGATATTGATAATGTGAATGATATACCTACATGACTCGTAAGTGAAGTACTTTATGTCAATAATTTTAAGCGATTTACTATATAATAATGAAAACATTAAGCGGATTTTGTTTGCGGGGCATCGTAGCTATCTCGCAAGCTCGCGAAATCATGATAAGCGTGGCCTTTTTGACTCGTTTTTACGTATCGTTGATGTACGGCTGCCGATACCGGCAACTCTAAATTAATCTTCTCCGCAGTTTCTATGGCCAACTTCAAATCTTTCTGTTGCAAATACGTCTGGAAGCTCGCCTTAGGCCACGTTCTCTTCTTTTCTACGCCATCAATCATCCTCTGTCCAACTGATTTCAACAAAGGGTTCATCATCACCCCTAAATCGAGAACGTCGAACCATACTTTTCCATCGACACCGGCGTGTTCACAAAACGCAAAGCATTCGGCTAACAAAGCAACTTGACCGCCCATCATAATTTGTAGAGCCATTTTTGCATCTGTCGCATTCTTCACGCAATCGCCCATGAACCACGACTTCTTACCCATCGCTTTGAAGTCTTCCTCGCAACGTTCATACGCAGAACGCGAACCTCCGGCTAAGATTAACAATTCGCCACACGAAGCGTCCTTCACCCCACCACTCACTGGAGCACTTAAATACTCACCCAAACCATCTCTTTCAATCATCTCCTTAACAATCTCGCTCGTCTCCTTATCAATCGTACTCATCTCAACGTACGTCTTCTTCAAAGCCACCGTCTGTCCATTTTTTTTCATTAAATCTTCACTTTTTTGTAAACCAATCACGAACTGTTTCGCGACCGCGATTGAGGCTTGCGGATCAGCGAGCATTGCATACACGACATCGCACTCTTCTGCTATTTCCGCTGGCGAGTTCGAGATCGTGCATTCGATTTTTTCGCGCAGTTGTTCGCTTTTTTCCCTCGAGCGATTCCAAACAAACAATGCACTGCTGACGCTCTTTTTCCCATCTTCATCATTTCTTTTCAAAGTGAACGAGTGTTGGAGGACTTGGGCCATGTGCGATCCCATGAGACCTAGGCCGAGGAAACCGACTTTTCGACACGCCTGGTTCGTGAATACTTGCGCAGTCATTCTTTTTCGATGTATTTTTTGTTCTGATACGTTTTGGAAATGAAGATATTTTTACTTATCCAGCTTATTTTGTCTTCGATTGTTAGAAGAAGCGATCGCGCGCCGCCGCGGCGATTTTTAATGAGTGTTTGTCGATGGTATCACAGAAGTGATTATAGATGAAGAAAATCGTGATAATCGTGTGTAAGCTTCTATGAATATTATCGTAAAGTAAACATTGCGTGAGAATATATTGAAAACGTTTTCGAGAGGTTCTCTTCTTCGCTTTTTTGCGACTACTACAAAAGAGCAATTACGCACTATTGAAAATCGAACCTTCGTCGACGCTTCGGAGCAAGTGGCACGCCTTCAATCGAAAAGTTTGTGGGACACAAACAACAATCGTGCTCACACGAACGTTAGACGACCTTTCGTGCTGGGCATTAACATATTTCATTCGCAGCTTGTCCTACTACTACTACTACTACTACTACTACGACTACGACGACGACTATTCACTATCGTACTACGACTAAAACGAACTACTTCGGAATCATACATCCTCCGAAACCTTAGTAGTAGAATTACTCGTCGGATCCCATTTCCCATCCGGTTGCCAAACGCCCTGCACCGACCCGCCGACGGCGCCCGCGAACACTTTCCTCCTAATCTTCTTCACCACTCGCCCTTTCTCGTTCATGACCATATCAAAAACGTCCTCGACTTCTCCGCACTCGCGATTTTTCAACCCAATCGATTTCTTCCGACCATTCGCGTATTCAGCGAGTAAGTGCGGGTCTCTGCCGCGAGATATCACGTTCACGATCTCGAGCGTCCCAGAGCGTTGCTCTTTCATGCTGGTGATTAATTTCGGAAGGGTTTCTTGTACGAACTCGCGACATCCTTTGGACGTTCCAGTGCGGTCGCACGACGTTAAAGTCAGTTTCGTGAGTTGCCAAACACCGCGAATTGACATGTTTGCTCGTTTTTATGCGCTTCTTTCTTTTGTTGTCGTTGTTTTGTGTTCGTTTGATGCCTGTTTTGTTCTGCGTAAACAAACAGGGATGGGATGATAATAAGTCCTTGCTGTTTGGAATTTCTATCTCTTGCTGGCAAGTCGCACTGAAAAATCGGAAATAAAGAATCTCTTCACATTAAAATCACGCGATGAAAAAAAGTAGTAAACCATTGACTGGTGCGCAAAAGCGTAAACAGAAGAGAGATCAGAAAGAGAAGGAAGAGAATATACAGAAGGAACTCGTTGCAGATGTTGAACGATTGCAGCTCGGGCCGACGCCTTTGTGGAAGTTCATCGTCGATCATCCCGATATTTTCGAGAAACATGTTTTACTTTCTGGGAAATTAAACGGATCAGATATTAAGATGTTCTATGAATGTTGTAGAGCGAGTCGTAGAGCGGTTATAAGGGCGAAGATTGAGTTACAAGAGACGTTTTGGGTTCCAGAGTTGTCTTCGATATCTACGTTGGAGTTGGCATGGGAAGGATATCCATGGGGTGCGAGGATGCGTTTACCAAACGGGGAGGCACGTATGTTGAACCAGGAATTTTTCAGCTGGAGAGTCGCCGAAACGAACGATCTCAAATTACTCCGATGGGTTCGAGAAGAGAAAGAATGTGCTTGGGATTCTATGACGAGTGGTGATTCTATGACGAGTGGTGTGGCAGCAATCCTTGGTAATCTCGATATGTTGAAGTATTGCTGCGAGAACGGATGCGAAGTACATAATGGCACGTGCGCGGATTCCGCCAAAAACGGTCACCTCGATTGTCTTAAATACTTACGCTCGAAGAACTGTTCTTGGGACGGGCAAGTTTGCCAATTCGCTCACGAAGGAAACCACATCGACTGTCTCACGTACGCAGTGAAGAACAAAGCGCCAGGTTTCGAAGCGTACGAACAATTCATACCTAAATAGAACTCTAACTCGCTCGTTTTAATAAAATCTCATTCTGATGGTGTCTCTTCATTTTCACATTTTTCTTCATTTTTCTCGTAAACACGCGAATTAAAAATGCCACCGATCGATTATTCCAAATGGGATAACTTATCGTACTCATCATCAGACGAAGACGAAAAAGAAGAGAAAGAAGATGAGCTTAACAATAAGAATATGCAGAATATCGCGATTGGAGAACCGACTAAGTTATGGAAGTTAGTCACTGATTATCCAGATATATTCGAAACCCATGTTTTACTTTCTGGATATCTCAACGAAAGTGATATTAAGATGTTCTATGAATGTTGTAGAGCGAGTCGTAGAGCGGTTAAAAGAGCGACGATTAAATTACGAGAGACGTTTTGTGTTTATGAGTTGTCTGCGATATCTACGATGGAGATGGCATGGGAAGGATATCCATGGGGTGAGAGGGTACGTTTCCCAGACGGGGAGGAATTTACGTTGAACCAGGAATATTTCAGCAATCGAGTCGCTGCAACGAACGATCTCAAATTACTCCGATGGGTGAGAGAGGAGAAGGAATGTGCTTGGAATTTTAGAACGAGTGGTCAAGCAGCAATGCAAGGTAATCTCGACATGTTGAAGTACTGCTGCGAGAACGGATGCGAAGTAGATGAAGGCACGTGCGCACTTGCCGCCAAAAACGGCAACCTCGACTGTCTCGAATACTTACGCTCGAAGAACTGTCCTTTGGATGAGCGAACATGTGAAGCTGCTCAAGAAAACGAACACATCGACGTACTCGCGTACGCAGTGAAGAACAAAAGTCCAGGTTTCGAAGCGTACGAACAATTCATACCTAAATAAATAATAGAACTCGCTCGTTTTAATAATAAAATCTCATCTGTGGTGTCTCTTCATTTTCCTTCTCTCTGACAAACCTCATATTAAAACCATGAACATGAAGAAATCGAAACCGTTGACCGGTGCGCAAAAGCGGAAACAGAAGAGAGAATTGCAAGAGAGAGAAGAACGAGAACAAAGAGAACTCGTTGCCGATATCGAGCGATTAAAGCTTGGTCCGACTGATCTATGGAAGTTAATCACAGATTATCCAGATATATTCGAATCACACGTCCTGAAATCTGGATATCTCAACGGAACAGATATTAAGATGTTCTATGAATCATGCAGAGCGAGTCGTAGTGCGGTTAAAAGAGCGAAGATTGAGTTACAAGAGGAGTTTGGCGTTAGAGAGTTGTCTTCGACATCTACTATGGAGTTAGCATGGGAAGGATATCCATGGGGTGAGAGGAGACGTTGGCCAAGCGGGGAGGTCATTACGTTGAACCAGGAATATTTCTGCGCTAAAGTCGCCGAAACGAACGATCTCAAATTACTTCGATGGGTTCGAGAAGAGAAAGAATGTGCTTGGGATTATATAACGAGTAATGTGGCAGTATGCAAAGGTAATCTCGATATGTTAAAGTACTGCGTCGAGAACGGATGTGAAGTACACGATGGCACGTGCGCAGCTGCCGCCAAATACGGTCATCTCGCTTGTCTCGAATACTTACGCTCGAAGAACATACCTTGGAATAAGTGGGTTTGCAAAGACGCTCACGAAAACAACCACATCGACGTACTCACATACGCAGTGAAGAACAAATGTCCAGGTTTCGAGGCGTACGAACAATTCATACCTAAACAATAGAACTCTCTCGTTTTAAAAATGAAACCTCTTATTGCAGCTCTCTCATCCCAAACCTCATATTAAAGTATCATGAACACCATGAAGAAATCGAAACCGTTGACTGGTGCGCAAAAGAGAAAGCAGAAGAGAGAATTACAAGAGAGAGAAGAAAGAGAACAAAAAGAACTCGTTGCCGATATCGAACGATTGAAGCTTGGTCCGACCGATCTATGGAAGTTAATCACAGATCATCCCGATATATTCGAAACCCACGTTCTGAAATCTGGATATCTCAACGGATCAGATATTAAGATGTTCTATGAATCATGTCGAGCGAGTCGTAGTGCGGTTAAACGAGCCAAGATTGAGTTACGAGAGACGTTTGGTGTTGCAGAGTTGTCTTCGATATCAACGTTGGAGTTGGCTTGGAAAGGATATCCATGGGGTGAGAGGAGACGATACCCAAACGGGGAGGCACGTATGTTGAACCAGGAAGATTTCAGCTGGAGAGTCGCTGGAACAAACGATCTCAAACTACTCCGATGGGTTCGAGAAGAAAAGGAATGTGATTGGGATTCTATAACGAGTAATGTGGCAGCATATCTAGGTAATCTCGACATGTTGAAGTACTGCTGCAAGAACGGATGTGAAGTAGACGAACGTCATTGCGCCACTGCCGCCAAATACGGCCACCTCGACTGTCTTGAATACTTACGCTCGAAGAACTGTCCTTGGGACGAGCGAGTTTGTCAAGAGGCTCACGAAGAAAACCACAACGACATACTCACGTACGCAGTGAAGAACAAATGTCCAGGTTTCGAAGAGTACGAACAATACATTCCTAAGTAATCAAAATATACTTTCAAATAAAGATATTGTAAAACTGAGAAATACGTCACACACAGTAGCCACAATATATAACGACATGTTCGCTGCTACGTCGTCACCAACATCTTACATCACCGCTCGCATAAGTACTAAAAAGACAACACGGGAAACTAAGACGTTTACGTTTAAAACGACGCGAGCGCGAGCACAACAACGATCGTTTTCGGTGCAAACGAAGAAACCTAAAAATGCACCTAAAGATCCTTTCAAGGCACTCGAAGACATTAAATTAATAAGCGTGAAAACGAGTGAATTAATCAAAATCCACGACGCGTTCGATTCGAAGAAAGACTATAACGTTTTGATTCTAATGCGCTCGTTTGGATGATTCTTTTGTTGGGAGCTGTCTCAAATCATTAAGAACGAGCTGTTGCCGAAATTTTTAGATTGTAAAAGTAAAAGTGTGAATTTGATTTGTGTCTCGATCGGGACTCTCGAGCGAGCGAACGATTTTTGCGAAGAAAACGAGTTCCCAAAAGACGTGTTATACGCGGATGCAGAAAACGTAGCGTACGATGCGTTGAAGTTGAATTGTGGGTTGAAGGAAACCTTGTTCGATCAGTCGACGCCGTATTCGATCGTCGATCGAGTGAAGACCGGGAAAATTGGAGAGTTGACTTCGGTGTTGATGCGGTGGAAGCCGTGGATACCGCCGAAGCGCGAGCAAGGGTTTAATCAAGGTGGTACGTTCGTTTTCAAGACGACGAATAGAGATTCCGATGAGAACTCTACGTATACGTGCGTATATGATTGGTACGATCCAGCCACTGGCGCGCACGCGCCAGCGAATGAAATATTAAAAGCGTGCGAGATCGATTGATTGTCTATTATAAATATATAATAAATTAACGTGTGACGTTTTTTCTCGTCATTGATTCTAATAGCGACGAATCACCGAGTCATAAACCGATAAGAAATTATATAATCATTCATAAATATGTATACCAGGTACAGTGTATATAAAAAACAACGATCAAAGAGCAAGCAATAACGAACCATAATAATAGAAACACACATACCGTACACGTAACATAATTGATATTTTAATAACTATTTAACTATACCCCGATTCTCTATCTCTCTCTAATGCTCCTCTCCCCGCATCTCCTTCATCTTTTTTACCCGTTTCATGTACCTATATTAAACGAATGCGTAGTGTCAGAGCGTCTATTTCGTCCGAAGCGCAAACATACACGTGTTGTTCTTTTGTTGTTGGTCGTTCTTGTTCAATCACACACACATTTGAAGAAAAGAAAACGAAATCATTCATAAACAAAAAAAAGCACAACGAACGATAAACGATAAACAATTATCAATACATCTATATATGTATATGAGATAATACGTACTCCTCGTACTGACACTTCTCGTACACGTGCCGCTCGTGAGTACACTTCCAAGGCAAAAAGAACGATTTCCGTCTACATTCGTTCAAAGGGATCAACAGATGTGCGCAAAAATCGCGATAGGCGAGATCGATTCCGGCCTTTTTCATTTCCTCTTTCGTCGCTTTCATCGTCGATTCTGTTGAATGACCCATTTCTGCGTGCGTGCGTTGCGTGTCTTTATTTCTATTTCTGTTCCTTTTTCTTTTGATCCGAGAGTGAGAGAAAGAGCGCAAAGAAGTGATGTTTGTTTTCTTCCTACTGTTTTGGATTTTTCTCCCTCTGCTGCTTGCTCCCTACTTTTCTTGTTTACGAAGAAACAGTACGCGGTAGAAAAATGCCACCGATCGATTATTCGAAATGGGATAACTTATCGTACTCATCATCATCATCGGAAGAAGAAGAGGAAGAAGAAGAAGAGCTTATGAACGATAGGAATGCGCAGACGAACTTTGCGAATATCGTGACTGGAGAACCGAGTAAGTTATGGAAGTTAATCACAGATTATCCAGATATCTTCGAAACCCATGTTTTACTTTCTGGATATCTCAACGAAACAGATATTAAGATGTTCTATGGATCATGCAGAGCGAGTCGTAGAGCGATTATGAGAGCGAAGATTGAGTTACAAGAGACGTTTTGTGTTGAAGAGTTGTCTTCGATATCAACGTTGGAATTGGCATGGGAAGGATATCCATTTGGTGAGTTGATCTGTTTCTCAGACGGGCAGGAAATTACCATGAACGAGGAATTTTTCTGCTCTCGAGTCGCTGTAACGAACGATCTCAAATTACTCCGATGGGTTCGAGAAGAAAAGGAGTGTGATTGGGATTATGAGACGAGTGGTGCGGCAGCAGGCCAAGGTAATCTCGACATGTTGAAGTACTGCGTCGAGAACGGTTGTGAGGTACACGAAGGCACGTGCGCAAATGCCGCCGAAAAAGGCCACCTCGCTTGTCTCGAATACTTACGCTCGAAGAACATACCTTGGGGCGTACTAGTTTGTGAAGTCGCTCACGAAAACAACCACATCGACTGTCTCACATACGCAGTTCGTAACAAATGTCCAGGTTTCGAAGCGTACGAACAATTCGTACCTAAATAAATAATAGAACTCGCTCGTTTAGTCGTCTTAAAGAATAAAATCTCAATCTAAGAAGAGAAGATAGAAGCTACGAATCATATGAATATAGATATTTGAGATAAATACTTAAAGAAATTAAATCTTACGAAGCTTTAACTTGCACGGTAACCCACCCGCCGTATGAATCGTAGCGCCCATTTCCATGCCAACGTCTTTTGGATCTTTCGCGAGCTCGAATGAAAACTTCCTCAACGTCATCGCTAAACTAACCGTAGCTTCCAACGTAGCAAATTGGTCACCAATACATTTTCGCGCTCCAGCACCGAATGGAATAAACGCGTAATCAGACGCGATTTCATTCGGGTATAAACCAGTTAACAAATCTGGATTATAGCCGTTCCAATCTTTCACGCCTGGGTTTTTAAACGGACGCTTGAAACGCTCTGGGTCGAACTCGTCCGGATTCTCCCAGCATTCTGGTGATCTGTGCAAGTTCCAAACCGAAATGAACACATCCATGCCTTTGATTAGGGTAATATCGCGATCTCCTGCTCCACGAGGTAACGGTACGTCTTCTAAACATCTGCGAATCAGAATTGGCGGTTCTGGATATAATCTTAAAGCTTCAGCGACGCATAATCTACATAATTCCATTTTTTCAATATCTGCATACGTAGGCGAGCGATTTAAATCATCCGTTCCCATGACTTCATCTATTTCCTTGACAACTTTGGCGACTAAATCTGGCTTTTGCATTAAGCAAAACAACGCCCAGGTTAAAACAGCTGCGGTCGTTTCGTGACCGGCTATCAACATCGTCATCAAATCATCTCTCAACTGTAAGTCGGTCACATCGGCACCTCTGACGTCGACTAAAAACCTCAACAAACTCGGGTCTTTCACTTTCGAGTAATCTCTTTTTTGTAATTCTTCCAAATCTTCCGTATACGACATTTGTTGCGCTTGCTTAATTAAGCCGTTTAAAGTTTCGTTAATCACGGTCATGTTTTCCTTGAATTTTCTTTGTCTCGGTACTAACACGTCCGCGAAAGGCAAATCCCAATACGGTACATAAAACGTGCTCCTATGCGCGGCTTCTTGTAGGCAATTATAAACAGCAGAAATGATCGGACTTTCCTTCGTGCAGCTCCCGAAATCGTAGTTAAAAACCGCCAATCCGATAATATCTAAACTCACTGAACAAAACCTTTCTTCCATATCAACAATCTCCCCACTCTTAGCTTGAACTTCCAAGTTCTTCAACAGTTCTTCGTTACAATGTCCGAACAAACCGACCATGTGATCCAGCCACGCCTTATGAAACCCGGGCACTAACGCCCTCCTGCGTTCTTTCCAAACCTTATACGGCGCCGGGATTAATCCTTGCCCCATAATAGGCTCCAAGATCTCCGCCAAAACGCCCTTATCGAACGAAAACGGCTTCTCCTTCAATACCTCCTTCACGACCACTGGATCGCTCAAAACCATGAACACCTTCGGTCCAAACGCCAACTTAAAAACGCCGCCGTACTTCCTGAAATATGGATACAGCGCTAAAAATATCGGTCCACCGACTAAATCATCTATCTCGCCTTCGACTATTGGCGCGTTATCCGACGAAGGCTTGTTCCCATAGGTCTGTAATATTTGCGTTATCCAAAGCGAGATTATGTCCTTCGCTTTCAGGTCTTTCACTTCGTCCGGTAACACGATTTGCTCTTTCTCTGTACTCGATATGCTCGCGATGTTCGTTCTCGTTCGTTTTTGTTCGATTTTTGCGTTTTTCGATTTATGATTTAATTTCAGTTTCGTTCGTTCGTCGCAGCGGTTTTTGATTGGGACGAACGTGTTCGCTTTAAGCGCGAGATTTGTTGAGAGCATGAAGGGGATTATTTGATTTGATATCTTCTTATTGCAGTCCTGTCGTCGTCGTCGTCGTCGTCGTCGTCGTCGTCGTTGCTGCCGCGTGAAGTTTATGATGAAGTAAACCTACTTTTTATAATTCTCGCCTATTTTTGCTGATGCTGCGAAAGAATCGAGGCCGATGATGATGGATTATAAAATCCACATGAAGAGAAAAATGAAGAGACAGAATGAGATTTATTATTAAAAGTTTAAAACGAGCGAGTTAGAGCTCTATTGCTTAGGTACGAATTGTTCGAACTCTTCAAAACCTGGCGCTTTGTTCTTCACTGCGTATGTGAGTATGTCGATGTGGTTTTCTTCGTGAGCGTATTCACAAACTCGCTTGTCCCAAGGACAGTTCTTCGAGCGTAAGTATTCGAGACAGGCGAGGTGGCCGTTTTTGGCGGCAGCCGCGCACGTGCCTTCGTGTACATCACATTCGTTCTCGCAGCAGTACTTTAGCATGTCGAGATTATCATTGATTGCTGTCGCATGACTCGTTATATAATCCCAAGCACATTCTTTCTCTTCTCTCACCCATCGAAGTAATTTGAGATCGTTCGTTTGTGCGACTCGAAAGCTGAAATATTCCTGGTCAACCGTAAATTCCTTCCCGCTTGGTGAACGTCTCGTCTCACCAAATGGATATCCTTTCCATGCCAACTCCAACGTCGATATCGAAGAAAACTGATGAACGTAAAAACTCTCTTTCGTAATTTAATCTTCGCCCTTTTAACCGCACTACGACTCGCTCTACAACATTCATAAAACATCTTCCTTGGCCTTTACTTTTCCAGCAGCTTTGCCTTCAGCCGAGCGTCGTCTATGCCCTTCCAAAGCGTCTCTTTTTCACTGATCATGATCGAGCTCTTCTCCATGCTCTCTTCAGCTCTCGCCTGTTGTGATAGCCTTTCTCTCTTAATCTCGTCTCTCTCTTAATCTCTCTCTCCAATTCGAAAGAAGCAGAAACCGTTAAGAAATTGTAAATCGTTCGTTCTCGGGATCTTCTCGAATCTACCTATGATACGTTTTACGATATGAACGATTTTAGTTCTCCGCCTGATTACGTTCGAACGCGTCGAAGTCTCGGCGAGGTCAGGTCGAAACAGTTTAAGTCGCCTGGAACCAAGTTTCTGCGCGGAACGAGTGCGGGATTTTGACCGGTTTATAGAGGAGATCGTCGGTTAACTTCGTGCGAAGAAACAAGTGCGGAAAGAGATTTATTTGTTCACATGAATGTGTATGTCCCGATGGATGAAAAAAATTGTCGTTAAATAATTGACTCGTATCGTTGATACGTGTTAAGCAACCGCGTATATTTATTAGTAGTAAAACACCTGCTTCTTAACAGGCCAAGATGAAGATGATGAGGTGCCAAACAGTGATGACAAGAGAGATAGACAAGCGCGTGATGGTGTGCGCGCGCGTAATATTTACCCCAGTAATTCAAAATCATTTATTTAGGTATGAATTGTTCGTACGCTTCAAAGCCTGGACATTTGTTCTTCACTGCGTATCTGAGTATGTGAATGTGGTTATTTTTGTGAGCTTCTTGACAAACTCGCTCGTCCCAAGGACAGTTCTTCGAGCGTAAGTATTCGAGACAAGCGAGGTGGCCTTTTTTGGCTGCAAGTGCGCACGTGCCAGTATGTACTTCGCATCCGTTTTCGACGCAGTACTTTAACATATCGAGATTACCTTGGCGTGCTGCCATACCACTCGTCAACCAATCCCAATCACATTCTTTCTCTTCTCGCACCCATCTGAGTAATTTGAGATTGTTCGTTAAAGCGACTCGATTGCTGAAATATTCCTGGTTCATCGTAATGACCTGCCCGTCTGGTGAACGTGCCCTCTCACCCCATGGATATCCTTCCCATGCCAACTCCAAAGTAGATATCGAAGACAACTCTTCAACTCTAAACCTATCTTGTAACTCAATCTTCGCTCTTTTAACCGCACTACGACTCGCTCTACACAACCCATGAAACATCTTAATATCCGATCCGTTGAGATATCCAGAAAGTAAAACATGGGTTTCGAAGATATCTGGATAATCTGTGATTAACTTCCATAGATCAGTTGGACCAAGCTTCAATCGCTCGACATCAGCAACGAGTTCTTGTACTCTTTGTTCTTCTTTCTCTTTCTGATCTCTCTTCTGCTTCCGCTTTTGCGCACCAGTCAACGGTTTCGATTTCTTCATGTTGATACTTTTAATGAGGTTTGGGTTGAGAGAGAGAGAAAGAGATGCAAGAGGTTTAATTTTTAAAACGGAGAAAGTTCTATTTATTTAGGTATGAATTGTTCGTACGCTTCGAAACCTGGACATTTGTTCTTCACTGCGTACGTGAGTATGTCCATGTGGTTCTTTTCGTGAGCGAATTGGCAAACTCGCACGCTCCAAGGACAGTTCTTCGAGCGTAAGTATTTGAGACAAGCGAGGTAGCCGTAATTGGCGGCAAGTGCGCACGTGCCATCATGTACCTCGCACCCGTTCTCGCAGCAGTACTTCAACATTTCGAGATTACCTTTGATTGCTGCCACATTACTCGTCAGATAATCCGAAGCACATTCTTTCTCTTCTCGCACCCATCGGAGTAATTTGAGATCGTTCGTTTCGGCGACTCGAAAGCAGAAAACTTCCTGGTTCATCGTACCTTCCTTCCCGTCTGGCCAACGTCTCCTCTCACCCCATGGAAATCCTTCCCAAGCCAACTCCAACGTAGATATCGAAGACAATTCACGAACAAAAAACCTCTCTTTCAACTCAATCTTCGCTCTTTTAACCGCACTACGACCCGCTCTACAACATTCATAGAACATTTTAATATCTGATCCGTTTAATTTCCCAGATCTCAAAACATGCGCTTCGAAAATATCCGGATGATCGACGATGAATTTCCATAGAGGCGTAGGGCCAAGGTTCAATCGTTCAACATCTGCAACGAGTTCTTGTTTATTTTGTTCTTCCTTCTCTTTCTGATCTCTCTTCTGTTTTCTCTTTTGCGCACCAGTCAACGGTTTCGATTTCTTCATGTTGATACTTTTAATATGAGGTTTGGGATGAGAGAGAGGGAAAGAGATGCAATAACGAATAAGAGGTTTCATTTTTAAAACGGAGAAAGTTCTATTTATTTAGGTATGAATTGTTCGTACGCTTCGAAACCTGGACATTTGTTCTTCACTGCGTACGTGAGTACGTCGATGTGGTTGTTCTCGTGAGCGAGTTGACAAACTTGCTCGTCCCAAGGTATGTTCTTCGAGCGTAAGTATTCGAGTAAAGCGAGGTGGCCGCTTTTGGCGGCATGTGCGCACGTGCCAGTATGTACTTCGCATCCGTTCTTGCAGCAGTACTTTAATATGTCGAGATTACCTTTGCGTGCCGCATTACCACTCGTCATACAATCCCAAGCACATTCCTTCTCTTCTCGAACCCATCGGAGTAATTTGAGATTGCTCGTTAAAGCGACTCGAAATCATAAAAATTCCTGGTTCATCGTAATTACCTCCCCGCCGTCTGGGAAACGTCTCCTCTCACCCCATGGATATCCTTCCCAGGCCAATTCCATAGTCGATATCGAAGACAACTCTTCAACTCTAAACGTCTCTCGTAATTTAATCTTCGCTCTTTTAACCGCTCTGCGACTCGCTCTGCATGATCCATAGAACATCTTAATATCTGATCCGTTTAATTTCCCAGAAAGTAAAACATGTTTCTCGAAAATATCCGCGTGATCGACGATGAACTTCCACAAAGGCGTCGGCCCGAGCTTCAATCGTTCAACATCGTCAACGAGTTCCTTCTGCTCTCGCTCTCTCTGCTCTCGCCTCTGCTTCCTCTTCTGCGAACCGGTCAACGCTTTCTGTTTCTTCATTCACTGATCTTAAAATACGTTTTTTTTAATAGCAGAGACATTGCGTGATTTGAGAGAAAATTAGAGAAATCATAAAAAGAAACATTGAAAAGCAAAGGCACCATCTGCGCAATAAAAACAAAAACATCATAAAACGAAAACGTCTTCGTCTTCGTCTTCTTCTTCTTCGTCGTCGTCGTCGTAAGAAGAAGACGACCGATGCGCTTTAAATTCTTCTCAACGAATGAATTAGAACTGGAATTCAAACGATCTGTTCCAAGACTCACGAATGCGCAAATCACGAGTTGGTCGAGGGCACCGAAGACCTGCGAACGAGCTTTTGAGATCTTAAACTCGGAAAACGGAAAACTACTCGTGACCGAGGTTTCCGCTAACGCGAATGGCGATTTGTCGATCGAGGCTTCGTGCGAAGGCTCGAACGATGAGAGGTATGATGTGATGGTGTGTGTTAGGGGTGGCGAAAATATCGAGGCTGTTTGCGAGTGCTTACACGCGAAGAAGATGAGTGGGAGTATGAAAGGAAAGTGTAAGCATTCGTGCGCTGTTTTGTTAGTGAGGGAGTATATGGAAGTGAATGGTGAGAAGGAGGTTTCGAGGAACGTTGGTGGTGGTGATGGTGACGAGCGGCGGTTTGCGCGACGCGACGGTACTGCCGCGAATAATACTGCGAGCGCTAACGCGAACGGGGTAACGAACAAACGCGCGGTGAGAAAGCTCCCGAAGAGTATAGTGAAATGTATCGAAGACGCTAATACTGATAACGAGTCAGGAGGAAGGAAAAGAAGAGTTAGTATCGAGAGCGAGAAAGTAGTCTTAGAAACAACAAATGCAAAAACGAAAGCAGACGAAGCGCAACAGCGACAAGAGAAGAAGGGAAATTTAAAGTTGTACAATATTAACGAAGAAGAAGAAGAAGAAAAGAGGAGACTGCAATTGAAGAAAACTGCAAAAACGAAACAGAATAACAAGAAGACAAAAAGAGATGATAATGATGGTGATTTTGTGGGGTGGAATTCTAGGGGAAAGCCTTTTGGTACGCAACAGAAAGAGAAATCAAAGAAATCAAAGAAAAAGAATGATTCGAATTCAGATGATGAGTACGAGTCGATCGAGCCTCCTCAAAATGTCTTACATGATACGACGTCTCAATATCATAACGTCAATAACAACGATGATGACGATGTTGATAGTGACGAGGAAGGAAATTTTGAAGTTCGGGGAATAGATAGCGTAGCGCAGCGAGAAGCGAAGAAGAAGAAAGTTTTAGAAGCCGCTTTGGAAATGTCAATCGAGACATTACGCGAGGCTTGTAAAAGACAAATCGAAAAGGCAGATGCGGAAATGTCTTTAGAGCTCGCGAGGAAACAAGAACACGAAGAAATCGTACGGCAACAAAAGCACAACAACAACAACAACAACAATAACAACGAGGCTATTGTTATTGATGGTGATGATGACGATGAGGTTATCCCGAATACGCAAGCCGCCGCTCCTGCTATTAAAAACCCACCAACGCCTCAACGACCGATTGTCAATTCGATAGAAGGAGCGTTAAACTTGTTTGATATGACGCAACAACAATATAAAAAGCCAGCACAAGTTGCTGCGTCGACAACTATTACTAAAGCAGGATCTACAAAATCCAACATCGACTTCAGCAAAACGCGCGGCGACTTTGGCAGTTCGCAACAACAACAACAACAACAACATTACAGTCAACAACAACCAATTCAAAAAAAAACCACCATGGCAATCATCAACACACAAATCGACGCCTTGCGCTTCCTATGCGCCGATGCGCCCAGAATAAAAAATCAACCATCTCAATCTCCCGATAAAGGCGACGCATCGGACGAAGGGAATGAAAACAAAGACATAAACAACTTCCATAACTTCCAATACGACGTTCGTCTGGACAAATCCGTCATCAACGGCAAGAAAAATATCGTCTCTTTCGCTTCGGCATGCCAAGCCTCTGATTCCGACAGCGACTAAGAGAGAGAAAGAGAGAGAGAGAGAGAGAAGAAAAGAACGGACAACAACAACAACAACAGACGAACAACGACAGATCGATAGAAAATATACGAATTAGAGCACTAGCGAACCCCATAGCGCGCATTATTAGCAGTACCATTCTAGGCACCAAACGACAGACGCCTCGAAAACAAATAATGACCCAAAAACGAATCTCCCTCACTTCATAGGAACACCACTTTATTAAAAGACAGAGCAGAGAAAAAAAATGTCACACCGAACTTTCTCGAGATCTCGCTCGATCGCTCGTGCAATCGCTCCGAACTCGCCACTGAAACCTGAATCGCACTCGATTCAGCTCTTTCCGCATTCAATTAAAATCGATTTTCGAAGTTTTAGATCAAAAATCGACATCTCGACGAAATCATCGCGAGCAGATCGTTTCAGATATTTTTTCCCAAAATCTTCAACTTCTTCGTTCAGCGATGGAAAAAAGTATTCGTCGTCGTCGGTTGATGGAAAAAAGTATTCCTCGTCGTCGCAAACTCGAGTTCACGAGAGCGATGCAGAGCCGATCGAGATCGAGATAGCGACGAAGTTCATCGCGCATAACATCGAAGCACCTTCGCAGACGGTCAAAACATCGAAAACGGAGATCATCGATATGTTCACGCAGGCGTACATGATGCGAAGGTTGGAAATAGCGGCGGATGGGCTTTATAAGTCAAAGTTCATTCGAGGGTTCTGTCATTTATACGATGGGCAAGAGGCGGTCGTGGTCGGGATGGAGCGCGCGTTGACGCACGACGACGCCGTGGTGACGTCGTATAGGGATCATTGTACACATTTAGGGCGAGGCGGGACGCCGTTGGAGGTTATGGCGGAATTGATGGGCAGGTTCGACGGCGCTAGTAAGGGTATGGGCGGGTCGATGCATATGTATCGTAGGGAAGCGCATTTTTTTGGGGGGAACGGGATCGTTGGAGCGCAGACTCCGATTGGTGCCGGGTTAGCGT
>Ga0302126_10000677_pt1 | contig 21330 bp, 31 predicted proteins | sample CB4_20m_MG_FD_203108 | JGI IMG/M metagenome (GOLD analysis project Ga0302126, IMG submission 203108) | Marine microbial communities from Western Arctic Ocean, Canada - CB4_20m | ecosystem: Environmental > Aquatic > Marine > Oceanic | place: Canada: Western Arctic Ocean | collected 2017-09-24 | reverse complement strand
TTACAAGTGGGACGGACTACGAGGTGGATTCGTTGGTGCGATTGTAGGAGTCATACCCGGCATCGGCGGTAACATTGCAGATTGGTTAGCATATGCACAAACAGTTGCATTAAACAAGAATGAAACAATTCCGTTCGGCTCAGGCAATGTTAAAGGAGTCATAGGTACTGAAGGTGCAAACAACGCACAAAAAGCAACAAGTTATGTACCGACTATATTATTTGGTATCCCAGGTGCAAACTTTGAAATCATTATCATGTCATTGTTTATGATTGTAGGGTTTGAAATGGGTACGCCTGAAGTCTTAGAAGACATGACATTCTTTAAGTATCTGTTTAGCAGTTACATGTGGGCATTGCTTTTAAGTTTTATACTTGGCTTATTCTTTTATAGATACGCAGTCAAAATAACTAACATAGATTTTAAGTATTATTTCTGGCCTATCATTGCATTGCTTGTTTGGTCAAGTGTTCAATACACTGGGTACTGGGAAGATTACGCATTCTTTATAATAGCATGTACACTAGGCATGTTTCTTAGAGTAAACAAATTAAGTAGAGCGGCCTTTGTTATAGGGTTCGCATTGTCACACCGCATAGAAGCAACAGGCGTGGCATATACTAGACTATATGATACCTTTGATATCTTTACAAGACCTATCAGTGGTTCATTAATGGCTCTTATTACCGTAGCCATAATATACGGTATATTTTTTAACAAAACGAGGATAAAATATGTTTAAAAAAGTAATGTTGGTTGCGTTAGCAACTGTAGTATTAGCTCCGTTAGCAAACGCAGATAGCGTTCGTTATGGATATAGGTTAGATGATACATCTAGTACAGATGGATTTGATCAAAATGCATTTATGATTGATTATATGCATCAAACCAAAATTGAAAACTTTAGAGTTGGAGTTGGTTTCCGTAGAATTGAAAGAGATAGAGATAATAGATTAACAAATCGTTATCAACTTAAATTTCAAAATAGAAATATTATGGGAGTTGACGGTCTTCATCTTGGATATCAAATTGGCACAAAAGAACGTAGTAAGAAAGAAATGACTGAGTATGGTCAAGTTCAACTTCAGTATGGTCGCAGATTTAACGATGGCGCATCAAAAATTGGTTGGAAAACGGCATATGTATATAGAGAAGGTATCTTCTCAGGTGACAAATCAACAGACTACTATCATGGTCCAAGATTTCAGTTAACTTACAGACATAGTTGGTTATGGAGATCAAGTATTCAATTCGATCATCAAAACAGAACTGACGGTGAAACTAGAAATCGTATAGCATATAGAATACAGAGGAACTTCTAATGATCAAACGTTTATTATCAATAACAATGCTTCTCGGCATGTTTACAATGCCTGCTTTTGCAGATTATCAAATGATTGTCGCACAAAAGCCAGGTGGTGGAACAGATACATGGGCTAGAATTATAGCACTTGAGTTAGAGAAAACATTAGGTGAAAGAATCATTGTAGTCAACTTTCCAGGACGAGAAGACATTCCGGGATTTAATAGATTCCATAATGAATTCAGATTCGATGATAAGACTATCATGGTAAGTAACGGCGGAAACGCAGAATCATTCTTACTATCACCAGTAGACTATAATTATAGTGATTATAATCTAGTTGCTTTAACTAATCTAACTGTTCTTGTTGGTAAACGTACTGATCAGGATGTAGAAGAAAAAGTTAAGTTTGCGGCAGGCAGTGGTCAGAACCCAGACAGCATGGCTATCACAATGTTAGTATGCGGTCCACAAGATGAAGATACTATGGAAGCATATGAACAATGTTTCAGAGATAAAATCATTTATGTACCAGGCATGGGCGGTGGAGTTCGTAGAAAGGCTTATTTGGGAGGAGAACTTAATGTAACACGTGAGTCTCCTGCTAGATATAAGAAGATTCAGTCAGACTACAATGAACTTTGGTTCACACATGGAGTGCTTGACTTAGACTCAGGTAAGATCATTGATGACAGAAACAATCCTGGTAAGCAATTCGTAGATGTATACGAAGCACGTTGGGGAGTTAAGCCTTCTGGTACGTTCTTTGATGCTTATGTATTACTTAAGAACTACAGAGATGTTTTACAAAAAGCACTCTGGGTTGATAAAGGTAATCCTAATCAAGCAAAACTTGAAAAAGCAGTGCGTGACATGATTGCTGATCCTGAAATCAATAAGATATTAATTGAAAAGTCAGGTGACTATGATTGGATTATTGGTGAAGCAGACGGCACAAGAATCTTAGATATCTTAAAAAGTCAAACAACTGAAAAGAATTTAAGAAACTTAGTTTGGTGGAACTCTACTCTTTATGGACAAGTGCCTGTCTTTAAAGAAGAACTATTAGCAGATTAATATGACTAGACCAAAAATACTATTGATTACTGGGCCGCAAGGCTCGGGCAATCATGTCTTCTCTAAAGCATTATCACTACACCCTGAAGTAAAGGGTTGGGGAGAACTGCTAGACAAATATTGGATTAGACATGAGTTTGAACCGTATGCTGATCTGTTTAGAGATCCTCAGAACGTACACAAAGAAGATTGGAGTGCGAGTGAGTATCATGTGATCAGTGTTAGTTGCCCTTATGTAGACAGCACAGCAGTTGGTAGAGAAACTATTGTTCCTTGTTACGAACAACTTATTCCTGAACTACAGAAAGTAGGAGACTTGACTATCGGTTTGATAGGTAGAGAAGAATACATTCTTAAAGAACAAGAAATGCGTTTACGTGGCACACATAGTTATCATCAATTCTTAAGTCTAATGGATTACTTTGAACAATTTAATCCTGTATTCTTATCTACAGAACTGTTATACTTGTATAGACATAACTATCTTAAGAGTTTACAATCTCAATTGAATATACCAATTGGTTGGGACAATCCTCGACTCAATGATGTCTTACGAGAAAATCAGAATGCAAAATACATTAAATCTGTAGATGATTACTGGTTAGATGGCAATAAGAAATACTTTGAACAGCACAATGGCTTCAATGTATCTGAAGATGATGACGGTATGGAAAAGGACGGATACTAATATGAAATATATCTTTGTTGTAGGAGCTCCTGGTTCTAAGTGGAGCAGTGTATGTAAAAATATTTACTTTAGCGACTCTATAGATCAGAGTGACTATAGCAAAGATAGAGAATATTGGCATGATGCTGATGGTGGCAAGATGCATCTGATGCATATTGGTGCTTATTATGATCCAGGCATGGAGTTTGGAGATTGGTTTGATGAACTAGACAAGCATACTAAAGAAGAATGCGAAGCAGAGTTTGACAAGCCTTTCTCAGGTGATGGTGTGCGAGTTGTTAAGAGCCATGTGTTCGCACATCACATCAATTTTATTAAAGAACATTGGCCAGACTGTCCTATTGTCTTAGTTCACAGAGACGATGACGCATGTTTAGGCTGGTGGGTAAGATGCGGAGAGTTCGATATTACATATCCTCTCTATCATAAATACTATCAGAACTTAAAAGAAATGGGTAAGATAATTAATCATCAGAACAAAGATATTTTAACTGCCTGGTATCAGTTTAAAGGCAAAGAAGTCTATAATAATGTTCAATTGGCTGAATGGTTGCATATCAATATTCCCCCGGAAAAATATAGACAAAATTATAATCAAAAAAATGTTAAGGTAAAAGTATTATGACACAAAGTAGTTGGGAACAGTTAAAATTAAGAAGTAACTATCATTTTGATCCTGAAGTAATGGATCCTCTTTATGACACAGTAGATAGAGTAGGACAATTACATTTAGCACTAGAACAAGCACAGTTAGATTCACTTGTTGAAGAATCACAAGAAGCAACATGGCGTACTAGAGGCAATCCTAAGAAAGAATCTAAAGTCAGAGGTGAAGATGAGTTCATACAAGAAGATTATGACTTAGAAAAGACAGGATATGGTAAAGATTATGTTGTAAGCAATCTTAACTGGGAAGTACCTGCTAATTTACAAGCAATTGCAGAATCATTTGGCTTAGATGATATGATGACTAGAGTGCATGTACAGACTCCTGGTCAAGTATGGAACTTGCATATGGATAAGTTAGAAAAATGGAACTTTGAAGACCCAAGTACTGTAGAAAGATACATGATTCAACTATCTGATTGGAGACCCGGTCAATGGTTCAGTTATGGTAACTACACATTTGAACATTGGAAAGCAGGTGATGTAACTACATTCAAATGGCAAGACGTGCCGCACTCAACAGCAAACGCTGGACATCATCCTCGTATAACTTTACAAGTTACTGGTGTGCGTACTGAAAAATCTAAAGAGTTTATAAGAAAATTAAGAAAGGGAGAGTTATAATTCTTATTGAAAAATATGAGGATTCTTTTCACCGTATATTTTAATATACTTACCAGCAACCATATCTGCGGCCGCTTCAATTGGTGATCCCGGATAACTACTACCAGGTTTGATTAAGTCTTTTTCGCCTTGACGAATATGAACTAGTTCATGGAAAACAGTTCTCATAATATCAATCAAGTTTCTGTTACCATAGACCCAAATTTCATCTGAACCTACTTCATGTCTTCCTGTATGATGACCTTCTTGTGCTTCTTCAGTATCATAACTGATTACAATCTTAGGCATGTTCTCAATCTGTAGACGTTTACCCATCCAATCAGCACCTTTCTGTGCTTCATCTTCAATGTTTAGACCATCATCAAACATTTGATCAGATGCAGTTAATTGCTCTCTTGCCTTATGTGCCTGTTTAGAAGCCTGTCTGGCATTGTGATAGATTTTACCTTTTTCGTCTACATCGTACTGATCACTTTTAATCTTTGGAAGTCTATTCTCTAAGTCATCTAGTGGTGATTCTGTGATAAATTGAAATGCTCTCATAGTATTATTTATCAAAAAATGCTTTTGGGAAAAGTTTTGCTTGACTTTGACCGCATTAAATATTATAATAAACAGTGAAAGACAACAAGCATAATGAACGAATCTATTACAATGAGAACGGTATGATAATCCCACACAGTGAAAAAGCAGAACATATAATCTGGGAACTTGAGTACGAAATGAATCACCCTAGAAATAGCGGTTATACAGGTTCTGATATGAAGAAACGATTATGGGATATCAAAATGAAAGTAGACAAGGCATTAAAAAATGCACCTGTGTATGTCGGTGATCCTAACTATGAAGAACTTTATCTAATCGAAAAAATAAAGGATACTGTATGAAGTTAGGAATTATTGGTAATGGGTTTGTTGGCTCAGCAGTAGCACATGGTTTTGAAATAGATACAGAACAATTTATAGTTGATCCTAAGTTTAATGCTAACACACTATCAGACTTAGTTAATTGGGACGCAGAAATTACATTCGTATGCGTACCCACTCCACAGCAAGACAGTCACTTAGATGTTGACACTCATATAGCACGTAACGTATTGAAAGAACTACATGAGTTAGAATACAAAGGTGTTGTAGTAGTCAAATCAACTATCACTCCGCATCATCTAACGCAGTTTAAGACACTTTACAGCAACTTACGACTAGTATATAACCCTGAGTTCTTAACTGAAGCAAATAGCAAACAAGAGTTTATTAATCCACATATGCAAATACTCGGTGGAGAGTTACTAGACTGTATAGCAGTTGAACAAGCATATATCAATCATAGTAAAGTAAAGATCGTACCCACATTTAAGACAGACTTAACAAGTGCTAGTATGATCAAATACACAATCAACAGTTGGTTAGCAACGAAAGTATCATTCTTCAATGAGTTATTTCATCTACACCAATCAAGCAATGCAGAGACTACATGGGAGCAATTCACAGACATGTTGAAACGTGACCCAAGAGTAGGTGACAGTCATATGCAAGTCCCAGGACCAGACGGTCAGTTCGGATTTGGTGGACTTTGCTTACCCAAAGATACTAAAGCATTGCTATATTATTCTAAACTAGAGGGTGCGCCTCTAGAATTGTTAGAACAAGTTATCACACAAAATGATGACACTAGAAACGGGTAATTACGCCCATAATATGCTTGACAGTGTACAGATAATCCTGTATACTATGCATATAGATTTACATTCAATTACAGGAGAAACAAATGGCAGCAAAATACTTTAACCCAGAACAGGTCAATAAAATGAAGCAACTAATCAACGAAGGCATGGGAGTCATGCAAGAAGTTGAAACGCTGAATGGTGGTCTTTCTGATACAGTAAAAGCAATCGCAGAAGAACTTGAAATCAAGCCTTCTATTCTAAAGAAAGCAATCAGAATTGCTTACAAAAGCAAACTAACTGATACGAATGCTGACCACGAACAATTAAACGATATCTTGGAGACAGTTGGTAGAACTCTTTAATGGCGTATATCGATGCAATACACGATAAGTCTGCGGAAAAAATTCATGTCGTAGAACGAGGTCCGAATGGTGAAAGGATATTCAAAGAATATCCTACTAACTATGTGTTGTATTATGAAAACGCTAAAGGTAAACATCGTTCATTATATGGAACCGCTGTTACTAAATTTTCTTCTAGGAAACAAGCAGAGTGGGAAAGAGAGAAACGTATGCATTCTGGCAAACGTTTGTTTGAATCTGATATTCCTATTGTCTTTCGATGTCTGAGTGAAAACTATCTCGGCATAGAGGCTCCAAAACTACACACATGTTTCTTTGATATTGAAGTTGACTTTGATCCAGCTAGAGGATTCTCTCCTCCAAGTGATCCATTCAATCCAGTTACTGCTGTCAGTTTATACTTAGACTGGCTAGATCAATTGATCTGTTTAGCAGTTCCCCCTAAGCATATGACATATGAGACTGCCCAAGAAGCAATTGCAGACTTCCCGGATACTCTTTTGTTTAGAACAGAAAAAGAATTGTTTGATGCATTCTTTGCTTTGATTGAAGATGCAGATGTTATGTCGGGTTGGAACTCAGAGGGATATGATATTCCTTATATGGTTAATCGTGTAACAAAAGTTATGAGTAAAGATGACACTCGTAAGTTCTGTTTACTAGGACAGTATCCTAAGAAAAGAAAGTATGAACGATTTGGTAAAGAAGAAGAAACATTTGACTTAGTAGGTCGTATTCATTTAGATTATCTTCAACTCTACAAGAAGTACAACTACGAATCTCGTCACAGTTATAAACTAGATGCGATTGGTGAGTTAGAAGTAGGAGAGAAGAAGACTGAGTATGAAGGTTCACTCGATCAGTTATACAACAAAGACTTTAAGAAGTTCATTGAGTATAACAGACAGGACACAATGCTACTCAAAAAACTAGATGACAAGTTGCAGTTCTTAGAACTTGCTAACCAACTAGCACATGAGAATACTGTATTGCTTCCGACTGTCATGGGCTCAGTTGCTATGATTGAAATGGCTATTATGAACGAATCACATGAACGTGGCATGGTCGTACCCAACAAGATAAGATCAAATCTTAATACAGTTAGTGAGGGTCAAGCGGCAGGTGCTTATGTTGCAACTCCTAAGAAAGGATTGCATGAATGGATCGGCTCTATAGATATCAACTCTCTGTATCCTTCAGTTATTCGTGCTTTGAACATGGCTCCAGAAACAATCGTAGGGCAAGTACGACACACTCTTACAGAACATTACATGGATGAGAAAGGTCTTGCACTTGCAAAGAAAAAGCCTAGATATAAAGATGGTGATGCTCCAGTAGAAGGTCCTGTCTTATGGGAAGGACTGTTCGGTTCACTTGAGTATACTGCAATTCTAAATCAGGAACGTGGCACAATGCTAACCATTGATTATGAAGATGGTAGAGAAGCGGAAATGAGTGCGGCACAGATATGGAAGATGATTTATGATTCTAACAATCAATTTATTCTCAGTGCTAACGGTACAATCTTTAGATCAGACACAGAGGGTGTAATTCCTGGATTGTTATCTAAATGGTATTCTGATCGTAAGATTATGCAGGCTAAACTCAGAGAGTCTACTACAAAGAAAGACATAGACTTCTGGGACAAACGTCAGTTAGTTCGTAAGATTCTACTTAACTCTGCATATGGTGCACTTTTGAATGAGCATTGTCGTTTCTATGATAAACGTATAGGACAGTCGGTAACGTTAACAGGACGAAGTGTGACAAAACATATGTCTGCTTATGTTAATGAGATAATGACTGGAGTATATGATCACACAGGCGATGCAATGATCTATGGTGATACTGACTCCTGTTACTTTAGTGCTTGGCCTATGCTACAAGAAGACTTACCAAAAGATATGTCATTAGAAGACAAGAAGCAAACATTTATCGATTTGTATGAAAGCATGTCTGACCAATGTAATATATCGTTTCCTGGCTTTATGGAGAATGCATTTCATTGTCCACGTGAGAAAGGTGAGATTATCAAAGGTGGTAGAGAAGTCTGTGGTGACAGAGGCTTATTCATTACTAAGAAAAGATATGCAATCAATATCTATGATGCTGAGAACAAACGTACTGATGAAGAAGGTGCTATGTATGTCAAAGCAATGGGACTCGATCTCAAACGTGCAGATACTCCTAAGTATGTACAAAACTTTCTATCAGAAGTGTTAGAGATGACTCTTTCTGGATTAGGTCGTGATGACATCATTGAAAAGATTAAAGAGTTTAAACATGTATTAGGTGAGAAGGATTCATGGACAAAAGGTTCTCCTAAAGGAGTAAACAAGTTGACTTCTTATACACAATTAGAAAAGAAATCTAAGACTGGTCGTGCAAACATGCCTGGTCATGTGAGAGCGGCAATGAACTGGAACACACTCAAAAGAGTACACGGAGACAACTACTCTATGGAGATCATGGATGGCTTCAAAATTGTAGTCTGTAAACTTAAAACTAATGCTCTAGGTTATACAAGTGTTGCTTATCCGCAAGATCAACTTAGACTTCCCAAGTGGTTCCAAGAACTTCCTTTTGATGATAACTTAATGGAATCAACACTAGTAGATGAAAAGATTAGCAACTTACTAGGAGTTCTCAAATGGGACTTGAGAGCAAACACAGACACTAATTCAACATTTGATGAATTGTTTAGTTTCGGGTAAATCGATTGTCCAAAACAATTGCTTTACACAATAAATCCAGATATAATACATATAATATCTACCTAAATACATTACGAGGAGTATAAATGAAAGATAACTTATTAGACATCATCGGTTACACGCACAGTCTAGGCATCGTTGATCTTGTTAAGATCGTGGGAACTGATACAGAAACTGAAGTCCATGCAATTGCAGAAGACAAATCTGTTATTGTGACAGGCAAAACTAAAACGCCTGTTGCTGATTTCATAGGAACGTTCGGTATGCCGAATCTGACTAAACTAAAAACTATTCTTAGTTTTGATGTTTATAATGATGATAGTGCTGAAATCAATATGACTAAAGCAAACAAAGAAGGTAATGAAGTACCTAGTGCAATTCACTTTGCAACTAAACAAGGTGACTTTATTAATGACTATCGTTTGATGTCACAAGCAATCATCGAAGAAAAAGTAAGAAATGTTACTTTTAAAGGTGCTACTTGGGACGTAGAATTTGAACCGACAGTCGCAGGCATTATGCGTTTGAAAATGCAGGCACAAGCAAACTCTGAAGAATTGAACTTCACTACTAAAACAGAAGGTGGCGATCTTAAAATCTTCTTTGGTGATCCTTCAACTCACTCAGGTAACTTTGTGTTTCAGCCTATGGTGACTGGTGAACTTACTAGAGCATGGCACTGGCCTGTTAAAGTATTCTTGTCAATCATGGATCTTCCTGGTGACAAGACTGTACGTATCTCAGATCAGGGTGCGGCACAAATCACGGTAGACAGTGGTTACACAGTTTACGAATATCTATTACCAGCACAAGCGAAGTAAAGTATTATGGCAGAACAGATTGATCTATCAAAAGAGCATAAGCCGGATTGGGCACTGTTCTTACCCGCAGTCAGCAGTTTTTTTATTACTGGACTAGGTAAGCAAAGAGATACAACTACTGAGGATTACTTTCCTCAAGAACGTATCCCTGCAGGGTTCAACGGAGACGTAGAAAGTCTTAATTTCTTAAACTCTAAGAAAGGTCTGTTCACTTATAAGTGGGGATTGTATTCTGCTGGCCATGCAGATTTGGATGTGACTAAAACAATCCCCGCTGAGTCTATCATACGTGATAGAGAAGAGGGCACATTTATGTTAGGCGATTCGGGCGGCTTCCAGATTCTAAAATGTCAGTGGCCCGCTGATTGGAAAGACCCGAATTGCCCACGTGCGATGAAGAAACGCATTGAAGTTCTGACATGGATGGACACGTATATGGACTACGGCATGTGTTTAGACATACCTTCACAGTCATTAAGTACATATCATGTTAAAGGTAAAGATGGTAAATCAGTGCATGGTATTCAAACAATTGAAGAGGCGATGATTGCTACTCACATTAACAATGATTATTTCATTCATAATCGTAGTGGTGCTTGTAAATTTCTTAATGTATTGCAAGGTCTAAATCACACTCAGTCTGACGAATGGTATGAGCAAATGAAAGTCTATTGCGATCCTAAAGCATACCCAGACAATCACTTCAATGGCTGGGCGTTTGGTGGTCAGAACAAGATTGATATTCATTTAACATTGAAACGTATTGTAGGAATTATACACGATGGTTTACTAGAACAAGGCAAGCATGATCTTATTCATTGTCTAGGTACATCTATCTTAGAATATGCTGTCTTGTTTTCTGATATACAGAAAGCAGTAAGAAAGTATCACAATCCTGATCTTCAGATCACATTCGATTGTGCATCTCCTTTCTTTGGTGCGGCTAAAGGGTTAGCATACTTTAACTCTAACATGAAACACAATACGAAGTGGACTTACTCTATGGAAAAGACTGCTGAGAACAAAGGCTTTGATAAAGATATGCGTAAGTTTAGTGATGCTGTATTAGCAGAAGGAATACATGAGAAGTTCTCTGATTCCCCAGTCACTAACGCAATGGTTATGAAAGACCTTTGTTATCGTGGTGAAGGTTTCTTAAACAAACATGGTAAAGAAACTAAAACGTCATGGGACACACTCAGTTATACACTGCTTCAAGCACATAATGTTTATCAGCATATGTTTGCAGTCCAAGAAGCAAATCGACAGTATGACAAAGGGTGTGTCCCCGCAATGTTGATGAACGAAACATTTGAACGTGTTAGATTCAGAGACCTAGTTGACGAGATATTTGCACTTAACGATAGACAAAAATCATTAGACTTGATTGATAAACACAGTAGATTCTGGATGCAAATAATGTCAGGATCACAGGGCTTTTCAGGTAAGAGAGCGGTTAATGCAGGTACAATGTTTGATGAACTTTTTTCTGTAGCGGATGAAACTCCCATAAATACAGATATAGATTTAGAAGATAGTGATGAACTTATGCAGGGCGTAGATGAATGAAGATAGTTTGTGTCGGATCATTTTGTGCTGGCGCTATTATAACTGACATACTAAACGGAACTAAAAGTCCTTTTGAATTATCAGTAGTGCAAAACAGATTTAATCATATACTCAAAGTGCCGCTAGAGCATGAATGGAATAATGATGTCCACATACCCTGGATTCTATTACCAATACATGAAAAAGAATGGTTAAACTTAACAACTAAATTAACTCAAAAGTCGTGGACAGATGGTAAATGGTTTGCACATCATCAACCACTTTTTCTTATCCCTAATTTAGATATGTTTGAAGAAGTAATTAACATAACAACTACTACAATGAAAAGTAGATGGTTAAGATTTTTAAGACATTATTGGATTGAGATCAACGGTCAAAAAATGATGCAAGAACATGCGTTAGATGAAATTAAAGGAATGATTAATATAATCAAACATGATCCTTCTTGGTTACCAGCAAAAGGTCCTAGTCTTTACGGTGAAGGACCTAAAGTTACTAATATTGAATTTGAAGATGTCGTAAGTGGTAAATGGTGCGAAGAAATAGGCGGTGACATGGATCATATGAATGACTGGAGAAAAAGAAATTCATTCTTACATGACTTTGCTGAACAAGATCCTGATTTGGTCGATCTTTGGACAACACAAGACAAACATTATATGGATCCTGAGGCTCAAGGAGAATCATGGGAAAGACTGACAATTCAAAGAATAAATAAATTAGTCGAAAACGGGTCAACTAGTGCTTGACTTTTGCAGTCAGGTACAGTATCATTACACTATGGATAAAAGAATATGAGAAGCATTTGGGTAACATTCAGTAAAGAAGGTATACACATGTATCCTGGTGCTGATACAGATCCTAAGTTAGCAACAGGTGACTGGGACGATGTATCGTTCTTAGGCTATCCTCACAGACATATATTTCACTTTAAAGTATGGATTGAAGTCTTCCATGATGATAGAGACATAGAGTTTATACAGTTTAAAAGATGGTTAGAACGTTTGTACGCAGAAGTAGAAAGCAGTACAAGTGTATTACAACTTAATCATAAGAGTTGTGAAATGATCGCAGACGATTTGGCATTAGAAATACAAACAAAGTATCCGAATCGTTACATAAAGATTTCAGTAGCCGAAGATAATGAAAACGGTTGCGAAATGGAGTATCCGAATGAATCGGGTGCATAACACTAAGGTAATATGAGAATAGAAGGAATATTACAATGTCAAACCCTAAAACTGTTAAAGTTTTTGAGGACCTTGAGGCTTACACAGCCTTCTGTAAAGAATATGGGTATAAGGTTAAACCCGAACATCTTTACAACAAGAGTAGTCGCATTTGGCGACTATATAGTCAACGTTACGTGGCTAACAAGCCCGTACGAAATATGTGGGAATTAGATGGGCAAAAATATGAAAAAAGAAAGCACTACAGAAAGTAAAAAAGTAGTTGCTAAAAAGAAACCGGCTGTTAAAAAGAAGACGGTTACTAAGAAAAAGACTGTAAAAGAAAACAGTGTTGTGGCACAACCTGTTTTACAGAAGATAGAAATGCCCGCTTCCCCTACGAGAGAGAACGGCATTGTTGTCTTAATTACAGGTGGATTTGATCCGCTACACTCTGGGCATTTAGATTACATTGATTCAGCAAAAGACTTAGGTCGTGAAGGATCATGGCATGGTGCAAAAGTAGTAGTAGGAGTTAATAGTGATGACTGGCTTGTCAGAAAGAAAGGCAAGGCATTCATGCCAGTTGAAGAACGTGTTAGACTTTTACTAGCAATGCGTAATGTGGATCAAGTGATTACATTTGATGACACAGACGATTCTAGTATGAATGCTATACACATTACTAGACACATGTTCCCTGATGAACACATTATTTTTGCTAATGGTGGAGATAGAAACAGTGCTAACATCAAAGAAATGAACTTCCCGGATACAAACTTATCGTTTTCATTCGGAATAGGTGGAGATAAAACTCAATCTAGTTCTGATCTTTTAGGTGAATGGGCGGCTCCACGTACTGAACGTGATTGGGGTTACTATCGTGTACTACATGAATTCAGCAGAGAAGTTAAGATTAAAGAATTAACTGTTGATCCAGGTAAGTCATTAAGTATGCAAAGACATACAGGTCGAGCAGAGTTTTGGTTTGTAGCAAATGGTATTGCTAGTGTGTATACAGTAGCATATCCTAATGATGCTAAACGTGATGTCGGAGATATACTTGTCGGCAAGTTTGGTAAACATGATTCTACATGGATCCCTGTACAAGATTGGCATATGTTAGTAAACAATGAAAGTGAACCACTAACTATTTGTGAGATTCAATATGGTGATAACTGTATTGAAGAAGACATTGAACGAGTATTTAGAAATAAGAAGTAAAAGGTAAATTATGCGTAAATTATATTACATGGGCTTAGAACCCTACGAAGCAAGATACACTTTGCAATTGCAAGACTGGAATACAGAAGCATTTGAAAAACGTGGTCTTGATTATGTAGTTGTTCCGGGCGATCTATTAACAACTGATCAATCTATTGTAACAGGGCAAGTCTTAGACGCACATGGTCGTTCATACTTCGGTATGTCACAGATGATGTCATTAGTTAAGTTGATGAAAGAAGGTGAAGTAACTAGCGAAGATTGTATCTTCTTTGAAGATATGTTTCAACCTGGTATCGAATCACTTCCTTACATCATGGATCAAGTATCAGAAGAACATAGACCTAAAGTCTTTGTAAGATGTCTAGCACAATCTATCGACCCAGATGATTTCGTTCATGTTTGGGGCATGGAGAAGTGGATGGGTCTTTATGAGAAGATGGTCAATGAATTTGTTACTGGTGTCTTAGCAACTAATGAAGAAATGGTTGCACATATGAAGATAGCAGGCTGGACCGCCCCTATCTATAATATCTCAGGTCTTGCGTTTGGTAAAGAAGAAGTACGTAGACGTTTATTAGAACTAGAAGAATACAAACCCTTTGAAGAACGTAAAATGAGAGTAGCATTTACTGCTCGTTGGGACCAAGAAAAGCAACCTGATTTTTACATGGACCTAATTGAAGAATGGTATAAAAAATATGGTAAGAATCATGGCATAGAGTTCTGTCTCTTATCAGGTGGAGAGTTAAGAAGTAATAACGACTCTTACATGAAACGTACAAAGAAATTACAGAAACAAAAGAAACTAGTTATCCATGAGAATCTATCTAAGAATGATTACTATAGAATTCTTAATGATACTAGAGTTGTATTCAATTGTGCATTACAAGACTGGGTAAGCAACACAGTATCAGAAGGTGATGCATTAGGTTGCAATGTTCTATTCCCTGCTTACAGAAGTTTCCCTGAAACGTTTGCTAATGACAGAGATAGACTTTATATCCCATGGTCACTAGATGATGTGATCGACAAGATGCATCCGCTATTGAGCATCGAACATCCTAATCAAGGCAAGATATCTGATTGGACTAACGGTACTATTGATCGTTGTATTGACATCATGCAAGATGATGGTGAAGAATGGCGTAGAGATAGTACAGATTATCGACAACAAACAAGAGTGAGCAAATTCTAATGTTTGGATTTTTTAAGAAAGACCCAAGAAAGAAACTACAGACACAGTACGAAAAGTTATTATATGATGCAATGATACTACAACGTTCAGGTGACATCATGGGATACTCTACAATAACCGAAGAAGCAAACAAGGTACTTGATCAAATTGTACTATTAGATGCTGGAGAGAAACTGTAATGAGAATTGAATCTGAGATCAAGTTAGACTTTTCAGATGTATTAATTAAGCCAAAGAGATCAACATTAGGTTCACGCAAGGAAGTTGATTTAAATCGCAGTTACACGTTTAGAAATGCAACAGATAATTCATCTTATACGGGTGTTCCTATTATGGCTTCTAACATGGACGGTGTTGGTACATTTGAAATGGCAGATGCCTTAATCAACCAAAAACTATTTACATGTCTGGTCAAGACATATTCATCAGCAGAGTTAATACAATACTTTACTACTGGCAACGGACTTGCTAAACGATGTTTTGTTGCTATGAGTATAGGTATTGCTGAACAAGACTTAAAAAAACTTGATCAGGTAATGAACATGGTCACTATCAAGTTCTTATGCATTGATGTTGCAAACGGTTATTCAGAACGATTCGCAACAACAGTAGAACAAATCAGAAAAACATACCCAGAACTTATTATCATTGCAGGCAATGTAGTGACAGGTGAAATGACAGAGGAGTTAATATTAAGTGGAGCAGATATCGTTAAAGTGGGCATTGGGCCTGGTAGTGTTTGTACTACTCGCATTAAGACTGGCGTTGGATATCCGCAACTCTCAGCAATCATGGAATGTGCCGATGCCGCTCACGGTCTTGGCGGACACATCATTGCTGATGGCGGCTGTAGTAGTTCTGGAGATGTAGCAAAAGCATTTGGTGCTGGTGCAGACTTTGTTATGCTTGGTGGTATGTTAGCAGGACATGATGAAGGTGGCGGTGAAGTCATTACTAGATCATATATTACAAATGAAACCGGTCCAGATTCTGGTATTGGACATACAGTTCAAAAAAGTTTTGTTGAATTCTACGGCATGAGTAGTAACACAGCAAATATAAAACACTTCGGCGGACTCAAAGAATACAGAAGTTCTGAAGGTAGAACTGTAAAGATTCCTTATAAGGGTGAAGTATCTAGTACTGTACAAGACATCTTAGGGGGCATTAGAAGCGCCTGTACTTACGCAGGAGCACGTAAACTCAAAGACTTGAGTAAATGTACTACCTTCATTAGAGTAAATAATCAATATAACAAGATATTTGAAAACAACTAATGGATCCAAGTTTAATTATTATCGATAACTTTTATAATGATGATAGTATGAGAGATATTGCTCTCTCCTGTGATTATTATCCTGAGAAAATATCAAAAGGTTACCCTAATGGTAACGCTCCCTGGCCAGGCAAGATGAGCAAAGAAGCACATAGTCCAGTTTGGATCGATGCTGTTGTCTCTAAACAATTAAACAAGAATCTTAGACAGATGCGGCAAATGGACAGTGGTCATTTTAGAATAAGTCAGGCAACTAATGAACACGGCATGTTTGATAATATGATACATGCAGACGGTACTAACAATGACTATTATGCCGGTGTAGTTTATCTTTCTAAAGACCAAGACGCAACTCCAGGAACATTATTCTATAAACAAAACTCTACTGGACTAAATCGTTTAGTGGATGAGGAGCAACTAAATACGTTAGTTCTAAACAAAGAAGACAAAGACATAACCAAATGGACAATGCATACAAGTTCTAATATCGTGTACAATCGATTAATTATTTATCCTGCATATAAGTTTCATGGAATCGGCCCGTGCTTTGGAACATCAGATGATACGGCTAGAATAGTACAACTTTTTAATTGGATAGATATTAAATGAATGTTTTAATAACTGGTGGGTGTTCTTATTCACAGATCAACAATACAGATACTGTATGGTGTAAGCATCTACAAGAATCACTTGGCTTTAGATTTGTAGCACATCTCGGCCACGGAGCGGCTGGCAATGCAATTATCTCACGTAAAATTATTTCTAAAGTATTAGAAGTAATTGAAGAAGGACATAAACCTGAAGATATATTAGTAGGTATTATGTGGTCAGGTGCTGATAGACAATCACATTACAGTCCAAATTTTGATCATAACTGGAATAGAGTTACAGTGTTGGGCCCTCCGTCCAAACCAGACTTTAAAGTATTAATGAACAGATTTTCAGAACCACAGGACCAGTTCCGATCTAAGAGGCCTGTATTAGTAGATTTAGATAAGAAAGAAAAATTTTATGAACAATGGGAACATTGCACTAATCCTCTTGGAATAAGAAATTTTAATAACCCTAGTCATTATATCTTTAATTCTCATTGGAATGATGAATTGACTAGTCATTATTTTGAATATTTTGCTAATCCTGATAAGGCTATATTAGAAACATGCGAACATATTTTAAGAACACAATGGTTCCTTAAAGATAAAGGTATTAAATATTTCTTTACTGAATATGATTGGGATTGTTTCGCATACGGTGGACCGGCTAGTTATGGTAATGACCCGGAGGATCATCCTGGTCATAACTTTAATCCTGGTGGTAACTCATATGGGGGAATTTACAGTAAACATAGTGAATGTATTCAATACCCAGGAGAGTACACTAGAGAAGATTCTCAAATATGTCAACTTGATCCGGAAATCAATTATCTTTATGATGCTATAGATAGAAATTACTTTTTACCTATTAAAAATTTAGGGCAATGGGCAAAAGAAGTATCAATACATGAGTTTGCACGTGAAAAAGATCCGCATCCTAGTACAGAACAACATAAAGACTTCACACAACAAATCATATTACCCTTTTTACTTGAAAAATATAATATACAGTAGTATAATGTATAAATACAGATGTAGCACAAAGGCTACAACACATTTTAGTTTAATAATATCCGCGTTAGGAAGGAGAAAAGACACATGTCTTATAACAAAACAAAAACCGACCCGGTTCTAGGGCAAGCAGTACATGAACATTTAGTCAAAGTGGGAGTAGAAACTCCAGTGACTGACAATGGTTTATCTCGTACAGAAAAAATCGATAAAATCGAAAACAACTTTAATCAAATTATGGATACATTAGGACTTGATCTTACAGATGATAGTCTTATAGACACACCTAAACGTGTTGCTAAGATGTATGTCAATGAAATCTTTTGGGGACTTGATTATGATGCGTTCCCTAAAGCAACAGTCGTTGATAACAAAATGCAATACAACGAAATGGTTTTAGAAAGAAACATATCAGTACAATCTAATTGTGAGCATCACTTTGTTATTATTGACGGTCTCGCAACTGTTGGATATGTACCTAAACAGAAAGTATTAGGCTTATCTAAGATTAATCGTATCGTTGAGTACTTTGCTAAAAGACCTCAAATACAAGAACGTTTAACTGAACAAGTTTATCATGCTCTATCATTTATCTTAGAAACTGAAGATGTAGCAGTAATGATTGATGCACAACATTATTGTGTTAAGTCAAGAGGTGTAGAAGACACTGGTAGTTCTACTATTACAAGTAGACTAGGTGGTGGATTTAAAAACGACCCTGAAGTTAGGGCGGAGTTCTTAGCACTAGCAAGGTCATAAGTTATGGCAGGTCCAATATTACCTGATCAGGATGATATCATGTCCAAGATCCGTAAGATGAATATAGAAATGACTTCACCTTACAACGATGGATATATGTCATGGGGCATTAAGCAAGACTTATATATTCTTAAATTCTTTTTAGATAAGATTATTGCAGATGCACCTACGTTTGTGGGCGAAGATGAATGGCTTAAGGACAAAGAACAAGAAGTAATGATGGAGATATTGAAGAAGTGATTTTTAATAACGTAAGAAAACTCAAAGACGAGGGTAAGACTATTGGTATTACGTTTAGTACATTTGATTTGTTACATGCAGGACATATTGCAATGTTATCAGAAGCAAAGAATCATTGCGATTACTTGATAGCAGGTTTGCAAACTGACCCTACAATAGATCGACCTGATTCAAAGAATCCTCCGATTCAATCAATAGTAGAACGTCAAATACAATTAGCGGCTACAAGACATGTAGACGAGATTGTAATCTATCAAACAGAACAAGATTTATTAGATTTGCTTTTAGTGTTGCCGATCGATATAAGAATCATAGGCATCGAATATAAAGACCAAGAGTTTTCTGGTAAAGATATTTGTGAAAGTAGAGATATTAAAGTAATTTATAATGGTAGAGATCATTCATTTAGTTCTTCATCATTGAGAAAAAGAGTAGCAGAAGGAGAAAAATGAGTATATTTAATTGGGGAAAGAAAAAGGTGAACAAGATACCAGAGATTGATTTCGGTAAGGGCAAGTTCTTATCGACTAAAACATATGGCAACGACAGAGGTTTCTCATGTTGCTTTAGACAATGGAAAGCAAAACATTCACATTGTTCTTTATTACATGGTTACTCACTAGGATTCAAACTTGTGTTTGAGTGTGATAGACTTGATGAACGTAATTGGGTTATGGACTTTGGTGGTTTGAAAGAACTTAAAGACTGGTTAGAAGATCACTTTGATCACACTATTGTTGTATCAAAAGATGATCCTGAGATAGGACAGTTAAGAGCATTAGAGAAACGTGGACTAGCAAAAATTAAAGTGTTTGACAATGTAGGATCAGAGAAATTTGCAGAAGAAGTATTCAAGCAAATGACTATCATCATTGAACGATCAAAGTATCAAAAGAAAGCACTTAACCCTACAGTAAGAGTTAAGAGTGTAGAAGTGTTTGAACACGATGCTAACTCAGCAATCTACGAGAGGGCATAATGGATACTTTTACACTACTGTTTGCAGTAGGATTAATGATAGCAATTTATATCTACTATAATAACAACAGACCGAAGTTTTAATATGGCTATAGGACAAACAATGTCATTCGCAACTTTACCAAGAGATAGAGTTGTACAGATATGTCAGGGTTCAAATAAAGCAGATGTATTTGAGACTATCTTAAAAGAGCATCCACAGATCGCCAGAGAGCGCCTTATAGAACGATTGACAGATAAAGGGATCGATGATACAGATAGAATTTTAAAAGATATGGATGATTACATCGAACTGCACAATGCAGGTCTATCATCTGCAATAGGAATATTAGGTTTATAATGTTAGAAGTTATAGGCTTTTTTGCTCTCGCATATCTTGTTATCAAATTCTTTCCAGAGATACTTGAAGCAGTGTTTAAGTTTTCTGTAATAGTAATAGGGGTCACATTCTTTATGATTTTAATGTTTGTGGCATTTCAGTAATAAATATAATAGTAGTATATTATAATAGGAGAATAACATGGCAGACAAAAAAACTAAAAAGCCAGTAAAGAAAACTGTTGTTAAAAAGACAGTTGCTAAGAAATCTAAAGTTACTTTAGATAATTTTCCTTTTGATGAATTGTTAAAGATTTGTAAAAAGGATACAGTAATTGCAGATAAAATACAGCAATTGATAAGTGATTATGCATTTGAAAAGGACCAAACAGAACGTGAAAGATGCATTTGTATTGCTTTCGGTAACTGGGCATTGGTGTATGATAAAAACAATGATGGCACCGTTGATGATTTTGAACTTGACAGCAACAAACGTGCTGATAAAATCTTAAAAGCGATGAACAATATTATTAACAAATAATGGGAGTTCCGAGTCCACACGGCGTTGGCCCTGATACGATAAGGATGACCATTCAAGTTGAAGTTCCGTATAGTAATGATACAATGAATTACGGATATAATAGTAAACAACTGATTAGAGATTACATTAACAGTAATGAGTTCAGTAGTTATAAGATAGAAGCAGGAGCAATAGAATGGCAAAAAGAGAATCAGTAATAAAGAAAGCAGAAGTCTACGTAGTTGAACTATGGGAAGACGGTGAACTGAAGGAAGAAAGGTACCTCGAAGGTAAATCTAAAGCATATGCAGAATCATGTGCTGAAAACTGGACTAACGGTGTAATAAAGGAAGCAAATGAACAACATTAAAAAAATTCATATCAATCATGTAAAAAATGGTGTGCAAGAAATTTTAAGACAGATGCACCTGGATAACTTTAGACCTGACTATGTAGTAGGAATCACTAGAGGAGGATTATTTCCTGCTATAATGATCTCACACTATCTTAAAGTACCTATGCATGCCTTAGATGTTTCATTACGTGACAATGTTC
>Ga0302126_10000676_pt1 | contig 21332 bp, 12 predicted proteins | sample CB4_20m_MG_FD_203108 | JGI IMG/M metagenome (GOLD analysis project Ga0302126, IMG submission 203108) | Marine microbial communities from Western Arctic Ocean, Canada - CB4_20m | ecosystem: Environmental > Aquatic > Marine > Oceanic | place: Canada: Western Arctic Ocean | collected 2017-09-24 | reverse complement strand
GAGGCGTAGTAGTCAACGCAGGAGACTAATGCGTTCTTAGTCAGCGCGAAGATCATCAGGAGCGAGAGCGAGATCGAGTTCATAGTTATCGCAATCATTTATTCTTATTATTTATTGTACGTAAATTATTTATTATTATTATTATTATTATTATTTGTTTTTTGTTCGCCCTCTGATGTCTCCAGCAGCAGGTCTTTTTGTGAGGGGTTTAGGGTTTAGGGTTTGTGAAGAAGTGCGTTGAGGAGAGCAGTGAAAATACTGAAGAACGCGCGAACGCGAATACTATTTACATCGAAGCGCAAACGCTAAAGATCTTTCTATGGATTCTAAGAGAAGCTTACACTCGAGCAAGTCTTTACTCGCGCGGTCTTTGATTACGTCGTTCAAGCTCGCTACGACGTCGTCGCGGTCGCGGTCGACGACGTTCTCTGCTCCTACGTTTGAGTTCGCGTCTTTGAAACCGCGTTCTTTCCGTTTCTCGCTTTCGACTTCGGCGAACGCTTTTTGCATGATCGAGACGAACGTGGAGATGATCGTGTATACGAATACGACGACGAAGGCGATGATGTATAGGTGACCGATGATTCCTTTTTTTATGTCGCGAGCGCTTTCGAAGATTATGTCCCCGTTCATCATCGCGAAGAGAGTGATAAAACCCATCTCTAAGTTTTTGAATTTATCAGTATCTTCGCTGAATAAGGCGACGCCGAAGCACGTGAACGCCATCAGTAAAGGCGCGCTACCGATTGCAAATTGCAAGATTATAGGGAAACCCTTTGAAGCTGCGCGCCATGCGACGTCGTATGGCGGGTTCTGTTTCAAATGTCGTCCGAGCGCGATCCATATTAAGAAACAACCGAAGCCGTTTAATCCGCGCGCGAATTGTCTACCTAAGCCAAATCCTTCGCGAGGCAGTAATTGCCAAGAAATCGACGTAATCACGGCTGCTGCTAACATGAAATTTGCAAACGTTTCGAGCACGATGCTTTGATTGAACGATTGCAAAATCATACCTCTAATATTGCGAACCCTCCTATTTTTATTATTATTATTATTATTATAAACGGCGTGATCATCGTCGATGACGTTGTTCGTATTAAACGTACTTCTCACCACGGCTATCTGAGTGAAAAACACGAGCGATAACATAAAACATTCATTAAAAACCGCCTTTACAGACTTAAACGCATCGCCTCCAACGTGATTCCCGCCAACTAACACCGTCATCTCAACTCTCCCGCCCCTACTCGCCATATCATACTTCACGCTAACGTCGAAATCGAACAACACGATTGATTTATCTAATTCGCGATGAAGCGTTCGTGCCTGGAACGTCAACTCTAAATACAATAAACTATGCAAAAACTCGCGCTTATTATTCTTAACACCAACGACATCCATCCAATCATCCCGTGCGCTCTTAATTCTATACTCTCGCTCGGTTTCGCCGATCTTTTTCACCGCTGTATCATCGAACGCCGCGGTTTCCATCATTCTCCCTATTCTCATCTTTAGCCCAACATCTGCGTTCAACTCCATGTCGTTCAAGAAAGTCTGCGGCATCCTAAAATAGGACTCGATCGAATTATTAATCGACTTCAATAAATCTTTCGCGTCGTATAAATACCCTTTATGTTTCATAGGCCCTTGCGCCTGTCTCTCGACAGCACTGTCGAAGAACTGGTCATAGAAAGCGTTCCTGGTAGAGACCACGAAGTTTCGGTCTTCCTTGACGTCGTTTAAGATCGATGCAGTCGATAGAAATGCTAGCAATAACTGTAATATGAAGAGTGCTTTTTGTCTTTTATGCATCGATGATGATTAGTATTTATTTTATTCGCTTTATTATTATTGTTCGCTTTATGAAGTTTAGGTGAAGAATGGAAGCAGTCCAACAAAAGATAAGACTGCGAGACCGCGAGATCGATCCCGATTGACGATCATCTATCTATCTATTACAGTAAATTGCAAGAAAACTGACCTCGAGGATGATTCCCTACCACCACCACCACCACTACTACTACCCCTATTTCTTCGGATTTAATTGAATCTCGACCGATCCAAAGACTGCGCGAGACCGCGAGATCGACCCCGATTGACGACAACCTATCTACCTATTACAGTAAATAGCAAGAAAACTGAAACCTCGAGGATGATTGCCGACCACCACCACCACTCCTACTCCTACTTCTTCGGATTTAATTGAATCTCGACCGATCCATCGCTTTTAACGAGTTCCATTTGACACGCCAGGCGCCATCCGAGCCCTAGTCTTTCTGCGCCTAACTTCTTCCGCTCAGCATCGGTGACGGCCGAGAGACATAAATCGGCGTCGTCGTTCACGATAACCGCGCAAGTACCGCACTGCCCGTTCCCACCACAGTTCATTACTTTACTGAAGCCTTCGTATAACTCCAGTTTCTGTTCTAAAGCGACGTTCCTGACGATCTTCCCATCTTCTTTCGTTATCTTCTTCGTCCCATCTTTCGCTATGAACGTGATTTCGACTTTGTTCTCCGTCCTCAACGCGGTCCTGGGCCTCCTCGTGGTCGTTCTTTTCACCAAGCGCGGCACGCGCGCTAGTGCGCTTGTTTCAACGAACTCGCTCTGTTGTCGTCGTAAAACCGATTTCGTGAACATCATTATTACTTAAAGATATGTTTACCGATTTCAATATTAATTTAGAAGTAAGGTACAATGGAGAAAATGAAACCCTAAATAAATTGTTCCTTCGTCGTCGTCGTGGGTGCGAGCATTACTATAGTAACTCGCTTAATACTATTTTAGCGAATAAGATTCTTCTTCTTCTTTTATTGTTCCATGCGAAACGCGTATTTCGTCGCGAAGAAACACACAGACACACACACACCTATTTATTTCCCATTATCATCACAAAAACCGTTAGGCACATGGAGAGGTACTTAATAAAGAAACGTAAAAAGAACGAATCATTAGAAGCAGAAGCAGAAGAAGCAGAAGAAGAAGAACGAATTGAACGCGAGATCCCTTCGACTTTTGTCGTAACGAACGTCAATGGACTGTTGTGCAAAATCGAGGAAAAAGAACACAGAGCGCGTGGGGAAGATTTTAAGGAATACGTGAGAACGTGCGGGGCCGACGTAATAGTCGCAGTGGAAACTTGGTTGCCCGGTCTCAAAAGCGATACGTCGAAATTATCCGATGGAGGCGATGGGAAGCAGGCGAACGCGTATAGGAAGTCAGTGCACGATTTCAAGAATCGAGTTTTAGCGCGAGAGTTGAAGCAGTATGAGCCGTACTATAATTCGCTCTCGAAGAAACAGGCAGGAGTTTTAGTGTTGATTAAGAGGAACAAGCTGCAACCGACAAAGGTGAGAAATTACTTGAACGAGGAAAGTAAAGACGAGGAGCATAATAAAGGCCGAGTAGTCGTGTGCGAGTACGCGGAGAAGATTACGTTCGTGTGTACGTACGTACCGAATAACGGCGGTCAAGAGGGTTTAAGCGAAGCGGATAAGCGCAAGAGGGCGTTTCGTAAAGGATTCGACGAGGACCTTGCGAAGTGTTTGCAAACAATGCGCAGGAATGGGAAGGAGTTCGTTTGGATGGGAGATTTGAACGTCGCGCCGGAAACGATAGACGCGCATTTGCCCGGAGTGAGCGAACAACTAAGAAGCGCCAACCCAAATCACGGAATCGCTGGGTATACGAGAAACGAACAAGATCGATTTAAGCGTTGTCTCAGAGAAACAGATTCGATTGACGCATATCGCGTCTTAAACCCCGACAAACGTTCGTTCAGTTGGAGAAGTGTTGGTCAGGTCGGATCTGGTTTTGGTTATAATCCTGCGATGCGCTTAGACTTGTTCGTCGTCTCGAACTCGTTAAAAAAGGCGATAAAGAAGTGTTTCCACGCTACCGATCATTTAACTGACGAATTAGCTGCGACGATGCCGAAGAAAGAATTTTTCTCCGACCATTGCCCAGTACATTTGGAGTTGGATTTTTCAAAACTAAATAGTAGCACCACAGAAGACGACGACGGCGAAACGAAAAGATATATATAGAAATTTTAATATTCAATAGAAAGACAACGCAATATAAGTTCAAATGTATAATAATACTTATTATTATTTAACTTCTTCGTGACCGCCCCCATCGTTCAAGTCATCTGCCTCTTCTTCTTCTTCGCCTTCTTCATCATCGCCTTCGCCGCCTTCATTGTTTTCGTTTCTCAATCTGTTTTGTTCCAATTTTTTATGCGCGACTACTGAAGATTTCAAATTTTCACCGGCTCTTCTTAATCGTTGCTTCGCTTTATCGACTTCATCGGAGACTTTTGCCGCATCATCACTTACACGACGCTTCTCGCCACTCGAGCGCAATTTATCTTCTTGAGTGATTCTTCTGTCCAAAGCTCGTTGTTCGCGCTCCATCTCCTCGACTTGCTCTCTCGTCATCGTTCTGTATTTAACAACTTGGTGACGCAACCCAGATAAGCGATGCCACGCTTGCTGTTCGGACATTTCATGTTCCTTCAACGTATCAGCTTCGGCTTGTTCTCTTTGTTGCGCTAATCGAGCAGCGGCATCGACTTTTTCTTGCGCCTCTAAAGCTTTCTTCGTATACACCATCGCTTCTTTCTGAATCGCATCCTCTTTCAAAAACGCTTGATGCGCGGTTAACAACGTCATCTTCGCCTCTTGTCTCTTCTGTGCCACCTCTCTCCAATACTGCTCTGCATCATCGAGTTTAGTCGCCACACCACCGCCTTTACCAGCTGGTCCTTTACACCATCTCGGCATATCGTGTCTCGTACCGGAGCAAACCTTATCGCGATAACTCTTATCGCTATTCCTGCCCCATCTTCTCTCATTCGTCGAATGCTGCAACATCTCAGCATCGGACGTATCTTTCCCCAACCCTAACGCCGCGCGCAAGTTATCATCAGCAACCGTCGTCGTGTACAAACCAGACTCTGGATTCTTAAACGCGTCCGAATGCTTACTCACAAACGCGTGGTTTCGTCCAATCTGTACCCATTGCCCGTGTTCATAATTACTCCCACTCGATGCTTTCCTTCGCTCACTCGCTCGTCTCGTCACGATTTTCACTCTGTGTCCTTGTTGTTCATCCATGAACCCGTTCCCTTTCCTCGCCTTTTCCCACGCCCGATCGCGGTCTCTTTTCGCCGTATACAGATCCGTGTGATCACTGGCCCCGAATTCTTCCTGCCCGTCTTCCCCATCGTCGTGGTTCGAATCCGCTTCCTCTATTGCATCGAACACCGCGCGTTCATCTACTGCATCATCGTTATTATCTTTATTATCATCATCGTCGTCTGTGGCAGTTCTTTCTTCTTCTTCTTCTTCTTCTTCTAATAAACTTCTTCGCTCCAGTGCGTCGAAATCGTTCAACGTGTTCTGAGCAAGTTTCGCCAGTTTATCGGTCCGCGCGATATCGTTCACGAAACCTGCTCTGCATGGCGATGGAGAGCTTAAGAAGATCACGAAGCAGAACGCGCCAGTCGCGAAAGCTGCAAATTGGCGAGTTTTCATGGCACTACTTTTGCGCATATTGTACGTTTTATTTAATGGAGTCACGATGAGGCTTAAGAGGATTTTTTTAAAAATGGAAAGCGATGATAAATGTACCGCGTACGGTATAAAGAAACGAGTTAGAGCTAAATACGATTAAGCAACCTTACTCTGGTCCATATGAATCACATTTTTACCGTTTTCGTAGTAATGAATCCCGACGTCGTTTAAGTTCTTGAACGTCGCTTTCCAGGCTTCGTAGTATGATAAAACGGTATATTCGAGACCCCATTTATGGGCGAACGATTCGAATTTCTTCGAGACTTCCGGTTGCCTGAATTGCGGCATGTCCGGGAATAAGTGATGGATGACTTGACAGTTCAAATATCCCATGAGCCAATTGACGTAGAATTGATCGGGGGCGATGTCCACCGTGTGTTCGACGGCGTATCTTACCCACGAAGGATGATCGTTGAATTCGACGACTTTCGTATGCGTGTGCGACGTAGAGAAGTGCGCGAATAAGTACATACCGGCAACCCATTGAGATAGAGCGTATAATGCGTAACAGTGTACGTACGATAACTCCGGTCTCACGGCTTTGATCACAAGCGTACGAACGACGTGCGATGATAACATCCAAAACGCTTCTTCGAAATTCTTCTTCTTAAAAACCTTCAACGGGTGTAAAATGTATAACCAAAACGCCATAACGAACACGCCAGAGGTTATTGGAACAAACGTCCACGCTTGAAATCTTGCCCAAAACTTTGAAAATCCTCGGTCTCTGTTTTCTTCGACGGCGGTTTTGAAAAACGCAACCGCCGGCGTCGTATCGAGATCCATGTCATGCCTTATCTTCTGTGGAGTCGCGTGATGCTTGTTATGCATTAAGTTCCACATATCGCCGGAAGTGCCGAGTCCGAAACCCATTAACATCGCCTGAATCCTTTTATCGATCCAAATATTCCCCGTTAATGAGTTGTGCCCACCTTCGTGTTGGACCCAACCGCAGCGAGCGCCAAAAAACGCGCCGTACGAAATAACGGACAAAATCGAATACCGATTAAACATTAAATACGTCGAAATCGCAAACGTTACAAATAACTCAAACATTCTATACGAAACGTGCGCGATCGACGGCTCGAAATACCCATCTTTCTCCAACTCCTCTCTAAACGCCGCGAAATCTTTCAACATCGCTCGATCCTTCGTATCAATCGCTCTCGCGTGTTCGTTCACTGCGCCCTCACGACCTAAATGATTCTCCTGATCGAACTTTCGAGACGGTAACGTCTTCAAATACTTTTCTGCCTTCTTCGATCGATAATGAAACTCTCTAAACGCCTCGGTCGCATCCGCTCCAGTCTGCGCCAGCATGTAATAAATCACTGACCCGCCCGGATGTTTCATTTCACTCACGTCGTACTCTGCGTCGCCGATTTTCACCCACTGCCTCTCGAACGTCTTCGCTATTTGAGCAGGCTCCATCTTCTCTTCATGTCGTTCGTTATCACTGATTCTGTTCTTCCTCGTTCTCTCGAGCTTTTTTTCTTCCTCTTCTTCATCTTCTTCTTCTTCGTAATCTTCTTCGAAACTCGTCGCAGATGGTGATCTTTGAACGACGACTGATTTCGGCGACGAGCGACCGTTATTGTTTTTCGAGCTTAAAGTCTGCTGAGCCGAGGTCGACCTCGTCTCTATTTTCTCGTTTTTGCGTCTTCTCGAGTCTTGTTTAGTCTGCGCGACCATTTTCATGCGCGATTAGGAACGGTTTATTTATTACTACGAAGGTCTTTTCAAATCACGAATTTGAGTGTTCTCTCTCTACAAAGGTCTAAAATATTACGTAAATATATATAGTACAAATTACAATAACGATAATAAGCTTAATCTGGATACGTGCGCGGCGTGGCAATAAAGACTACTGGAAATCATAAAAAGCGGATTCGAGCGATTTCGAGACAGCTGGCGTACTTATGACGACGCGGTTGAACGGGTTTTGTCGTAGTTGTTGTTGTCGTTGTTGCGACTGCGACGCGAGAGACGCGTTCGTTGACGTTTGCTTTTTAGACGTCGAGAGCAGCGCAGAGTTCATCGTTCGTCTTTGAGCAGTTGCTGGTGATGGTCCAGGATGTTGGTATGGAGATGGTTTGTTAGTGCCGAGAGTAGTCGGAATCCGTAATTCTCGAGTTTGCGTCGTCGTTTGCGTCGCGGACAAACTCGGCTCCGTTTGCGGAGGTTTACCAGAAGAAATCGGTCCATGCAAGAGTTGCCGTTGTTGCTGTTGTTGCTGTTGTTGTTGCTGCGGATGATATTGCTGGTCACTGATGCGATAGGACGATCCGTTCATGTTATTGCCATTCATGCCAGCGCTACTCTTTTTTAACTCTTCGATTTTCGTTTGCATAAGTCTGCAATCGCGCTGGTACATTACTCTCGCCGCGCGTTCTTTCTCGAGTTCTTCCGAGAGCTCTTGCACTTTCGCAGAAGACAATCCGTTCACTGCTTGATTTGCTTCCAAAACGTTTTTCGTCCCATTCGGTTTTGGCGAAGCAGTCAAAGCACTTTCTTCGAGCTCTTGAACTTTTAATTCGAGAGTCGCCACGGTTGCTTTTGACATTTTCACATCCCTCTCCGCTTTTTCGGCGCGTTGTTTTATAGAATTATACGCTTCAGAGTCGATTGGATTTGATGCTAATGGTGGTGGAGGTGGCACTTTCGCAACGACGACGATGGAATCTTCACTTTTTTGCTTTTCGAGAAGTATTAGCTTCTTCTCCTTTTCGACGATTTGAATATCATTTTCGAGCTTCTTTGTTTTTGCTTCAAAAGTTATAATCTTCGAATGTAATTTCGCGTTTTCCTCTTGCAACTCCTTTGCATTTTTAGCACCTTCCTCGGCAATCGTTTTCGTCGCTTCGAGGGACCTCATACGACTTTCATAGTCAGTGGTTGTGGAATTGATATGTTTCGTCAATACATCAACTTTCTCGATTAACGACTTTTTCTCAACTTCAAACTTCTTCGTTTCTTCTTGCGCATACTTTATCGTTTCAGAATTCACTCCTTCAAGTTTTTTAATATTCTCTCTTAGTTGATCTTTTTCACTCTCTGAAACAGCGAGCATTTCCATCGCGTTTTGCGACGCAGCCACTGCGATGCACTGCGACGCTTCAAGCGACTCTGCCTTTCCAGCATTTTTTGATAGTTCGTCGAATCGTTTACGCAAGCTTTGGTTTTCCGCACTAAGCGAAGACTTTTCTGTTTCAATAGATTTTGTAAGAGACGTGACGAGTTCATCGTTCGATTTTTTCATGCTCAAAATTTGCATCTTTAACGTTTCGATTTCAGTATCTTTCGAGGTAACCGAAGAGCTAAATGTTTCCGAAACTACGTTTTTCTCTTTTTCGATCCGAGCGTTCGCTTCTTCGAGCGACTGAGATAGATTTTTCTTTTCATTTTCCAAGCTCTCTTTGGTTTTTATCAACGCAGATTTTTCGGATTCTAACAAATTCAATTTTTGTTCGACTTCCTTTTTGAAGGCTAGGATTTCGATATTTTCAACCGCTTTCGAAGCCATACCACTTTTCAATTGCTGCAATTCCGTTTCTTTCGCGGTTAACTCTATCTGCTTGTCCAATGCTTTCTGAAGTGCCTCTTTTAAATCGGTTTTACACTTTTTCATGAATTCCTGCGTTGTCGTCAAATTTTCTTCCAACCCGGCGATTACCTCCAACTTTGCAGCCAACACCTTTTTGCTTTCCACATTCATCCCCTGCAAAACGTCAATCTGTTCCAACTTCTTTTCCATTACCGCAATCATTTGTTCTCTTTCCGTCTTAAATGTTTCGCTCTCGTCCAACTTATTTTTTAAGCTTGAGATTTCCTCATCCGCCTTTTTCAGCTTGAGTGCCAAATCGAGAGTTTCTTCGTTAGCTTTCTGCAGAAGTGGCTTCGAGTTTCGAAGATTACGGACCTCGTTGTTTAGATTTAAAATGTCTTGCTCGTATTTTTCAATATTTTTCTTCGATTCTTCTTGATCTGCAGCCTGTAGCAACGTCTCTTTTGATTTTTTATCCTTCAACTCGCTATTTTCTTTTCGCAACTTTGCGATCAAGCCGTCTTTTTCTTCCATCGTAATATTGAGTATTCTAGAAAGCTCTTCTTTGGCTTTTCGCATTTCCTCAAGTTCGGCTCTGGTTTCGACCAACGTAATAGATTCCACTTCCTTTTGCGGCGGCGTTGGAGATTGTGACATCTTATGCAGAAGAAGATTAGACATGAACTCCCTCTTACTCTTACTTGCGGATAATTCCGAGTCATCGTTGTACGAGGAATCAAACGACGAAGATTTCGAAGGCGTTCCAGTCGGAGTCATAAACGTTCCATCAGAAACACGCTGTTCAAACGCTTGCGGGTCTTTCTTTGCATCTTCTAACTTTTGATTTAAGCGCTCTACTTGCTTCTGCGATATTCTCGCTTCGGTTTTTGCTTGCTTCAAAGCGAGGCGGTTTTTCTCAAGCTCTTCTCGCATTGATTTCAATTCGTTTTCAACGTCATCGTTGTTAGAAGAAAGATCAGGTATTGCAGGAGAGATAACATTAGCAGCAGCAGCAGCAGCAGCAGCAGATTTTGCCTCGTCTTTCGCTTTCGCAACGGCAGCTGCTACTGCAGTTTTTGCTTCTTCTTTTGCTTTCGCAACGGCAGCGACAGCCTCTTCTGCTTTCTTTTCAGCTACCGCCACGCGTTCCTCGGCCAACTTTAATCCCACATCTTTCTTCGCGTCGAGTTCTTTCAGTGTCGCTTCTAACGTTTGTTTTGCTATTGTCAATTCCAGTCTGTCTTTTGCAACTTGCTCCCTCTCTAATTTAACCGCTTCTTTATCTTTTCTCAATCGCTGTGCAGCGGACTCTTCAGCCTTTGATAACGCCGCAGCTAAACGGCCACTCTGAGCGGCACCTGGTTTGAGTCGATCGTTTTCGGTCTTTAATTGCTTGATTTCATCTTTCAATCTATTTATTTCTTTGGAAGTTTCCTCTGTCAGAGTCGGCGTTGTTGGCGGCGGCGGTGGCGGAGGCAGATTTATTGAAGGCATTAGACCACTCGGCGGTTGTCGTGCCGGAGAAGCTTCTGATTTCATTGGAGATTGTGCTTTCGGCGCTTGCACTGTTCGCGAAACAGTTCTTGCTATCGTTTTCTGACTCTCTGGTGTTGAATTTGGCGTATCGTTCTTTTGCTGTTGCTGCTGTTGCTGCTGTTGCTGCTGCTGTTGCTGAGGAGGAGGTGGTGATGCCACCACTGGGGTTCCATCTTTTCGCGTGAGTCTGCTACGAATGTCTACTTTGGACGAATCTTTTTCCGGGGTATTATTATTATTATTATTATTATTATTATTATTCTTTTTCTTTGCAGAAGATGTTGGAGCAGCAGCAGCAGGCGCTGGTTCTGGTGTCGCTACTTTCTTGTTACTTTTCCCGTCTCCAGGAGTCAAGCGACTGAACACGTCCGATTTTTCTTCCTTTTTCTGTTTCGGTGAAGGCGTAGCGGCAACTGTATTAACGACTGGAGTAATTTTATTATCATCATCCGCATCTTTCTTGTTGTTCTTTTTAACCGGTGTCGTTGTTTTCGTTGCTGATTTTTTTCCTTCTTCTTGCGATTTTTCGTCTACCGATTTTGTCGAAACTTTACTTTCTTCGGCAGCCGGGGCAACCGTGACGACGGGGGAGTCTGAACTTTTTTGTTTATTCGGTGAAGTGAATAAAAATTGCGCAGCGGAACCAACGACGCTACCGGCAACACTACCGAGTGAACCAAAAAGGCCTCTGCCCTTAGAAGGTGCATTCGCGTTAATATCGGCATCTTTCTCGACGTTCTCTTCATCCTTTTTTCCTTTTTCTTCCGATTTTAGAGGTTGCTTTTTTGGAGTCGGTGAATCTTCCGGAGCTATCAATTTCACGCTCATTTTACTATTACTCTTCTTCTTACTACTATCAACGCTAGTGTTCGCATCGTTATCGTTCTTTACTTTTTTCTGTTCCGCCGCCGCGCGGTTCGCTCGTACCTCTTTCTCAGCCTTTTCAAACGCCGAACCGATTACGGGCTTCGGCTTCGCTACTACTTTCGATCCAAAACTAGGCGCATCCATCGTCGTCGTCGTCGTCGTCGTCGTAACTTTCTCCTCTCCCCTTCCATCGTCCTCAATTTTCTCTTCCTTCTCCTTCGTCCGCTGCTTCGTTTTCTCTTCCCTTTCACGGGGCAACTTCTCCTCGTCATCGTTCTTGGCCTTATTTTCATTAGCTTTAACTGCGGCGATGACTACATCTGCGACTTCGCCAATCTCCTTCTTCTCACGAGCTACTGAGTTCGTACTCGAACGCTGAATCCCTTTCTGCCCATCCGGTTTCTTGATCTCTATCGCTTTCGATTCTCTCTTCTTCTTCTGCGCGTTTATCACGTTCGTCCAATCGTTCGCCGCTTTTAAATCACTCGCGAAAAACGGCTCTAGATCGACATCTTGCTGCAAACGCTGTTGAAAATCCACTTTCGCGGTAGCACTAACGTCAGTATTCGTTAATTGCGTTGATTGGTTAGGTTTTTTCTTAGGCACGAATGCCGGCGCGTTCGCGTTAAACGACATTCGTGATTTTGAACAGTCGTTTTTCTGATGAGCTTATTATTCACGTTTTTTGCGAATGCGATTGGATTGAATTTGATGTTTGATTATTTGAACGATTGTGTTCGTCGTTGTTTACAAGATGCCGGCTCGGCGAAGAGAGTCGGCGGTTGGAAAGCCGTTACTGATACTGCCGTCATCGTCGTCGCCTGGTAACACTAATTGTTCAACGGGAGTTCGCCAATAGTCAGCACCTTTTGGACGCCACGACGACGACGATACCGCGTATTCGGCTCCAGGTCGTCGTTCGTTTCTTCTCCTCGCGATCGCTTTCTTTTCCACGAAATCGTCTTCGCACGAAAAGCTGTCAACAGTACTGCAGTTATTATTACTTTGCTTGAATTTCTCGAGTAAATCGCGAACGTTCCGAACTTCTTCGTCGAGTACTTCGTTCCTCGGCCGCGCTCGTCTCAAACGCGAATCGAGCGCGACGACGTCTTTCGCTACCCGCGAAGTCGTCACCCACGTTCCGTTTAACTCGTTCTTCCTATCAGTGAACGTTAACTGTGGAGACGATAATTCTTCGCGCTCTCTTTCTCGCACTCGCGCTTTTGGAATTATTTCAAAATACTCCTCGTCGTCGTCCCTCGCTTCTTCTTCATCATCATCATCATCATCGTTTCTGCTACTAGTATTGCTGAGTAACAGGCTCTTCACTCTCACGCCTATGCTCAGAACTCGTTCGTATTTCTCAATAACTCGCTCTCGCTCTCTCGCGTCCATCACTCGCTTTCACGCGCACTGAATAACGATACCTTAATCACTCTCTCTTACTCTGATGGTCTCTCCCTAGTCTTTATTAACGGCTTTGCTCGAACATGACGATTAAAAAAAGTATGTCCATTATCGGTCCGATCACTTATATGCGCCTCTGAAGCAAAAGAAAACAATCAGGTACGGCAGAGAGAGAGAGAGAGAGTAAGCGCTCTCTATCTGTTCGATTAGTATCGAAAATTTGAGGATTAATAAAGCGTATTTAATTAATTAATCACGCAAATATATTAAAAGAAAAAGAAACCCTAAATAAATTAATTAAACCCTAAATAAAATAAACTTAAACCCTAAATAAAGTAAAATGAAACCCTAAATAGGACCGGCCTTGAAGAAGAAGAAGAAGAAGAAGAAGAAGAAGAAGAATCGAAGAAGAAGATAAAGTTTCCAAAACTCTTTGCTTTATTAATTCATTGAAAACGGAACAACGAGAGTAAGAATAAGAGAGACATGAACGCTCACGCGAGACCGACGATACGCACGCTCGTTCGTAACGAAACTGTGGGCTCCGCTATGAAGCATGCGAAGCGAGTGCATTCGAGGCATGGGAGACGTTCATTGGTCGCTAACTCTGCGCATCAGGCGGCAGATGAAAAAAAAGATGACGCAGATGATGTATCGATTTTGGACGAAGCTGGCGCGGTCGTGGATTTTGTGCAAAACAATGGGTCGCGCGAGCAGCACTCGATCGATAAGATGAGAAAACGGGATCTACTGAAGAAGCTCGCGATCGCGCAAGTCTTCGTGCAATCGTACGAATTCTTAAACTTCACGGAATTGGGAGATGATGCGAACAGGAAGGCGTTAGCGGATGACATATCGTCAAATTTTTGGGAAAAAGTCGATTTGCCTTTAGAGCCGGGCGTGATTTTGTTAGACGTCGCGTTCACGGACGCGACGGCGCAACACGGGTTTTTACTTGGGACGAGGCAGACTATATTGGAGACGTTCGATGGGGGGAAGACGTGGGATCAGAAGAACGTTGGGCAAGACGTCGTCGACGATGACGTGAATTATCGATTTAATTCGGTTTCGTTCAGAGGCGACGAGGGCTGGATCGTCGGGAAGCCGGCGATTTTGTTACACACCGTTGATGCTGGGAAGACTTGGGAACGCGTTGGGTTGTCGCCGAGGTTACCTGGGATCCCGGTTTTGATCACCGCGACTGGGGATAATGGCGTCGCGGAGATGGTCACCGATCAAGGGGCTATTTATTTAACCACGGATGCGGCGAGAAACTGGAAAGCCGCGGTCGAGGAAACCGTCGACGCGACTTTGAACAGAACTGTATCGAGTGGCGTGCAAGGGGCGTCGTATTACACTGGCTCGTTTTCGACAGTTTCCAGAAACCCTGAATCTGGGGAGTATATCGGTTTAAGCTCGAGGGGGAATTTTTATATGTCGTGGTCGCCCGGTCAAGCATATTGGCAGCCGCATAATCGATCATCCGCTAGACGAATTCAATCCATGGGATGGAAGAAAGATGGGGGTGTCTGGCAATTAACTAGAGGTGGCGGGATTTACTTATCGAACACGAAGGGCTTGCCAGAAGAAGATGATGATTTCACGGAAGGTAAAATTGGCTCGAGAGGGTATGGTTTGTTAGATCTCGGCTCAAACGCGAGCGGATCAAAGTACTTCACCGTGGGGGGATCTGGATCCGTGTTTTCTTCGGACGATAAAGGTCAAACGTGGAGAAGAGATCGTGGAACTGATGAAGTTGCCGGTAACTTATACAAAGTTGTTTTTGCAAACGATCAAACTGGATTTATCTTGGGCAACGACGGCATTCTTCTGAGATACATTGCGAGCAACGCGTAAATAAACTTAATATATACATACAAAATTGCCCATTAACCGCTTATATAAACAACGAGTATTGTGAGTTTTATTAAATTTAATTTTACAACAATATTATATTACGTATTCACTTAAAATTTTCGCGAGCGGCGGCAGCAGCTGTTACAAAGCACAGAAAAAGGAGTATTACTATTACGTATACTTTTTTCTCTTTCTCTCTCTCTCTCTTTTCTAAACATACTATATTTCTAAATTTTATTTGAACCTTATCGGCTGCATGTTCTTTTGTCGACTCGCAAAATCTTCAACGCTATCGGATCTCTTCATTCGATGGAACGATTTTCTATGCAGCTCGTATAAATCTCTCAAGGCTTTGACGTACGCTTTGTGATATTTATCAACAATTTCTTCTGGAATCGGTTCGTCTCCGTAGCCAAAAGGTCTTTCCATTTCTAAAGGCTTCCCAAACACGACTTCGATCGATTGCCTTTTTGGGAGAATGCCTCGTTTGCCGAAAATCCTTCTTAAAACACCTCTGCTGAGCGATCTTCCATAAAAAGCCGGTGGCGTAATTCCGATTAAAGTTTTACACCGTTTTTGAAACGTCCGTAAAAAACCGCCTTCTGGGTTATCAACTTGGTCAAATATATCGTTTTCGCCGAAAGCAAAGACTGGCACGAGAGAGGCACCAGTTTTTAGAGCTAATCGAACGAACCCTTTTCTTTTCGCTAGAGTTAAAACGGCATGTCCAGGTCTTGCGTCTAATGCTTCATTCGCGCCGCCAACGACGATAACAACCCCATTTCCTTTCGGTGGTTCATTGGCTTTGTTATTGTTTTTATTATTATTTTGTCGTAATAGGTTCTTCTCTACGCTAATTCGCGTGACGGAGTTCACGCCCATGGCCATCAAGACTTCGCGCGTAAAGGGAAAAAAAAAGTTTACACTCAACGTCAACAAACGAACATCGATGCCTGGAAAGGCAACTTTGAACCCAGTTGCTTCGGAGGCAAAAGTGAGCAGAGCACCGACTGAAATTACGCCGTGAGGATGATAGCCAAAGATATAATTCTTTTGCGGATCTAAATCGCACGTTTTATGCAATCTAACCGGGAAATAGTTCGCCGCGTGTTGCCAAAATGGCAAACGCCTTGTCCAACTCAGAAACCTCGTACCTCGTTCACACGCGTTTCTATCTAAAGTAAAATACCAAGCGATGTAAAAAATGAACGCATATTTAAACAAATCGCTTGCGTAGAACAGAAAGAACGTCGGGTATATGAATATCGCCGATAATAAAAACGCGTACATTGCAACGACGATCCCGACTTGCTCGGCGTGCTCTCGATGCAAATCCTCCCTCTTCTCGAACTCATTCGTACTCGCACTATTACTATTCTCCTCCTTCTTCTTCTTCTTCGTAAGAAACGCCGGAGTGACTAACAAAGTAAAGTAAACCCCTAAAGGAACGAAATAGAGTCCAATAACAACGTACCACATGTACTCCGTGATTAACCAAAACAAGATCGCGAACGCTTTATGCGAGAACAACGTCGGGAGTTCGGGCGCCTCAACAAACTTTGCGCACTCGTTCTCATTCCCTTCATCATCATCATCATCATCATCATCATCGTCAGTAGCAGTGGTTTCGAATTCAGAGCTACTCGATTTCTTCAACGAACTCCGAAACCGAAATCTGACCTGCTGCGTCGTCGTCGTCGTCGTCGTCGTACTAGGCGTTTGAGACTTAAACGAAGACTTTTCCTCGTGTTCGTTGATAGCATCGCCTTCGAAGGAATTTTGTCGCCTCATTACCTTTTCTGTTGCATATTTTATGTACGTTTTTTATGAAGCTCCAAAGATATGCTCGATTGCGTTCGCAGACAGTTTCCAAAATCGTAAAGCGTTTTCGGGTTTATGGTTTAGGGTTTAGGGTTTATGGTTTTTACAGTGAGCAGTTTAGGGTTTCGTTGTAAAAGAAGAAAAAAAACAATTCATTTTAGGTATATTTATTTCAATATTCGTTAAAGTCAACACGCGCGATAACTCTCTACGGTTTCTTCCTCGCGCGTTGTTACAGTCCGCTTTGCTTTTTGGTTTATTCAGAGATCTTGGAGTAAAAAGGCGAGAAAGAGGGAGCGGCGCGTGAAACGAGTTCAGAGATTCTCTTGAACCGTAAGGGGCGCGCAAGAAAATAATCGATATAAAAGAAGAAAGAAGAAGAAAAGAAGAAGAAGAAGAAGGAGCGCGTTGATATAAGTCACTGTCTATAAAAGACGCGCGTTTGAATCAAACAAAAATGGCATCGGCAGTGATTGTGTATTTAAGAAAACTTTTACGGTTCGTGAACTATGTCATTTTGTTCTCCGGCCTAGCGATGATAATCTTAGCCGCGGAATTCTACATCACTTGGAACAGAGAACGGGACGTGGAGAAAGAGGACCATTCGCGCGTGGACGCCGAGACAGGGGAACGATTATCGTACCAAGAGATTGTAGAGAAAGAGCCATGGTTTCTGTATATGTTCTTAGGCGTCGGTGTATACGTAACGTTCGTCGCTTGGACAGGATTATGGGGCGTCGAGAGTCCTAGGAATAGGTGCTGTTTACCGTTTTACGCGCATAACTTGGTTTTCTTGTTGTTATGTACGATTGCGTTGACCGTGGTCGTTTTCAGCGAGAATGCTAGGGATTTTGTTGGAGGTGAGCACGTGCATTCGTTGAAGGATATTACTGGGACGACGAAGAAGATGTACGATACGATGAGCGAGAATTTATTCGCTACGCAAATCATGAGTTTAGTGATGTTGTTCGTACAATTGTCGAGCTTGGTTTTAACAGCGGCGTTGAGAAGAGCGGTTACGGAATATTCAGCGAGTGCGTTTGAGGATAGCGATGACGAAGATGGTGAATCGGAGAGTTTGTTTTTTGGTAGGAACAAAAATAGCAAGAACGTTGGGAGCGCGAATTTTAGCGAAAAGAGAGGAGATATGGAACAAGGCCGCGGTAATGTAGTAGGAAATGCAGACGCGAGCTTGAACGACGAAGATACCGAGAGTTGGTCAGAGCGTATGCGTGTGAAATATGGTGTAGATGTTTCAAAGTATGCGCATTCGCCGGCGAGACCGCCGCCGAGTCACTCGACTGGTAGAAAGAAAAAAAAATATCCGGGAACAACGAATCCGCAACTAGCTGAGAAAGCCAATTTTTGTGGCGTCATGTAGTAGGTAAACGCGTACATGTATGTATTATTATTATTTTTATAGCTTAACATCTATCTATATTCATCTTACGTATGTGTGTAATATTTCTCCTATTCTTCTAAGTATTATTTATTTAATAAAATATCTTACTGCTGGTAAATTTTTTATTCACGGCTTTCCTCCAAACTGTAAATAACTATCGTTAGCTGCTTGAATGACATCGGGTCGCTCAGATTGACGATAGCTCAAACAGTTACGAATGAATGCTTTTGCTTCGTTACTTATAGCCGGTTTCGACGGGAACTCGACGACTTTAGCGTCTCTAATCGTGCCAGATTGTAAAATCTGTTCTTGCGTTTGCTCGTGACCGAACGGCCGTTTGCCGTAAACCATTTGGTAAAAGATGACGCCTACGGACCAGACATCGACTTTGCTTGAAATTTTCGGAGGCGCCGGGCCAGTTTCAAAACATTCTGGTGGTAAATACCAATACGTCCCGGCACCTTGGGAAGTGAGCTCGACGGATGTGAAATCTGCATTTTCCGTTCGACTTTCCATGACTTTAGATAAGCCAAAGTCTGTAATTTTCACGCGCCCGGAGTTATCAAACAAGATGTTACCAGGTTTCAAATCGTAATGAATAACTCGTTTCGTGTCGCCATGACAATACGCAAGTCCGGCGAATATCTGCGCCACAATCGCTCGCGCTTCTCGTTCAGACATCGTTCCTGAATTTTTCAATCGAGCGTCCAAATCGTCGCCTTCACAAAGTTCGAGAACTGTACAAAACGTATCCGAATCTACTTCAAAAACGTCTAAAAGCTTAACGACGTGATCGTGCTTGAGAGATTTGTGTATCGAACACTCTCGAGCGGCGTGACGAACGTAAGCTCGTTTCCTTTCTTCCGACCATCTCGGATTTAACGAATGCAACTTACACGCGACTTCTTTCATCTCGTGACAATCCCATGCTCTATAAACTTCCGAAAACCCACCCCTACCTAACAAGTTTGTTAACACGTATCTTTCAAATCCAGGTTCTTGACCACCTAACATTGGGAAATCGTTAAATCGAGAATCATCTTCGTCTCTCGTACGTTTGATTTCTCTCGCTAACGCTAATTTTTCACGTTCAAGAACTTCTCGTTCTCTCGAAATGGCTTCTTCTTCACGTCGGAGCTGATTCACGCGTGTTTTATGAACTTCCTCGCTTAAGGCAAACTCTTTGTGAACGTCAGATGTCGTATTGTTCTCGTTCTCGTTGTTGATGTTATTGTTATTAGAAGCAGTCGATCCAGGCGGCGGTAACTTTCGTTTAATCGCTCGTCGTCTTTCTTCTGCATCTTTCTTTTGCTCGGCAATCTTCCTCATTCTATCTTCAAGTTGCGTAAAAGCTTCTCCATCTTCCCAAATCTCGTTCAATTGCGTACCTATCCTTCGAACTGCAACGCACCCAAGTACTTGACTTCGATCGCGAAGCTTTCTTCTCGACTCGGCACGTTCGAGCTTTCCGAGTTGCATGAACGCATTGCGCGCACGTCTTCTACGAACTTCGACAGCTTTTTCGTCCGTATTAAGTTTCTTTGCGATTGATTCAACGCGTCGTTCAGCGTCTTCTCGTTCGCGCGTAACTTCCTCTAAACGTTGTTCCAACGCGGCAATTTTTTCTTGCTGTTCCTTTTGCACCATCATCGCCGCTGCTTGCGTATTCGCTTGCGCTTGTGCGTTATTACTATTATAGTTATTGTTATTGGTTGAAGAAAATAATTCTCGTTGTAACGGCGGTTGAAAAACCTCCCTCGGCACATCCGATCCGTCCCTCGATCGCCCGGAATCGCTAGAACCAAACAGCGTATGTTTTCTCAACGCTTGCTCTCGAGGCGATATGTGAAGCGCGGTGACACCTGTCGCGTTCTCGAGCTGCGCAATCATTCCACCATCACTACTAAACCGTCTATTATTATTGTTATTATTATCGTCATTATTATCATTATTCGTTGTTTGTTCGTTAAGTTTCATTTGAAACTCGCTCGCGTTCTTTTGCGTCGACGCGCTTACAGTTGCAAAACCACCACTTGCCATATTTTTCCTCTTCTTCCCAGTCGATATCTTCGACGCTTTTAATTCGCTTCCTTTCTTTGCAATAGTCGTCGGTATTCGATTCTCCCTATCGTGACTATCGTGACTATCTTTGCTATTTTCGTTCATCTTCTCATAATCTTCCTCTTCTTCGGAATCTCCTAAAATCTCCTTCTCGACGACGTTGTTCGTATCAGTAGTAGTAGTAGTATACAGATCAGACGCCGCTCTCGCGCGTTCGCGATCATCATCATCATCATCATCATCGTTAACATCACTCATTCGTTGATTAAAATACTTCTCCTCAGGCGAACGCGTCCCAAGAAGCTTCTGCGCCGACTGCGAAGCCGAAACCGAAACCGGTTTGAAAAACTGCTTTTTGTTTTGCTGCTGCTGATCTTGGCCAGAGAGGCGCAATTCGAGTTTCTGTATGCGAATCTTCGCCTCGTTCGACATATCGTTCGTACCGAAGATATCCACGCCGGTCACAAGCGCGTTATTATCGATATTGTTATTATTGATCTCCATTCTTTATTACTCCTATTGCTGCTTTGAGATATAGTTTCTTCAAAGCGTTGTCTCGAAACGTTTTCTTCTGCTGTTTTGAAAGGACTTGAAATGGGGCAGTTTTCGAAAATTTGAAACGAATCATCAGCTGATCCATCAGCTAGCTGATCAGGAAATCAGCAGACATGGCAGAGAGAAATTAAACAAAACTTTATTGAAGTGATCAAAAAGCGCGACAGTGAAAACAACTGGCGTAAGGCGATCACACGCTCTCACGCACACGCGCACAAGAAAAGCGTTTGATTCACGCGCATCGCGAGCGCGAGACTCGACTTCAGCGCAGACGAGTTCGGTCGCGCGAAGAACGCGCGATCTGAACGTGCTCAGATTTTTAGACCAGCATCAGCAAAAGTTTTAATGGCACAGCAAAGAAAAGAAAAAAGGGAACATTTTTCCAATCACTCTCACTCTCTTTGAAAGATATAGTACGCACAGTAAAAAAGAAATGTTTTTTGGATTGAAGCTCGAGAAACGAGAGCGATGGGTACCGTACGTCCCACCTCCGGATGATAACTTCTCCTGTCACGTCTCTCAGGTAAAAGAGTGCGGGCGCCGGTGTTCTTAAATCAGATTTCGGTTTTTGTGTACTGTTTTCTTTTGAGCCGCCGCACTTTTCGTTGTTTCGTTTCTTCACTTCATAAAAAGTATGCAGTATCTTACCGTCAATGAATCGTTCTTGTTATTGTATCGCTTTGAAAACAAACGCAAACAGATCGCA
>Ga0302126_10000671_pt1 | contig 21384 bp, 19 predicted proteins | sample CB4_20m_MG_FD_203108 | JGI IMG/M metagenome (GOLD analysis project Ga0302126, IMG submission 203108) | Marine microbial communities from Western Arctic Ocean, Canada - CB4_20m | ecosystem: Environmental > Aquatic > Marine > Oceanic | place: Canada: Western Arctic Ocean | collected 2017-09-24 | reverse complement strand
GCGAGAGTTCGCCTCAGTCGTAAACGCACGCGCCACTCTTTCGTGCTCGCAAAAACTCTTCGAAGTACTGCTCTTGCACGAGGTCGATTGCACCCATTCTCTCGCTCGCTCATGATCACGACTACACATGCGACGCATTACACCCGTCGCTCTTCTCATCTTCACCGAGTGCCCGGTCGTACTTCCCACGTTCACGGTCTTCGAAGCCGCCACTGATTGCATATCCAAAATTACGCTCAACAAACGCTACCGCTCGTTATATCAACTACTACTACTATACTACTACTACAACAACTACAACTACTGCTACTATTACGAGAGAGAGAGTGAGAGAGAGAGAGGGCCTTCGCGGTTGATTTCTTTTGTGAAGATCAAGATGAGTGTAAAAAAGTGAGGCACGAAAAGCCGTTTCCCCAAAACGGTTTGAAGGGTTGGAGAATTTAGGGTGTGGCTCGAGTTTAGGGTTTAAACCCTAAACCCTAAACACCTTATCAGCATCAGCAGACGACGAAGAAGAAGAAGAAGAAGAAGATTCACTCAACGAACAAAACGACTTCGCGTTCCGCGCTTTATCCAATCCACAGGCTCTCTCGCTCGCTTAGCACTAAATCGCTCTCTTAAATCAGTAATGTCTCAGCAGCAGCCTTGGTACGTAGAGCGCAACGAAGTCAAAACGAAGAAGCAGAAGCAGACGAGGACTGTTATCGCGGCGAGTACGATCGAGAACGAAAACGAGCGAACGAAAGTGAACGGAACGAAGTCTGACGCGAGTGATCGGACGACGACGAAGAAGAAGAAGAAATGGAGGAACAGTAATACGGCGAAGAAACGAAAGAAGAACTATGAAATGAACAACGCTCGAGCCGTTGCGGCTGACTGCGTAGACGGCGATGAGCGAGAGAGGATTAGGAAAGAGAGCGAACGAAGAGCGATGCTCGAGAAAGCACCGAAGGTCTCCATGAACTTCCAAAAGCTCATCGCGTTAGGGGAGATTAAGCAATCCGCGAAAGGGAAACATAGGAAACATGATTTTGAACGGAAAAGGAAAGAGGATGATGATGACGATAGTAACGATGACGATAATGGTGATGATGGTGTAGGGGAGTTGAAGAGACCGGTGCCTCAGTCGAGGGATCAATCCGTGACTGAGATTCTCGGTATCGATTGCGAAATGGTCGGCGTAGGCGAAGACGGGCAAAGGTCCGCGCTCGCTAGAGTGACAGTCGTGAACGAACACGGTAACGTCGTTTTAGATACGTTCGTAGATGTCATTGAACGCGTGACTGATTATCGAACGAAAGTGTCAGGTGTTCGTCCGAGAGATTTGAAGAACGCTCCGAAGTTCACGGATGTTCAGAAAATGGTTTCAAAACTCATAGAGAAGAAGATAGTCGTCGGTCACGGGTTGAAGAATGATTTCAAGGCGTTACTTTTGAATCATCCGCGCGAGCGTACGAGAGATACTGCTTTATATCATCCACTTACTAGACCTTTGAGATCACACGAACGATGCGTCGAAGGCGCGCCGAGAGGTCGAGGAAGTCGTAGCTTGAAGGAATTGACTAAAACGCATTTGCGAATGATTATACAAGAAGGCGAGCACTCCTCGGCCGAAGACGCGAGAGCTGCTTTGTTTTTGTACTCGAAATTCAAGAAGAAGTGGGAGCAATCTCTTATTAGGAAAAACAATAATAATAATAATAATAATAATAATAATAATAGTAAAATTGGTGGTAGCAGGAAATAGAAAAGTAGAAAAGTCTCCTTTCATTATGATTAGTAGTATTCAACAACAACAACAATAACAATAACAACAACACGCACTCTACAATTTGCGGTCACGATTCATTAATCTCGCTGCCACCTTTACCTACGTCATCGGTCCTATGGCTGTCTAAAATTTACGCGGCTTCATTCCTTAATCTCGCTGCTACTGTTACCATCGTCATCATTCCTACGGCTATCTAAAATTTACCTTGCTTTTGCTCTTTCAATCTTAAGATTTTATTCTGAAACTCGACCAGACCGAAATCGTCCCAAAAATTCCACTTCGCTTCTTTAGGATATACTATTATTGGCTCTAACGGTGTACAATTCTTTGATATTCTTAAATGCGCTCGCAGGCGTTCGGCTGAACGCGTTTCAAAACCGCGCCCATCATTTCTATAAACAAACCTCGCTGAATACCCCTTGTTGTGCGGACCGTTTTCGCAACACCGTTCGTCGCATCCGCAGCATCGAAAATAGACAACAGGTTCGTTCGATATTAATCGTTTCGTTTCTTGCGCTCCTATTAAAACTAATATTATGGACGAAAACGCAAACACCGACGATAAAACGACGCCAGTACCAACGGTCAACGAAACTAAGCCACTTTTCGCGTACGTCGGCCCCATTTCCCCAAACGCATCCTTCACGTACGTAATAATCCCATCCGAAGCGTTAATAGTGATGTAATAAAACCCAACGCTAGCGAATACACAAAACACCGCCGAAGCCCAAATCGGACCAGGCGGTCTATTCGCGGGCAATCTTCCACCCACTAACTGCGATCTCTCTCTATTTCTAATTCGTTTCTGTTCATTTCGTTCTCGTTCGTTCATATCAACCCTCTCCTTCTCTTTATCAATATAAATCATATCGTTTCTTTCCTTCAATCTCTTAACTTTTTGCAAAAGTGCTTTGTTCTTTGCCTCTTCCGCTCTAATCGCCGCTTCTTTCACTATGACATCCGCCGTCGTCGAAGTCTTCATATTCCGTTCATCGTCATCATTCAAGGCTCCTACTAACTTTACGAAACGTCGTCGTTGCTGTTGTCGTCGTCGCCGTGTCGTGCGAATCAAATAATAACACCGTCCCCTACTTCCCTGTAGAGAAGAACACGAAGAAGACGACGTCGGATTCGTTACTAAAAAACTGGACCGCATTTCTCTCTCACACACACGCACACACACGCGTGCGCGTATTCACTGCTATTAGTTATAGCGATCTGCGCGTATCCAAGCAAGCGCTTAGTCGTACACGCAAAAGTGAAGTTTACTCTTGATGAAACGATTTTGCCACATCTCCTTTTTTAGATATTTTCAAGACGGTGTAAATGTCTAATACGCGCAATAAAACTCTCTCTCTCTCTAAAGCACGAATAAATAAATCAGTCATCGATCTAAAAAACGCGCTCCTCCTACTCTTCTCCTGCTTCTCCTTCTCGTTCTTCCTCGTTCTCCCTCGCTCTTCCTTCGTCTTTGTCAATTTGAGAACATCCGTTGTCAATTTGAGAACATTGTCTTAAAGTTGTCTGTGCCGGATATATATATATGCGCATAAACTTCCTCTCGAGAACGACGACGACGACGACGAATTCATTGAAGAGGGACAGTAGTTTGAAGTTCGGTGCTTTAGTTATCGCGCTAGTGATAACGCTCGTGTTTCTAATAAACAGTTACAGAGAACAGAGGAAGATATTGTTATTGAACGATTTTAGTAACAGCGAACGAGTCAACGAAGAGATCAAAGGGGCGACGCAGGAAGATTTGAAAAACTTGGAGACGAAAGATTTGCTCGCAGCGTTCGAGGAATTAAAGCTCGAGAAGAGAACGATTGAGAAGAGAATAGAGGAGGTTTTTGGTGTATAGTAATACATATATAACGCACGGAAAATATGATTGTGTGATTATCGTCGTGAGTGTGCGTAGTGGTCCGTTATTGCGAGAGATAATAAAATGAATCGAGCGCTCGATAAACGTACGCTAGCGAATGAACAATATAAAGTACAACGAATCGAACTGTTGAAGCAGAAAAAATATAAAATAGATGAGAAAACTTCGAGAGATTTGTTAGAGGAAATGTGTTGGAAAGTGCAGCCGATTATGAAGAAACGAGAGTGGACAGTGCCAGTGGTTACTGAAATGCCGCCGAAGAATACGGGAGCGATTGGGAAAAACTTTAACAGAGGAGAGAAGATTACAATCATGGTCAGGAAACCGGAACGGTTTGGAGGATCGAAGAAAGGAGATAAATTTTTTGATTTAGAACACTGCGTGTTAGTCATGCTTCACGAACTGTCACACATTACGCACATGAATCATAGCAAAGATTTTTGGAAGTTATTGGACGAATTGACCGAGGAATATTACGCCCTGAAAAAGGAAGGCAAAGGAGGTACTGGCGAAGGATTTGATGCGAAATCAATTGGGAAAATAGGCACGCGCGGTTTTGGTGGTATTTGGGACAAGAAGAAAGCGGGAGAAAATCCTGCCGATGCCGCTCGCAAAGCCGCTTTGAAACGTCAAGAGCAACATAATAAGATGATTCCTATTGGCGGCGTAAAACTAGGAGGCGGAACTTTGCGAAACAATCCAAATATTGACCCGAGAGAAGCTGCGCGAGTTGCAGCTGAAAATCGCATGAAACAAACGGCTATTTTTTCGAAACAATTTGGTTTAGATTTAGACGATGAAACGATAGAAATAGACATGTCATCAGACGACGACGGCGATGATGATGATAATGTCGTCGCAACGAAGAAGAAAAGTAATACGAAAGAAATTATCGTGATCGATTTACTGAGCGATGTAAGTAGTAGTAGCAGTGATGACGAAACAGTAATGCAAGGGGGCATGAAACGAAAGTGTTTGTGTTGCGATGGAAATTCTTTCTGTAAAAAACCGTTTAGTTTATAGGTTAGCTAGAATTAGGGGTTTGCGCAACAATTATTATTTGCGCGCTTGAAAAATCCGACAATTAATCCGTTCATGTTCTTGATTTAATCTCTCAAAAATGGACCACTCGTAATTCACAACATGTATAGAGGTCTCTTACTTTAAATACGTGCGGAGGTATCTCTCATCCGACCAAACTCGTCCCAGGTCCCATGATTGACTTCCTCTTCCTAGGCTCTTGCACGACAATACGCATCTGCCTCGGTCGCTCTACGTCGACGATTATATACCCAAACGGTTCGTCGATATTCTCCTGATCATATTCAGCGTGCACGATTGCGTTCCCTCGACTTCCTCGGCAATGAAATTGCACTCTCACGATCTCTCTCCCAGTCGCCGGATCTCTCACGATTGAGTGCGGAATCCTTTGCCGTTGACTCCTATTCCTGGACTCTGACCCGTACCCAGTCAAACTTCCCCCAAGCGCGCTCGTTACCCTAGTATCTCTCTCAATCTTCTTCAAAGCTTCGTTAAACGCGATATATTCTTTAGGCGTAATGAACAACTCCTTACTGGCAAAGAATAGCGCGGCCGCGGCCAGTCCTAATCCTACGACGATGACGACTGAGTACCCGGCAGTTTCCGCTTTCGTGACCGGTTTCTCTGGTATCCATTTATCAGTGAGTTCATCGAACTCGTCGTCGTCGTCGACTATCAACGCTTTATTATTAGTATTCGTACTACTTTTACTATCGCTACTGCTACTAGGCTGCCTCGCCTTTTTTACGAATGCGCTCGCGTGCAAATAGTTCCTATTATTACGAATACTCACGGACGCAGACCTACGATAACTCGCGCTACATCTCTCGCCATCATCATCACCGATCTCTTTCGCAGAACTGTGACGATAGTAATACCTATAATTCCTTCGTTGCAAACAGAGACCGTTTGTTACTTCATTTGACGTCGTCGTCGTCGTCGTCGATAGATCCAAAAAACTCGATCTCGCTCGAATCAATTTCAAAGACGAAGATGATGTTGTTGTTGTTGATGATGATGAAGAAAGAGTATTCGTCGCACGACCGAAGTTCCTGCAAAAACCTTGCAAAGAAGGAGAAGGAGAGGAAGAGGAAGAAGAGGAAGAGGACAGTAACGCGCGCGCGATTCGTCTCGAGACCGTCATTTTAAGTACGATAAATGATTGTATTTTAAAAGTGCATCCAACAGTAGGGAAATCACGCAGTCAGTCCGTACTGAAATCCCCCTCATCAGCAATTTAGCATCAAGTACCTCTTTCCTGTGTACTGCAGTCTGCAGTATAGGCACTACAACCCTAAACCCTAAACCCTAACCCTACAATACACCATAGTAGGCACCGTAGGCATCAAAATCAGTGCTGTGTGGAAATTCTCCCAGCAGCAGCACTTCTTCCATTTCTTGCTCTGTGCTCATCAGCAAACTCTCTTCATGCTTGTTTGGACTTTTTGGACGGTTACGAAACACGGAACAGAGTTTTTGACTGCCGTCGACCAGTAAGTCGTCGTCCTAAACGCTCGACTGAACTGATACAGGGTTCGCATAAATAAAAGCATGTTCACGTTCGGGACGATCAATGACCCGGTCGAGAAACTGAAGCGAGAGCAGAAACTCGAACGCGAGCGAATTGGGAAACTGCGAGATCAGAAGAAGAGACGCGAGAGCGATGCGACGACCAGGGCTGAGTCGTCGAGCATGGCTTCGAAGAGGGAAGAGAAAAAGCAGTCGCAATCATCGATCGAAAAGGTCGTTTGGAAAGCGTCGTTGCGAGTGCGAGTGAGAGATTTAGCGATCGAACGAGGTATTCGGGCGAGGACGAGTGATAAGGTACAGCTCCCGAAAAGTGCTCTGCGGATGGTCGAGAGAGCGCGGCGGAGCGAGTTTGGATTTACGTTTTTTTACGTTTCTTTCGTTACGGACGGTGACGATGAGAACAGTAGTACTAGTAACACTAGTACTGATGATAATAATGGCGTAAAAGGGTGTTACTGTGGGGTTTTAGATTACGCGGCCGATGAAGATACTTGCGTCGTTCCAAGCGCTTTAGCTAAACGACTTGGAATAATAATAGGCGATGGAGACGACGACGGCGAAAAAACGACAAATCATCGTCTAAGAGTCGAGTTTAGGGCGAAAGAGTTGGAAAAATGCGAATGGGTCAAGTTACAACCTCTCGAGAACGCGTTTTCAAAGTATTTAAACGATAACGCAGATGCAGATATTAAACTGGCTTTGGAAGATGCGTTAGTGCAACGCTCGTGCGTTAGCGTAGGCGACGTCTTTGATGTTTCTTTTCATCGCAACATTTTTCAGCTCAAAGTAATCTCTTTGAAAGTAGAGGGAGGTGAAGAGGCTCAAGACGCTTCGTTAATTGAAACCGACGTCGAGGTCGATTTAGCGCCATCTCTCGAGCACGATAAAGTGTTGGAAAAAATAGATAGATTGAACACCGCGGATGAGGAAAAACTTAAAAAAGACTTTGAATTGAAAACGCTCAAAGAACTAAACGAACGCACGAAATTGAAAGAAAAAGAACTATTTGTGGAAAAACAGAAACAGTTTCGAGAGATGATGTTAACAAAGTTACCTATAGAACCGCTCGTCGATAAAATGAGCAGTAAAGAAAACGTCGTCAGAGTGCGAATTACGCTTCCGAATGGCGAATTAATCACTCGAAGGTTTTTCAAAACTGACGACGTCTCGTCCCTCTTCGATTTCGTGTTTTCGCACTATTCTTTCAGCGATACTATTTGTCTCGTCACTCGAGGAGGATTGAAGCGTATACTATATCCTGAAAAGAAAAATAAGAGCATGTATTTAGCGGGCGTTTGCGATGGAGACTCGTTTTTCGTTGAAAAGATTTAGTTATTTTTCTATATTACTTTACTGTACAAGTACTTAATGAGTCAATATTCACTCATTATCATCTATCATAGAAGTCGTGGTTAATAATAAGAAATAGTTTATATACATATACTGTAGAATGTTTGTTTTTTGCGTATTCGGAAAAACGAGACCTTAAACCCAAAATTTTTTGAGTATTCTTAATTCTTACTAAACCCTAATTGTAAAACGAGCTTAAACACTTACAGAGTTCAGGGAATCTTGAAACTGGATACGCAACGCGTGCGCGAGTTCAAACCTCGTCGTCTGCGCTCTTACTATGAGCAGACGTGGCCGAGTGGTTAAGGCGTCCGGCTGCTATACCGACAATAATTTTTTTTGTTTGAATGATTCAAGAAGTTTTTGGTTAATGATTCAAGAAGTTTTTGGTTAATGAATTATATGTAAAGATCGAATTACAAAGACAGGGGGGCTAATTTTGTTTAGAGCTGTTCGTTGAAGCATCAATCAGCAGTCTTGTCAAAAAACATAAATGTTTTCTCGAATTATTATTCACGAATGAGTTGAGCAAAAACGGGTTTAGAGTAACGTTTGTCAAACTGGTCGTTTGAATTTAATTTATGACGATGATTATTACAGTCCATCAGCAATAGTTTTAGCAATTAGAATTTGTAGAGGAGAAAGTTTTTTTTAGCGCTTGCTTGGAAAATCGAGGGCGGAAAACTTTGCTTGACGTGTTATTAACGTGAGCACGCTGCGTTGTTCGCTAACGCCAAAAGCTCTTTGCTGTAGCATTTTCTGCAAAGGTCTGCGTCCATCAGAACCGTCTTCGATTTGTATCAATCACTATTCGTCGTTGCTCTTTCGCGTTGCACTTTTTGCAATTGAATGCGTTCAAAACCGTCTTCGATTTGTACCAATTAGAACCAGGACCACCCGGTTTTGTTGCGTCACAAGTCTCGCACTTTTTGTCCTCTGGATTACTCTCATCTTTTCTTATCTTCCTTTCTAAAGATATATTTAAAGATGCCGTCGTATCTATTGCTAACATTTCTTCTAACCTTTTGAATTGCGCTGGCGACGGCGTCAATCGAGCTTTCCCCGATCGATATACGCCAGTGTTTGGAAACACAGAAGCTGGTGGTTTCCCCGTGGCTCCATTTTTTTCAGGGACCGCATTCGCCGCTTCGTGTGTTATTTGTAGCAACTGTTGACAAATATGCGCATAAGCGGCTATTTGTTTTCTCAAAGCGTATCGTTGCTGTTCGGTCATTTGTAAAGAACTACTAATCGCGATGTGTTCGTTGTTTGTAACTTTAGCGAGTATTTTAGGTCCTCGTTCTTGTTCTTTTTCATCATCATTTTCTTCATCATTTTCTTCTTCTTCGTTGTTCTCATCGTTGGTGTTATCTTCATCGTCGTTGTTGTCTTCATCATCTTCATCGCCATCACCATCATCATCGCCTCCATCATCACCATCGTCTTCTTCTCCTTCATCTCCTTCTTCTTCCATTGCTTCTAAATCTTCTAAATCTTCTTCTTCTTCTTCTACGTCTTTATGATTATTATTATTATTATCAGTAGTAGTCGTTGTTGTTGTAGGAGGAGCAGGAGCAGGAGCAGTATCGACACTCATCGCATCATCATCACCATCACGATTGTTCTGATGCTGTTTCTCATCATCACGATCGTCGTTACTATGATCGATTGTTGTCGTTGTTGTTATTGTTGTCGTTGTTGCATTTTGATCAATGTTTTCTTCTTCTTCTTCTTTTTCTTCTTCGCCCATACTTATTATTACTATACGAGTATTATTATTATTATTTCTCTTAGAAACTATCGTTCGATGTTCGATTATCTTTCATGCGTATGAAAGGTTTTGATAAGAAATAGTGGTTTGTTCTTGTTCGTGTTGTTTAAAAAAAAGTATAGTAAAAAATACAGACAACACTGACGATGATGATAAATACCTCGTTTTCCCAACGTTTCATGGTAAATAGGTACGTTTTGCTTTGTGGTAAGCGGTAAGAAAGTATGAATTTATGTAAAGAAGTGGTTTAACGCATATTTTTGTGCTGTTTAGGATTTCACACCCTAAACATAAAGAAGAAATTAGGTGAGAATAAATCCCTACTCCTCCTCACAACATTTAATTCTTTCGTGCGTTTCGCCGTCGTTAGTATTAGTGTTCACTTTTGAGCCGCCGCTCTTCACATAAATAAATGTGATAACTATCTGTGCCATCCATGTCTTCCACTTACGCGACGGCAGAGCAAGAGAAGCATTTTGTAGCAGCGAGAGAAGCAACGGGAGCGGGACAAACAGCATCGACGCGCTTGCGCGCGATAGCTTTAATGGTATCCGCTTTCTTATGCGGCATAGCACTTCTCTCATCAACGAACGACGCTTCGACGATCACGACAGAGATCAATGAAACGATCGAAGATGGTTTAATAATGAGAGAGAACTTAAAAGTCGATTTAGCTGAACGAGAGAGTTTTGATTTAGACGTAAAAGGACAGCAAATAACGAATAGTAATAGTAAGAGAATAGCGTTGATAGGAAACGGTCGAGGCGTTTTAAAATCACGGAAAGGCGCAGAGATCGATCGCGAGTACGACATCGTCGGGAGGTTTAATTTCTTTCAAATACAAGGTTTCGAACGCGACGTCGGAACGCGAGTAGATATGTGGTTCTTGAACAAGTTAAAGCTACCCGGGAACGCAAAGTTCAGAGGGTCGACGACGACCGGTAAGTCGAAGATGAACATGAGAATAAAGCCGAGAGATGGGTATTTCATACCAGTACCGTTCGAAGTCTCTCAAGCGTGTCAAAAGAAACGAGGAGGGTTATCGTCGATATGCGTCCCCGATAAGAAGAACGTTAGACAGATTGATTCCGAAAAACGAGTTATTCAGAGAGCGTACGCGCGCTTTAAAATCACCCCAGAGTTTATCCCAGAACTCTACCAACGATTGTTACACTCGAAATACGAGTTCTTGCATAGATTCCCATCGACTGGAATTTTGGTTTTAGTGTACTGTCTCGAGCGATTCCCGAACTCCACAGTCGCTTTGCACGGGTTCGATTTCGCGAGCGACCAACCGCGCATCGGTCATTATTGGGAGAAAATCTTTAAACTCAGGACCGTGCATTCTATGAAATTAGAGAAACAGTTCGTTTTGAAGCTCATTGATTCTGGTCGCGTGCGTATTTTATAGACATGTAGTAGATAATTAGATTTATTGGTATGTATAGTATGTATAGAATCTTAGATTGAATAGAGAAAACTCTCGCGCTGAAGAAAGATATTTTGAATGTTCTCTCGCTTGCACTTCCCCACTTTTTGTTTGGCGTGTTTGTACTTTTGCCTTCTTCGTCGTCGTCGTCGTCGTCGTCGTCGCAGGCAAAACGCATAAAACACAATTTGGAAACAAAAATAGTCGACTCTTCATCTCCATCTTCTCCTCGCGAACGAAATCTTCCTCCTCCTCGAGAACATCCGATGGGATCGGAAAACGGCTCGAAGGAAAATAGTAGTACGATGAGCTCTTTTAATCAACAACAACCCTCTTCGTTATTACTATTAACGCGAAATTCGAAACACTCATCATCGATGGCGAAAATAGCAACTATTGTGATCATGATAATAGTCTTTTTCGTGATGATATCATCGTATTCACCGGAAAGTCATAGGTCTATCGCGAATTTAGTAAGCGAGTCGCCAGAGATTCTGGAAGAAAAAAGAGTTTCATCATTACAACAACAACAACAACAGCAACTACAACAGCAACAACAACAGCAACAACAGCAACAACAACCGCGAATGACGGTATACGACCATTTCCCCAATCAATTTCAATTAGACGGCAACGCGTTCGATTTCACGACGTTAAAGGGTAAAGTTACGTTATTTGCGAACGTCGCATCGAACTGAGGATACGCAAACGCGAATTATAAAGGATTCGCGAATTTGCGTAAGAGATTTACGAAAGATGAGTTAGCAATCGTTTCCTATCCATGCAATCAGTTCGGGAAGCAAGAGCCAGGCACTTCGGCGGAGATTTTAAAATTCGCGAAAGAGCACGAATATCCCTCTGACGCGATTTTGATGCGAAAAGTAGAAGTAAACGGGAAGAACGAAGACGAAAATTGGACTTTGTTGAAGAGAAAGTTTGGGAACAAGAACGTGTTTTGGAATTTCGAAAAGTTTTTAGTCGATCAACAAGGCGTTCCGATCAAACGCTATAGCTCGCAATGGTCGAACGATATCGAAAACGATATAGCAAAGTTATTGCTCGAGAACGATTTGTAAAAAGAAGAAAAGCGAGAATGTGTGAGTGTGAGTGTGTGTGTGTGTGTGTGTGTGATATAACCGTGACGGCGGTATCCCGGTAACCAAAGTAAACAATCGACCGGATCGCCCGATATATTATTATATATATAGATATATAGATACATACAACACCATATCATACTACATGTATACTACATGTATATACCTACTTAAGCGTTAAGTTAGTTAGTTAGTTAGAAAACGACACACAAAAAATGACTAACAACAACGATACTAATAATAACAACATTAACAACAACAACAACAACAACAACATCGATACTACTACTAACAACAACAACGACGATACTACTACTAATAATAGTTCCTCTCACAACGAGTTCCTCTCGTTAATACGCGCGAGATTCCCAATCAACTTGGCCCATAAATCCACCGTATTCGATTTCCAGTCACGAGACGCAATCGCGTCGAAGATCTCTTACGCGCACATGTCGACGATAGCCGAGTGCAAGAGCGGCGTAGCGTGCGCGTTTCAGTGCAGCAGTTCTGCGTGCGAAGGGACTTCTGCACAACATATTCGGTTTTGTACCACGTCAAATGATTCGAATATTAGCAGCGGCAGAAGCTGCAGTAGCAGTAGTTCTTGGTCTGATACGAAAGTAGTCATGTACGGCCTGCAAGCGCTATGGTCGCCGGTGTTATTCGCACCGAAAGGAATCGAAAGCGATGAGTTGATCTTGTTCTACACGGAAAGTAGGAAGCAACTATCGCCTGGGGGCGATATAAAATTAGTCAGGAGTACGGATTTCGGTAAAAGTTGGTCAGAGCCGGAGACGATTATGACGCACGAGGCGTACGGCGGCGTACCGAAAGTAATCGCTAACAGAGTGTGTAAAGTCGGAGGCGGGAGGACGCGGAGGGAGCGACTGTTGCTACCGTTTTGGACCGAACCGACGGATTCGTGGTTGAGATATGAGCAGTATCATCCGATGCAAGAAAACGAGAACTTGCGCGAAAAGGTCTATAAAGAAGCGCCGCGAGGCGGTATGAATGATGATTGCGAAGCGTGTTTTTGCGCAGTGATGTGGTCGGACGACAACGGTAAGACTTGGACGAAACCGAACAGAGAACTCGGGGAAACGATCGAGTTCCCGAAAGAAACGTGGTTGATTGAGAACAGTTGTTGCGCTTTCTCGAACAACGATTGTGAAAAGTACGATCATCTATTCGATAATGACGATCCCTATCGTCGATTTCATCATCTTCAAATGTTCATGAGAAGCGGAACTGGACATATATGGGAAGCGTATAGCGACGATTATGGTTTAACGTGGACAGACGTACGCGAAACGAAAATTCCAAACCCGAACAGTAAAGTAGCCGTAGAAATAGAAACAGTCGATCCAGAAAACGGAGGAGGCATCATGTTTGCACTCGCAATGAACCCTTCGAAATCAAAGCGTTCGCCGCTCGGTTTATTACTAATGACCGGCACTCATTCCCTCAGAGCGTGGTACGCCATCGAAGACGACTGTACCGAAGGTGATGGAAACTTTGCGTATCCAACCGTCGCGCGCCTTCAAAAATCGAACGAATTCCTCGTCACGTATTCTTCCTGGACGAAGGGAATCAAAGCCTATCGTATCCCAATCGTACTCTCTGATTGGTTTTCTGATGAGTAACTTGTATATATATATGCATATATATATATATGCATACTTTTGTAAACATGCATCGCGTATTACGCCTCTATCGCACTATTTGCAGAGACAGGCTTCAATCAATCAGACATTAAAAAAGCAGGAGAGGAGTGAAGGCAGCCGCCACATCTCTTAACGCGTTCTCTTAAAAAGAAAACCAATAAACGCACAACTGTTCAAAGAAAACCAACACGGACATCATCATCATCATCGTCGTCGTCTGAAATCGGTCGCATCAAAGCTCTCAATAAACACTAAAACCTTTTAGCACGAACGAACTAACGAGAACATGCCGAAGAAATCGCAAGGCTCGAAATCGAAGCGCACGACTTTGAAACAGAAATATAAAGTGATCAGAAAAGTGAAGGAGCATCATAAAAAGAAACGAAAAGAAGAGCAACGATTGAAGAAACTCGGGATAAAGCCGAAGAAGCAGAAAGAGATCGGGGGCGTTCCGCAAGCGTTCCCGAACAGAGAGGAGTTAATTAAAGAGATGAAGTTCGAGAACTTCAAGCAAGATTATAAGAAAGAGCGAATGAAGGAACAGAGTAAGTTGAGGAGAACGGAGAACAGGGAAAAGGCGAGGAACGGGGAGTTTGAGGATATGGCATCAATCGCGAAACAAAAAGAGAGTCAGTATGAGTTGAAGTTGCGAGCGCAGTTGGCCGATGTCGTTGGTGGTGATGGTGAAATGAAAGGCGACGATCGCGATTCGGACGCGAGTCGTAGGGCGTATTATAAAGAGTTCGTGAAGGTCGTCGAGTTATCGGACGTGATTATACAGGTTTTAGATGCGAGAGATCCTCTTGCTTGCCGCGCTCCTGAAGTTGAGAGATTTGTGAGAAGAACGAATCCAGGGAAGAGAGTTATTTTGTTATTGAATAAGATCGATTTAGTTCCGAAAGCGAACGTCGAGGTACGAATGGCTTTATTTTCTTTCGTTTTTTTTTGTCTTTGTTTTAGTGGAAACGCGCGCGATTAGTAGCATGAATTATATTTATTACGTGCGGGAGTGATGAAGAAAATATTAGCGGATTTCGCTGATGTCTCGGCGCTAAATGCTACACACATTTGTCGAGATGCTTGACGTTTACCAATATATGATAGGAAGATCTGACTCGCACTGTTTGTTGTTTGTGTTATTATTATTGTTATTGTCAAAAATGGTCGCATCATCGTATGCGGGGGTGACGAAATAGTTTTCACTGATGTCTCGGCGCTAAATGTCTTACACACATTTGTCGAGATGCTTGATGACTTCTCCAATATAATGATAGGAAGAGTCTGACTCGCACGACGCACCATGACATTATACCGATATATATATTTTCTTTTTCTTCTCGTTCTCGAGTATTTGTTTTTTTTCAAACACAACAACAACAACAACTAACGAGATCTCAACGACTAACGCGCATTATTATTATTATTATTATTTTCTAACTATTTAGGCATGGTTGAAATATTTTCGTGAAGAGTTGCCAGCGATTGCGTTTCAAGGTAACAAGAAATCAAAATCCAACGGCGGAGGCGCAATTCTTTTACAATTGTTGAAGAACTACGCACGGAATAAGAATATTAAAACGTCAATCACCGTAGGCATCGTTGGTTTTCCGAATGTTGGTAAATCGTCAATTATTAATGCGTTGACGCGTTCGTCGACATCTGCCGCAACCGGAAATACTCCAGGTGTTACCACAAAGGCTAAAGAGATCATCTTGGATAAACACGTGAAATTACTCGATAGTCCCGGGGTTGTTTTTGCATCCGCGAATGGTGAAACAGAAGGCGCTACTGCTTTACGTAACTGCGTCAAAATCGAACGCTTGCAAGATCCAATTGCTCCAGTGCATGAAATTATTAAGCGCTGCCCAAAGGAAAAGCTCATGGTGACTTATAAAACTGGAAAATGGACAGACGTGGATGATTTTTTACGCCAAGCGAGTCGCGCGATGGGAAAGTTGAAAAAAGGAGGCATTCCTGATATGGTTGCATCCGCAAAGGTCATTTTGGCCGATTGGAACGCCGGTAAAATACCTTATTTCACAAACCCGCCAAAGTTTCGAGAAGGACACGAAGAACATGCATCGGCGGAGTTTGTATCTGTCGAGGCGAAAGAGTTTGATGTCGAAACTGCGTATAAAAACGAAATGTCAACCGTCATTGCTGGCTTACCCGAAGGCGATGACGTCGATTATGCTTTAATGTCAGAGACTATTGGCTCTGGATCGATGATTGAAGAGCACGAAGATATTTTACTTCAAGTAGGGCGAGCCGGACCGATGACGGCGAACGCGATGGATGATGGCGAAGATGAAGACGAAATGGACGTTTCTGACGAAGAGCGTGACGTGGAGCGAAAAGACAACGCGGCCATGCGCGCCGAACGTGCTATGGAAATTTCAAAACGCTCTGACGCGAAAGCGCAGCTCGGTAGAAACAAAAAATTGTACGGAAATGAGGGTCAGTATAATCCAGCGCAAGAAAAGGCTAAGAAAAAACGATTGAAGAAAGAAAAAGAAATTATAAATTCATTAGTTGCCGATGACGATGGTTCTGACTTTGATTGGAGTGACGAAGATGGTGATGAAGAAGCAGAGGCAGAAGAAGACGTGGAAATGTAATCTATAAACCTAGAAATTTGTTGTTGTTGTTGTATGTGCTAAAATGAATAATCAGAGCCCATCATCACTAAGCAAAGGCGTGAATGAATCGTCGTCATCGTCTTTTTCCTCTTCAGATTGAATTAATGGATCATAATCTTCTCGTTCGTTAATTTCTTCATCTTTTTCTCTCAAAACGCAGAAAAATACGCGATAGATCAAACCTATCATTCTCCAAACGTTCAATAGAAGCTTACCAATCCAAATTCGCGCGATTACTTTCGTTTGATTATCATCATCCAGAAGAGTCGCAGTCAGAATAGTCGGTAGGAAAATTAAACCGACGCCTGAAATCATTATTCCGCGAGCGAACCGAAACGACCGCGTTGCATACATCATGCCATCTAAAACGAAAACAACGGAGTTGATTGGTTGCGCGAATGAAACGACAATCCACGTTTTCGTCAAGAAAAATTTCGTTACTTCGTTCTCACCAGCGTACGCCTTTCTAACGTATTGTCCCAATGACAGAAACAATACACAGAATCCAATACCGAGCGTAGTTCCATACGATAATAACCTTACGGTTAAAATATGTAAAAGATTTATCTTTTTCATAGAATACAAACGAGCGCCAAAGACAGTAGCAATCGTCGCAAAGCCATCGACTACGTATGAGCAAACGAGCCATAATTGCGCAGTTAAATGATGCGCGGCTAAACCTTCCACCGGTAAACGACGACTCGCTACGACGACGGCTACAAAAAACGAAGCTTGCAACAGTATAGAGCGCGTGAACATATCAAACGCATCTTGCCAATATTGCTTTCTTTCTTCTTCTAAGTTTTCTTCCTCTTCTTCTTCTTCCTCTTCTTCTTCTTCTTCTTCTTCTTCTTCTTCTAAATCATCTAATACTAATTCACTAGTTCTCACGACATCTTGTATTGGATTCTTAAAAAAAACTAAAAGCCATCCAACGCACATATGCACCCCGACAATGACCATATACGCAACACCGAGCATATCCAACACATTTCTCTCGCTCTTCTTCTCGCTCAAATGTAAAACGACAACGACTGAAACAACTTGCGCTAAAGCAATGCAGCTATTCATTAACGACACCGCGTGAACGAACCCGTATCCACCCAACACGCCAATAGCCGCGTTCGAAGACGTCTTCAACGGCATCGAGAAACATCTAAAAGCGTAGTAACCGCGACCGATCTCTAATTTACTATCGTTACCATCTTTACCGAGCAAGTTGAACAAAACATCCGCGCTTAAGAACAATACTAGACCGGCTATGCACCCGCTTAAAATAGAAACGATGAACGATCTCTTCACGACTTTCGCAACCATTTTCCTCTTCCTCTTTTGCACTGACTCACCGACCCTACTCGTCGACCCATCGACGAAGAACTGAAACACGGTCGTTCCAAGATTACTCACGCTCACGCAAACGCCAAAAGCTGCTAAAGACTGTGGACTTCTCGCGCCCAAGAAAACGTGCTGCAGGGCTAATCCAATCGGTCCAGCCGCGTTCTGTATCGATGCCGATATTGAATTACTTAACAAATTCTTATGCGAGAGCTTTTTCGGAACCCTTCGTCTTCTTTTCGTATCACGCAGCATTCGTGAGCGCTCGTTTTATTTATCTCTCTCTCTCTCTCTCTCTCGCTTGTGTGTGTGACTTTAAAGAATATAACGAAATCGATGATACTGTAACTTCGATTGTTTTGTATAGCGTTTACTAACTCACGTAAACAGTAACGAACGAACGAAGATTTCGTTTATTGATGGTTTTTTTACTCGTTTTTATAACGGTTTTGGTCCCCAAAAAACGTCATTTTTATTTTGCATTCAATGAACGACGAAGAAGTAACAACGTTCGATCGATGGATCGAGAAATGGACCAAAACGGCAATCTGCTCGTTCTTCTTGCTCTTTTTCGTCCCAGCGCCGTACGGGAAGCTTCGCAAGAAATCGTTCGGACGAGCAATCGATGGGTCAAAGTGTTGGATCGTTCAAGAACTGTTTTCGCCCGTCTCTTTTCTGTTCTTCTACTTAAGATCCAGCGAGAACTTTTTCACGTTTGGAGAAGATAAAGCATTCGTGGGGATCGATGATGGGAGATATCAAGGAGGCAAATTCGTCGCGTGCTGGTTTGTGTTGCACTATTTTCATAGAGCGATCGCGTGGCCAATGAGAAGGAGTTTGAGTGATTCGAACGTTCCAGTGTTTGGTGAGCGTGCTTTGAACGATTGATTTCGTTTTTGCGCGCGAGAGAGACGCGCGTGTTTGGCCATGACGAACAGATATCCGCGCTTCTTAATTGTATGAGTATAATGATGCACAAAACGATATTATGGTTGAATTTCTTCTTCCTGAGCCTTTTTGTTTTTCATCGATGCGTTCGTTGTGTTGCGTTATTGTTCTTTGTTTGCGGCGTCGGCGGTACTCTTTTTGTATGTTATTAACCGCGTCCTTCATATAAATAATCATAACAGCATCCGCGGTTTGCTTTAACGTCTTCAATGGGTTGTTCGTTGGCAGCGAATTGCAAAAGTTTGGAAGTAGAAACTCACTGAGGTCGTTAAAGTTTGTTTTTGGGATCGCGCTAGCTTGCGTCGGCGCGTTTATTAATATATATTCGGACGAGCTATTGTTACGTCAAAGAAATAACAAGAACAAAAAGAACAAATACGTCCTTCCTTCGGGGTTCCTCTTCGAATATTCCTTATCCGCGAATTTCTTAGGCGAGTTCATTGAATGGTTAGGCATCGCACTTGCTACTGGGAACAAATCTTTATTAGTTTTCGCGTTGTGGACGTTTGCGAATCTGTATCCGAGGAGTCTCGCGTATAAGAAGTTTTACGTCGATACGTTCGGAATCGATAAAGTTCGCAGGCGAAACGCGTTCTTCCCATTTAAAATAGTTCGTAGTTCATAGCTCATATATGTACGTGTACAGATCTAGTGTAATATCATTATTAATTAATTTCAGCAGCATCATCATCTTTTCTAGCGCCTTCTATTCCTATTTCTATTTCTCCTAATTTGCTTTCGTTATTATTAGCATTCTGCTCTTCTTCTTCTTCTTCTTCTTCTTCTTCTACACCATCATCATCATCATCATCATTCATTTCGTTCTCGCACATAGCCATAAACTGCTTCGCCTTCTCCTTCTTCTCCTCTTTCCTCTTCTTCTTCTCTTGCATTAATCGCTCGTGTTCACATAACTTCCCGCGCTCTATCGCGTTATTGAAATGTCTGTATCGAGAGTTTCCAATCGCATCTTTCTTACTCGTCTCGAGCTTGATTTTCTTGTTATATATTGCCCAGTTCTTCGTATCTTTCGTGTATAGGACGCCCATATCTTTCTCTTATTCGCAAATTATGTTTCCGGCTTTATGTTAGTTGAATAAAACGTAATGCGGCCAAGCAATAGAATAAAGGGTGCCCGGTGCCAAATGAGGGGTGTATGCTGTTTAGGGTTTAGGGTTCACGAGCCCATAAAATCCAGTCCAGCAAGGCCTTCCCCCCTTAAAAAATAGAGCACCCGAGCAAAAAGAAAGGGATAAGAAGAAAAAGAGAGAGACTTAAAGCGATATTTCCTGCACTCCTTTTAATCAATCTATCTCGCCCCGGTCTCGTTTAATCCATTCACTGCACCAGTCTAACGAATAAAAGAGAGAGAGAGAGAAATATGATCGCCACGAACGCTTCATCGATTTCCGTTCGTAACAGCGCTCTGTATCAAGCGTCTGGAAAAAACAGAGCTTCGAATGGAAAAAACAGGGTAGTCCAAACGATGAAGATATGTTCAACCGTGCGAGAGCGAACGACGATGCGAGAACGACAAAGATCGGTTTCGGTTTCGCTTTCGAGTAAAGAAGCGATTTCTTCTTTTGGTGCCAATGGTAGCGCGTTATCGGTATCGTCTGCTGCCGCTGCGAAAGTGCGACGAAGTAATGCGCAACGCAGCGGTAAGAGCAACGAGAGGAAATCAGCAATCGTTCGAGCGGCGATGAGCTTACCTGAATTAAAGCCAGAGATGAAGAAGACCGCTTTGTTAGGCGTGCTCTTTGCTGGGTGGTATGGATTCAACATCGTCTTTAACATTTATAATAAACAAGTGTTGAAAGTGTTCCCGTATCCATGGCATTGTACGTTGTTTCAGTTCATCGGCGGGTGCGTGTTAATCGCCGCGATGTGGGGGTTGAACGTAGTGGAACGACCGAAGAAGGAGGTTTTTAGTAAAGAGAATTTGAAAGCCGTTTTGCCGTTGGCAATGATTCACGTCGCTGGGAATTTATTGACGAATATTAGTTTGGGTAAAGTCGCCGTGAGCTTTACGCATACTATTAAAGCCATGGAACCGTTCTTTTCGGTTTTGTTTTCGTTCATGTTCTTAGGCGTCGCGCCGAGCCCGCAAGTAGTCTTGGCGTTGGTACCAGTCGTCGGGGGCGTTGCGTTGGCGAGTTTGGCAGAAGCGAGTTTTAATTGGATCGGATTCGGCGCCGCAATGGGTTCGAACGTCGTGTTCCAGTCCAGGAACGTGTTTTCGAAGAAGATGATGAAAGATGGCGGAAATAAGGTGAAGATGGATAACATTACGTTGTTTTCTGTGATGACCCTTTTGTCAGCCGTGATTTGTCTCCCGTTGGCCGTTGCCGTCGAGGGCGTGAAATTCACCCCAGCCGCGTTAGCCACGAGTGGTTTCCCGTTGCAAGAAATGTTTCAGCGCGTGTTTGTGACTGCCGCGACGTTTCACTTATATCAACAAGTCTCTTACATGATTCTCGCGCAAGTCACTCCGGTGACACATTCGGTCGGTAACTGCGTCAAACGTGTAGTAGTCATCGCCTCTTCCGTTTTATTCTTCAGAAATCCAGTTTCGCCGCTGAACTTGGCCGGCACCGCAATCGCTTTAGCCGGTGTCTTTGCGTACTCTCGAGTCTCGGGCTCCAAAAAGAAGAGTGGAGGCGGCGTTGCGACAAGAACCGGTGGCGCGTATACGGATGAATTTCGACGAATAACTGGCTTGGTTAATCTCAAAGACGACTAAAAGCTCAATTTTGATATTCGCGAAGAAGCTATACCAAAGTTAAACTTAGGAGCATCACTGGTCGCCGGAGGCGCAAAACTAAACGCAACGGCGGCGGGTTTCGGCTTTTCTTCCTCTTTTTCAATGGCACGACGAAGAAGTTGTTTTCACACCTTCTATATATATATATATTTATAACCGC
>Ga0302126_10000670_pt1 | contig 21391 bp, 23 predicted proteins | sample CB4_20m_MG_FD_203108 | JGI IMG/M metagenome (GOLD analysis project Ga0302126, IMG submission 203108) | Marine microbial communities from Western Arctic Ocean, Canada - CB4_20m | ecosystem: Environmental > Aquatic > Marine > Oceanic | place: Canada: Western Arctic Ocean | collected 2017-09-24 | reverse complement strand
CAAGTCCATCTTCCTCAGTATTTACTTTGTCTAATGCACTTTTAACTTCAGTGTATTCAGCCATTACCGTATCTAAACAACCTCTTGCTTCAATGGCCATTTCGACCTCTGCATTTGCTTCCCAAGGTTTTCTGAACTGAAGAATCTCAGTACCATCTTGTGCGATGTACTTTAAACGATTCCCTTGCTTAGTTAACACGCCTGATTTCTCAAACAAGTCTACTAGACCCGAATAAGGATTCATACCTGTCTCATAAGGAATCTTCACTTGCACACCCTCGAAAGGTTTTGCATAACGAGTCTTCATTACTTTACAGCCTGCACGAATGCCTCTTACTTCTGAAATCTTATTGCCTGCGGCATCTTCTTTCAGTTTCATTTTCTTCATTGCTACTACAATACTTGATGCATAGATAAAGCCTTGACCACCAGAGATTTTATCATCTGGGTCAAACATATCTTGTGATGCATATGTATGATTAGTTGCAACAAGTCCAACGTTATAACTGCCGAACATGTTAACAGAGTTTCTTACTAAAGATGTAAGTGCTTTGGGCTTACGACCCATATCACCTTTCATATCACCTTTGTTAAACTGATCAACATCTGTCGGTGTTAACATCATACCTAATGAGTCAATTACGAATAACACTTTCGGACGTTCACCGTCTTCCATTGCTTTGTAATCTATCATAAAAGTTGATATAGTTTTTGCTACATCGTCAATCATACTCATACTAAGTTTAAGTAACTTTTCTGGGCTAGTATCAACTTTCAAGGCTTGTAGCCATGCTTCGTCAAGTGCGTTCTCTGTGTCAATTAAGACTACAAAGATACCTTGATCTTGTGCTGATTTAACTATGTTGCCTGCGGCAAAGTATGATTTACCTGCGCCTGATTCACCTGCGAATACAGTTACTTTTCCTAATGGAACGCCTTTATTAAAGTCTCCACTGATTAAGTAATTGAGTGCGTATGAACCCGTTGAGATCCAGTCTGATGGATCGTGAAACCCTACCGAAAGTCCTTCGATGGATTTGGTTATGTCTTTCCTAAATTTGGAAACGTCAAATGGTTTTGCCAAAATAAACTCCTATTGATTTGATTGCTTGTTATTAATTCTACTAGAGTTAGATGTCTTTTGCAAGATTTCTGGGCAGGCTTCTGCCATGTCGTCCAAATCATAATCAGCAGGGTAATGTCGTAGTGCCGCTCTCGCCCTATCTCTGATAAGACTCGGTACACGTGGAGTTTTGCCTGGATCGCAAAGTTCTTCTAATAATTTCTTCCCTTGTTTAAGGGCTCTAAATCTTTCGTCTGGTAGTGTCATTGTATTCTCCTACAAAATGGGGGAAGTTGCCTTCCCCCAGACTAGCAACTCTTATGAGTTGCTTTGTCTTGCACGAATCATTGCTAGAATGTCTTGTGCTTTATCGCTTGATGGTTCAGCAGTTTCTACAGGCGCCGCTACTGGAGTCTCTACAGCGGGTGCTGTTTCAACTACTGGGGTAGCAACTTGAGCAGGTGTCGCAACTGCGGGTGCCGGGGCACTTGAAGTTGATTCATCTACTTTTTCTGCATTAGCCGGTGCATCTACGCCGAATGGACGATAATAAGCACCGAACTTGTCAACATCGTATGGACGACCATCTACTGATGCCTCGAACATTTCTTTGATGACACGTAACTCTGACTCACTAGGCTTCTTAGGTAAGAAGTCTGCTAGATTGAATAGACCATTTGCTTCAATAGCCGCTTGTTCTACATCAGTTAGAGCAGATTCTTTTCTAGACCATGAAGATGTTGAATAATCAGCATACTGACCTTTTGTAGTCTTTCTGATATTAAAATCAAGACCACGCATTAAGTCAGTTGGTAATTCTTCGATCTCTGGATCCATCAATGAACTTTTGATAGTTTGAAAGATTTGAGGTGAAATAACAAATCTACGAATAGGATTCGCGGGAGTGTTGTCTTCCCCAATTGGGTTTTGACGTACAAAGCCTTGAAAGATGTATGAACGTTTCTTCCAGTATTTGTTTGCCATTTCTTTTAAAGTTTCGTCTTTATACCAAGGACGAACCTCTGCAAGTACGGGACAGTTTTCACCGAACATTTCCACGCACGGTACTTGAACTGTTACTTGTCTCACATTTGGATCACCTTTCACGCCATTAAACGGAAGTTTAATAACTTGTCTCTCTATCCAAAAGAACGAATTTTCTGGGTCCGCATCGGGTAAGAAACGTAGTGAGCAAGATGCTCCTTCGTCCATTTTCCAATGAGGGAATATCGCTCCGTCAGATGCTGGATACTTAGATCCGGATGATTTATTTTCTTGTGCCGCGAGACGGGCACGGATGTCTGCTAGACTGGCCATAATGATTTCTCCTGTAATATATGCCTAATTATAGTTCTATATGTGTTGTCGCAAGACCGAAGTCTCACTAGTTTAGTTTAAGAGATAAATCTCTAACACATGACTCTATTATACACTAATAAAGTCCTTTGTCAATATATATTTATGCCTAATTTACCCATTTGTAAAAAAAGTTATATAAAGAGTGCGATTCCCGTATGCTAGGGACTTGAGTAACAGCAATCTCTGTGATCAAATGATAGTAGAGTATTAACACTCCTTTTCGGTTCCCAAAACATAAATACTAGTGCGAACTAAACTTACGATAAGGAAACGATAATATGCATTTGAAACATATGAGAATCGCACTAATTTTATTTAGTGTGGGATTTGCCAGCCAAAATATTTCGGCTCAGGCAACTGGTACCTGTACAGCAGGGACTGAAAACTGTGAGGCTAGTACTAGTACTTCCACCACAACCAATACCTCTACAAACAACAATACTAACAACAGCACCAATACAAATACTAGTACCAACACCAACACTAGTACCAACGATAACACTAACAACAATACTAATACCAATACTAATACCAACTCTAATACCAATAACAACACCAATAACAACACCAATAACAACACTAATAACAACACTAACACCTCAACTAACAACAATACCAATAATAACACCAATAATAACACCAATACATCGACCAATACAAACAACAATACTAACTCTAATACTAATAACAATACCAGTACTAGTACCAATACTAATAATAATACTAGTGCCAATACTAATACCAATAATAACACCTCGACTAACACCAACAACAGCACCAATACAAATACTAATAACAATACCAACTCTAATACCAATAACAATACCAACAACAATACTTCTACTAGTAATAACACTAACAACAATAATAATACTAGTGATAGCACGGTGAACAGTACCTCGAATAACACGAATACCAATAACAACAATTCTAACATTGACCAAAATGTGAATTCTAATAGTACTTCGACATCTAATAATACCAACAACAATAACAACACCAACGACACTACCTCAAATAATACTAATAACAATAATAATACTAGCAACAGTACAAGTGATTCTAACGTAACGACTAATAACAAGTCAGAAAACACCAATACCAACAATAACAACAACAAAAATGAAAACATTAATAAGAATGAAACTAATCAGACTATTAAACAAGAGATAACAACTAAGGCACCACCAGCAAGTGCGATTGCACCGAGCATCGGGTCTAGTTACTCACAAGACTTGTGTACAACAGGTGTGTCAGGAGCGTTTCAGGGTCAAGTATTCGGTTTATCAGGTGGTAAGTCAGTTAGAGATATGAACTGTGAACGTATTAAGTTAAGTAAAACAATATACGACATGGGTATGAAAGTAGCCGCAGTATCATTAATGTGTCAGGATCCTAGAGTATTTCAAGCAATGGAAATGGCAGGCACTCCTTGTCCGTACATGGGAGCAATTGGACCAGCCGCTTCTGATAAATGGGAAGCAAACGAACAAAGAAGACCTGACAAAAAGAAAGGTGCTAAAAACAAAGTTCTAAGTCTATTCAGTTCTAATAAAATAGAAGTTGATGAGATATCAGATGTGAGTGATGATGAAGCCGCTTATGTAGAAAAATGTACTAGACCTGACTTTAAGGGAAGACGTAAAACTACTGAGAGTTGTGAGAACGAATGGCAAGAATCAAATTAATAACATTTTTATTACTGTTAGTATCATCTAGTTTAGTTGTAGCACAGACCACACCTAACTACGGCACATACAATGCAGATGGTACTAGTACTATCTATAGTACAACAAGCAACTATTCTGGACTAACCGATCTGTATGGTCTTTACTATGCGAATAATGATCATCATAACGGTGTAACTAAATGTACATTAGATACGTCAGGTACTGGCGGCAATGCGACAGGCAATGGTGATGACTCAGGTTGTGATGGAGCCGCCGCATTTGGTTTCTCATGGGAGTGGCACAATGAATCATTTACTCATGGATTAATGAGTACTAATGGTTGCTTAAAACTGTTGAAGTCAAGTTCGATTAGCATTAGTGATTACTGTCAGGACTATACACCCAATCGATTAGGTAGTGGAGAGCATCCATCATCAGGAATTATGACTGATACGATCTTTCCTTTTTACACTGATTTAATATATGGCGATGCGGCAAACACAGGCACACAAGATAGTGCAATGATGTTCAAATCCTTTGATGACTATATTATCTTTGGTTGGTATTACATGGCAGAGTATGGTTACCATAACAACAGCAGAGAGGGTTCTAGTAATAGTTTTGAATTATATCTATTTGACTACAATGATTCGGATACAAAATGTGCTGATGATTCTGCTGGATGTACTGATGCAGAAAGAGCAAACGTTGACAAGCCTGACAATTACGGAATGGTTTACAGAGAATTAAATATAGAGTCCCATGATGTTCTAATTGGAGAACAGAAAGATCATGCCAACTATACTCAATATCTATTCTTTGATGACAATACAGACAATCACGGAGACGGCGAAGCCGATGGTAATTTCGATATGATGGATCAAGGTTACTTAGAAGGTGGAGGCGGTATATTCTATTCTGAAGCCTCTGGAGAACCTGCTCAATGTCAAAGTAATCCTTTATTCTCAAGTGACTGTATCTTATATGATATTGCATTAGTACAGGATCAATGTGCCCAAGACCCACAATATAGTCAACAATGTACTTTCTATCAGAACCTAGACTATAATCAAGGGTTATCATGTGAGATTGATCCTATGTCAGATCCTTTATGTCCTGGATATCAACAAGCAGTAGATTTTACAACTGATCCTAACTATGATCCTAACACAGGTTTAGTTACTGACCCAGCAACAGGAATGACATTTTCATTGTATGGTCCAACTGGAGATGATACATGGGTAGAATATGATGGCAGTCCTCGAATGGATGACGGCTATTACGATGATATGGGTATGCAAAACCCCAATGATTATCAGGATGAACCCTGGATGGTAAATGGTAACTATGATCCTAGACTAGACCCTAACATCTCATATGATAACTTAAACACAGAACAACAAATGTTAGTTGATCAAGGCTTATCTCCACAAGATGCTGTATTTGTTACAATGGGACAAGAAGATATTCTCGCATTAGGCGAAGATCCATTAGCAGTACAGTTCAATGGAGATCGACCAGGCGACTTTGTGTTGGATGCAGTAGGTGGATTAGAAAACTATGACACTGAATTACATGATGAACAAATGTATATACAAGATTTAGAATGGGATCCAACTGGTACAATTGCTGGAGACAGATTGACGGCTGATGTTTGGGCAACTGAAGAATTTCAACAAGAACAAAATGAAAACTTATATAACATGGTAGATACATATGGTGAAGAATTTTATACATTTACAGACCAAGACTGGTATGAACATGATGTTGCAACTTATGGACAAGAAGAAGTTGATCAATGGTTTGAGGTTATAGAGTTTAATGAAGAAGGTGAGATTGAATGGGAAACATTTGAACCAACAAATTATGATGACTACGCTTATGAAGATGAATTAAGAGAAGATGAATTTGATATGTTACCTGACTTGTATGAAGTATATGATGATGAAGAAATCTTTGAAGAGGCTGAAGAAGCATATGATATCTTAGAAGAGGATGAGGCGTTTGAAGAACTGATTAGTGAAGAAGAATTACTAGAGTTGATTGCTGATGAATCTCCTGAAGAGATGAGAGAGGAAGAGGAAGTGATCGAGGAACGAGAATTGATCGTAGAAGAACGAGAAGAAGCAGTTGAAGAACAAGAAGAAGTACGTGAAGAAGCAATTGCACAAGAGAAGACTGTAGAAAGAGAAGCAGAGCAAGCCGTATCATCTAGTAGCAGTTCATCAAGGTCAAGACCTTCTTATCAAAGTGTTGCTATCTCACAATTTGTTTCTGAAGTCTCAGATGATGCACAAACTGCTAACGTTATTGAAGACGTAATTAGTGATGGTGGAGCATCTGGTTCAATATCATACGGAGTTGATTCAGGTAGTGATCAAAGTTTTGCAGGTCAAGATGGTGGAAGTTTTAATAACTCCGGATCATCTTCATCTAGTGGTAGCAGTAGTAGCAGTAGTAGCAGTACTGACTCCTCTGGTTACGTTGCAGATGACTCAAGCCAACAACAGTTTGAACAGTCAACAGGACAAGTAGATACTGCGATTGATGTCTCTAGTACGTCTATAGACGTTGTACAGACTTCTGCATTTGAAGTGTCTGAGCAACAACAAGAAGCACAAGCAGAAGAACAACTGTTCGTAGAGGCGTTTGACGATGGTTCTGGTGGTATTACTAGTACTGATATACAGTTTGAAGATAGTTTAACCGAAGCATTATCATCTGGTACAGGATTGACTGAGTTTTTAAGTCAACAAGCACCAGACTATCAACGTTTTGAAGTACAGAACACAATGCAAGAACAACGCACTACAGACGCCGTAGAGAGCCTTGCAGACTCAGTAGGTGTTGAAGTAGCATCTGCTAATTTACAAGCACAATTAGAAAATATACAAGACGGAGAACCTACTGATGACGGTGGTTATGCAGACCAAACTATTGCTGTTGCTTATATAGGTTATACAGCAGGGTTTAGTTCTTATACAGGAGATCAAGTCTATAGTCAAGGAACTACAGGCTTCTTTGATAACAAGCAAATGCCAGACAGTAAGATAGATGACAACAAAATGGGATTCTATCGTATGGCTGGCAATACACAAGAGAAATTGTATAAGATGGTTCTTATGCAATATGGAATACAACCAGATGAAGACACAGGAGAACAATAATGAGTGATGACATCAAAACAATGGTGGTGAACGACAGGAGTCAACTAACAATAGATATAAAAAGTCTAGTAGGAATACTGATTACTATATTGTCTATAGCAGGTGTATATTTTACACTGACCGGACAGATCGCCCAATTACAATTAGACACAGTTAGAATGCAAGATTCTGTAGAGATTAATTCAGAGTTTAGAATCAAATGGCCAAGAGGTGAGTTGGGTGCGTTACCTGATGATGCTGTACAAGATTTAAACATTGAATACCTACAAAAAGAAATAGCAAAAGTTCAGACAGAGTTTGATGAACACATGAAAGAACATCAAAAAGATCATCCAGGAGAATAATAATGAGTGAAGAAAACATCAAAATAGAGGGCGGCGATGGTGTCGTTCAGAACTTAGATTTAGACAAGTACACTGACTTACTTCTAAAATTAGATGAGGCTACTGACAAAATCAAAGAAATGGAAGCCTTAACGAAAGATTTAAAAAAAGTTGCTATAGAAGTAAAACCAAAACAGAAATTTACTTTTAGCGGCCTATTTATGGACGACAATACAATCAATGAGAAAGCAATCATTGGCTTTGCATCGTTTGTTATGATGGTTGCTTTCGGTATTGTAGACTTAGTGACAGGATTAGCTGGTACAGAATTAGTTATATCAGACTATATCTATACTTCTTTTGTTGTAGTGACACTAGGATCATTTGGTATTTCAGAAGCAGGCAAAGCATTTAGTAGTAAACAATAACGGAGAATAAAATGGCACAATTAGAATACGAAGGAATAAAAATGAGTGGTAGCAAGTTACTTATTATCATTCCATTATTAGGAACATTGATCGGTGGAATGTGGGGAGGTTTTGAAGTCTATAACAGATTGTTAGAAGCAGAATCAAAACTAGAAGCACTTGAACCTGAGTCAATACAACAAGAAATTACAAGATTAACAGAACTTACAGAAATTATCAAAGATAACTTAGCAGGAGACATCTTAGAAGCCTCAAGACTAGCACGTTCAGTAGAAGTTAGTTCAGCGGCAACTCAACGAGAAGTTCGTAATGATGTATATGCTATAGAAAAAGAGATGAACAATAATTTCAAAGAGATTAATAAAGACATACGTGAGATGAGAAAAGAGTTAGAAGAAAGAATTCAAACGATCTTAGAAAATCCTTTGAATGATGTTGAATAATTAGTTAAGTTTTTTATTCTCTGCAGGCCAACTATAAACGTAAGAGCCTGCAAAATCTTTTACTAAGCAGAATATTTGATCCTTATACTCATAGACACGAATGTCTGCTTCATATCCGGGGAGGATTCTATCGAATTTCATTTCATAGTCTCCTCTTCTTTCACCGTATGCATTAACCATTCCAGCAACAGCATTTAATTCTCGTTGCTCGTTTGGTCCTTGATCTCCTAGATTAGCAAGTACGTTAATGTCTTCAATTGGAGTTGCTGTTAGAGATGAAAATACTTTCTGACCCATCATACGAATAGCATCGTCCATGTAGCTAGGTAAGTTTTTTACTGAATGAAATCTTGCAGTAACATCACCGTGTGTTCTTAAATCTTTTCTAATTTCTTGTGGTAGAGTGTTTGGCTCTGATTCTTCTTCACCGTCGCCTTCTTCATCTTCTTCATCATCGACAGGAATAAGGTCAGTCATCTCATCGTCAGTGTATTGATAGATTAAGTCTTTGTTTTGAGCAAGTTGTGCCATGCGATCATCCATGCCCTGTATCTGACTTGTATCTACATTAGATAAGGCATCTGATGTATCATCTACTGATACAGCATCTCTGGATTTGATGTCTAAGGGAGGAATATTTCTTTTCTTAACTAAGTCATCTGCTTCAATAACAAACTCTGTAAATCTCATTGGCTAAACCTTACTTAGTGTGAGGGGGTAGTTTTGCTTCTATGAACCACTCATGTATTCTTTTAACTGGATTGTACTTCTTAAATCTTAATTTAGTATTACTAACAGTCAAGTTTTTTGTTTTAATAGCAGTGTAATGATAAGTGTGAGAGTTTCTAGTTTCACTTTCTGGAATCATATAAACTTTCGATTGTTTCTTTTTCTTATCTGCCATAGCCTTTATATTCTGTACCAGCACCTTTGCCAGTGCTTTTACCTGTATATTCAGTGCGACCACTTAAACGTAATATATCGTTTAATGCTGATTCAGAGACATTATCTGGTCTATGATCTTTTGCATCTTTAGGATGTCCGTGATCACTTTCTGAACCTTTAACAAATTCATGTTCTCCACCATCTTCGTCAGTAGCATATAAAGTTCCGTCTTTGTCTAAACTTAGTTCATGCCAAGCACCATCAATTATAACTGCATCACCATGTCGATAATCAATATCAGACTCGCCTTCTGCTCCAACTAAGTCACCTACTTTAGCAGGTCTTCCTTTAGTTGGCCCTGTGTTTCTCCATTGACCCGCTTTGCCTGTTTTATAGTCTCCGGCAAATGTCATTCCACCTGATTTAGTTTCGTCTATATCCTCTTCAGGATCAAACGGATGAGGTTTAGTTCTCTTACCTGTTTTGGGATCGTGGTTCTTACCTGATTCTTCGTCTCTTAAGTCATCATCTTCAGAACTCATACGTTCTTCGTCAACTTTGCCCAAGTCATCGATGGCGTCTTGTGCTTTATCGCCTGCGACTCCACCTATTAATGCTCCGCCGATTTTACCCGCTGTGCCACCTATAGCCGCACCTACTGGTCCGCCTAATGCTCCGCCTAATGCAGTTGCGCCTGCCGCGCCAGCAAAATTACCTGCTAGATTACCTGTTAGTGCTTCGTCTACGTCATCACTAAAGTCATGGTCAATAATTTTTAAATTAGCAACACTAGGGAAATAACTCATACCGTCATCAGTATAGATTCTGCCTGTTGAACTAGACTTATGGGGTGCCTGATATCCAGTGATAATCATTTCATCACCTCTAAAGTCTTCTGTTCTTAAAGGTAAAGTAACTTCTTGTCCGTCTTTAGTTACAAGTTTACCTTTCTTAGGTCTATCATCTCTGTCGCCACCAAACTCTCCTCTTTGAAACTCATCGATTTGATAAGACTCACCTATTTCAAGTAATGCACCAATAATACCTACTCCTGCTTTACCTATATCAACCTTTTGAGTCATATCTAATTTTTTCTGCGGTACATTATCGGCTTTCTTTTGTGCATCTTTGGTAGCGGCGTCAAGGGCATTAGAGGCTTTATCTCCTGTCAAGCCTTGTGATCTTTTTTGAAGTAATCTAAATTTAAAGTTTAAATTTTCTTTTACCCCGGCATCAGTTGCAGAGTTCATTTTTTCTTGCATTTCTTGCATTTCTTTGTAGAGTTCTGCTTTAAAAGCATCGGGTTTGCCACGTGTTTTATTTTCTATTTTTGCAATAATTAGTTCGGCTTCTCTTGTAAGTTGTATTTTATTCACTTCTTCAGCAACATATGATCTCATGTATGCTTCATTTAAATCAAGTTCTGCTTGTTCTGGTTTAGACATTCTATCTGTATAATCGTCATCTGAATGTGAGTCAATGATATCGTTGTATCTATTTGCAAATGCCGGATGCTTTTTAGCAAATTCTTCTTTAGACATTTCTAAAGCATCTACGACTAACTTATTGTATGCACCTTCATTAGTTTTTTCTTTATTTTGTTTGTTTGCTAATTTAGTTCCGCCATATGCGGCTAGCCCTGCTCCACCTGCAATAGCGGCTCCAGTTGCAATTGCTGGCCCTTTAAGATTGCTGATTGCTTGATCTGTTGCTGTGTTTACAGCACCTGGGATTGCTTTATTAACTTGACTAACTGCGGCATCTCCTGCAGATTTACCTGCACTACTTGCCATGCCACTAATTTGTTTTTGCACTTCAGGATTAGACGCAATCTTTCCTGCGGCTGCTGTTATAGCCTTATCTACGATGCCTTCTTCAATTTTTGCATTACAGTTACAATGTTCACAATCTGGTGAACATCCACAGTCTTCTGCTTTTACATCTGCTCCACAACATTTGGCTGAGCAATGTGTATCTCTTTTTTCTTCTTCTATCACTTCTTCTGTAATTTCTGTTATGCCTTTAGCCCATTGATCTAACTCATTAACTTCTTCTATTTCATTAATGATGTTTCCGTTTAGTCTGTTTAAAATAGGTAGAACACTTTCGATTCTTGGATCGATTGTATCTTGTGCGAACATCTCTGCAATGTTTGATGAATCCATTTCATCTTCCATTAATGCAGGAGTCCATGATTCAAAGTAAAGATTATATCCTCTATGACTTTGCATCTTTTGTAATGATTCTTTTAATGCTTTATGATGTTGGACACCTTCATGTATTAATTTTTGAGTAGATTCATTGAATTCACCTCTACGAGTAGCACGAACAAAGCCGGCCATCTTAGTATATTCTTCTACTAATGAAGTAATATGTTTACCACGGTCATCATAAGGTGTACCACCTTCTGCTACATGTCTACCATATACTCTAGCAAGACCAGGCATTCTTGTAGGAACAGCGAATCTTTCACCTTCTGTATTTTCTACAAAGATTTTATGAACGTTTCTCCAACGTTGCTCTCCTTCTTGGACTGCTCTATCATGTTGTATAACGACTTTAACGTTAGGTATGTTATCGTTGTATGATGTCTTTTGATTGACAGCATGATAACCTTCGTTCATTTTTTCTTTCATTTTGTAGTAATCCCGTTGACGCATATCATCACCTAAACGATCACTGTCATGCAGTCCAAAGTTTAATTGCTTAGATAATGCCCATTGTTTTAAATGTTTTAGCAATCCGCTCCATGAATCATCATAGTCAACACCTTTTGTTTTTCCAGGAGGACTTCCTGCTTGATTGTCATCATAGTAAATATTCAAGGATGAAGTTTTATCTATAGTGGCCCATGCTTTACCATAGTTGTCTCCATCTTTAATGAATGAAAATTCAAAGACATCTGCTGACTCTGGATTAGTTCTTTCATTTTTTGCGTCTTTAGGTGAAGGTTTATACCCACGAGTCTTAAAGATATCGTAGAGTCTTTTATTAAAGGATTCCTGATCAATTGCCATACTATTATTTATCTCTTTTAGTTAATCACAGCAAAGAACGGCAAGGGTGCAACCATTTCATCATGGTCACGCATATGCTCAGTTAAATCACTATGGAAGTCTGTAATGTCTTGTAATACACGTATCACAAGCAGTGTTGACATGACTAAATCGTCATTGTCTCCTATCTTTGCGGCATAACTACCACCAGATGCTACGAATGTTTTTAATTCACTAATGAGTGCTTTGCTTTTTACATTCATTTTTTTGCTTTCCATTAGTGTTTTGAATTTAGCACAAGCGGCTAGTTTTACTTTTTGTGTAGTATTGTATCCTCTACGTTTTTTACCCCTTTCACTTATGAAGATACCTTGAATATTTGATTCACCATACTCTTTAAGAGATATAAGAGCGGCTTCTCCGATAGAGTTGTTTTCAAGTGAGTAATAGACATTGTTAGGTTCACCTGTTGTCTCTACAATATATTGAATCATCTCTCCTAATAACTTAATCTGTCTAGGAATATCTGTCTTGTTGTCTTTCCATTCACCTATCTGTGTTGTTGTGTTTGCTTCAAAGACTTGTATAGCGGCTGGATCTCCTCCAGTACCTAATGACGGATCTAGTCCTAAAACATAGACCATTCCTTTCTTGGGTTTTTGAAACCATCTCACTTGACCCATTCTGTCTACTGGATCTGATGGTTCTAACATAATTAATGTATTAGGATTAATAAGAGTTTCATCTGCAATTAAGAATTCACAACCAATCTCACGTGCAAATCTGTCATCTCCTAATTGGGCTTTGATCTCTTCTGCCCACTTGTCATCACGTCCGGGTTGCTCATTCCAAAATGATCTAAAAGGTTTGAATCCGTTTACACCTAGTTCAGTTTCTTCTCCTTGTGCATTAATATTTTTGTTCGCGCCTTTCCAAATCAATGCGAACTGATCTTCGTCAGAGTTCGGAGTAGATGTGATGATCGCTTTACCACCAGTTGCTAGTGTTGGTGTGATAGAAGTCCAGAACTGCTCCGCAATCGTAGGTCTTACGAATGCAAACTCATCTAAGTATAGAAGTGTAATAGACATACCACGACCTGTGTTCTCTGTAGTCGTTGCTGAGACGATCCTAGAGCCGTTCTCAAAGTCTAGTGAGCCTTTGTTGTATGTAGTCACACCTGCTTTAATATGCGTAGGACATGCTTCATATGCATATCTGATACGTTGCATAATCTCTTGTGAGCCTGTGTATTTGTGAGCCGCAATAAGAATTGTAGCATCTGATCTAAACATAGCATACCACAGTAGATATCCTGCGGCTGACGTAGACTTACCTGACTGTCTAGGCATCAATGCGATAGAGTATCTATAGTTGTGATACGTATTAATTAAACGTTCTTGGTACTCATATGGATGATATTGAATACTACCCTGAGTTGGATGCTGTATATAAAAGAAGTTATCCATAAAGTACAAATAACCATTATCAGGGTCACAGCACTTAACAAAGTCATCAATCTCTTTTTGATTTTTGTAATGTGTTTTAGTATAAGGTGTTTTTACTAACTCGCCACCAGATGTGTTTTGACTGCTCATACTACTATTTAGTAGTGTTTAGTGGGCTTTTTTATAATCTTGGTAATCTAATAAGAAACCAATAGCGACAAGAACGTTCATGCCCAATGATGCTATCAGTATGTGAATATCATTATAGACATTTGTTGTGAGACTAAGATGTAAATGTCCAACTGCCCAAAATGGAATAGCCATCTGTTGACTAATCCAAGATAAGGTATATCTTATAAAAATAAATTTATGTTTCATGTTTATTATAATAGTCAATTCTCTTTTTTATCATGTCTATCCATGTATTGTGTATATCATCTGCTATCTCAGGTAATTCTAAATTGAAATAATCTCTTAGCATATCTCTTACTAAATTAACTCCTTCATAACTAAAGAATACATCTGAACTTATTGATACAGCATTAGTATCAGGATTCATAGTATATATTTTATCTAAGGTTGTTAGTTTATTCGGATGATTTGAAAAATGTGAATAATCCCAATTATGTGGTTTATCTAATTTTTTATATAATTTTTTTTCATCTTCTAGAGGTTCAATATTTCTTTTTTCTATCTGCATTCTCTGTGAACATAACGAATTTATATCAGTCGGGTATTCAATCATCAGCCATTTAATATTAGTTATTCCATCAAATATTTTATCATTCCAATGAACAAAACTATGTCCTATTTTGCCATATGAATGATGATGTCCTTGCAATAAATTAATATAACCATCAGCCGTTTGCTTTATAAATTGATCAGCCCAATTAAACAAACGTTCTTCATTGGCTTCTGTGTTGTTTGGCATATTATAATGGGCTATCATGCCGCCTGTGTTTATTCCGGCATCGTTGCTATTTCTTTTTTTGTATTTCTGTAGTAATTTTTTACCGTTTAACCATGTAGGTTCTACGTTTTCACATAAACCAATGAGATTTGCTAAATGATTTCCCCCGGCGAATGACGGGTAGACTACAAATATGTTATCAGTTTTACCTAACTTCCCCACATTATTTAATGTCTAACCCCTGAGCCTTTGTTGCAACAATACAATAGTAATGTTCTCTCATTTTCATAGGTTCGCCAGTAGGATCATTTGGATTGTCTTGTTCTAAATCAAATTCTAAATTATTAAAATGATCGATAGAGAATCCTGTACGTTGCAGTAACGCGGCAAGTTGAGTTGATCCAAATATACTGTAATGATTTAAGTTAAATTCATGTTTACGATCATTGTCTGGAGCAGGTACTTCGATATAAATCTTTGAGCCTTGTTTTAGAATACGATTGTATTCCATTAAACTAAAGATAGGATAAGGTGAATGTTCTAATGCATGACGTAAGAATATAAAGTCTACACTTTCATCATGGTAACCGTCTTTCTGCGGTAAGAATGATAAATCATATCCCGCAGTCTTATGTCCTTTTTCTGTGCATATTGCAACATCACCAGGACTTAAAGTAACGCCTAAGACATCACTAAAACCACGTTCTTTCATTTCATCTAAGAAGTAACCTGGACCGCAACCTAAGTCTAGTATCTTAGAATCTTTAGGCAATGCTAATGGATCAATATATGTTTCAACTACTTGAGTAGTCAAGTTTTTATGAAATGGGCTGTCTCCTTCGTCATAGATATGTGACGTATATAGCCACTCATTGTAAAACTTTAATTTAATAAGATCAAGGGTGTTGTTAATATCATACGGAATATCCATTCATCGCTCCTAGTGTGAAATGTATGATATTATTTAGTGAGATTTATGCTGGTAGAATTTTTTATTATGTCCAAGGACGACTAGTTGCGAGTGGTACTGTACCAGTTGGAGTTGCTGTATTGCCAACATACTTAGCGGGTAGTAAGTCAAGGTCAGCAGTGTTTAACGCATTGTATGCAGGTAGACTGACGTTGCCACCGGCTCCGCCTTTTCTATTAAGTTCTGCTACTTCTGATACTCTTAACTCTTGTCTGAACTGTAACGTACTAGCAGGAGCGTTTGAAGTAGATGCTGGGGTAGTAAGAAAGATATCTGTTGCTGGTATAGTCGTTTGTGTTCCGTTATCAAATGTTTCACTAACGATAGCGCCGGCGGTAAAAGAATTTGTACCAGTTGCGCCTACAAAGTTTAATGATGAAAGTGTTGCTGTGGGTGCTGTCAAATTATCTTTACTGGTATCTCTTACTAATGCTAGATTGTAGTAATACCCTGCAGTTATACCATCTGCGGCAACGATTGAAGCAAGTACATCTGCTATTGTAGTTACTGCATCATCAGCATATGCAAAGATTGTAATTAATCCTGTTAAGCCTTTGACTGGTACATTGATTGCTGCCATTATCTTGGATATCCTTTAAAGCCTTCTACAGGACTTTCTGTATTAACAGTCGGTAGTTCAACTGACTTCATATCACCTGCGTTTAAGTCTTCCCATTCAGAGCCTACTGCTTTGTATGCTGACTTTAACATATTAGACTCTAGTTCAGTATAAGGCACAGCCATGTTACTTGTACCGATCCAACTTTCTGAATCTAAATCGATGCCGTCATCTGCACCAACGTTGCCGTTTGCTTGAGCAAGAGCCATCATTACACGATTCAATTCGTAGACTCTATCTCTACCGTCTACATCTTGGAACTTATGCATTCCTCTTGAACCATAACGTTGGCGCTTCGATAGTTTACCAGGAGCATTATCTTCTGTAATAAATTCTGTTGCTCTCATTATGGAGTTTCTTCAGTTGTAATTGTGTCGTTGGCTTCAGATGATAGTTCTGAATCTACATAACCATCTAATGCGAGTGGTAGACCAGCTGGTGCTACTCCTTGGAACATGACTGAAGAATTAATAAAGTGAAATAATGTTTGTGAGCCGCCTACGTTTGCAAGATCAGGATCAACTGTGATTCTAACATTACCAGAAGTGACATCCATGTCATAACCGCTTCCTGGTATAAGAACGTTACCCCATTGTGTAGATGAGTATGCTGAAAACTTAATGTTGGCTGAGTTAGCACTTAGTTGTGCATCTAGTCTAACATCTTGTTGATCGATAGTACCTGGATCATTTGATTTAATAAAGAATGAACCCAATGTAAATGCGTTTGCAGGGTATTCCCAAATAACTTGATTTGCTACATTACCTGTTGTATATGTATTAGACGATATAACAGCAGTCGATGATAGATTAGCAAAGTTGTTGTTTATCTTATCAAAGGCAACTCTTAACGGATCACCAGAACCATCGTTCGGTGTTGCGCCAATATTAATAATTTCGTAGTTTGTTACAGCCATATGTTTATCCCAGTCTTATATTGTATTTATGCGATTGGGTAAGTAAGTAATGTTATTCTTTTGGGGGAGTGGCTTTCATATTTTCTCTGGCCAATCCATTCATTTTCTCAAAACTTCGCATACCACCTAAACCTAGCATAGATAGTGTAAGTGTCATCAAGCCCTCAGTTGCAATCTCTGGCAGTATGATTTCTGAACCACTTATTTGCACTCCCCAATTAAGTACTGGTGCTAGTACATATGCCCATGCTAATCCGAATGCACATATCCACATGATTGCAGGTCTTGCCCCTGCTACAAAAATGCTTGGGTGCTTTGCTTGTTCTAAGTTGATTTGATTTTGTTGTAAGTTTGCGTTGTGCAAGACCATTTTGAGTTCATGCTCAAACTCAGCCTTCTTATCCTTATCTACAACAAACTTGTCGAGTAAAGGTGCCGCCAAACCAATTACTGAATCGATAATTGCTAATCCCATTATATATCTCCTATAATATACTAGTATTTAGTATTAAGGAGCATAATAAACGCAAACTTCATTTGCAACTTCTTCAATTTCAGCATCAGTAAGTTCAGGATAGATAGGAAGACTTAATAATGATCGTGTAAGAAGTGTACTTGTACACATAAAATCAGGCTTTACCATGTTATCTGCAATTGGTAACTCTGACAATGCTGTTCCATAATGTACCTTAGTTTCTATATGTTTTCGTTCTAACCATGTAGCCAAATCATTACGTTCAGTGTTTGTATATACAACAAACTTTGAATCAGCATGAGTCTCAAAGCCTTTACTTAGACATCTTAATGGTTCAATATGTGAAAATCTTTCTATATAGTATTGTCTAATTTGTTTTCTGCGTTCTTGCCATTCATCAATGTAGTTTGATCTAACCATCAGATGGGCACAATCAATCTCACTCATCTTAGAGTTAGTACCAGAATAGAAATGATGAGGCTTACCGTTGTCTCTCCATTGATTAGCAAATTCATATAGTGCTTGATTGTTAGTGACGATGGCTCCGCCGTTGCCTGAAGCATTTAGATTCTTAGTAGGATCAAAACTAATTGCCATTGCTGTGCCGATGTTACCGTCTGCGATCAACCAATGTTGTGCCCCGTCTATAATAGCAATGTTATTGTTCAGAACACTTATGCCATTGTCACTCTCTACTGCTACAGTTGGTGCACCAAAGAGTCCGACATGACATTCTATCTTTTGTAGTTCATCTTCCGCTTGTGGCAAAAGGATACCGTTATGATCTGTATCGCACAATTCTACCTTTAGTCCAGCACTTAGAAATGCATTCATTGTTGCAGGGTAAGTTAGATTAGGAACTCTGATTGTTCGATATGTTTCTTTATCATATTCCCATTCAGCATATGGGTCTTGGTCTGGAGAAGTGTCTCGTTCATAACGAGCAATGATCTCTAATGCTTGTGTACCACTATGACATAGTATGACATAATGTGCTTTAGTTTTGATTGATAACCAGTCTTTGAATTTCTGTGCGTATATACCATCGTTAAGGCTGCCACTAGATAATACAGAATCTGTGGCGTCTAATAATTCATCTTTGAGATTTGCGTATTGACGGTCTAATCCAAAATACTTAATTTTTTGATTTAGTGCCATAGAGTTGTTCCTGCCAATATTCAGAATTGCGTAGCCAGTTATTGTAGATCATTAACCCTTCATTTAAACTAGTTACAGGATTATATCCGAAATCTTTCTGGGCTTTTTCAATGCTTAGTGCGCCTCGACTAGGGAAGTCTTTATCTTTTTGTTTGACTTCAATATTACCTTTGCCTACAATTTGTTTGACCATGTTAGCGGCATCATAAAGAGTTACACCTTGTGATTTAGTAAGATTATATGTTTCATTCTTTGCTTTAGGACTTGTAGTTGCTTGTACTATTCCTGTTGCAACATCATTAACAAACGTAAAGTCAAGTTTCTCCATCTTACCGTTAACAACTATCTTTTCACCTTTTAATGCATTGATAAAGAACTTAGAGATAACTCTGTCACAGACATCTAAGGGCCCGTAGACAGCACTAGGACGAATGATAGTATGATTTAGTCCATACTGTCTAGTGTAATCTTGTACAAGTAATTCTCCAGCATACTTCATAATTGCATACTGACCTTGAGGATTACAGTCTTCCCATTCTTCTACGTTATCTGTAAAGTCTCCGTAGACCATAGATGAACTTATATATGAGAAACGTTTAACTTTAGTTTTTCTACTGAGTTCTAAGATGTTTAACAAGCCTTCACTCATTACTTTAGAACCTGCTGTTGGATCAGCATTTACAACTTTTTGTCTTGGGAAACTTGCAAGATGAATTACACTATCGAACTTTTCTTTTTCAAATAATGTTTTAAGTTCTGGATTACCAACATCAATTGTATAGATGTTTAGACTAACTGAATCAGTCATGCGGCCAGCAATACCAAAGAATCTTTCTTGCATAACTGCATCAAGTTCATCCTTATCTATAATACCATAGTCAGTTTTAGTGTCTAATATAGCAACTTTATGACCTTCATTGATTAGTTTGACAACAACATGGGCTCCAATAAAACCGAGTCCACCAGTAACACAAATGTTTTGTTTTTTTGTTTTTTTAGTTGTTGCCTTCTTCTTAGTTGCCATGTTAATCCTATTGATATTTTAGTTTAAAATATGTCACTTGCTTGTCTGTGAGATATCCTTTAATTGTATATTTGTGTCCCATATAGTCTGGAGAATTATCTCTTACCCATTTAGGAATTGGATCACTATTTTCCATAATGTATTTTCCTTCATCAGTTTGTTGCCATTTATATATAGGGTCTGCAATCATTAGATCAGGATCTTCAACATCTCCCATAAGAATCTCAAAGCAATTTACTTCGTTTGACTCATGTTCTTCTTTCATCTATATTATTGTACGTTATACATTATCATTTTGCAATGTTAATGGGAATATCTCATGGATGACTTTTGCAACTGCTTTAGCAATCTCAATGTGTTCTAACTGAGTTCCGTTTGATTCTCTTAATTCAATGTAATGTATCCAACTACGCAAGGTACCGTTTACATACAGCCTACTTTTAGTATTACCTTCTGGTAAAACTGCTCTTGCTTGTTCTTTAGCAATGCCTCTACTGATAGCAAAGTCATATGCTTCTACCGCTGTATCTATTACTTTCTGTTGCATATCTGCCCAAGCATGTTGCAACAATCCATCATCAGTCTCAATGCTGTTCTGTCTGTTCTTAGGGTCTTGTAATCGTGCTTCTCTAATTTCAAACTCTAAGTCTTTAGTTGGATCTGCATAACGTTGACTAAACTCTTGGAACGAAAATGATCTATGTCGTAGTATTTGTCTAGCGATATCTCTAGTAGTTTCAATTTCTAAACACACAGATACCATTTCAAGTGGAGACCAATGTTTATGTTTCATAAGATACTTTACTAGTTTCTCATTTGTTTCTTTGTTGGTTTGATTTGACGGGTTACTTACTCTTGCACAATAGGCTACTAAGTCTAATGCACTTTCTATGTCACCCAACGATGTATTTGGTCCTTGACTATGACTGATTAAGTTTACTTTCAATTTTATTCCTTATCATTAAAGGGCGAAGGGACCGAAGTCCCTTCTATAGTTTACAGTTGTATTATAGACCACTTAGTAATTTATCTGTTTCAGGTTGAACTGCTTCTGCAATTCTATCTATATTAAGAATAAAATCGATTGATCGAATTTCTTCTTCATATTCCTCTAAGATTTTACCAACTATAATTTCTACTGTTTCAGTGTCAAGTCCTTGTCTTAAGAACTTTTCAATGTTAATGGTTTTCTGTTTACGATATGCTAAACGGAGAACAAGTTTTTGTAAAAACTCTACAGGTATCTTATGTTTCTCCACATCTTCTAGGAGTCGTTCCCAATCCTGTGTCGAACGAAATTTGTCTGCCATGCAGACCTCCTATTTATTTTACAGCCGTTTTTTTACGTGTTGTCTTCTTAGCAGTTGTCTTCTTAGCAGGTTTCGGCATCATTGCTTTTGCTTCCTTCATCAAACGTTTTGACTCTGCTATAAGTCCTTTTGCTTCAGTTTCCATACGTGATGCTTGTGCAATAAAGTCATTCATTAGAACTTCATCGTTCATAGCCAGATTTGCATCCGGGGTATTAACACCTGCA
>Ga0302126_10000665_pt1 | contig 21463 bp, 10 predicted proteins | sample CB4_20m_MG_FD_203108 | JGI IMG/M metagenome (GOLD analysis project Ga0302126, IMG submission 203108) | Marine microbial communities from Western Arctic Ocean, Canada - CB4_20m | ecosystem: Environmental > Aquatic > Marine > Oceanic | place: Canada: Western Arctic Ocean | collected 2017-09-24 | reverse complement strand
GAACAATAAAGGGTCGACGAAGTTCTCATCGGCCCAATGATTCGTGGCTAAGTATTCATTCATCTCGGTCTTTCCATGTCTTATTAATACGATCGTTTTCGTATTCGTTCGAATGTTTTTAGTATTACTACTCGTAGCACTCAAACTTTTTTTCGTTTGTTGCGCTTGCGCCGATGATGATGACGCAGTAGTAGTAGCGGCAGCGGCGGCGGCAGCAGGAGCTAAACACGCGAGCGCCGTCGTCGACATTCTTTTTTACTTTCGTTGCTATTGCATAAAACTCCGACGTCCTTATTAAATATCGAGTTTCACTGTAAGCGTTCGGAGAAGAAAATAGAGGTAAAGTCATTGGCGACGCGCTAGCGAAATTTCAGGGTTTAGGGTTTGCAACCCTAACCGTGTTTTTTTGTGGTCAAGAATTCCCCCCAAATTATTAAAATTGCTAATTGGGGAAGTTTCCTTTCCTGCACACACAACACACACACAAACGCGACGCGCAAAACACGCACTATAATGTTCGCTAAACAATCAGTTCTCAGCATCGCCACCGCTCGCGCCAGGTACGCATGTTTCGCATCGACGTTTCTTTTAAATGCGCGCGACAGAGCGCGCGCGAGCGCGAGTCCTTCTCTTTATTTTTGAACGAATCTGTTTCAATTACAGACAGAGAGAGATCTGTATCGGATATTTCTTTTGAAGCGACGTCGAGGATGTGTGAAATAGTAATCAACGCGCGCGCGTAACGCTGGATTTGAAACCAAAGAGAGAGAAGAGAAGAGAGACGAAAAGGAGCAAAGATCTCTTCCGTATTTCGTACAGCCTTTGTTTCGAAGGCGCGTTTGTGCCCTGTTTTCTTAGCAGCGGATTCGTTCAATTTTTAGCACAAACAAATCGAAGGAATATCAGCCACAACTGCTTCAACGTGCTCGAGGGAGATCTCTCTCAAATTCCTCCCTGTCTTTCAATATCTTTAAAATATCTCTCTCTGCTGATGACTCTCACACACACACACTCTCTCTCTCGATACTGAAACGAACAAAAAAGCAGAAGCGAAAGAGGAGCGGTCGAGCATGGCAAAAACAGACACGTTCGGGTTTCATCTACGTCCGCGAAGAAAGTCGTGGAACCGATCGTCGTTCCGGATGTCGCGGAGAGACCGATGAAGATCGTGTTCGTGTCGACGGAATGCGCGCCGTACTCGAAGACTGGCGGTTTAGGCGACGTCGTCGGATCGTTACCGATCGAACTCGCTCGAAGAGGGCATAAGGTCATGTCAATTTCTCCGAGGTATGATCAATACGAAGGTGCGTGGGATACTTCGGTTTCCACGAAAGCTTTAGGCGAGACCGTTGGTTTTTTCCACGAAAAGAAGAAAGGCGTCGATCGCGTTTTTGTCGATCATCCGTTATTCTTGGCTAAGGTCTGGGGGAAGACTGGAGATAAGTTATACGGTAAGGCGTCTGGTGCTGATTATACGGATAACGCGAAAAGATTTGCTTTATTCGCGAAAGCTGTTCTCGATGCGCCGACGATGTTATCTTCTTTGGAATACGGCGAAGATATCATCTTCGTTTGTAACGATTGGCACTCCGCTTTAGTACCAGTGTTATTGAGGAAAGAGTTTCAACCGAAAGGAAAATTTCTTAACGCGAAATCTGTGATGTGCGTGCATAACATCGCCTTCCAAGGAAGATTCTGGCCGACTCCGTTGGAAGAATTGGGTATCCCAGCCTCCGCAGCAGATGACTTCTTCTTCGAAGACGGTAACCCGAAGATCTACGACGAGTTGAACCCGATGAAAGCTGGGACCGTAGAAGAGGCACCGAGTGGTAAGATCTACCGCAAAGTGAACTGGTTACAAGCTGGTTTCAAAAACGCAGATAAGGCCGTCACAGTCTCCGTGAACTACGCGAAAGAGTTAATCTCTGGACCGGCGAAAGGAGTCGAGCTCGATAAGGTCTTAAAAGCGATCGGTATCGAAGGCATCGTTAACGGCATGGACCCAACTGAGTGGAATCCAGCGAAAGATAAATTCTTGGATTTTCCGTACGATAAGACGACCGTTATCGAAGGCAAAGCGTGCGCCAAGCAAGCTTTACAAGCCGAAGTCGGTTTACCGATCGATCCAAGTGCTCCATTATTTGGATACATCGGAAGACTCGAAGAGCAAAAGGGTTGCGATATCATGTTTGAGGCGATCCCGAAACTTATCGAACAAGTCCCGAACGCACAAATCGTCGTATTAGGAACTGGTAAGAAAACCATGGAAGCGACTCTTGAGAAGTTGGGCGAAACTTTACCGGCTACGAACTTTGCCGGCGTCTGCAAATTTTCAGCACCGACTGCGCACTTCATTAACGCCGGTGCAGACTTTTTGATGGTCCCGTCTAGATTCGAACCGTGCGGTTTGATCCAACTTCACGCGATGTCTTACGGTACGGTTCCAATCGTCTCCACGACTGGTGGTTTGGTCGACACTGTTAAGGAAGGCGTCACTGGGTATCACATGGGGGCCATGGATGCCGACAACTTATTACCGGAAGATGTTGAAGCAATGGTTGAAACGTGCGTCGCGGCGGCTGCAGACTTTGGCACCCCAGCTTACACGAAAATGGTAAAGACGTGCATTGCGCAAGATTTGACTTGGAAAGAACCGGCAAAGAAGTGGGAAGCATTATTGGAAGAACTCGCATTTGGAACGGAAGAATCCGCTAAGAAGGCTGAAGTTATTGAGCCAGAAAAACTCGCGACTGGTATCGCTGCAGTGACTGCGTAATATAAAAAACTTGCGTTTCGAGGCTGCGGTAAAACATAATATGTACCGAGCCAATACATACACATTCATTATCTACTTATAATAATATACAACTTAAAACAACAACAACAACAACAACAACAAAAGCGCATTCAGCTCGCAAAAAATGTGTAAAGAACTTTTTATACTAAATATAATTTTTAAATCTAAACTTACATAATTATTATTCCTATTATTATTCATCGTTGTTCTTATGCGCCCCCGTTTTCATTCGTTCTTCGAGCAAGATCCCTGGCTTCATCTTGACATCGTCATAAGGTTCATTTTGCTCAACGTCCAAATATCCGTGCGTTCTCAAAACTAAAACTTGATAGAACATTTTAGCGGCATCCGCTCTAGATTTTCCTTTGACTTGATCTTCCAAGCTGAGTTCGTTCGAAACAGCGTTTTCAAATTGCGTGCTTAAATGATTAAGCATCTTTCGAGAGCCTAAAGACCAATCCATTGCTCGATCGCCTCCAACATCATCTGCTTTGTCGTAGTTTTCGTCCCCATCTAAACTGAAACCTTTTCTCGGCGTATCCATATTGTTATTATTATTATTATCATCATCATAAGCGCCACCGCCACCATCGTAGCCACCAAAATCATCATCTTCGTTTTCTACGCCACCATTATCTTGTCCAAACAAAGCCTTCTTCACATCTTTTGCGTTTGGCGTCGTCGGCTGGCTCTCAAAGTTAATCCAACAAGATTGTGCATTTCTGGCATAAATGGCCGCTAATTTAGGATGCACTTCGCCTGGGAGGCATCGTTCTTCAGCCGCGCAAGCTCGAGGAATTTGAACAGGCGGCCCGCGCTTTGCACCGCGTTCAATGATGATATCGCTCACGTCCTGTAACTGATAACGAATTTGGTCGTTTGTTAACGAAGTCATTCTATCAAACACGATAACTCTGTCAACTCTTCTTCTTTTTGCGTTCGGTCCATTTCGTGATTTTTGTGCCGTTTTGCCGAAAATGAACTCTTTTTGTTGTGGTTGTTCGTTTTCAGATCCAGGCGTTTGATATTTGTTCATACCGCCAAACAGAACGACTCGTTTTTCTTGTTCTTGTTCTCCTCCATTTTGCGCGTTGACGTTGACGTCGCCTAAAATAGCACCTTCAAGTTCTTTTTGCATATCATCATCTACCGGTAACGGTTGCAATTCATTATGCATTCTATCATCATCGTCATCGTTTCCACCAGCATCCATTGGAACGCCGCCAAAATCATCATCTTCGTTATAATTGCCCAAAATCAAATCAACTTTTTCGTTCGGATTCGTCCTCACAGCATCGCCGTCTTCGTTGAACAAATCATCATCCACGACTGCCAACTCTCTCTCTTCAGCGGCTTGCCGAAACTCGCCTTCGAATTCATCGACTTCGAACTCATCCATCAAAGTGATTTCCCTCCTATCGACTCTCAACGCCAACCTTCCTTCTGCTTCTTCGCCTTCGCCTAACATGATCCCATACTTCGCATTGGGATCATAATACATCTCAAGATCATCATAATTCTCTGGCAACGTAATCATACGTTCATCCGCAATTGCAGCCTCTGGGTCCAAATCAACCGCTCTTTCTTGCCTAAACGCTTGCTTCGCCTTTATCAACGCCTCCGAACAGTCGTGAAACAAATACCCAATCTTCCTATCATACACCCTCACTACACCGAGCATTAACTGCCCTGATAATCTCAAGGCTAAAGGTGCTTCAGGTTTTATAATCGCCTGTACTGCTTGTACGATATCTTGCGCCTCGATGTCGTTTTTTCGTAATTTCTTATCGAGATGCGCTGCGATCCAAATCGTCCCTAACGGGCCTCGTTTCGCTAAAATAAACTGTGAATAAAACATTCCTCTTCTGCTTATATATACGTATTATCGAGAGCGAGAGCGAGTATGTACGTATGTCTCTGTATCACCCGATTATCGTCGTTCTAAGATAATCTCGTCACAAAGTGAAGCGCAGTAGTACTTTCTCTTCGTCCGATTCAAATTCTTCAAAATTGAATTCTCGTCGAAATTCGCTCTTTCCCTTCTTCTTCTCCTTCTTCGCCGTCGTGTTAAGAAGTAGATTTCCAGAGACGTCTCTCTCTGTCGATGACGATGATCGAGACTGGGCTTGCGCGTTCTCGTCGTGCAAACTTATTTGTCGTAATAAATAAAAGGGCGTCGTCGTCGTAAATAAATAATCGCACACGAATTCTGAGGAATTCAAACGACACGATTTTTTGCAAAAAAGGCAAAACTGAGAGAAATTCAAACCAAAACTATTCCTACAAGGTAAGGAGCGATGACTGCGCGTTATTTACTGGTACAAAGCATGAAATATTACATAAAAGAGCCGTCGCTTAATTGAATGAGACCGACGCCGTCGCGTTCTCTGAACTCGATGCGCTCTTCGCAGAGCGCCTTGATGACTTCGGGGAACACTAAATGTTCTTCTTTCAAAACCTCTCTTTGCAAGTCGTCGACTGACCACGACGGGTTAATCCGAATCGCGCGTTGCGCGATGATCTTCCCTTTATCGAACTCTTCGTTCACGAAATGTACCGTAGGACCTGTCACGCGCGCTCCAGATTTCAGGACTTCTTCGTGCACGCGCGAGCCGTGCATACCTTTCCCCCCGAACGAAGGCAATAACGAAGGATGAATGTTCACCATTTTATTCTCGTACGCTCTGCAGAGCTCTTTCGGGATCAATCGTAAGTACCCGGCTAATACTACTATGTCTACTTCGTAGTCATCTCGTAAATACTGCGTTAACTCGTTCGCGTCGAGCTTCTCCTCTTTCGGTTGCTCCTTCTTCCCTGGATAGAGGAACACCGGGATCTCTGAGTCTAACGCCCATTCGACGCCTGCGCATGAGATATCGCTCGTGACAACGCACGCGATTTTAGCGTTGATTTCACCACTCTCGCACTTATCATGTATCGCTCGCATGTTTGATCCTCCGCCGGATATGAATACCGCCAAGTTCTTCTTCTTCTTCTTCTTTTTCGTCTTATTATCACTATTATTATTATCATTATTATTCACGTCTTCGCCGTTTTCGTTCTCTGCAGATGAGGAAGACGAAGACGACGAAGACGATGAATATGATGTTAATGATTTAGAATGTCTCAATTTTAGTATGCTCGATCTCGCTCTCTTTCTTCGATCAGATCGCGATAAAGATCGATCCGAAGCAATTGCTCGGAGTGCATGGGCGCTCGTGGACGCTAACGCGCTCGTTGGCATTTCAAGCGCGCTACGAGTAGTTAATCCAAAGCAAAGTTAAGCCCGATTTGTCCAGCCCCTTCGTCAGCGTTTCAAATAATGTTAAATGCGTATTCTTCTACTATTGACGGTGCTCGCTATCATCGTCGCTAGCCCCTTCGTCAGCGTTTCAAATAATGTTAAATGCGTATTCTACTGCTATTGACGGTGCTTTTCTAAACGCTATCATCGTCGCTATCGCTATCGTCTACGACTATCTTACGTCTGTTTGTGTTTCTATGCAACGGAGGAAGCGAATCATCGCTCTCGTCACTCGCTTCATCGTCATCTAAATCGTCTTCTTCGTTTTCAGCAACCGTATCGGTTTTAGTAGTACTACAATCGTCGTCTTTGTTTTTTTGTAAACGCGTCGTAGTGGTTACGTTCGTTGCCGCGCGTTTGCTTTTTTTAGTACATCCAATCGCGCTCTCGCGTAATTTCTCTTCAATTTTCAACAGCGCATCAGGCGTCATCGTCTGTAATGCATCATCTTTCTCTACATAAATGTTTCCATCTTGATCATCGTTTAATGCTACCGCCGTCGTCGTTTGGAAAATCTCCGGCCATTTACTTGGGACTTCTCGCTTCAACGCTTTGATTTGTTCGATCGTTAACACGCGCTTGAGTTCGCCCGTGACTCTGCTACCACCTTCTGCTACTGCTACTGCTGCTAAATCAACGTTTTTCTCTGTAGCGTCATCTATGGTATTGTTTATTAGTTAAAAATCATCGTAGTATAAAATATTAAAGTACCTCGTCGTATTAAAATTGCATCCTCGTCCTCGTCCTCGGCCTCGGCCTCGTCGCAGAACCCACAACAGATGATATAGCTCCCTTTCCTTACGTAGTATATGTTCGCAAACCTACTCGGGATCCTCACTAAAGTTCGTCTCCCACACTGCTTCAAGACCTACGGATCACGGCGCGAGCGAGTAAGCGAACAAATCAATTAATTAGTTAAAATCACGCGTGTAGTAAGAGAAAACACAATTTCATATAAAAAGCGCATTTGAAAGGAGAGAAAACGTACTTCGATCATGTTCGCCCCTTTCAAATCGACGACTTTACATATCTTATCCGTACTATCGATCTCGATCTCGATTTCGTTCACCTGTGAACGCACGTTCTTCCTCCTCGCGCTCATGTTTACGACGTGTTCTGAAGGCGGCCACGCGCGGTCAAAATTGGCCTTTTTTGAACAAAACGCTTTCAAAGTTCAAACTGATGAGTTCCAAAAGGAGTTCACTGATGGCCTATGAAACGATTCGAGCCGCGGTTCAGGAAAAGTCAACCGCGACGACGATAATTCCCATGGCTTACGAGCGACTTTCGCATCTCGACAGGCCGCGCACACTTATGTTTGTTTTCGTTATCAGTATGTTCATTTAATTTATATTTCACGTCGCGCGTGGATCACCAACGGTTTGATTGTTTGACCAACGCGTCAAAACTTAAAAAAGATAAAACTTTTCGCGATTTTTGATTGGACGAACGACGTCTTCGAGTCAGCGAGAAAGAGGAGGACGCTTCGATTCAGTCTCGCGCAGTGCGCGCGCGTTCCGAACTGTACAGAGAACTGCGAGATCTCTCTTCGGATACTTTTGTTTCGTTTCAGTTAGGATTCAAAAAAGGGCACCCTTTTGCTGCTGGGATCTGTTTTCGACATTATTATTTAAGTGGCAGAAAAAGTATTTATCACGTTATTTCACAGCAAAAAGAAGAACGAAGAAGAGGAGTGTTTTTGTTGATACAGTGCAGAGTGTATATTCTACGCGAAGAAGAAGAAGAAGAAGAACGAGAGTGGAAGTGTGTGTTGTGTGTTGCGTGTTGTGTTGTGCGTGTCGTGTGTTGTAGATATATCTTTGTGAAATCAACTTCTCGAGCGACTAAGCAGCGCGTGTTATAGGAAAAGAACAGCCTTGGCACGCGGAGGAAAAGACTGAGCGGGACAGAAAATAAAAGATGAGTTACATGAACCCGGTCGAGCGCTCGTCGACGTCGTTCGATACGACGGAACCACAATTTATAACCCTGAAATGCGTCGTCGTCGGTGATGGGGCGGTAGGGAAAACGTCGATGCTTCTGTGTTATACGACGAACACGTTCCCTACGGATCATATGCCGACAATATTCGATAACTATTCAAAGAACGTGACGATCGATGACGGGCGAGTGGTTAATCTCGGATTATGGGATACGGCTGGGCAAGACGAGTACGCAGATTTTAGACCGCTGTCGTATAGCGCGGCGGATTGCTTCGTCGTCGCGTTTTCGTTGATCGATAGGGAGAGTTTTAAGAACGTGGAACAGAAGTGGTTGCAAGAGTTAAGGGCGAAGGCTTCGAAGACGCCGATCGTTCTCGTCGGTACAAAGTTAGATTTGAGAGAACAAATGAGTAGTAATAATAATAATGGAGGAGGAATTGGGGGATTCGGTGGATCAGGTTTCGGGAGCAGATTCGGGCGAGATATAGGCGATGACGATCGCGCCGGGAATGCAATGGATCAAGTGATTAGCGAAAAAGAAGGTCAAGCTCTGGCGAGGAAGATCAAAGCCGTGAGTTACGTAGAGTGTTCGAGTTTAGTACAGACGAATTTGAGTCTAGTGTTTGACGAAGTCATAGAGGCGCACGTGAATCCAGCCGTGGTTAAGATCGAGGAACCGAAAGGATGCTGCGCTATAATGTAAATAATAATAACATATATATAATAGCATATATATATATATGAAAATTGTTCGGTGAATGAGCGAACGAACGAGATATTTGAGCGGACGAAAGCGGTACACGAGGACGTCGACCGATCTCTCGGTCTTATTCATAAACACAACAAAAAAGTAAACTAAAAAAGCTGTACTGGTACGAAACAAGCAACGCGCACATATATATCGCATTTGGCGGTGTATAGAATTTTAAGCAGCGCTAATGTACATAATAGGTTGTCAATATTAACTCAATCGCATTTTAAAGAGGGAGTAAAATCATTTTTGTACACAGCGCAGCCGTCAAAAAAGACGAGCTCGTTGTCGATATCAAATTAAAGTCCGCGATGCCTAAACGCCAAATAAATGAACTCAACGCGAAAGCAGACGATGATGATGAAGAAGAAGATCGTCTCGTTCTCCCTTCTATTTCTTCTTCGATGATCGAAAAAAAAAAGGAAACTCAAAATCAAAATCAAAATCAAAATCAAGCGAACGCTAATAAACGAATGAAAACGGACGAAGAGCAACTTTTAAGATCCGGCTGTGTAAGAATCGATGCGACTGGTATTGGACACGGGTGCTTACATGACTGCGTGAGACCTTTTAGGGAATCGATGGAGAAGAAAACGGACGAAGCGCGATCGTTGAAGAAGAAAGCACCCGCGAAAGTATACGCGTTCGAGCTCGATACGTTTCAACAACAGTCGATAAAGATTTTAGAGCAGAACGAGTCAGTTTTGGTATCGGCGCATACGTCCGCGGGGAAGACCGTCGTCGCGGAATACGCGATCGCGATGGCGAAAAGGGACGGGCAGAGAGTCGTCTATACGAGTCCTTTGAAGGCGTTGAGTAACCAAAAGTATCGCGAGCTTAAGGAAGAGTTCGATGATGTTGGATTAATGACCGGCGATACGGTTATAAACGCGCAAGCGAGTTGTTTAGTCATGACGACGGAGGTTTTGAGGTCGATGTTGTATAAAGGGGGAGAGGTCACGAGGGAAGTTGGGTGGGTGATTTATGATGAGATTCATTACATGAGAGATAAGGAGAGAGGGGTTGTGTGGGAAGAGTCGATCGTTTTGTTGCCCGATTCGGTGAAGTACGTATTTTTGTCAGCGACGATTCCAAACGCGAGAGAGTTTTCAGAGTGGGTTAGTCAAACGCATAAAATTCCGTGTCATATCGTGTATACTGATTTTAGACCGACGCCTTTGGAGCATTATATATATCCAAGCGGTGGAGATGGGATTTTTTTAATCGTCGATAAACAATCTACGTTCAAGGAGGATAATTTTTTGAAGTCTATAGCGATTGCGAACGAGAAAGGCGCTGAAGTCGCGCTCGCTAGAACGGCTGCAAGAAAAGCGGCGAACGAAGGAGACGCACATCAAGCAAAATTAGCGCAAAACATCGATGTGTTTAAGATAATCAAAATGATTGTCGATAGAAACTACGATCCAGTGATTGTTTTCGCGTTTAACAAAGGCGAGTGCGAATCGTTTGCAAACGCTTTGCATAAAGTAGATTTATGTGACGAGAATGAGAAAGAATTGATTGATGCAATTTATTGGAATGCAATGGATGCTTTGAGTGATTCGGATAAAAAATTGCCGCAAGTAGCAAACATGCCAAACTTATTAAGAAGAGGTTTAGGAGTCCATCACTCGGGTTTACTTCCAATTTTAAAAGAAGTCATTGAGATTTTATTTCAAGAAGGATTAATAAAGGTACTTTTTGCCACGGAAACGATGTCCGTTGGTCTGAATATGCCTGCCAGAACGTGTGTATTTGCTTCACCAAGGAAGTTTGATGGTCATGGATTCCGTTGGATTACTTCCGGAGAGTATACGCAAATGTCAGGAAGAGCCGGGAGACGCGGTAAGGATGACCGAGGTTTAGTCGTTTTAATGGTTGACGAGAAAATGGACGCGCCCACGGCAAAAGATATGCTTCGAGGCCGTTCCGATCCTTTAGACTCTGCGTTTCATATAAGTTACGCGACTTTATTGAACTTACTTCGAGTCGAAGGCGCGGAACCGGAAGATATGATCATGAACTCGTTTGCTCAGTTTCAAAACAATCGAAGAGTGCCGCAACTGCAGAAAAAAGTTGAAATTCTTGAACAGAAAAGAGACGATATAAACATTGACGAAGAGGAACAAGTGAACGATTACGTAAAGTTACGTGACGGCCTGGATGCTTTAACGAAAGAACGTCGCGCGATTACAAACTTACCGACGCACAGCGTACCATTTTTACAGCCCGGGCGACTCGTGAGAGTATGCGTAGATAAGCCAGGCATTTCTTTATTTGGAGAGACAGTACTGAGTAATATTAAAAAAACTTCAGATATCGATGATGTGGAAGATTATTTATCATTAAACGACGATAGAGAAAATATGTTGGATGAATCTTTGCTCAGAAAATCAGTCGAAGACGGTAACGATAGCGTCTGGGGAATCGTCGTGAGCTTTGAAAAAATTGGTACTAAAAAGCATTCGCAAAAATATGCCGTAGATATTCTCGTGAAAACGGCTGAAAAGATCAAATTATCTGACGCCGATCGTGAAGTCTTAAAACGAAACGATGCCGCTTTTTCGCTTCTGAATACTTCGGAAAGGTATTGTTTGTTGCAATGCGAAGAAAATGAAGAAGTCGATGCGCTCTCGGCTGTTGAGTTTCGCGTGATTCAAGTCTCACTCGAGCAAATCGATGCAATGTCATCAATACGCATATATTTACCGAAAGATTTGCAACCGATCGAGGCAAGAATTCGGTGCGGCGCATCGATCCGGGAAGTCTTAAAACGGTTTGCCGAAAGAAAGAATAATGAAAAGGAAGGAGGAAACGAAACGTCATCTTCTTTTTCTTCTTCTTCTTCGGGAGTACCAATGCTCGATGCGGTGAAAGATATGAAAGTTACGGATGTAAACTACGGTAAAATAGTTCAAAAAATTGATACACTTGCGATTATGATGAAAAATCACGCTTTTAAATCGTCAAAAAACGCTCTCCAAAGGCTAAAAAGTCACAGTGAAAAGAGACACATCGAGTATTTAGTGAAACATGCAAAGAAAGAAGTCAAAGCAGCTTCGGGAATGATTAAAGCAGATGTTCTCAAACGAATGAGGCGTGTTTTACGAAGACTGGGATATGTTTCCGAAGATGGCGTCGTCACGCAAAAAGGTCGATGCGCTTGTGAATTAGCTGGCGCAGATGAACTCGTAGCAACGGAGTTAATTTTCAACGGCACGTTTAAGAGTTTGCCACTTCACATGCTCGTTGCCACCGTCTCGTGTCTTGTTTGGAAAGAAAAGACGGGTAAAAAAGAAGGAAAGGGAATGAATGTGAGCGAAGAAGTGTTCAGCGCGTATTCAAGCGTAAAAGAAGCGGCGCGAAGAGTATACAAGCAGCAGTTAGAGTGCAAGTTGAAAATTGACGTCGAAGAGTCTGTTGAACGTTTGCGTTGGGACTTGATGGAAGTTATGCTCGCCTGGTGCCAAGGGAATACGTTTAGTGAAATCATGAAAATGACCGAAGCGTTCGAGGGTTCAATCGTCCGTGCCATTAGGAGAATAGAAGAGTTGATGCGCCAATTAGCGTCTGCTTGCCGAGTCATCGGCGAGTTGGATTTGGAAAAGAAATTCCTTGACGCGTGCGAACTCGTTAAGCGAGACATCGTCTTCACACCATCTCTCTTCGTTTAAGTATATGAGGGATGATGATTTAGACAACAACAAATAGAACAAATAGATAGATGATTAGATACGATACGAGTATGTATATGATGATGTACGTTTTTGAAATGTGATGGATTTATTTTTATATATTCTCACTTTCAAATAAAGGCTACAGATTTGCTACTTCATACACACACACACACACACACCCCTCTAAAGATCAACAACTAACATTATTATTATTATTATTATTATTATTATTATCATGCATAGAAATTAATTGGACTTGATGCCAGATCGAATTTTTGCTTGTTGTCTTCTAGTATACTTCTTTGGTTCCTCAGCTCTCGCTACCGGTTCAGCCTTCTCCTCCAAAAACAATTCGACGTGGCACGGCGAAGACATGTACGGGTTAATGCGACCGTGCGCTCTGTACGTTCTGCGTCTTTGCGGGATAGCCTTGTTGACTTGGATGTGCGTAATGTAAAGGTTTTCAATGTCTAAACCTTTCACTTCCGCGTTCGATTCGACGTTCTTGAGCAAGTTGATCAAGATTTCCGCGCACTTCTTCGGCCATCTGCCTTGGCCGTTCGTGGATCCTTCGTTTTTGGCTTGCGCGGTTCTCCCGACGCCGCCGCAGAATCTGCGAAAGACGACGCATCTTTCCATTTTCACCACAGATGTCAAGAATCCTATTTCAATAATAATTTATTAATAATTTAATAGTGATTTTGTTGGTCAGTTTACAATACAACTCTTATAAGAACCTAAATTTTCGCGCATCCTATTTAAAAAAAACACAAATCGAATCGTAGCTTATCATCGACGAACGAACAAACGTAAGCTTTAAACTCGAACAAACAACTCAACATCGTTTGCATTCAAATTTACTGTTTCGTTCGTGATTACTCAATCGCATCATATTCTTTCTCGCTCGCCGCATTTCTTCTCAATTTTTACGCGCAAAATCAAACAAACAATAAATAAATCGTACCTTGCGCATCGCCCAAACTTCTACCCTTGATGTTCATGGCAGTTTCTCGCATGTTCTTAAAGTGAACGCGTAAATCAGTTCCTCTTGCTTTGCAAGATTTCGTCGCATCGTTGCTTTCGCGTGCGTACTTAACCATGCTTTTCTTCTACGAATTTGTGGAGAACTCGTGCCGCTGATAGTAAATTGTTTTTTTCGATTTTCTCCCATCATTTCCCATTTTTCATTCTTTTTAGACATATCTCAACAGTGCCTATCGTTATTGTTTGCTTTTTTAACCAATTAATACTAAACCAAACTCCTTCGTTCAAACCTCGCGAACGAAACTGAACAGAAGATTGATATAATTCGCATTCGATTTCTCTTCGTTGTTTTGAGTTCTTTGAACTCGTTCGAGAACGCGTCGTAATCTCGGACCCAAAACCCAAACTTTTTGTTCGTATTTTCTTCCTCATTATTTTATAAAGCAGAAAGAAGAAGAAGAAGAGATGATGCGACGACAAGAAGAGGAAGACGAACGGCAAACCTCTTCTTCGTCGCTCTCGATAGCGACGAAATATCAAAACTTACTCTCTCACTTGCGCGCTCTGGAACGACCGCAGATCGAATACGACACCGCGGCGTTCGCTAACGTCGTCGAAAATCAGTTTTCGATGTTGAGTACTTACGCTGAACATATAAAGAACCCGATTAATTATACTCATGATAGCAATACGAATACGAATAATACAGATAATAATAACAATAATAATGAGCGCGATCGAGTTTTAAGAGGGTTCGCGCGCATCCCATCGACTGGAGTAGAAGTACAAGTCGCAGAAATCGATTTAGAGAATTGTTTAACGCTCACAGAATGTTTTAAGATTTCAGAGTTCGAATCGATTGAATTATTGGCGCAAGCGATACAGAAAGGGTGCGATATAGAGAAAGCGCATCTGTACGCGGCTGGGATTTTTTTTCAAGAACGCGCGAGTTGTTTAGAGTCTTTAAGTGTTTTGTTGAGAGCGAGGAAGAAGTGTACGATTGACGTTTTGATGAAGGCGAATGAGAGCTCGAGCGCGATTTTGAGAGAATTTTGCGCGTTTTGTGACGAGGTTGTTTTAAACGGTGGTGGTGACAATAATGTGACGTTGGTGAATAGATTAGTGAAATTGATTCGTGCGCAGCCTTGTGGAGGTCCGATTGGCGGCGAGACGAAGACAAATACTAATTATGTAGGCGGGGGAGGATTGTTTGGGGGACAAGGACAGCAACTCGTACAACAAATGAATAATAATAATAATAATAATAATAATAACAATAGGAGAAATAATGATAGATTTGAGATTACGTATGATTCTCGAAATCGTGCGTGTGCTCGATCAGATTTGATATCGAAGGAGAAAGCGCAGCTCGCAGAGCTGTTGTTCTTGGCGTGTTCATTATCGCCTCCGCTTGCGCAAGCCGACGCAATTGAAGTCTTCTCACTCGCAGGTTGGGCAGCTGAACAAATGCGATTCCCATCTCAAACGAATCCAGATTTTCTACCAACGTGCTATTCAACGTTATTTGCTGCCGTGACTTCGTTACTATCACCTTTGGAGAAAGTGCGATCGGTGTTGGATCAAGTTCATGATTCGAAACGAAAAAAGTTGGAAACGTTTTTGAAATCAATCGAGACGACGGTGAAGTCCCCGAATCCTCCAGCACCGTTCGCTATCGTCCGTTTAGCGTGGTCGTGCGTTGCAATGCGTCTCGGTTTTGCATCAGGCGAAGAAGTCGCGAAAAGTGCAATTAGAGACGGCGCTTTTGACGCAATTACTGCCATTTTACAAACGGGAGCGTTTCAAGACGATCGGGAAGAAAACAGACGAAATTATTTACATCTCGTCGCGAATGCAGTTTTAGGCGAATTTACGAGCATAGCTTTAGAGAGACCTACGCTATCACCTTCGCTAACGGACGGGACGTGTACGCCAACATGGATGGAACTCGACGCGGCTAATAAGATTTCTCAAAACGGTGAATTTGAAGAGCCGTGTCCTTCGAGCGCTTTAGCATCTTTGATGACTGCTCTCGCAGAAACGTGCTCGCAAGATCCATCACTCGTTGGTGATGAAGAATCTGCTGCTGCTTTTGCAGCCTCGAATGATGATGTAGACTCGGAAAGGGATGATTACGAAATGAGTAAGCGGTCGCCGTCTTTGAGGTTATTAGATGCGTGCATCGATCTCGAACATTCTGTAGTTTCGCTTTCGGGTTACCTTGATTTGTGCACTGCGGTGTCTAAACACGACGTTGGCTCGAAAATTGCATTTAAATTACTCGGTCGTGGTGCAGGAGGGTGTAACTGGGATGAGTTATTAAAAGGTGTGCTCGGGTACATCGAACGCTATGACTTATCTCGAGGGGAAGGTGACATAGATGGATCGATGCGAACGCTCGCGAGTGAAGAAATAGAAGGTTTGGGTGAACACCAGCAATACGATCCTCGAATGGGTGAACCTGAAATGAATGAAGCGGATGTCAAAGCTTTAGAAAAATATCTCAAATCGTTATCAGCCTGCTTTTCGACGCAGGCAAACATCGCTCGCGAAAATTCTCTCGCCGCTGGGAGCAAAAGTCAAGCAACAACGACGACTACTTCTTCGGCACGCAATGGCTCGTTCGATCACATTGGTGCTGCAGCCGCGATAGCTTTAGAAGCTTCTAAAGGCGAAGATCCGAGACGAAAATGGATTCATTACCTCGAAGAACGTCTCGGAATGTCACTCTGCGAGGCTTTGCTGAAATTATACATAGATCCTGTGCCACCAAAAATGAAAGCGGCACTTCTAGATTGCGTGCGATCGCTTTGTGAAGGATGTATTCAGAAAACAAACGACGCGTGGGGATTTCTTGAAACCAGAGGTGCTTTGCACGTTCCAACACCAGTCGATGCAAGCGTTGATTTAAAAGATGTTTCCTCTGCATTAGCTATTGTGCCTACGCTTCCAGCTCCAAACAGAGACATAGCCTATCACTTCTATCAAACAGAGAGAAATGCGAATCATTATGATGGAACTCTAGCTTACGCGAGGTTTGTTAACTTTGCCTTAGAAACGACGAAAGAAGCGGGATATATGGACGGTGCGCTTGATATTGATTCAGCTGGCGCGTGCTCGTTTAGCGGACGTTCAATTTGGCATCACGCAAGGTTTTTAAGATTTGACGTTTTCGGACAACTTAGAAATAGACGACACGCTGAAGATTCGGAACGATGGGATTTGGCCGGTGAGTGTTTGCGTACCTTTCAGTCGTGTCTAGACCTCTACGACGCCGCTGACGATGAGGAAAAGATCATACCAATCAAAGTTTCAAACGGTGGATATTCTTCGCAATTTAATCAACAGGATAAACCGTACGAGATTGGTTTCAATGTTTCATTGCCTTTAGCTGCAGCCGGGGAATCTCGTGACCGTCTAGAGCTCATTGCAAGAGACGCCGCACCTCCAGGCAGAGACTTGATTCTTGATTTTCTTCACGACGGCATCACGTTTCGAGGTATCTTGGACGTAATTTCAGTTGGTGCAGAACGGTTAAGTCGGGAGCGATCGAAACCATACGGCGAAGCGCTTGAAAATGCCGTTTTACGTTCGTTAAATGTGCTTGCAAAGGCTTTGACCATGGATCTCGAACACTTAGGGCGATTACATGATGCAAAGCAAGATGTTGGATTTAAAGCTTTAGACGTGTATTTAGTATTTCGTGAGGATGGACAACGGTTTGCGGATATTATATCGTACTGTCAATACGCTTATAATCCAGCTGTTACGCTCGCGGCTTTGGATATCATTACCGAGATATCTCGTCGCGTCGATGGTTTACCGAGGATGCTTCGACCAGAAGTTCAAGCTGGATTTATTGAAGGTTGCGCAAGTTTATTGGAACAATCATTTTCTCTTCAACCCTCGAATGATTACGAAGATGTTACCGAAGAAGGAAGTGTGTACCGACCCGATCGCGAACTATTTGCAGAAGCATGCGGAGAAAATGTATTAAATTTGATTGATGAGAGTATTACTGGACATCCTTCGCCAAACATTGCGGAGTTGTTATTAGGATTTGACGTCACGGGTGCGTGTAGAACAACACCTTTACGCCCCGATCTCGCGTTCACATGTTCGACGGTTCTCATCGAATGTCTCGAGCAATGTCCGCCATCGACTTCGGCATCGTATGTAATCCCTTTTAGAGCGCCAGAAATTGGAACGAAGATTTTGTTTGAATGTTCTCGAAGATTCGAAACGGCTCCATCAACGCTCGATTTTGTTCGATCTTGGAACGTGTTTCCAGCGTTAGTTGATGACGCTTGTCGTGCTGCTGTTGCGAGCAACGATACGAATAGGATTAGAAATCGAAAAATACTCGAAAAGCGCATCTCGATCGCAGCACACAAGGCTTGGATTTTTGAATTGGCGACGAACGTTCTCGTAGTAGACTCGCCTTCGCAAAAGAACCAACGGAGCGAAGGCGAAGTACCAACCTGGGTGGTTGATATTGTCGACGCTTTGTTAGCTTTAAGAAGACGTGATCAGTACGAACATGATGTCATTGAAGGTCGTGTTCCCGCTCTCGATGCGGCATTAACACTCGGTGAATCCATTGAGAATACGTTGGTATCTCGCGCAGCTTTGCGAATCTCAAACAAAGTAAAGAGAACTATCGACGAGTTGGAATGTGAAAAGTATTTGAAGCCAGGCGGAGGGTGCGAAAAAACGTCAAGTCGCGGTGATATCATTATAGATGTTGGATTGTTGAAACGTAAGCTACTCGCAAAAGCCGTTGCAAGCGATGGTACATATAGCAACAGACAGAGAAATCCATCGTCTCCAGGACAACAATTGGGTTCATTGATTGACGAGAGCGAGAATTATGCATTAACGGTTCCAAGACTCGTTTCGAGCATTCGAGAGCAAGCTATTTTAGCTGCAGCAGATATTGCGATTGCAAAGAATCTCGAGATTGAGGATTCAAACGCGAGGCGTCGTGCATTTGAGGCGTGGGAAACCTGCGTTTCGACTGCAATTTGTCGTGCTCTGCCTTCGGCAGAATTCGTACATTTTTCAGATGGTACCGCTCTAATTTCGAATCAAGAACACGGCAGTAATGATGACCAAATCATAAGAGATAGTCCTAGGACCGACCGTGCGTTTCTTGCGTTTGAAGTCCTCGACGGGTGCATGCGTTTGTTGAACGACTCAAACAGTGGCGGTGGAGCAGATTCGGCGAAATCTATAGCGTGTTGTGCTCTTGCCGCTAAAATAATGAAAAAGTTGACGTATTTTGCGAAAGAAAAGTTTGACGACGCCGCACCATTATCGGCATCGGCTTGTCGCACGACTTTGCGTGGTATTTTCGGAGCGTTGACGCATCGTTTTCGAGTCAATGCGGCTTCAAGAATGCGCTTGATAGATTGTTTGCGCGAATATTTAGAGTACTGCCGGAGAATAAGAGAAGATCCGAGATCATCCAACTTTTTAGAGCGTCAGCAAAAAACAGCTTCTGAGTTTCAAGAGCGTAATGCTCTCGGTTATAGAGACGGTCCACCCGAATCTGTTTTTCTTGACGGTGATGTTGAAAAAACAAATGCAGATATTATTCGCCGAGAAGCTGGGTTAATTCTTGAACAACTTTCGCGAGATATTTCGCAAGGCAGCGAGGATGCGCGCGCAGCTGCGGCGGTTGCGTTGGAAGCTATCCTAACTGCCGTTTGTGTCACTGTATCGAATTCGGGATCGTCATCTTCAAATTTCGGCCTATTAAGTAGCGCCTCGTCCACGTCTTCTTCAACAAATTTGGAACGAGAGTACGTTCGTTTAGGCATCTTCTCCAGAGCGTGTGAAATAATTGCGAGCTCAAAAATGTCCGAGCTCGCCCTTGAAACGAGTTTCGCCGAAAGTCGCTTCAAAACAACATTGAGCTCTATCAAGTTACTCTTGACGGCATCTATTGCATGTCCGAACGCAATTGCTTTTAGTGAACCAAATAACGCTATTGTCGGTGCTTTCGATGCTTTAATACGCTGCGACACGTTAGATGCATACGCAGATATCAACGGCGCGGCTGCAGCCGAGTCGAGTGCGAAAGCTGGCACGCCTATTGCTCCTTTACCGCTCTCGAGACGACGTCATCATGAAATTTTTGTCAGCGCCTTGAAAGTCATCCAGTCTTTACTATTATCTGCTCAAATTGACGATGACGAAAATGTTAAGAATGCAAAGTATGACATTCTGTCGGATAACAACAACGACAAACAACGAATGGGGACTTTGACATCAGAACAAAAGCAAATAAAAAGAGAAGAATTCTTTAAGCAAGCTTCGCAGCGCAGAGAAGCTGTGTATGCCGCCGTGGTTCAGAAAACTGAACAGTTCATTGATAGACATCGAGATGTGATCGCACGTTCTCTAGCAGATCGTGCGTTGACACCGCACGTGGCTGATTTATCCGAACTTGAAGCATCTTTATGCGTAGTCTCTACGCTTTTGAAAATTACGCCAAGCGATTCGCCAAAGTTACGCGAGACTCTCGATCATGTGACGGTGAGATTCTGCGGACCAAATGCTGCCGCGGATAAGTATTGGAAGTATTGCAGAGACGCTGAGACGAGAGAATTGACGAAGAATGCACTCAGTATTTATGAAACTGATTATGATAAAAACGCGGACGACGTCGATTATTACGGCGTTCGTGAGGTGCGCAGGCAGGAAAAGATCGCGTTGTTTGAGAAACAATCGCAAATCATTCGCGATGCGGCTGAAAATCTCTTACGTGGTGCTCGCATTGTTCGTGCAACTGCGTGTAAAGCGCAGCGCGACTTACTCGTACGCAAAAAACGCCCGGCTTTGCAAGTATCCGCGCCTGTTCTAGAGTCGCAAATGAAGAATGCCGTGCCAACTTTATCGATGTTTGCTAGTTTAGCGTCTGACGTTGGCACCGAGCTACTGATTGAAATCCGTTTGAGGAACGAGATCATTCGCGACGCAAAAAGAGCTGACGGTATTTATGAAGAAGAAGAAGAAGAAGAAGAAGAAGAAGATACTGATGCTGTTCAGTTTGATGACCGCGCAAACATTGTTGATAATAACTCTCCGACGACGACTAGTGCCAATGATGCTAAAGCGGTCACAACGCAAAGAGAAATGAACGCGTTCGTACCTTCGGATGCCGAAACTCGATCGTGCATAGCCACGAAGGACCGCGCGATTGAAATCCTACTCGAAACGCTTGAAGCTAGTTTAGAGATTGTTCTCTTACACGCAAAAGCGAGCCGTTTGGACCAAAATCCGATAACAACATCAACGTCAACGACATCGACGACTTCAAGCTTTGCCAATACCAATCTTCACGCGTTAGGCGCAGGTCACCACTACCACAACGCGCTCAACGACGTCCTCGTCCGCGAATCGCACGAATACGTCCGCACTTCAGCGTTCTCACGTCGTGACGTCGAAGAACTCTCTAGACTCTCATCTTCGGCCATATCCTCAATCGATAAAGCTTCTCGAAGGTTCACTTCTGAAAGCTTTCGAGTCGTCTCGAGGCTCTCGCGCGACGTCAAAGTCGTCCTCTCGGTCAAGTCCGAAATTAGTTCGATTCTTTCCTCGGCTCAGAAGAAGCCTTTTAGCCCGCTCACGAGAGCTTGGTAGCACTATTAAGTACTTTTCTTCGATTCTCATACATATGCGTACGCACGCGTATTCGCGGTTCCTCGTGTACAGTCAACTACTGCTACTGGTTCGGTTGGTGTAACGGTATAGGCTTGTAATCATTACATAGGGAACATTCCAATAGATGATCCGCTTGAACATTACGTTGTAAAATACTGGTCGTCGGTATACAAAAATGGTACACCTCTTCCTGAAGGCAGTCCTTGGTGGCAAACAAGCAAATTAAAAAAAGAAATCCAAACTCGCGCATTCGTCAAAAACTTCAGCACATAAACGTACCCGAATTCGATTCATAATAAATAACTAAATAAAATATGCCTAAGAGTACTGGGCAAGGTA
>Ga0302126_10000660_pt1 | contig 21573 bp, 17 predicted proteins | sample CB4_20m_MG_FD_203108 | JGI IMG/M metagenome (GOLD analysis project Ga0302126, IMG submission 203108) | Marine microbial communities from Western Arctic Ocean, Canada - CB4_20m | ecosystem: Environmental > Aquatic > Marine > Oceanic | place: Canada: Western Arctic Ocean | collected 2017-09-24 | reverse complement strand
CACTTTATGGCCGCGCGGCAGCTATTTTGCTTTTGCCCATGCTTACACTGCAGTTGGCTGTTGCCGCTGTCTTTGTGCAACGGCATTTTGAAGATGTCACGGTGCAAATGACAAACAACCTGTTGTTTGAGATCACAATGGTCCTTGATGAGATGAATCATCGTTCAATTGAGGATGTTGCCAGGACTACGGCGCAGTCTTTGAATTTGGATTTGCGCCAGTGGGACGGTGTGCCCACTGGTAACGTTCCGTTTTTTTATGATATTTCAGGGCGCACTATTACGCCCTTGCTGTTTAAAAAGTTGGACCGGGTGCGAGATGTGGATTTATCAGATTTGGACCGAGTGACTATTAGCTTTGAGAGTGCGAAAGGCCCAGTCCAAATCATATTTCCCCGTTACCGTGTCTCAGCCTCAAACCCGCACCAAGTTATTGTTCTTATGGTGTTTACTGGTATTTTTATGACAGTGATTGCCTTCTTGTTTCTTCGCAACCAACTTCGCCCGATCAAGCGTCTTTCTGTGGCTTCTGCTGCTTTTGGCCGCGGACAAAGTGTTGATCTCAATCCTGGGGGAGCAATCGAAGTACGCACGGCTGGGCAAGCATTTTTGGACATGCGTGACCGGATTGAACGTCAAATAGAACAGCGCACTATGATGCTAAGCGGTGTCAGCCATGATCTTAGGACGCCTATCACACGGTTACAACTAGGGTTGGAGTTTCTGGAGGGGCCTGAGGTGGAAGATCTAAAAAAGGACGTAGATTCGATGCGGCTAATGGTCGATTCCTTCCTCAATTATGCCCATGATTCGATAACTGATCCGGTGGCAGATGTTGACCTCGTTGCGCTAGTTGCAGGCTTGGGTGGACAATGTGATCCTTCGGTGAGAGTTGAAGTGCGTGGTGTGCCGCGGCTGATTGTTTTACGAAGTATTTCTGTGCAGCGGGCGGTTGAAAACTTATTGCTCAACGCGGTGCGCTATGCGGATTGCGTGCAAATCATGATCAGTTTTGCGACCAATGAAATTAGTATCTGTATTTACGACAATGGCCCTGGCATTCCGGCTGATCAGCGTGATCAAGCCATTAAACCCTTTGTGCGGCTTGAACCTGCGCGGGGGCAAAATAAGGGTAGCGGGGTGGGCCTTGGCCTGGCCATCGCTGCAGACGTTGCCCGATCCCATGGGGGGGTCCTTATTTTAGGCTGTAGCGTTGATTTGGGCGGTTTATCCGCTGAATTAAAATTGCCGCTATAAGCGGCCGGCGGGGAAGGGTGGTAGGCCCGGCAAGACTTGAACTTGCGACCAATCCGTTATGAGCGGACTGCTCTAACCAGCTGAGCTACGGGCCCCCTGTCACCTGACTAACAGAGAATTCTCAGGCGTCAAGCAGGCTTAATGGACACTTTTGCTGTAGCCTGATATCGCAACGAAGAATTTGCAATAAGGGTGCTCAAATGGCCCATGGTTTAACATATGCGCAGGCTGGTGTTGATATAGATGCTGGCACTGAATTGATCGAAAAGATTAAACCGGCTAGCAAGTCGACCCACCGGTCGGGCTCTATGTCGGGTCTAGGTGGTTTTGGTGCAATGTTTGATCCAAAAGCCGCAGGCTTTAATGATCCGATCCTTGTGGGAGCAACTGACGGTGTGGGAACCAAATTACGATTGGCTATTGATACGGGCAATGTGTCAACGGTGGGTATTGATCTTGTAGCGATGTGCGTCAACGATTTGATCTGCCAAGGTGCTGAGCCTCTGTTTTTCTTGGATTACTTTGCTACAGGCAAGCTGGATGTAGCCCAAGCAGCTCAAGTAATTGAAGGTATCGCTGATGGCTGCCGGATGTCGGGCTGTGCTTTGATCGGTGGTGAGACCGCAGAGATGCCCGGTATGTATGCCAAGGATGATTTTGATTTAGCTGGCTTTGCCGTGGGAGCTATGGAGCGTGGCACACATCTGCCTGCGGGTGTCGCTCCGGGTGATGTTCTGATTGGCTTGCCTGCAAGTGGAGTGCATTCAAATGGCTTCTCTCTGGTACGTAAAATTGTTGTCGAACAAGGCTTGAGTTGGGACAGCCCCGCACCTTTTGGTGACACAAGCTTAGGGGCTGCACTTTTAACTCCTACGGCGCTGTATGTGACCTCTTGTTTAGCTGCACTCAAAGTTGGTGGTGTCCATGCGATGGCTCACATCACTGGCGGTGGGCTAACAGAAAACCTACCAAGAGTTTTGCCTGATGACTTGGGTGCTGCTATTGACCTGTCTAAAATTCCAGCTCTGCCCATTATGGCTTGGCTGTCAAAGGCTGGCGGTGTTGCTGAAGCTGAGATGCTCAAGACCTTTAACTGTGGCATTGGGATGATTTTAGCCGTAGCGCCTAGTAAGGCTGCTGCCGTCAAATCAGAGCTTGCCGCTCAAGGTATGTGGCCTGTGCGTATAGGTGAAGTGACCATAGGGCATGGAGTTCAATATTCGGGACAGCTGCCATTTTGAACGTCGCGATTCTTATTTCTGGTGGGGGCAGCAATATGCTGAGCTTGCTAGAGGATATGGGAAAGCCACATCCTGGCATGGCACGTTTGGTCATGTCGAACAGGCCGGATTCCGCGGGTCTGGCTAAGGCCGTTGAACTGGGAATTACAACTAAGGTTGTAGATCACAAGCTTTACCAAGGTGACCGTGCTGCCTTTGAGGCTGTGCTGCAAGAAGCCTTGATAGCCCATGAGATTGATGTGGTCTGTTTGGCAGGGTTTATGCGCATCCTTGGTAGCGAGTTTGTGGGTGCGTGGCAAGGCCGCATGCTAAATATCCATCCGTCATTATTGCCAAAATATCAAGGTTTAAACACCTATCAGCGGGCGCTGGATGCCGGTGAACAGGAGGCTGGGTGCAGCGTGCATGAGGTTGTATCCGAATTAGACGCAGGGGTGGTTCTTGGTCAAAGTCGAGTTCCAATCTTGCCAGGAGACACCGCTGGCAGCCTTGCATCTCGGATATTGGTACAAGAACATCAGCTATATCCTAGAATTTTACGTGAATTTCTTACTCGTATTCCATCGAAACCCTGCCCCTAAAAGTGGCGGCTAGCTTTTCATAATTTTTCACAATACTATATCAAAAATTATAACTTAAAAGCCGGAATACGCATGAAAACTATCACTACAGAAGCAGAGCTAGATGAATTTTGTAGCATGGCGCAGACGCATCCCTTTGTAACGATTGACACAGAGTTTTTAAGGGAACGTACCTATTATTCAAAACTGTGCTTACTCCAGATGGCCGTTCCGGGTGACAGGGTGGAAGATGCCGTGTTGGTGGATCCATTATCGCCCGAGATGTCTTTAGAACCCCTATATCGGTTGTTTCGAGATACCTCAGTGGTTAAGGTTTTTCACGCGGCTCGCCAAGATTTGGAAATTTTCTGGAATGATGCGAAGATTTTTCCAACCCCTTTGTTTGATACGCAAGTCGCGGCTATGGTTTGTGGGTTTGGTGAGCAGGTTGGCTATGAGACACTTGTTCGTAAAGTCGTAAAAGAGCAGGTTGATAAGTCATCACGCTTTACTGATTGGTCACGCAGGCCCTTAACAGAGGCTCAAAAGATTTACGCAATCGAAGATGTCACTCATCTTCGGGGTGTTTATTTGTTTTTAAAGGCCGAGCTGGAGCGGACCGACCGCGAGGCCTGGGTTGTTGAGGAAACACAGTCCCTGACAGATCCTGCGATTTACGATGTGGTGCCGTCTGAGGCTTGGCGTCGAATCAAAACACGCACAAGTTCAAATAAGTTTTTGGCTTATGTGCGCGAATTGGCGGCCTTTCGGGAAAACTATGCGCAAAACCGCAACATTCCACGTAACCGAGTATATAAAGACGATGCTATGGTTGAACTAGCCTCTACTAAGCCAACCACCCATGAGGATTTGAGTAAATCCCGTCTTTTGCAACGCGAAGCGCGCAAGGGCGAAATTGCTGATGGAATTATTAATGCGATAAAAACAGTGAACGCAATGGATCCTGAAACCTTTCCGAAACTGCCTAAATCTAACGACAAGTTACAGGTTAATCCGGCTTTAGCCGATCTGCTGCGTGTTCTTTTGAAGGCTAAATCTGAACGATCTGATGTGGCACAGAAGATGATTGCTAATACCTCCGAATTGGATGCGCTGGCCGCAGGTCAGCGCGACTTGCCATCTTTAAAGGGGTGGCGCATGGATGTGTTTGGCTCTGATGCTCTGCGTCTTTGCGAAGGCAAGGTCGGTCTGGCTGTAAAGGGCAATAAAATTAAGTTATTCGAGCTTTAAGATCTGCACGCTCTGGACCTCATTTAGTTTTGAGCTAACTGAATCGGGATTTAGGAGAGTTCCATGGCGCAAGCTGACTTTGAAGATCTCGTTGAAATATTTGAGTTTTTGGACGATTGGGAAGATCGTTATCGGCATGTGATCGATTTGGGAAAGGCTTTGCCAGAAATGCCTGAAGCGCTCAAAGTGTCAGCCACAAAGGTTGACGGTTGCGCGTCGCAGGTTTGGCTGCATATTACTGTCGAAGATGAGTTTTTGACCTTCATTGGCGAAAGCGATGCCATAATCGTGAGTGGGCTTATCGCAGTGTTAATTACCCTATATTCCGGTCTGAAAGTTGCTGAAATTGGTAAGGTTGATGTGGTGTCTGAACTTGGGCGTTTGGGTTTGAACGAACATCTTTCGTCACAGCGCTCAAATGGTTTGCGCGCCATGGTGGCTCGGGTTGTAGAAACTGCCGCTTCAGCCTAAGTGGCTAACCGCCACGGCATCAAGCGTACCAGCCAAATCCCCATAGCCTGTAAAGCGGTACTCATAGGCCAGTCCCATACGCCTGGCACAGTCTTGCGCTTTCGCCTCCAATAATGGGTCTTGGGTTTGGGCTTGGTATACCAACGTTGTGTAATTTCCGAAATACATTTCTAAAAGTTGCGGGTGACGATCAAGGCCCATGGGCCGCCAGAAAAACGCATCAAACTGACGTACGAGAAAATCAGTTAGATAAAAGCAGGTGAGTTCTTCACGGGCCTGAAAACCCGTATTGCCCTCATAGAAACTATAGCAATGTGGGCCGGCGATCATCGACACACCCATGTCATCGCATAGCCGTTTTAACTGCCCGCCGGTGCCACAATCTGCATAAACAACGAAGATATCAGCATACTCGGGCTGGTATTTTTCAATGGCAGCTTTAACGGATGGAGTTATTTTACTGGGCTCATTGTGATAGATTGCTGGCAGGCATTGCAGATCCATATGGGTCCAGCCATTGGCATTGATTAGCGCTAATATCTCACGTGCCAAAGCACCACAGGCAATCAGTAGCACTCGGCCATAATCACGCAGTTCTAGTCCCTCATTGGAGAGTTGTTCGTCTGTGACTGGCTTTAATGGTTGGCGCATCGGCCGTGATCCTAATAGCAGTTACGAAAACGGCCCCACCTTATAGCAGGTAGGACCGCGATAAATCATTAAAACGACTAATTTAAGCGTTGGCGGCCATACGGTTGTGTTTGCGTGCCATAAACTCCTTTGCAGTTTCCACGGCTACGGCGGCATCTCGGCAATAGGCATCCGCACCGATTGCTTTGCCAAATTCTTCGTTCAAAGGGGCTCCACCCACCAAAACCGTATAATCATCACGCATGCCTTTTTCGATTAGCGTATCTATAACTACCTTCATGTACGGCATCGTTGTAGTCAATAAAGCGGACATGCCAAGAATATCTGGGCCCTCTCTTTCAATAGCCTCGAGATAAGCGTCAACTGAGTTGTTAATGCCAAGGTCCACAACTTCAAAACCGGCACCTTCCATCATCATACCAACCAAGTTTTTGCCTATATCATGAATGTCACCCTTCACTGTCCCTATAACTATTTTGCCTACGCGCGGTGCCCCTGTGGCAATTAGCAGTGGTTTTAGGATTGCCATTCCACCCTTCATCGCATTTGCTGCTAGCAAAACTTCTGGTACAAACAAAATCCCATCACGGAAGTCGTGACCTACTATAGTCATTCCACCGACTAATGCTTCGGTCAAAACCCGGTAAGGGGCCCAATCACGTCCTAGAAGCAAATTAACACCTTCTTCGACTTCTTCTTTCAAGCCATCATAGAGGTCATCAAACATTTGTGCGACGAGATCTTCGTCGTTCAGTTCAGAGAGGATGATATCGTCTTCTTGGTCTGACATGCGCCAACGCCTTTTATTTGTTACTTATATCTCGTATGGGGTAGGTCCTGACTTTGGGTCTTAACCGATTACGACAACAAGTTCCTCGCAACCGACCTTTTCAGCTAAGCGTGACCACCATTTGATATTTTCTTAGTTTGTGTCACCACCTCAAACTAAAGATTTGGCACAGCATGTAATAACTGATTGGTCCCACCGAGTGCTGACACTAAGTAGAACGCCGACGCCGATTTTGCCGTTTGCGGCTGGGAGCATTGCCATCAGTACCATCACTTTCGGATGAAAACCCACCCAATGCTGTTTTGATTGTTTCAAGTGAGGGGCGCTCGTGGGGCACGTGTTTTTCCAGAGTGGCACGCATCGCTCGCAAATGGTCTGGAGTTGTTCCACAGCAACCACCAACGATGGTGGCGCCGCAATCTCGTGCCAGAGCGGCATAAGTGGCCATCAACTCAGGTGTACCGTCATAATGGATGTGACCATCATAATATTTTGGAATGCCCGCATTGCCTTTGGCCACGATTGGTAATTTGGTATTTGTCTTTGAAAACCCTAATACAGTACGCAATAAATCAGAGGCTCCAACACCACAGTTTGCTCCAAAGGCCAGTGGTTTGTTTGGGATTTTTGTCAGCAACTTGACCATGTTAGGCGCTGTAATGCCCATCATTGTGCGGCCCGCGGTGTCAAAACTCATTGTACCCACCCAAGGCAGATCGGCTAGGGCAAAGGCTTCGGCTGCGGCGCGATATTCATCACCAAAGGAAATGGTTTCCACCCAGGCCACATCTGCTCCGCCGGCTTTTAAGCCTTCTGCTTGTTCATGAAAAATTTCGACAGCTATTGAATATGAAAGTGGTCCCATCGGCTTCATGATTTCGCCTGTTGGTCCAACAGAGCCGGCAACAATCACCTGACGGCCCGAAGTATCAGCCACCTCGCGACCAATTTCGGCTGAGATGCGCGAAAGTTCTGCGGCGCGGTTCTCTGCAGCATGCAATTTGAGTCGTGACCGATTGCCCCCAAAGGAGTTAGTCAGAAAAAGATCTGATCCAGCGTCAACACTGCCTTTATACAAAGCTTTAATTTTTTCAGGGGCTGTTTTGTTCCATAATTCAGGCGCATCACCTGATGACAGTCCCATGTTGAATAAATTAGTTCCTGTGGCACCATCGGCCAAAACCCAATCTCGGTTTGCAAGCATTATTTGAAGAGGATTGGAGGATGAATTATTCATAGTGTGCCTATTATATTAAACTCCATCCCATATTGCACATAAAGAGTTATTATTAAAATTTATTTTTATCATAAAGATCATTAATTTTATATATTCAATAATATGTTGAACCAATGCCGTGGGATATTCAACTTTAATAAATTGATTCTGGATTGCGTTGCATGCTTGCCGCCGAGCTTACCTTGCCATATGGGAAACCAAAGCACGGAGGGTCACATGGCACGTCGAAAGTTGGTTTACGAAGGCAAGGCAAAGATCCTATATGAGGGTCCAGAGCAGGGAACGCTGGTTCAGTATTTCAAAGATGACGCGACGGCCTTCAATGCCGAGAAAAAAGATGTCATTGAAGGCAAGGGGGTTTTGAACAATCGTCTGTCGGAATTTTTCATGACTGGCCTCAACACTTTGGGCGTTCCAACCCATTTTCTTAAACGTCTCAACATGCGGGAGCAATTGATCCGTGCGGTAGAAATTGTGCCGTTGGAAATAATTGTACGCAACTATGCCGCTGGTTCTATGTCTAAACGTTTGGGTATTGAAGAGGGCACCGCCCTGCCGCGGCCCATTGTAGAGTTTTGTCTTAAAGATGATGCTCTGGGCGACCCACTCGTCTCTGAAGAACATATCATTGCCTTTAACTGGGCGAGCCAACAAGACTTAGACGATATGTTGGCCTTGGCTCTGCGGGTGAATGATTTTCTTTCTGGCGTTATGTATGGTGTTGGAATTCGCGTTGCTGATTTTAAAATTGAAATCGGTAGGGTGTTCGAGGGTGATTATCAAAGGTTGATTGTAGCCGATGAGATTAGCCCTGATAGCTGTCGTTTGTGGGATTTGAAAACGGGTGAAAAGCTTGATAAAGACGTATTTCGCCGTGATCTGGGCAGCCTGACGGATGCCTACGCCGAAGTGGCGCGCAGACTTGGCGTTCTGCCTGAAAACCCAACCCCTATCACCAAGCCAACTTTGATCAACTGACCTTAAGGACAGGACAATGAAAGCTATTATTACCGTGATGCTCAAAAATGGAGTTCTCGATCCACAGGGAGAGGCGGTGAAATCAGCTCTCTCTGTTTTAGGGTTTTCTGAGGTTAATGGCGTGCGCCAGGGCAAGGTGATCGAACTTGACCTTGCTAATGGAACTGATGAATTGCAAGTTAATGAGATGTGCAGTCGATTGTTGGTGAATTCGGTGATCGAAAGTTATACTTTGGAGATTATGTAATGCGGGCCGCGGTCATTATTTTCCCAGGATCTAATTGTGATCGTGATATGGTTGTGGCCCTACGCGAAAGTGGTGCAGATGTATCCACAGTTTGGCATAAAGATGCTGAATTGCCCCAAAATTTAGATTTAGTTGCAATCCCGGGTGGCTTTTCTTTCGGAGATTACCTGCGCTGCGGTGCGATTGCTGCGCAGTCACCGATCTGCCGCGCCGTGGTGGAGCATGCTAACCGAGGTGGCTATGTATTAGGGGTTTGTAACGGCTTTCAGATACTCACAGAAACCAGGTTGGTTCCAGGGGCTCTAATGCGAAACTCTGGTTTAAACTTTTTGTGTAAACCCATTGATTTAATAGTGGAAACTCAGGATAGTGCCTTTACGTCTGGGTACGGTCATGGGTCTAAAATTCAAGTACCTATTGCCCATCATGATGGCAATTATTTTGTTACGGATGCAGAGCTTACTACGTTGCGCGATGAAGACCGCGTGGCGTTTCGCTATAGCGCTAATCCCAATGGATCCGCTTATGCCATCGCTGGAGTATTGTCGGTTAATCGTCGGGTCTTGGGCATGATGCCGCACCCCGAGAGGGCAATGGAAACAAAAATGGGTTCGGCCGATGGGCAGGCGCTTTTCCGCGCGTTGGTAGGTCAAGCCATCGCAGCATAGTCAGCATCGCTTGTGCGGGGAAGATAGGCGTCGTATCCTATGATATGTCTGTTATAATTGAACACTCTGACATGCTTGTGCCGCGTGCGGCCAATCTGTCTTGGCGTGTTCGGCTTGCGTTGCTAACTATTTGTCTGCTGGCCGGGGCTACGGTCTACATTACCAATCAATTGCTAACTACCCGGTTTACCCAATCAACCCTACAACGGGCCCAACTGCGACTGGCACTGTATTCGGGTAATATGGTGAGCGAATTGCAACGTAATTCCATTGTGCCAAGACTTTTGGCTAGTGATGCCGAGCTGATTGGCGCATTATCTTCGAAAGATTATAAACGCACCAGCCAATGGTTGTTGTCGTTCGTGGATGAGATAGGTGCCGCTGCGATTCTGCTACTAGATTCAGACGGTCGAGTCGTTGGGGCCACGGACCGTAATCGGTTGGGCGAAAATCAACGTAATCTGCCGCATTTTGTGGGTGCGGTAAGGGCCAGTCAAACGGTGTTCACCACTCATAAGAACGACATAGGGCACTTCGATTTTGCATATTCTCGGCAGGTAGTTGCTAATAGCAAATCGCTTGGGGTGATTGTTGTTGAAGTGGATCTCCGCAAATTTCAATCCACCTGGGCTGGCATTTCAGACGCGGTAATTGTGTCTTCGCCGCAGGGACCAATTTTGCTTGCCACTGAAAAGTCATGGGTCGGTTTGCCTGAGAAGGCGGCACTTGCAGGCCGTTCAGCTCCCAGTGCCATTGAACGCGCTATTCAGGCTACGCAAGACTGGACGGCTTTGCCTGCAGATGCTTATGTCAGGGGCAAAGCGGTGATGCGCCAAGAACTGCGGGTGCCATTCCGGGGTTGGAATATGGTTTTGTTCACTACCTATGGCGGTATTAGGCAGCGCGTAAACGCAGTATTAGCTCTTGAAATTATGGGGTTTTCTATTTTTTTGGCTCTAGCTTTTTATCAGTTGTCACGCCAAACTCTCACGCGCGCTTTGTTTCTCCAACAAGAATCCGATGATTTACGGCAACTTAACATTCGCCTTCAACGTGAAATTTCGGAACGGCAAAAGATTGAGAAGAACCTGCAAGTGGCCGAGCAAACCTTGGCTCAATCCTCTAAGTTGGCAGCTTTGGGGGAAATGTCCGCAGCTGTGAGCCACGAGTTGAATCAACCTTTAGCAGCGATGAAAACCTATTTGGCAGGAGCTAAACTTTTGCTACAACGCAAGCGGTTAGACGAGGCCTTTAGCTCGTTTCAAAGAATTGATGATCTGATTGGCCGGATGAGTGCAATCACGCGGCAATTAAAATCTTATGCCCGAAAAGGTGGTGAGGATTTGGTGCCGGTGGATGTGCGCGTGGCTTTAAATGGGGCATTGGCTATTATGGAACCCCAGTTAAAATTGCGGAAAATCTCTTTAACTAAAACGTTACCCAACTCTCCTGTTATGATATTGGGTGACCAGTTGCGTTTTGAGCAAGTTGTTGTGAACCTGCTTCGCAACGCTCTCGACGCTACAGCTACGGTGGTTGCACCAGAAATTGAGTTGTTACTATTGGGCGGTGAAACTGCCACCCTAACAGTAAGAGACAATGGTGATGGTATATCTGATCTAGATAATCTGTTTGAGCCGTTTTTTACAACAAAAAAGCCAGGCGATGGTGTGGGGCTGGGTTTAGCAATTTCATCTGGTATTATCAGTGATTTGGGCGGCCGGCTTGTGGCGCGTAATAGCGATGCGGCTGGAGCTGTTTTCGAGGTTACTCTTCCTATTTTACATAATGAAATAAGCGAGGTATAAAAATGGCACAAGCTATGAAGGTTGCAATCTTAGATGATGAACAAGACATGCGACAGTCTATCAGCCAATGGCTTGCGCTATCTGGGTTTGAGACTGAGACATTCGCGACGGCTGGGGATGCGCTCAAAGTTCTTAGTGCCGATTATCCAGGGATTATAGTTACAGACATCAAAATGCCGGGCATGGATGGGATGCAATTTCTGAAGAAGGTCAAAAGCATCGATAGCAGCTTGCCGGTGATTATGATCACCGGCCATGGTGACGTGCCCATGGCGGTTGAAGCCATGCGTCTTGGTGCTTTTGATTTCTTGGAGAAACCGTTCAACCCAGACACGATGACTGATCTTGCTAAGAAGGCCACACGGACTCGCCGCCTGTTGCTGGACAACAGGCAATTGCGGCGCGAGCTCTCCTCTGGAAATTCTATTATGGAAAAACTAATTGGGGCCAACGGTGCTATGGAGCGTCTGCGCGAACACATACTGGATCTGGGGCAGGCCGACGGACATGTTCTGATAGAAGGTGAAACCGGTACTGGAAAAACGCTAGTTGCTCATGCACTGCACGCAGTTTCATCGCGTGCGCGCAAAAAATTCACTTTGTTTTCTTGTGCAGGTGAAGAGGAAGAAACTGTTTTGAGACGCCTGTTTGGTCCTGCTGGCGATGAAGACCGCATCCCCGTTCTGGAAACGGCGCGAGGCGGTACTTTGGTATTAGAGGACATCGAAGAACTCAACTCCCAGGCACAATCGCGGCTGTTAAAAACTATAAACACGCAGGGTGACCCTTCTGAGACTCGAATTATCGCGATTTGTAATCTTCAAGAGCAAGGAAAAACATGTGAAGATGTGCTGCGATCTGACCTTTATTACCGTTTGGCCACGTTGCGTATTGAACTTCCTCCACTCCGTAGCCGTGGAGAGGATATTCTGACGCTCTTTACCCGATATTTGGAGCAATTTTCTGAAGAATATGGCTGTGAGGCTCCCGTGATATCAGCGCAAGAGGCAGCACAATTGTTGCAAGCTCCGTGGCCAGGAAATGTGCGCCAATTAATTAATATAACCGAGCACGCCGTGTTGCAAAGCCGCCGTGGCACCGGCACTATTGCGTCATTGTTGATGGCCGAGGGCGATGATGATCGTCCAGCCGTGACTACAGAAGGTAAGCCCCTTAAAGAATATGTAGAGGCCTTTGAGCGCATGTTGATCGACAACACCATGCGCCGTCATCACGGCTCAATAGCAAGTGTTATGGATGAACTGTGTTTACCCCGTCGGACTCTAAATGAGAAAATGGCAAAATATAGTTTGTCCCGGTTAGATTATCTTGGGTAGATCGACCTTAGTATGGCTTTGAACACATTTTTGCCAGTGTTAGATAGCGTTTTTGGGGATAATAGATTTTAGCCATTGTCTTCCACCACGGTTCACCATTACTATATCTTTAGTTTTATGGTTGAAACATGCCATGGATTATGGTTTTTTTTGCATACGATTGTGACTTTATTTAAGTCCACTGGGATGTGACGGAAAATGGCTTCTTGGAGTCAAGTAAGGTGACCACATCCTTCGAATTTCGGAAGATTTGGGATAATTAATTGGCAGAAATAATTCTGTCGGAGACAGTAACGCGATGCTACAGGCAAAACCCATAACATTGGATGAAGGCAGGCCCTCGAGCCGCCCCCAAGTTGCGTACATCGCCCTTAATAGACATCCCTTCGGCTTTAGTTTCCCTCTGGGGGACTTGCTGGACGATGAAAGTGGACATAATGGCAAAAAAGATGCTTATCGATGCCACACACGCGGAAGAAACCCGTGTTGTAGTGGTCAACGGAAACAAAGTTGAGGAATTTGACTTTGAATCTCAAAACAAACGGCAGATAGCTGGTAATATTTATTTAGCAAAGGTGATGAGGGTCGAGCCCTCTTTGCAAGCGGCGTTTGTTGACTATGGTGGAAACCGTCATGGGTTTTTGGCATTTTCTGAGGTTCATCCTGATTACTACCAAATCCCGGTTGCGGATCGTGAGGTGCTATTGGCTGAAGAAAAAGTCTACGCTGAATCGATGGCTGCAGAGGTGGAACTCGAAGACCAAAAACCAAAGCGTAATCGCCAACGTCGGAGCAAGCATTATACACAACGCAATCTTGATCCAGTAGAAACACGCGATACTGCAGTAATAGATGGTATGGAAACCATCAATCTTGATGAGAATGATGCACAGGATTCTGACGATGTTGCTCAAGTTGTTCGAAAAGAAGCTGTTGAAAAATTAACTGTATCTGCCGATGACGCTATCACTACCGTATTAACAAAAGAAGATTTTTCCGCATACGCGGCCGATATAGAGCAAGATATAATTTCACAAATTGTTGATACTGATGGGATTGAATCTGTCGCTCAAGAAGACGATAGTGACGATGTGCACCTTGTGCGGAAACCGCGCCTGCGACGTTACAAAATCCAAGAAGTAGTTAAAGTTCGCCAGATTATATTGATACAAGTTGTAAAAGAAGAACGTGGTAACAAAGGAGCGGCTCTTACAACTTACCTTTCATTGGCAGGAAGATACTGTGTATTGATGCCCAACACAGCGCGTGGGGGCGGTATCAGCCGTAAGATTACGAATGTAGTTGATCGAAAAAAACTTAAAGAGATAGCAACAACAATAGTAGTGCCTGACGGTGCTGGGTTGATTGTGCGTACTGCTGGTGCAAAACGAACAAAAACTGAAATCAAACGTGATTATGAATATTTGCAACGCATGTGGGAGCAAATCCGGGCGTTCACTCTCAAGTCATCGGCACCTGCAGCAATTTATGAAGAAGGTGATTTGATCAAACGATCCATTCGTGATCTTTACAACAGTGATATTGATGAAATTTTGGTGGAAGGTGCGGAAGGTTATCGTAACGCCAAAGACACCATGAAAATGATTATGCCTTCGCATGCTAAAAACGTAAAACATTACGTTGATACCATGCCATTATTTGCTCGTTTTCGGGTGGAATCTTTTATGGATGGTATATTTAATCCCACCGTACAGCTGAAGTCAGGCGGATATTTGGTAATAGGTATCACTGAAGCGCTCGTAGCGATTGACGTGAACTCTGGCCGTGCCACTAAAGAGAGCAGCATTGAGCAAACGGCGTTGAACACTAACCTAGAAGCTGCTGAAGAAGTGGCCCGCCAAGTGCGCCTGCGCGATTTGGCGGGCCTGATTGTGATCGATTTCATCGATATGGATGAGCGCCGCAACAATACGGCCGTTGAAAAACGTATGAATGACAAATTACAAACTGACCGTGCCCGCATTCAAGTGGGTCGGATCAGCGGGTTTGGACTTATGGAAATGAGCCGGCAGCGCTTGCGCCCGGGCATGTTGGAAGCGAGCACCCAGCCGTGTAGCCATTGTCACGGTACTGGTTTTATACGGTCGCAAGATAGCCTTGGTCTTACCATCCTACGTGAGTTAGAAGAAGAGGGGGGGAGAGCTGGGTCTAAAGAGGTTTTGATCAAAGCTCCTATAAGTATAGCAAACTTCCTAATCAACGAAAAGCGCGAGCATATTGGTCAAATTGAACAGCGCTACGGCATGGCTGTGCGGGTTGAAGCCGATCCATTTTTGATTAGCCCTGATTATGTGATCGATAAGTTTAAGACAGCCACGCGTGTTGTTCCTGCTGGATCTGCAACTGTAAATTCAGTTGATATTTCTTTGATGGAAGAGATTGATTATCAGGTTCAAGATGATGAACAGCAGGATGAAGTTGTAGAAGTATCTACTGAAGTAGAAGCACCTAAAAAGCGTCGTCGTCGTCGTCGTCGCCGGCGCGGTGGCAGTGACAGCGAAGGTTCTGATAGTTCTAATGAAGGCGAATCCATTGAGACTAATTCTGAAGATATTCCAGTAATTGAAACTGATGAGACGGCTGCTGTTACGTCCGATGAGGAAAAGCCCAAACGTCGCCGTAGTACCCGTGGCGGTTCCAAGGTTAAACTTTCTGAAGCTGATAAAAATTCTGTCTCTGAAAACGTTGAGTCATTGGTTATTGCCGAACCTGAGACGATTGGAGCAGTTGTTGAAGGCGAGACGGTTAATGAAGCTACTGTTGAAAAGCATAAAAGAGTTCGCAAACCCCGGAAGACTAAAGCTCAAAAAGAGGCTGAGGAATCTGAAGCCATGGCAGCTGAGCCTATGGCCGCGGTATCAGTAAAAGAAGTCGTTGAGGCGCCTGATGTTAAACTAAAAGCTAAACGTATCAGAAAGCCCACGGTCAAAAAGCCTGTTGTTGCTGCTATCGAAAAAGCCCAAATTTCTAACGATGTAAAAGCGGTGCCTGGTATTGAAGTATATGTGGAAGACACGCCAGAGCCCGAACCTGCAAAGGCATCTGCGTCGAAAAAACGTGGCTGGTGGTCGCGAGGTTAATCTGAATTTACTTAAAATTAATCTAAAGGCTCTCTTTTAAGAGAGCCTTTTTTATAAAAATTTTTCAATAAATTGCGTTTTAATTAAGCCAACTTACGGATCAAAAAACTAAGGTGTCCATTTCCGACCTCATGCAACAACAGGACATGGCCCGATTCAACACAGAAATGCGGCACATCAATTACTGAGGCTGGATCATCAGCCAGCATTCGCAAAACCTCTCCATTTTTCATGGATATCAATTGCTTGCGCGCCTTCAGTACTGGTAACGGGCACAGCAGCCCAATAGTGTCTAATTCTACATCCCAATCCATTGAGCAGGCTTAGGGTGGATGTTTCACTTTGTCCACATAGATGTGGCTATCTTGAGGATGACGTCCGTTACTAGATAGACTAAGGAGAGTATAAATAGCCAAAAGGTGCCTTTGATGTTTGGAATTGATTTATGGGACGCAGGGCTTTTACCAACGATGTTGGTGGCCCTGGTGGGTGGTTTAATTAGCTTCGCGAGCCCGTGCGTGTTACCCATTGTTCCGCCATACCTTGCTTATATGGGTGGCGTCAGCATGGATGAGATGAATTCTACAGCGCATGCCAGAAGGCGCGCAGTTTTAGCATCATTGTTCTTTGTGTTAGGACTGTCGACTGTCTTTATACTGCTGGGTTTCACAGCCTCTGCCTTGGGCCGGTTGTTTTTGTCCAACCAAGATTGGTTCGTTGTTGGAGCTGGGCTTATTGTTATGGTCTTTGGCGCGCATTTTCTTGGTGTCATCCGTATTGGAATATTGGACCGTGAAGCACGCATGGACGGGGGTGATCGTGGCGGATCGACCTTTGGTGCCTATGTATTGGGATTAGCCTTTGCTTTTGGGTGGACCCCATGTTTGGGCCCCATTTTGGGTACCATTCTCGCGCTCGCAGCCGGTACAGAAAATTCTGCCAAAGGCATCATTCTATTGGCCACCTATGCCGCTGGTTTGGGTGTTCCGTTCGTACTAGTGGCTGTATTCTTCCCCTCTCTAAAAGGGTTTATGGCTTGGATGAAGCGCCATATGCGGCGCATTGAGCTGAGCATGGGTTTGCTGCTGTGGACGGTGGGTCTGATGATGGTTTCTGGTCAATTTACTCGTTTTAGCTGGTGGATTTTAGAACAATTTCCGGCTCTAGCTACACTTGGATGATGTAGATATTCAGCTATAAGGTATCAAATTGTTAGCATAGGCCGCCACATATTTTTGTGTCCACGACGAGGAAGGTGTTAAATTGCAAGATTTATCACTTCCGGGCACCATCCAATGTGGTATGATTTCATCATAAACTTGATTGCTTAGATCACTTTGCGGTTGCTGGTTCCGGTGGAAGTAAACGGCTAGCATCTTTGCGTGCAAAGTTGCGCATCTTATGCCCATGTTCTGTCATAAATACTCTTACCCTTTGTGGATCTTTTCGGGATAACTCGGATAACCACCATGCAACCGATCTTTGAATGAAAGTGTCTTGATCGTCTGTATAGCTGGCAATCCAGCCAAGAACTTGTTCGCGAATAGCTAAATTATGTGGTTTTGGGTTGCGGTGCTTAGTCCAAGGTAATGTGATCATTAGCGCGGCTCGGCGTGTCCACATGTGTGTGCTTAGGGTCCAAGATTCAACCTCTTGGATTCTGGACGAGTCAAAATTCAACCGCCGTTGACCGGCGACGCATAAATGATCGGAGATCTCTGATGAATCAAGATCTGGTATCCACGACTTAATTAGCTTCCAGGCTGAAGCATCCTCAGGACGAATGCGGGCTTGGGTTAAAAGTTTGGAAGCACAAATCCGTGCCTCATAGGCATTGCTGTTCCAAAGATCAGAGGCCAATTGCATGCGTTCCTTGAGCGGCAGCTCTTGCCGCCATAAGCGGGCTTGATCGTCTAAGACAGGGTTTCCAAGACCCCAATATGCCCGCTCAACCTTATGATAGGCGCGCATTTCAGCGGCTTTACCCGGAACTTCATGGATTTGCAGCGCAACGATTGCATCTTCGATCAGCATATATCTCAGCCTTATAGAGTTGATTGGACGCGGGCCGGACCGCAGGATACTTATCCGCCCCTGTGATCTTACCGATGGCCTTGAATGTATCAAACGGGCTCAAACGTCCACCCATTGCGCAGATATAGTTTGCTTGTGAGTGTTTTATTCCACCGTAACCGATTTCGCCAAATTGCGTGGCTGATCTGCATCTGTGCCTTTTGCAACGGCTGTGTGATAGGCTAACAGCTGTGCCGGGATCGCGTATAGAATTGGTGCAAGCAGTTCCGATGTTGCAGGCATGGTCAATGTGGACCATGTGCCCTCAGATGCTGCATTCAGCCCCTGTTGGCACGACAGCAGCAACACCTTACCGGAGCGCGCCATGACCTCTTGCATATTGGAGACGGATTTCTCAAATAATGGATCCATTGGCGCCAAAACCACCACTGGGACCTTTTTGTCGATCAAGGCAATTGGCCCATGTTTCAATTCTCCGGATGGATAACCTTCGGCGTGTATATAGCTGATTTCTTTAAGCTTAAGTGCGCCTTCCATAGCTATGGGATACATCGCACCGCGACCAAGAAAAATCACGTCCTGTGCTATGGCCAACTTGCGAGCCACTTTTTGCACGGCTGTATCTATGCCTAAAGCTTGGCTAACCAATTTTGGAATTTGGTTCAAATCTGTGATACGGGCGTGATATTCTGCTCCGGTAATCACGCCCTTGGCGTGAGCAATTTTTACGGCCAGCATGGCCAGAACCGTCAGCTGTGCCGTGAAGGCTTTTGTGGAGGCGACGCCAATCTCAACACCGGCATGCAGTGGCAAAACCAAGTCACTTTCCCGCGCGATGGAGCTTTCGGGCACGTTGACCACAGATATAATCGTAGCATTTTGCGAGGTCATATAACGCAGGGCCGCCAACGTATCGGCGGTTTCGCCAGATTGGCTGACAAACAGGGCGCTGGTGCCGGGGGCGATGGGGGGCTCCCGATATCGAAATTCTGAGGCGACATCCACCTCCACCGGTATGCGGGTGATCTTCTCAAACCAATATTTTGCCGTTAAAGCCGCGTAAAATGCAGTTCCACAGGCTACCATGGTCAGCCGTTCGATGGATGCCAGATCAATATTATTGGTGGGCAGTTCAATATTGGTGCCATCCGCGGTTATATAGTTTTGCAGCGTGTTCTTGAGCACGGAGGGTTGTTCAGCAATTTCTTTGGCCATGAAGTGCTTATAGCCAGCTTTATCAATACGTGCGGAATTGATGGCGATTGTGCGGATTTCTCGATTGGCCAATGCGCCGTTTTTATCGGTAATTTCTACAGAGTTTCGCGTGAGAACGGCAAAATCGCCTTCATCCAGATAGGTGATACGATCTGTCAAAGGCGCCAAGGCGATGGCGTCTGAACCCACATACATTTCGCCATCTCCGTAGCCGATGGCCAGAGGTGAACCTTTTCGGGCGGCGATCATCAGATCTTCTTCACTGTGAAAGAGAAATGCCAAAGCAAAGGCGCCTTCTAAGCGGGCTACTGTTTTTTGGGCTGCAAACTTTGGACTATCCCCCTGTGACAGGTGATATTGCGCCAAAAGTGCTACAGTTTCAGTATCGGTATCGGTCTCATAGGGAAGACCCAATTGCGCCAATTCTTCGCGCAGCTCTTTGAAATTTTCAACAATGCCATTGTGGACGACGGCCACGGACCCGGCTTGATGTGGATGGGCGTTCTTCGTGGACGGAATGCCATGGGTGGCCCATCGGGTGTGGCCAATGCCAGACTTTCCAGCAAGCGGCTTATGCACCAAAAGATCCGACAGGTTCACCAATTTACCCACCGCGCGCCGGCTCTCCAGTGTGCCGTTGTTGACTGTGGCAATGCCTGCACTGTCATAGCCACGATATTCCAGACGCTTCAGCGCCTCAACCAAAATGGGAGCTGCTTGGTGTTGTCCTAAAACGCCGACTATTCCACACATGCTGCTATTCCTTCTTTGCGGTCTTAATGGCCTTTAATTTTTTCATCAACTTCACGGCCAGCCAAGTTTTGTTTTCTTGCTTGGCCCGTCCAATGGCCAGATCACCAGCGGGCACATCGCGCACAATCACTGATCCGCTCGCGGTCATGGCTTCTTGTCCCACTGACACGGGAGCCACCAGCATGGTGTTTGAGCCAATAAAGGCGTCTTCCCCTATACTCGTATGATGTTTCATTACCCCGTCATAGTTGCATGTGACGGCACCAGCTCCAATGTTGGCGCGCGCACCGACGGTGGTATCGCCGATGTAAGACAGATGGTTCACTTTTGCCCCTTCTGCCAAAAGACTGGCTTTTATCTCAACAAAATTCCCAATCTTCACGTCTTCTGCCAATTCTGCACCCGGGCGCAGGCGCGCATAGGGACCAATCACGCAGCCACGGGAAACGTGTGCACCTTCCAAATGTGAGAAGGCTCGGATTTTCGCACCAGTTTCTACGGTGACCCCGGGACCAAATACAACGTTTTGTTCTATAGTGCTATCGCGGCCGATCATCGTGTCATAGGCAAGGTGAACGGTTTCAGGGGCAGGCATTGTAATGCCATTTTCCAAGAGTTCATTTCGGCGCAGTGTTTGAAATTCTAATTCGGCCTCTGCGAGCTCAACTCGACTGTTTACGCCGCGGGTTTCGGTTTCATTGCAGCGCACCACTTTGCAGATCCCCCCCCTTGCCACGGCCTTGGCCACGATATCAGTAAGGTAATATTCATTAGTGGCATTTTTGTTATCAATTTCTGACAGCAGTTCAAACAGCAACGGCGCCTGCACAGCCATCACGCCACTATTGCAAAGCGTGACCAATTTTTCAGAGTCTGAGGCGTCTTTAAATTCAACAATACGCTTCAAATTGTCATCATCTGTGATCAAGCGGCCATAACGGCCGGGATCTCTAGCCTCAAATCCAAGCACACAGATTGCCGAGTCGGAGATGCTTTCGCTCAATGAGGCCAAAGTTTTAGCCTGAATGAGAGGGGTATCTCCATATAAAACGATGACAGTTCCGGTAAAGCCAGCCAAAGCGTCTCGGGCTTGTTCGACTGCATGGCCGGTGCCTAATTGCTCAGATTGAATTATGATTTCAGCATCAGCGTTATGATTTTGCGCCACCGCAGCAACGGCGTCTGCGCCATGGCCTGCGATAATAATGCAGCGTTCAGGGTCCAAGGAATCGCCTGCCCTTATGGCATGCACTAGCATCGGAGCACTGGCTATTTCATGCAGGACTTTGGGCAAGTCAGACTGCATCCGCGTACCTTTTCCGGCGGCTAAGATGATAAGTGCAATACTCATAGGATCGATCTAAGTCCTTTAATAAACTATTAAGTCCTTTTAAGGGTATAAGGGAAATCGACAAGCGATTTTGTACAATAGTGCTGATTGTCCCGATGGGTAACAAAAGAGGCGATAATATGCTCAAACCCTGCGTTGTTTTTGATCTTGATGGCACGCTTGCCGATACTAGTGGCGATTTACTGAAGGCTGCAAATGCCTGTTTTAATGGGCTTGGCTTGGGCAATGTGTTGCACGCGCCCGCCGACAGCGGCATTGCACTGCGCGGAGGGCGTGCCATGTTGACCGCTGGATTTCAGCGGGTAGGCTGGCAAGATATGACAGAGGTGGATCGGCAATATCCAGCTTTGTTACAGGCCTATGCAACAGATATTGCATCATTAACTGTGTTTTATCCTGGCGCTTTGGCTGCGGTGGCAACCCTTAGGGAAGCTGGATATGCTGTCTCGATTTGTACAAATAAGCCGGAAGTCTTGGCAGTGCAGCTAATGGAGGCCCTTGGAGCCATAGATGCCTTTGATGCTCTGGTCGGTGCAGATACTTTACCGGTGCGCAAACCTGATCCTGCGCCACTTTGGGCAGCAGTGGACCGGGCGGGTGGTGATCGCAGTCGTGTTTGCTTGA
>Ga0302126_10000658_pt1 | contig 21625 bp, 19 predicted proteins | sample CB4_20m_MG_FD_203108 | JGI IMG/M metagenome (GOLD analysis project Ga0302126, IMG submission 203108) | Marine microbial communities from Western Arctic Ocean, Canada - CB4_20m | ecosystem: Environmental > Aquatic > Marine > Oceanic | place: Canada: Western Arctic Ocean | collected 2017-09-24 | reverse complement strand
TCGACCCTGCGGGACGATCAATACGTGCAGGAGAGTGCTTGGGTTCAGTTGCGTCAGGCTGCACATCATTGGACCACCGTGGTGACTCTCCTCATCGGAGACCCGGTTGGCGTTATCCCGCTAGGCAGGACACTTCAAGATGCGTTTAACGACGCTAGATTTTTAAAGAACGATAGGAGGAAAGTAGGGCACCTCCTGGAAAAAGGGAAGCCGTTTTTGTGTCATAGTTGCGGCTAAGGCGGTTACAGATGAATCTGCCCACAGTCGGTTCGTGCTGACCGACTCTTCAATTTATCAAGCTGTGTTCGGTGCTGTATGTCAGATCTTTATAATTTGCGTTTGACCCCTTTTTTTCTCCACCGTCCCGAATCGTGGCGTCTCCCCTTGCGGAGGCCTTGCACTTTAATGGGGGAGGGACGACCTCCGTGTCGTCCGCACATCCGTCGTCCGGGGGAGGGACGACCTCCGTGTCGTCCGCACATCCGTCGTCCTTGGGAGGGACGACCTCCGCGTCGTCCGCATTTCCACGTAGCGAGCGGGTTTATCCCGCGATTATGCCCTTGGGTGCGATCCGTCCTGGCGATCCGTCCTGGCGTAAAGCCAGTCGCTACGTCCGCATCGGGAGGGACGACCTCCGCGTCGTCCGCATTTCCACGTAGCGAGCGGGTTTATCCCGCGATTATGCCCTTGGGCGAGATCCGTCCTGGCGTAAAGCCAGTCGCTACGTCCGCATCGGGAGGGATGACCTCCGCGTCGTCCGCACATCACCGTCACCTAATCGTGGCGTCTCCGCTTGCGGAGGCCTTCCACTTTAATAGGGGAGGGACGACCTCCGCGCCCTACAGCACCAACGCGATCAGTTCCAGCGGCCGTCCGTCAACCAAGTCACCGCACAGGTAAAGAGCAGCCAGTCTAGCGATTGCTGGCCGCCGACTGTGTAGTCGAGGTCGAGCACGCCCGGATACGCATTGCCGCCGCTGGCCTCGATCAATGGCCCATCCGCGTACGCAATCTTCACTTTCCATTGGTGCCCATCCAGGGCATTTTCATTGATATAATGGGGCTGCCACTGTGCGGCTTGTAAGGATTCTAAAGTTTGGCGAAACGTGTGCCAGCGTTCGGGGTTCAGCCTGCCAATCGCCTCCGCTTCGGAGTAGCTAGCCGCTGAGTAGTACAAAGTGTCGCCCCGCAACTCAACGGTGCTCATGATACCAAAACTCCCTTGTGTAATATAAAGAGAAGTCGGCTGCGCGTCACTAAGAGGAATGTTTGTGTGTTTTTGCATGATGCTAGTCATCCCCATTAGCTACGCCCCCAAGGTCAGTAGCAATCTTTTCCAGGAATCGCATTGCCCAGTCCTCCTTGGACTCATCGGGTCCTATTTTGGGTGGGCTGCTCAAAAAGCAGAGTTTCTTGCCGCTCTTAGATGTATTTTTAGGCTCCTTATTCGTTGAGATATTTTCATCTCTATAAGGATGTTTGATTTTTTTGATTATCATTAGTCTCCGTACCTTTCTGCTAGAATTATTTCACGCATCTCTTCGACTGTGCATCTGTATCTCTGATCTAGTTGCACACCGTTTGGACCAGTTAATTGCCAGTTCTTAATCTCCTCCTTGCGGCCTTCATCCGAGAATGGCTGGCTAAAATAACCGTCCAGTCGGTAGACACTCTCTGTCAGATGATTAACGAAGTGTCCGCCCAGGTTTTGCTCGATCGGCTTAAAGTGGAACTCATTTGCCATCGTGTGGTAAGCCTCACTTTTCCTCTTTTTGCGGATGATATTCCGCAGATCATCTGCGGAAGAGTTGCTGATTAACCCAGACGGATGCCCATCCTTCAGGTGAAAGGTCCAGATCTTCTCCGCCTCCTGGTTATTATTTCGATAGGTCTCGTGGATGTAACCCTCGAGGCGGTAAATGCACTCTGTATGGATCTCCAACTCCATACCTAAGAAAATCTGCTCAATCGGATAAAAATAGAATTCAGCTGCACTCATGCTGTGGCCTTTCCGTTGGCAAAGAGCTGCGCAAGGACGGCATCGCGCCGCGAGCGGGCGAGCGTAATATCGCGGGTCTTGAGCGAGCGGCGCAGTCGTTGAGTCGTCAGCGGGGTCGGGTAGGCGGTGTAGTGTAGCCACCAGGTGCCGTTATTATTGTAGATATGGTGGTCTGGGTTGTGGGCCCAGATGCGTACTGAGGCTTGGTCGTTTTTATGAATAGTCATGTGGTGCGTGGTTGAAGGTTCACGCACTCGCCGGGCACAAAAAAAGATCGACCCTGCGGGACGATCAATACGTGCAGGAGAGTGCTTGGTTTCAGTTGCGTCAGGCTGCACATCATTGGACCACCGTGGTGACTCTCCTCATCGGAGACCCGGTTGGCGTTATCCCGCTAGGCAGGACACTTCAAGATGCGTTTAACGACGCTAGAGTTTTAAAGAACGATAGAAGGAAAGTAGGGCACCCCCTTGAAAAAGGGAAGCCGTTTTTGTGTCATAGTCGTGCCTATGGCGGTTACAGATGAATCTGCCCACAGTCGGTTCGTGCTGATCGACTCTTCAATTTATCAAGCTGTGTTCGGTGCTGTATGACAGATCTTTATAATGTGCGTTTGACCCCTTTTTTGCCTCCTCGTTGATAAATAAATCCTGCCGGTAATTCCCACGGTTGATGATGTGGTAAACCCCGTTCTCTTTTTCAATTCGCAGGCTGCGTGGCATGGTTTAGTAGGAAAGGGGATAGCTACGAAATTGGCAACCACAAAGGTAATGACATGACCCCTTTTGGGTTCCTTTTATAATTTGCGTTTGACCCCTTTTTTGCCCTATTCGTTTCAGGTAAGCAAGTAGATCAATCACGCTCAGTATACAACGCACATGCAATGAGCCCGTCAATGTCTTTAAGGTCACGGCGAGCTGTCATAAATCCAATTCCTCTGATTAGGTGCCTGCGTAGTAGCAAAGTGAGGTTTTCTGTTTGGATTTCGAGTCCTTCTTTCTGGCAACGATCTACCAGTAATGCGTAGTAAATCGCACCTTTATCGCCAGCGAAGGTCTTCCAGTTGATGTCGATACTGCTATCAGTTGCAGGAATTGACTTTGGAGGATTGTTTTTCTCAGCGAGAGAAAGAGATAGGGCCCAACGACAGAGGATGTTCCACTGTTCAATCTTAGTTTTTCTCTTTAAGTTTGAGAGTTGATCTTTCGCTTGCTGCGGCAGTCTGATATTGTCGATTTCGTGTTTCATTATTTGAAAAAGTAGCCTTTGTTGATCACGCTGGATTGTTTTTTGTCACAGTAGGAGAGCTCGTAACTATGGCTCACGCGGCTTTTTATTTGTGGGTAGTATTTGTCGTCAATTTCTTCATCAGTCGACAGGATGACGACCTGGTGACTTGCATTAGGGAAGTAGTTTTTGACTAAGTGCGTTCGATGTTCGGAGTCGAGTCGCGCCATTGGCGTGTCGATGACGATCGGCATCGCTCGGCCCGATGCTTGGGCGAGTCCCCATAGGGTTGATACGGCTAACAGTTGACGCTCGCCAGCTGACAGTCTGTCCGCAGGCACATCTTCGCCATTTCGTCCAAGCAAGCTCATGTTGTACGTTTCCGGGTCGATCTTTATCGCAGTCAGCAAATCCTTTTTCCTTAAGAGTTGACGGAAGGAATCTAGAATTAGATTTTCTATCAGACGGATCTTTCGTTCCAGCACCGTGGCCCTGAAACGTCGCATAGTGTTTCTTACTTTTTCTGCGTATTTAATTTTCCGATCTATACGGTTTATCTGTGAGACTTCATCGACATGCTTATCCAGCATTTTATGTAGCTTCCTTTTAACCTCCACAATCTCTCTCGATGCCTGAGCGATGTTCTCTTCGACGACTTGGAATTCGGCCTTAGCTTGTTCCAATCCGTTCTTCGACACCGCGAGATCACGTGCGTAGCCAGCGATTGCTTGATCATCGGGGACCTTTGCCAATTGATCGTTAATCTGCTGTATCTGGATAGATAGTTTTTGGTATTGCTTGCGTAGGCTGAGCGCATTTCTGCCCTCGAATTCGAATGTGTTGCTGTCTAGGCGTTTCAGCGAGATGTATTCACTTTGGTCTAAATCCAAGTAAGGGGTGATGTCGTCACTGTTGATCAGCTTTGTAATTTCACCATTGAGGTGGTTACTGATTTTGTTTGATAGCTTTGGGTCAGCTTTCCATTGTTTCAACTGCTTAGTTAATTTCTCTTTTTGTTCTAATAATGTTTGATGCAATAGATCGTTGTTCTCTGATTCGTTTTCGGCATTCGCTTGTGCTGCAATGGAATCAATCTGCTCTTCGAGTAACAGTAGCGGAAGTAGTCCTGCTGCACTATCGCACATTTGCTCCTTAACTCGTAGTTTGTCCTCTTCTAAGAGCATTTGTTTTGTTTCAAGGCCTTTGCGCCCTTCATAAACTTCTCCGCCATTTTTCTTGAATGCTTTTTTTGCATCTTCGTGTGAGCCTGTTGCTTTATCGAGATGCTTATTCGCATCGGTTTGTTTGGTAAGAATTAGATTTTCTTGGTTTTTTTCTAGCTCTTCTAATTGATCCTCGAGCGCTTGAATTTCGTTCAGTTCAGTCTTTGATTTTTTCGTCTTATTAAGATCTCGTGCATAGACGATTAAGTCTTTCTCCAGCCGATCTACCAGGTCGAGACCAAGTAGTGAATTGATCGCCGCCGAAAGCATCTTGGCTGCATTATTACTCTGCGCTATTTGTTCGAGCTTTTCGCCATCAAAGAAGAAGAGTTCGGCTAGGCCGACCGGAACAAAGTTATCGACGTATTCGAGCCAATTATTGGTGAGGTCTTCATCGAGGATGCCATCTCTGGTCACGATCAGTTTTTCGACCACACCTTTTGGTGTTTGTCGCCAGCTTCGCTCAATGTAGAAGTCGTGCGCTGCGCCGTCGAACCCATGGCGGAGGTTGAGCGCCACAATCGAACCTTCACTTGCGTCAGCGCCTCTCGTGATGGAGCGCTTTAGGAACTCATTATAAGAGTAATTTTCGCGTGTGGAGCATTTGCTGAGTTTTCCAAAGAGGACTAGTTGGATCGCGTCAAGGAGAGTTGTTTTTCCACCACCATTTAAAGCTCCAATTAGGATGACTGGAGCTGTTTTTGACTTGGGGCGTAAGTTGACTGAGTGTTGCCCGGCATAGACGCCGAAGTTGCATAGGATAATCTCGTTAATAGTCATGCTTAGTTTTTCTCCTCTTTGATGCCCAATCGTTTGGCGTGTTTTTCCTTCTCCTCTTCGTTGCTACTTAAGCGTTCGGAGTGCTTAGTCTTCTCCTTCTCGATCTCGATCGCCATTTGAGTCGCATCCTCTTCGCTTTCGAAATAGCCGCGCTTCATTGCATCATCAATTGCGTTAAACAATCCAGCTCGACGAGACATCGTTCTATAGCGCCTTTCGACGTCGAGTAATTCGCGAGAGAGCTCGTAGTGTATCCGATCCCCGTCGCAGACTTCGTCGAGTATAGCCATTTCATCGGGGCCAAAGATGAGATTTTCGTCCAGTGTGCGGCCTGGATATGTTCTGTTTGTGGCCTTTTCGTAGATGCCGGGCAGTATGTCTTCGATCTCGTGCTTTTCCGCGATCCAGATGCGGCGGATCTCTTCGAGTTCGTGAAGTGTGATTAGCTCAATGTTCTTGGCATGTGTTACTCCATTCTCGCCGCCGATTTCACGGACTGCTTCTTGAGCAGATAGGAGCTCGAAGAGCAGTTCTTCACGTGATGCCTGAGTGTAAGGTCCATGGACCGCTCTTCCTTTGTAGAGGGTAATGTTTCCTGTCATGCGGCGAAAGTCTCGTCGTTCACGATCGGTCTGCTCCGAGCGGTTGCCGTCGGCGGGACGGAAGTCCAAGAAGTTGTTGCGGAAGGCGAGTAGCGGATACATCCAGTCCTTTTCAGTGTCGTTCTGAATCATCGCGGACATGGACTTGTCTTTGTCGACCAGGGTGCAGACCCAACAACCGAAGCGAGAATCACCACAACTGGGAGTTGTTGTATCGACTACGAGCGGGCATTCGCCATCGGCAGAAGCTCCTGCATACATTGTTAAGAGTGATTTATTGGTATGTCCCCACGGATTTTCGACCTGCATGAGATAATACCACACTTCATCGTTGGTCCATGTCTCGATTGGAGTGTAAACAAGTGTCCCGGGGAGTGAAATGTTCGGGCTTAGGCGATCTCTGACGCGATACTTCTCATGCTTCGTCATGTTTGCATTACGTGCGGAACTCTCAGCTTTGCGTGTGCCTAGAACCAGAATCGCTTCGCCGTTCTTTTTGACCGTCGCGTTGATGAATGTGTTCGATGGGCTAATCTTTAGGCGAGAAGTGCACCAGCGCATCGTATGGCGTGGAGACGGGTAGCCTTTGCCTATGAGATTCGTCCAGAAAGTGTCTTCCACTGGAGGCATCAGGCGATGCGGCACAAAGGGCATCTTATCGCGCTTAGCTGTGGCTCGCATGTTGTCGAGCGATCGAGTGACCCATTCTGCGACAACCGGGTTTTCAACTAAAGTGTCGGTCGAGATTACGTTTACGTCCTTGTGGCGCTCTGCTACGGGGAGTTCGCTAATGGCATGCCAGATCAATTGCACGATGGCAGTTGAGTCCTTGCCACCACTATAGCCGATGATCCAGGGGACCTCATCATCTTTGTAGAGTTCGCGGATTTCCGCTTTTAGGTCTTCGATGTCTTCCAAAATATGAATTTAGTTTAGTGTTATACGTTTGCGGCTTTCTTGGCTCGTGCCAGTTGTCGCTCTAGTTTCTTCTCGTCTTCACTTAGAGGGAGACCGAGCTTCTTTTTTATGAAATTCTTGGTGAAGGCTGGGTGATTGCCACCTGTGGTCAATCGACCGCCGCTCATGGCGCGGCCTTCCCATTCATTGTTATCGCGACGCCAGTTAATCTTTTGAATGCCTGCTAGTTGTTTTTCCCAGGTGTCGGGGGATTCTTTGATTAATTGATTCGCGACGGCGGCGAGTGTTTGTAGTGCAATCGAGTAGGGGTAGAAGTAGTTCTCCTTAATCTCGCGTGCCGTGATCGTTTCAGGGACTAACTTCTCAATCTCGGGAAGGTTTTCCTCCAGCACCGTCCAGTAGCGTGAGCAAATGGCAGCATCAGTCTCAATATCCTGAGAGATAATGCCATCGAGTAGCACGCGGTTTGACTTAGTGAGTGCACTGATAGTGAAAATTCTAGGTGACCCGATTGCGCAGCCGGATGCGAATAGCTCAACACGGCCGCGGAGTAGGGCACTGCTCTCGATCACTCGTTTCGTCAGCTGTGGCAGATATTGGCGGCTGTCGAAGGTGGCGTTGATATTTTGATTGGTGCGGACCGGGTGCCCATTTAAGTCCGAGAACATCTGTCGGGCACGTTTGACCCCTCGATCAATGTAGAAAATGACGCCAAGGGTTTCGTATTTTAGCTCCGGGCGTTTTTGTAGGGCATGTTGGATTGCAGCACAGCGGTGCTGGCCATCGTTGATGATGAGGTCGGCACTATCGGGTATTATTAAGATGCCCACCTGCATGTTTTCGCTCTCAGCGCTGAGTGGTTTCCATTCAATCTCACCATCGATTGAGGCGATTATGGGGGGCAGGACGTAGTCGTCGTAGTATTTGACGAGATATTCAGCAATTTTAGGGATACGTGCCTTGTTGATGTGGCGCTGAATGACTTTGTCTGCGGGGACGTTGTTCTGAGGGTAGGGCAGGTGTTTAGCGATGAAACTCATGTGGCACATCGCCATGTAGAATTCGCGGCCAGCCTGCACGCCGCGCATAGCTGCAATTGTTCGCGTGGGGCTGATGCTTGGGAGTTGCATTGTATTTGAATCGTTCATTATAGTATTTAATCAATTTGAGTATATTATTTTCACAAGACAAATATAGTATAATTTTCAATATACATGAAGAAGCCCATTTATCTCGATTATGCCGCCACAACCCCGGTCGACCCTGAAGTCGCCGATTTGATGCGCTTCTACATGGTAGAGGAGTTTGGTAATGCGGGCAGTCGCACGCATGAGTATGGCACGAGAGCCAAGAAAGCCGTGCAAAAAGCCCGTGAGCAGATTGCTTCGATTGCTGGCTGTCAGCCGGATGAAGTGGTTTTTACCAGTGGTGCGACTGAGAGTAACAACCTAGCAATCCTAGGCTTACGTAAGCATGGAGAGGCGACAGGGAAGAAGCACATTATCACTTCCGCGATTGAGCATAAGGCAGTCCTGGAGCCCTTGGAGCACTTGCGAGATGAGTATGGCTTTGAGGTCGATTTCATCCGGCCAGATCTATCGGGTGCCATTGATGCCCAGCAAGTGAAAGATCTCCTTCGTGAAGATACGCTTATGATCTCGGTTATGCATGTGAACAATGAGACGGGTATTATTCAGCCAATTGAAGAAATCGCGGAGTTGCTGAAGGGGACGGATGTCTTCTTTCACGTCGATGCAGCACAGAGTTTTGCCAAGCTGGTTGAGCCGTTACAAAACCCGCGCATTGATATGTTTAGTGTGAGTGGCCACAAGATCTGTGGTCCAAAAGGCATTGGTGCCTTAATTACGCGGCGTCGTAAATACCGCCGATTGCCATTAAAGCCATTAGCTTTCGGTGGTGGGCAAGAGTTTGGTTTGAGGCCCGGGACAATACCGGTTCATCTAGTAGTTGGATTTTCAGAATCTGCAAAGCGTGCAGTGAAATCTGACTGCCTTTCTTCCGATACGCTTTTTGATTATTGCAAGAGATTGAGCGACCTACTCCCGGGCATTCAAATTGATCCTGTTGGGGATAGTAGTAGGCGGGTTCCGTATATTATTAGTTTAAAAGTAGTGGGTCTTGATTCAGAAGCGGTGATCTTGAAGTTAAAAGATCAGTTGAGCATTTCTAATGGCTCAGCATGCACTTCAGTCTCGTATGAGATTAGTCATGTGCTGGCCGCAATGGGGGTTATTGATGCCGAATCGGCGATCCGACTATCGATATTTAGTTAACTTGGATCTCACTGTAAGTAATTTAATTAAGATTTCATTACAGGCTTTCAATTTTCCCCCAGTTGATCCCGTCTTCTTGGACGCGATCACTATAATTTTTGCTCAAGAGTAGGGCGATACCGTCTGTCTTATTGGCCTCACCCTTAAGCTCTGCTTCGAGGCGTTCGAGTCCGCAATGCGCGAATTCTTCGAAGATAGTGACTCGCTTGTCGCCAGCGTCTTCGTTGCTCTCAAGGATTTTAATGTCTTTGGTTGCAAAAATTGCGAGTGAGCAAATTAGATCTTCGAAATCCTGGCATGCGAAGATATCGTAACGGATGGCCTCGGCTTTCTTGTCAGGCAGCGGCGTTCTCCCTTTCTCTACTCCAAAAGAAGAGCCGAAAGAAGCCGCGTAAATTAGGCACTTCGCCTTCGTTTCAAAAGGGCCTGAGCTGTCCTTTGAGCGCACGAGCTCATTCAGTATACCTTCGTGGCATTTCGCATAATTTATTCGTCTAGGCATTTGGAACCTCCTCAATAGTTGTGTATTCGTGTTCGTTAGTGCTGCGTTTAATCAGTGGATGGGTATTTTTCCCGAGCCTGATTTCAGAGATGAGTGTATCTTCGCGTGGACTGAAGTAGGTGAGCACGTATGATTTACCAATTCGAGGCATCATTGCGTCTTCAACTTCTTCGCGCCACTGGGTCTTACTGACCATGGTGATGACTTGGTCGGCAAGTATGCTAATCGTGCTCGCGACATGACTACGGTTTGTATCATCGAGTGCGCCGAAGGGGGAGTCCATTATTAAGGGATATTCAGTGTCTTCTGGGGCATACACTTCGCTTTTCTCAGCGCTAAACTTTCTAGCTTCCTCGATAATGGCAGAGATAAATGAGAAGCTGAGGACGAGAGACTCGCCTTGCGAAAAGGCCACATCGCCCCCACCAACAGTATCGATCAATTCGATACTGTAGTCTTTATTAAGTTTCGGAATATAGGGTTTAACGGAAATACTTTTGAATGTTTGTTGGATTTGATTTTCCAAAGAACCACGCCATTTTTTATCCATGAGTTTTAACACTAAGCTTGTTGCTTTAATTACTTCATCTGCGGTATCGCGGCGGCGGTGAGCTATTTTTTGTTTCGCATTCTGTGCACCTATCTTATCGAGCTGCTTTTCTAATTCCTTGAGGTGTTCTGCCTGTTTCAGTCTCTCACGTTTGTCTGCTCCTAATCTTTCGAGGAGTTGTGAATACTTATGATCCTCTTCTTTTCGCTTCTTCTCGAGCGAGCTAACTTTCTCGAGCGGACAATCTTCTAGTTCTTTACTGATTTTCTTTAGGGCGGTGTTGCATTTGTCGATCTCGGCGTGCTCCGTTTTTTCGATCCTTGTTAGCTCTTTAAGTCGGTCTTGTAGGTCCGATCTTCTATCATTCCAGTTATTAGTGCGCGCTCCGAGCTCGATTGCTCGATCTTCGATCTGTTGGAGTCCGGCTGTGTTGAGCCATTCACTGACAGCTGTGTGCGCAGCTTTGCATTGGTTGTCGTTTGTGGGATTAAGGCTACGACCGCAAATACAGTTCTGATCTTTAATCAGTTTCTCTACAAACTGCGATTTGATGCCAGCGGGTATTTCGCCTCGTTCTTTAAGTGATTTTATGAGTTCTTGGAAGTATTCTTCCTGGCCATGTGAATGCAGCAGATAGGCTCTATCAGAAATCAGTGCCTTGAGTTGTTGAGAGTTTTCCTTAATCGATGACTTTTTTTCGTCGATAGTTGTTAGTAGGCGGTCTCGTTCATCCTGTAGATGTTTGACGCTGTCAAATTTCGCAATGCGCTCGTGTAGTTTGCGTACGAGATCTTTTTGGGCTGCTACATTTTCAACACCGTTGGATATATCCTTTTCGGATGATTCTATATTGTCGTCCAGTATCTCTTTTTCAGCAATGAGTTTTTTAGTTAAATCATTCCCGTACCGGCTCATTTCATCTTCGAAATGCTTACGGGCCATTTTGAGGTGTTTGATGGTTCGCTCCAGAGGTTCGAGTTTCAGAATGGTCTTAACTGCTCGTGCTAAGTCCGCTCTTTCTTCTTTTTCGGGGTTTACGATCTTTTCGACACGCTCTCCATCGAAAAAGAAATACGAGTGAAGGTCGCGTGGGAGGATCTTTCCAATCGTGGATTCGATGTCGTGAACTGGTTTCCATTGTCCGTCAGTATCTTGGCTCTGCAAGATGGTCTCTTTCTCGCGGACGATTGGATAACCTATCTTATCTGAAGCGACTGCATCGAGGACTTTTTTAGCGCGATAGTTGCGCCCAGCATGTTCGAAGTTTAACTCTCCGGAGCATTCGATTTTTTGACCTGCGGGAGTTTCAACGATTGCCCGTTTATTAATGAGCTGGTCAGTGTTTCGAAAGCCTTTTGAAAACGTGCCGTATAGGATCCAGGTGAAGGCGTTGAGTAGGGCAGTTTTACCCGATCCATTCATGCCATGAATGACTGTTACATTTTTGTCTCCATGGGCGAGTTCAATCTTAGGTGTCGCGCCGTAGAATTGACGGAAGTTAGTGAGCTGTATTGAGTCGATTCTCATTTGATAATGTCTCGTATCATATTGATGACTGTGTCTTCAAGAGCTGGGTTTTCGCGGTGCATGTTGTCCATTTCCAGACGCACTACTTTTTTGAAGACTTCTTTCGCTTCAGGCTTAGCCTCTTTAATAGGGAGGAATTCATCGATTTTTTCTGGCATAATTATGTGTCGGTTAAGTGAAAATGTTCTTGGATCTTCCAGAGAGTGCTTTTGGCCTGCGCTGAATTCTTAGCAAGGCCGGCGAATTCGGAGAGGCGGATCAACTCTTTGCGCACCAGTGAGCGTTCCGCTTCAGTGAGTATGTCTGATCGTGGAGGATAGACTACCATGTCGTAGATGACTGCATCTTTTTTGCCAGGGCTTTGTCGCAGGATACGTCCGCGTCGTTGAATGAATTGGCGCGGGTTTGTGCTACTGGCCAAAATAACGGCTGTGCGTGTGGATGGGACGTCGACGCCTTCATCAAGGCATCGAATGGCCACGAGCCCTTGGAGGTCTTCTTTGGCGAAGGACTTGAGCAATTGTTCGCGCTCATCCATTGTGTTCTCCGATGTGAATTTGGCGACGCGTGCTTTGAACTCACCGGAAAGCATTCTGATTACGGAATCAACGTGCCTCAGCATTTCGCCATCATCGTTTTCGATCGTACCATCGCCGCAATAAAATAGGTGGTGTTTGAAATTAGGGTCATTTTTAACGATTTCTCGTAATGCAGCTTCCTTGCCATTGGCCGTCGCGATGAGCCGAGCTCGTTTGATTAAGAGGTGTTCGATTCTGGAATCACCATCAACTTCACCACGGCTGCCCGCTAGTTGAGCGATCAGCTTAGATAGTTTTAGGTATTCACGTGCTTCCTCTTCGTTGAGCTCAACGAGGATGGGGTAATAGTAATACTGACAGAGCGCCTTGCAATCTAAGGCGTCCTTCAGGCTGAAGATCGGCTCAAGCACATTGCCGAAGTATTCGTAAAGAGCTTCGGTGCCTTCTTCGTCAAACCAGCGCTCTGGCGTTGCCGAGAGGCCCAGTCTCATCGGAATGGATTGCGGGAGGCATTTTCGAGTAGAACCAGCTCCCATATTATGAACTTCATCTGCTAATATAAGTGTCTTCGCCGGGAAGTGTTTAATGCGCGATTGGAAGGATTCAGAAGTAAAGGTGCTCGTCGTTACGATAACTGTCGTGGGTGCTTTGACAGTATCCTCCATCGAGGTTAATGCTTTGTTTAACAAGGGCATCCAGAGTTTTTTGCTCTTGAAGCATAGGATCGGGGACAGTCCGAAGCTTTGGCATTCGCTGGCCCATTGAGTTACTAAGTGTTTGTAGGGGCATACAATTAACAGCAGGTCTAAATTGCGATTGTGGTGCATGACTTGCGCAGCGGCGAGGCCTGTTATGGTCTTGCCGGCACCAGTTGCCATTTGCATTACTCCACGTCCGTGTGCATTGATCCAGTTGTTGACTGCGGTCTTTTGGTAGTCGCGGAGGGTCTTTCCCTCTGGAATCTGGAAACGGTCGTAGACTTTCAGTTTCGCAGTTTTTTTTGGTGCAGTTGGTTGGATTTCCGGAGTGTGTTGCAGGATTTTTGAGAGGCAGGCCACAGGGAAATTGATGATCTCTACTTTATTGGTTTCATTGCTCCAGAGCTTCTCAAAGTTAGAGACCTTGCGAGCCGTTCGGCTATGATCGCGCCAAGATGTGAAAGTATCTACAGTTTCAAAGTTCGAAACGAGGCCTCCGGAAGTTTCATTTGCTGACCCGGAGAAGGCGACATGGTTGCCGTCGTCATCTGAGAATACGCCCAACTTTTCGTGGTAGATGCCTGCTGAGCTGCTAGTGCGGGCCACTGCTATTTTAATATCTAGCATCCCTTTCGAGATCATCCATGCTAAGCATTCCCATTGGGATTGATTGGAATTCGAGTCGAGTGTGTCAGGGATAGCTGCATTTAAGCTTTGGGCAATGATGTCATCCCGACTCTTATAGCCAGCGTCGATGGCATTGATGTCATCTTCGCTCAGGTGTGGAGACGCAATCAATTGCATGCGACCTTCATTCTCTATAAGGCTTGTGATTCCGCGCATCGCGAGCTGGAGACTATTGCTAGTAAAGTAACCAACAGCCCGCTGGTATTGGCTGCAAGCGGACAAACAGGGTATATAAAATTCCTCGATGATATTAACTTCATCGCTTCTATATTCTTCCCTGAAATCTATATGCTTAAGAGACAATTTCTATAATGTATCCAGGAAATTAATAAGGCCTGAGTTCGTATGCATATCAGTTTCGTTCTCGATCGGATTCGGCGCAAGCCGATTATACCAGTTTGACTCATCATGTTCAAAATTATCATCTAGCCAGCATGCTAGCCCTGGATTTGTTATGCCTCGATGCAGCAAGTCTGTAGATATTTCGATGGCTAGGTGTTCTTCAAACGAAAGTTGGCTCTCCAGTTCATGGATGTCTCGCGTTTTATTGATTTGATTGCGGTCACCGGTTAGTTGGTGCCAGATTATTATCTGCTCCTCCTTAAGTTGCTTAGGTATTTTATCGAAATTTTCACTCGATTTCAGTTTTAGGAGTGCTTTTTTTTGAATTTGCCGTACCCGGCATTTTGTTACTTTAAAGATGGTTGCGACATCATTAAGGCTGTGCCTCCTTGAGACTATGCCAAACCTAAGGCAAAGAGCGGTTTTTTCTTGTTCCGTTAGCCGGCAATTTTCCCATGCGGACCTTACCAACTCTTTTAATGTCTTAACCTTTTCTTCGCTATGGGTAGTAATTTTACGGTGTAGGTGAACGACGCACGCTACATAAACCGCGACTTTTCTTTGTCCGAATTTATCGATTTTAAGCATCTCCGTAATATCGAGATCGATATAATCTTGGATTTTTTTAACACTCCTTGAACTTCTATCTCCGATTGGCCAGGGCAAGCCAATTTCTACTGCGATTGAGTAAATTAACCTGTCGCATAACTTTAATTTTTTCACTTTGTCTCGCAGTGAACGCCATTCCCGATTGTTCAATACCGTTTCGACTTTATCGGCATGCTTTAATTGATTAATCAATTGGTCATGTTGGATTGGCATTAGGTGAAGTGAACTATCTCGTGTCGAATCTGACAACTGTGTTAAATTAATCGGGTTGTGTTCGAAATGCTGTGAGAGTGCCTTTTGTAGTAGGCGTTCTGACCTGCGACCATAATTCCTCATCGCATTACGCTTTCCTCCCATAGCTAAGTAAATACTTAGACTTTTAGCGTTCGAATATGTGTAACAATTACAAAGTCTGGCATCGCTGGTGATGTCACTGATGTCTAGCCCGTCAAAAAAAATGAAATGACTTTTTCCTCTCATGAGTTCAGCAACGATCTCCTGCCTTTGTTCGTCTTCTATGAGTTCAGCTACGATTTTCTGTGTCTGTTCGAGTGGTTCTGCCGCTTCTGCTAAATTAAGAACTTTACCTCGATTAAGCGGTGGATGATCCCGGAGGTGGCTTCTTAGGCTAGCTTTAAGCGTGAGCTCTGATTCCTGATTATAGTCTGGGAATTTAAACCTTTTTTTTCCAAGTGCTAAGAAATCGCTGAAGCATTGTATTTCCGCTTCATCATAAATACGGCACAGTGCTTCGTCGTCTGTCACATCTTGCATGCTGAGTCGGTCAAGGGCCTCCAAATGGCGTTGTCCACTCAGTAAGCCCAACCTAAGCTCAACTGCCTCTTGAATGCCCATTTTTGGCTGTTCGTCGTCTTGCTGCTTTTCCTTTAGAATCTGCGTGGAATTCGTTTTTGTTTTTTTAATGAATGGGGAGTGTTCGTTCATTTGGGGTTTCTGCTTCGTTGTCGGGAAAGCCCAGTCAATTCTTACTGGTTTATTTGTGTCGAAGTGGGGTTTTGGGGTTCCAACACCAGCGAAGGTGAAGGGCATTTGATTGGCCGTTCGGTAAAAAATTAATTTCCTGTAGGTATCAGACAATAATTTCTTGATGCTTTCCTGTTCAAAGTGTGACTTTGTTTTACCACTCCAAACCAAGATTTCTTCATCCCAATAGTTTGTGTAGTCGTGACCAGTTCTGCCTGCGGTATTTACATTGCAGAAGATGTAGTAGTCACTGCCTTCACGGTGATATCCATTGTTCCAGTCAGCTCCTTGCTTATCGCTTGGTACTTTTAGTATCTTATAAATATCACTACGAGAGTACTGCGCGCCTACAATAAAGTTGTCGGTATGATAATCCGATTGTAATTTTTTCTTATATTCTGGTTGAAGACGATAAGCGTCTAATCCTGCTTTTTTGAAAATCTCAGGATTTTGAGTGAAATAGCTATAAATAGTCCGGGCTGGAGTTTTTGCGACATTGCTTGACCATTCTCCTCGCAGTTTTAACATCTCCATAACTTCTAGAGATGAGTAGGATTTGAATTCTCCGGCCTCAATAATGACTTGTATGATACGACCAAGAAGGCCGGTTTGTATACTGTCTTTAGTCATGGTTCAGTTTAAGAAGTAAAGTATTTTTAGTCGCATCTTAAAGTGTATCTAGAAAACCTTCGAGGGATGGATTAATATCTTCTGAAAGCACCTTCCATGTGCCCATGTCATCTTGTGTTTTATACCAATTCGATTCGTCGTGTGAAAAATGTTGATCGAGCCAGCTGGATAGCGCTGAGGTGCAGGTGTTGCGTTGTTTTCGATAGTCAATCAGCTCTATGGCTATTTGGCATTCAAAACCAAGTTGATCTTCTAGGGGTTCCATCCATTCGCGTTTCTTAAGTCTAGTCTCTTTAGTGAGCTGTTGCCAGATCTGACTTTTGTTTTTAGTAATAAGGTCAGGTAGGCCCTCGAAATGGCGGCTCATTCTGAGCTTGGTGAGTGCTTTCTTCTGTATTTGTCTGACTCGTTCGCGTGAGATGCTGAAGTGTTCTTTGATTTCTTCGAGAGTGTGTTTGCGTTCGTGTTGAATCCCGAACCGAAGATGTAACACTTTTTTTTCTCGATCACTCAACTGGCTGTTTTCCCATAGGTATGCAACAGTTTCCTCTAATGATTTAGGCTTTGAAGTGCCACCTTCAGAGTGTAGCTTATGTAAGAAAATGACGCATGCTACGTATACATTAACTTTTCCATTTCCAAATAGATCTTTGTTGCTGAGTTCGGTGATACTGTAGTTTAGGTAATCTAAAATGCTTTTATCGCTAAGCGGACTTTTTAGTACCGTAGGCCATTTCATGTCGAGTTCTGCCGCGATCGGAGCTATCATTTGATTTGCTAGATGGGAATTCCTTACGACTCGACAAACCTCCTTCCAGGATTTCGGGCCAACCACTTTACCTGCATTGCTCTTTTTTCTCAGTTTTTTGACTAAACTATCATAATCAATGCCAATTTCTAATCTCGTGCATTGAGTGAGATGAGATTTTGCATGCCCATGATCCAACAAATACGTTTGGATCGCTTCCTTAAGTTTCCTTTCTGAGCGCTTGCCGTAATGTTCAATTTCCATGCGCTGACTTCCGAATCTAAGGAATTCAGTAAGATTATTTGCACGTGAGCTCTCGTAGATATTGTTTAGGCGCACATCATTGCTTATGTCTTCTACGCTTAGGTAGTCGAAGGCTTCTATATGCGCACATCCCGCTAACAGCCTAGAGCTTTGAGTGATAAGAGGTGTCTCATGCCCGAGATGTGACAAATACGTTTCGATTGCTTCCTTGAGCTTTCTTTCTGAGCGCTTGCCGTAATTTTTAATTTTCATGCGATCTTTCCCCAGCGCAAGGAACTCAAGGATATTGTTCGCTTGAGAATTTTCATACACGTTGCTTAGCCGCACATCATTGCTGATGTCTTCAATACCCAGATGCATGAATGTTTCTACATGTGAATCCCCTGATAATAATTCTAGTGTCAACTCTTTGATTGACGATGTAAATGTATAGTGAGGTTCGTTTTCAACTGTCGGGATTACCTGCTTCTCCGCTTCGATTAAAGGAGCGCACGCTTCTGGTTGACCTTTAACTATATCAGTGAGAACAGCACTCGCTGACTCTGGAATTATGACAGGGCAGGGGGCAATTACTTCTGTGCGTTCGGAACTGTTCTGTGTTGCTTTGGTTGACTTCTCTACAGATGCCAGTGTCGAGTTTGCACGTGACACTTTGGCTGCCTCGCTCTGCTTTATAAATTCAGCCGACTGACTGGCGTTTGTTGATGGATTCTCTTGTTCTGTTAGACTCGCGATCGAAGTCGATGGAGTTGAATTTGTCTTGAAGAAATGAAGCAGTAATGCTCGTAGCTTTTGTTCAGTGCTTTTTCCGTAGCCTTGATAGGACATCCGCGTTCTTCCAAGTGCCAGGAATTCGCTTAAATTCCGTGCGTTCACTCTCTTGTAGAACTTGCAGAGTGCGGAGTGTTGGGTTATGTCACTAATACTCATATCATCGAAAGCTGCCCATTGGATGCTCCCATACATTAGATGAGTAGTGAGATCTTGATGTCTTTTCGCCTGCTGTAATACATTCTCTCCCTCAATCGCGATGAGCGGAGATTGACTTAGCTTTTCTATCCTCGCTGAGCTCGAAGGCGCAGGTTTCTTTGGTGTGATTGGTAGTGGTTCTGGAGTGTCTTCGAGGACTTGGCCGTAACAGTGGATGTCTTCTGCTTCGTCTTGCAACGAGACATCCTGTGAGGGCGCTTCTGGGGACTGTGATTGGAAGGATTTGATTAACTCCTCTTTTAGTCTTTTTTCTGATCCTTCCCAATAGCCTCTGATGGTAAAGCGTTTGCCTGCAAGCCCTATAAACTGACTTAAGTTGGCGCATTTCGACAGTTCGTAGTAATAGCGTAACCCATTGTTGGAACTTAGATCCTTCATTTCGAGCTTATCTAGAGGCTGCCAGGCAATGTGGCCTGCCATGAGAGCTTCAACGAAATCTTCGATTTCGTCGAGCGTTGGTGCTGTATGTGTGGCTAAGGTAGTAGGTGCCTGTTGTGGCTCGGGATTTAGCTGAGAGAGGATGCTTCTATTTTCGATGTTCTCTTCACTGACCTGACTCTGCTGCGGGTCGCCCGGAGTCTCTGTTGGGAAATGTGAACGTAAAATGAACTGCAGCATCTCTTCGCAAGGTTCCCAATATCCTCTAATATCGAAGCGTTTTTCTGATAATGCTAAGAACTCACTAACATTGTTACACTGTGACTTTTCATAGTAAGAGCAGAGAGCGCTGTCATCAGTGAGGTTGATCATCTGTTTGTGATCAAAGGGCTCCCATTGCGCACTGGCTGCCATTAGCTGGGCCACAAAATCTAAGTCACTCTCATTTGAGCTTTTAGGTGTCGGTTCTGATGTCGACGATTCTGAGCTTCGCACCTCTGTTTGAAGTTGAGCACTATTTGTATCCGATGTATCCGAGTCAGTTTTGATGACTTTTAAACAGCGACGTATGATACTTTTTAGCATTTTTTAATTTTCTATCGTGGTTTGGAGTTATTTGATGGAATGTATTTATTTGACTGCGTGGCAAAGTAAAATGCGGTGACTCTGAGGGATAGTTTAAAAGGAAGTGGTGCAAACGAGATGAGGCTATCAAGTCGATCGTTACCGAGGTTCATTTTTCGCACAGAATCAACGTTTATGCCCCGTGGATTACGGAAGGGCAGAGAGGTGAGGGCTGAGTGGGAAGGTCCAGCTAGCTGGTGTGGGAAAGTGTGAAGCTAGCTGGTGTTCCGCACTCTCATTCGAAAAAGTTCATGGGTAGGTGGCTGATGAGTTTTAGCATGCGGTAGTTGTGGCGATAGGGTTGGTCGTTGTCGTCGTAGCGCCGCTGGCTGTCTTCGGTGATTGTGACCGCGACGTGGTGACTCCAAGTGCCAGTGCCCCGGTCACTCCCGCTGTAGCAGCGCAGATAAATCGTGCCATCGGTGGCTTGTTTGTCGGCGCGATATTCAAAATAGGTGGTTTCGCCGCTGTCGTGCTTGGTCGTCATGCGCACTGTCGGCGCGCCTAGGCTGGGGTCGGACTCGCCTTGGTCGTTGGTCAGTGGAATGACTGCAAAATCTCGGGCGCCGGCGATTTGATTGCTGGTTTGCGCCTCATCCAGGTCGAAGGCCATGACGTTGGGGTGGCGATCGCTGATATCGCCGCCAAACATTTCAATTAGGGCGGGGTGGACGAAGGGCGGCTCAAAAAAGCCGAGTGGCTGGCGCGCCTCACCTGAATTGGCGTGCAGCGTGAGGCTACTGAATAGCCAGTAACTGCAGAGGTAAATGACGGCGTGGGTTCTAGTCATGACGTATGGCTTATTGCACCTTTTGGTGCGCTTCAAGCATGCGTTTGAATTTTTCGGTGTGGGGGTTGAGAGACCTGAGGTGGGAGAGACCTGAGACCTGAGGTGGGAGGCTTGAGACCTGAGACCTGAGGTGGGAGGGCTGAGGCCTGAGGGCTGAGGGCTGAGGTGGGAGAGACCTGAGGTGGGAGGCTTGAGACCTGAGACTTGAGGTGGGAGGCTTGAGACCTGAGACTTGAGGTGGGAGGCTTGAGAGACCTGAAAGCGGAGGACTGAGACTTGAGACCTGAGGTGGGAGAGACCTGAGACCTGAGGTGGGAGGCTTGAGACCTGAGGGCTGAGGGTTGAGAGACCTGAAAGCGGAGGACTGAGACTTGAGGTGGGAGACTTGAAAGTGGGTTGAAAATGGGGTCATGTCATTACCTTTGTGGTTGAGCTGGAATTCGACTGCTTCTGGCTCGGGAAGGTGACACTCGGAGAACCTGTAGGGAGTTGTATGGCCTGAGGTCGGGCATTGATTCGTATGAACAGGCTCATTGCTGACCTCTTAGTTTTTGCAGCATTTCGAGTGCGCCGGTTTCAAATTTGGAGAAGGCGAACCATTTTTTACCCAGATCCTTGAGTGAGGCGCCGATGTGGTAAATGTCCCTTTCGTCAATGATGAGGAAACGGTCGTGCGCGTCGGCGAAGGTCTCGACTGTGATAGGGGAATATTGTTGGTTGTGCTTTTGGAGATCGAGGGCGAGCTGTTTGGAAAACTTCTTGGTGTAGATCGTTACGGACACTGTTTTTTTGCGTTTGGCGAGTAAAGTCAGCACGGTGTCATCGACATAGTTATCGATCAGGATGAGGCTTTTTCTGGCTTTGCGGATTAGGTCGGAGACGAAGGTGTGCGCATCGTGAACTTGGCCGTCATAAAAAATGCCTTGTTTGGGCGGCTCGGCGGATTCGAGCGCTTCAAAGACTTTTTCGAAATGAGCCTCGGTTTTGGACTCGAACTGGAGTTGACGCTTCTCGACGGAGTCGATGCGAGCGAAGAGATCAGCATTGCTTTGGAGGAAATGCCGCATTTCGACGAAGGCATTGATAATCTGAATGCTGACTTTGATCGCAGTCTCGCTACGGAGGACTGCTGAGAGCATCGAGACACCTTGCTCGGTGAAGACATAGGGGTTGCTGGACGCATGCTTCATCGAGTCGAACCGGTCGCAATTTGCGACCAGTTGTTCTTTTTCGGCATCCGTCAGCTGGAACCTGAAGGCTTTCGGGAATCGACTTAGGTTGCGCTTTACCTGTTCATTCAGCCGCTTATTCTCAACCTGATAAATGTCGGCTAGATCTCGGTCGACCATCACGGGAACCCCACGAATCGTGAAGATCATGCCTTGGATGTATTTCAGAGGAATGATGGTGTTGTCCGGTGTCATCGTTTGATCTATGCTTGATTTAGGGGGCAGGCGGAAACTGGGATCATGTCGTTATCTTTGCAATCGTGGCTGGGATCTAGCACTTTTTGAGGGGGACCTGGGGCGATATTGATGCGTTCATTGAAAAGGCGAGTCTAGCGGACGAGATGGGACAAATACGGTCTATGAAGGGAATTTATGAAAAAGAAAAGCATCCGAGCGTGAACTAGCAAAGACAAAATTAGTGCTGGATGGGATATTTGATGAGCTAATTTGGTGCCAAAGGGATATTGTGGCTAATTATGGGGTTTTCGGAT
>Ga0302126_10000654_pt1 | contig 21762 bp, 19 predicted proteins | sample CB4_20m_MG_FD_203108 | JGI IMG/M metagenome (GOLD analysis project Ga0302126, IMG submission 203108) | Marine microbial communities from Western Arctic Ocean, Canada - CB4_20m | ecosystem: Environmental > Aquatic > Marine > Oceanic | place: Canada: Western Arctic Ocean | collected 2017-09-24 | reverse complement strand
GACCAATTTGCGCGCTTGGAGCAACAACGGCTTGCGCAGCAATCAGTGTCCCTAGACCAATCACTCCTGTTTGTGCAATGGAAGCATCAGGGTGTAAAACACTAAAAAAACTCGCTATGCCTAATTTATTAACAATAGATTCTCTTGCTTTTCCATTACCGATAGCCAAATGCAAACTAAACTCACCGTTAACACTTAACCCTGAAAACGATTGCGCACTCAAGCCCATCCAAGTAGCGCCCTCATCGTTATCATCAATAAAGCCATCACAACTCAGGCCTGCAAGCTGCATTGCGTCAAGCACAACTTTCCCATGCCCTCCTGCACCATAGATGTAGTGTTTCATGATTATTTTCCACTTCCTGTAAACTTTGGCATAGTCGCTTCGCCTTGTGCACTAATCCCGCTTCTAAGAAGCACTTTTTTGATGGTCATTAATATTATTTTAAGGTCTAAGAAAAAAGATTGATTATTAGCATACCAAACATCTAGTGCAAATTTGTCTTCCCAGCTAATTGCATTACGCCCGTTTACCTGTGCCCAGCCTGTAATACCAGGCTTTACATAATGTCGTTTAGCTTGCTCTACGCTATACAATGGCAAATACTCCATTAGCAAAGGCCTAGGACCGACTAAGCTCATATGCCCAACAAGAATATTCCACAAGTTTGGCAATTCATCCAAACTAGTACTTCTTAATAAAGAGCCTAAGTAATTAATACGCATGGCATCTGGCAAGAGCTCACCCTTTTCATTATATTCGAAAGTCATTGTTCTGAACTTAAACATCTTAAATGGCTTGCCATGTAACCCAGGTCTAACCTGAGTAAATAAAATAGGGCTGCCTAAGCGCACTCTAATAGCTACAATAATGACAATTATTAAGGGTATTACGAATACTAGCGCAAAAAAACTAACTAAAAAATCAATCAATCGCTTCATAATTTCATTCTATAGTAATCAAGCCAAGCTTTAACTAGCACTTTACTAGAAAAGTAGCTTTCTGCACGTTGCTTAGCATTCTGACCAAGCCGAAGCCTAAGTTGCTTATTATCCACGAGTTGCATCAAGCAATCATTCAATGCTGAAACATCTTTTGCTTCAAAAAGAAGTCCACTTTTATTTTCAGCAATCGCGTCCATTAAACCGTAAATTCTTGATCCTACTGCTGGAATACCAACAGCGGCTGCTTCAATAACTACGCCGCCAAAGCCTTCTCGGTAACTTGGCAAACATAAAAGGTCTGAAGCCGCCATATAGTGCTGTGGCGTATCAGTAAACCCCACATGATGGATGCTATCAATACAATTGGGCGCAACTCTCTGCAGGTCTGCAAGTAAATTTTCTTCGTCTGGGCCAACAATCAGCAACCGCACGAATGGTCGATTGGCATGCGTCTTGGCAAAAGCTAAAACTAAATCCAACATTCCTTTATCAGCAGTCAATCTGCCTAAAAAAAGTACAACAACATCATCCTCAAAAAAATTCAATTCGGAGCGTAATTTATTTCTTACAGCAAGGTTTGGCTTAAATTTATTTAAGTCAACACCCGAAACAGAGCCTATTCCTAATACAGAAGCCTTTCTTTTGTTTATCACGCCTTCATCTAACAAAAAATCATATTGGGTAGGACTATCAACTAAAATATGCGTTGCAAAAAGAGCTGTTACTTTATCCAGTTGCTTTAAGAAGAATCGCGAAAAACCCTTCTTTGTACACCAAACTTGGCCTGTAAAAGTATGAATACGAACTGGAACTCTAGCAAAGAATGAGGCTACCATCACAAGAAAACCAGCCTTGGGTGTCATAGAATGAACAATGTCAAATTGGTGTTTGCGAAGCAAGAGGACCAAACCAAACAATGCCACCACATCTGCAACGAGTGAAATTTTTCGTTTTAATGGGATTGAAATTATTTTTTTAGGATCTTTTATAACAGGAATTGAATCTCTTGCAGACAAGTTAGTGGCGACATAGACTTCATTGCTTTTTGCGAGCATTCTAATCGGCTCTTGCAAGAATGCATTAATCGTCATCGCAGTCGAAGCTACAAAACAAATTTTTTTACGTTCTTCGTTAGACTGTAAGAAAGTCATTTTTATGATTGATTACTTTAATGTGACCAAATAGCAAAATGCCATAAGTAATGATGATCATTACAGCACTAGGTATACTTTGAAAGTGCAATGCAACTATTAATGTTAAAAATAGCATCCAATTTAAGAGAACAACCAATGTGTCCACAATGCTGACATGCCTAAAAAAAGATAGCATCAACAAGATTAATGAGGATGACGCAATCATTGCTACAGAAGTCGCTAACGCAATACCTGAGACGCCCATTTTCGGCATCAGTAACAAACTAACCCCCACATTTAATAAAAGTCCAACAAAAGCTGAAATTACGATCACTCTCAAATGCCGCGTTGCTGTTGCATATTTCAACAATAGTATATTAGATGTAAAAAATGGAAGTTGTACAACAGAGTACTGCACCACACTTTGAATAGCCACTAAATCGCTTTCGATAGAAGTTTTACTATAAAAAATAAGACTTACAATTTGCTCTGCCCATAGATACAGCATGGCACTAATCGGCACTGAAGCAAACGTAGCGAGTAACATGAAAAATGCAAGCTCTTTCTTAACCATTTCGGCATGATATTTCACCGCAATAGAAGAGAAATAAGGCAGCATTACATTCGAGACGACAACGGCTAATAGGCCAGAAACAAACAAGACTATCTTCATGCCAAAAAGAAAAATGGAGACATTACCGTTTGCTAAGGTTGATGCTAACAGTGTATTAATAGGTAGCATCACCCCTACAAAAAAAGCTGACGCTAGTAATGGAAAGTACTGCCTCCATAAGTCTGAAGTCTCATGATTCAAAGCAGCATTATATTTTGGGAGTAAGCTTTTCCCATATGACTTAAGGTAGTAGTGAATAATAATTAAATTAATCAGTTGTCCCGCTACCATACCCGCCATGACAGCAACCACTCCGTATGAAGACCCGAATAACAGTAATGCAAAGATGGAAATAACTGGAACGACAACTTGAGCAGCACTTGGAATAATTAATCGGTGCTTTACCATCAACACTGAGTTTCCTAGAATCACAACACCACTGAATATTGCAATAACTGATGCCAGCGCTAGCAAAGATAATAAGCTTCCACTACCAGTCTGATTTGAATCGGCCATTTGGAGCGCTTCAAAGACAGCAGGACTTAAGAAATAGAGTGCAGTCGATATCAAGAACATAACACCTAAAACGATAGCGACTAAATGTGAAATAATTTTATCAACCTTAGCCCCAGGATTTTTCTCAAAAAACCGGCTTAAGAAAGGAACAAGAGTAGCGCCAAGTGGCATACAAAAAATAGTCACAAAAAACATCGGCATTAATAATGCGAGGTAAAATTCATCCAAGCTTTTACTAAAACCAAATTCATATACCATTAACAGATCCCTTAAAAAGAAACCTATAAAGCCAACAAAGGTTAAGATGCTGACCATGATGCCAGCGCCAATAACATTTTTTCGGTTAAAATTTTCTGTGCTGCTCTCATTTGCAATTACATTTTTCAGCTTCTTTTCTAGTACTGGTTCAGGGCTTCTGTTGAACCAAGTCAACCACCGTGCAAACATTCCGTTTTTGTCTAAATAAGTAAACCAACCAATCACGCCTAATAACACCATTATCAGCTCAAATGTATATCTCACTCGATACAAAGTCCCTACATTGGTTATTATAAATCCATAAATAGTTAAGAAAAAAGCAGAGAAAAAGAATGCCAACATCACCTGAGGCCTTCTATTTAATTTAAACAATGGAATAAGTCCGAACAAGCTAATATAAATCACAACCATTTCCCCTGATGCCAACAATCGAGCAATGCTTGTCTCTTTCAGCCAAGTTGTTGGAAAAGGCGCTAGCAACGCCACTTGAAACGCACGCGGCAAGTGCTTGATTACCTCTACAGCATTGCCAGGAGTGTCATCCACATCAATCATAGAATTAGCTTCAGATTTGACGCCAAAATCCAACAAACCCTTTCTTGTTCTGGCAACACTTTCAAATAGCCGATCTAATTTAGTGGGTAATAAGTCACTAACATGGTATTCAAAATCTTTATCTGTATCAGCGTACTCAAAATAAGCTTCTCCTGATCGAGAACCAGAGAACCCATCAATACTGTTTATATAAATGTGTACGGGTAAGAATGTTAGCAAGACGCCTAAGAAAAATGCCCAAGCACTTTTCTGTTTAAAAAGAACCCTAATTACAATCATTGCAATAAGCGTTATACCCACAAACATTAAAAGCAACTTAAAGTAGTATCCTCTTATCGTTACTAAAAAACACAGCATTAAAAAACTCATCAATATAAGCAAAAAATAATTTGCTGTTCTTGGAGGGGCATCCAGCCCCTTACACCATATTAATAATATAGCTAACAGGCCAGCAATGGCATAGCCCTCTTTAGATATTTGTCCATACCAGTTTAAGGCCGAAGGAAACAGCACAAAAATACAAGATGCAACAATACCCGCAAAGAACCCTACCAAGTAACTTGATGACAACTCAATCGCTATCACAAAAATTAAAACTCCACCAAATGCATGAAATAAAGCATTAAGTGGAATGGCAAGTGTAGTGTCATGTCCAAAAACAGCATATAAAGCAGCCAATATTGATACATGTATGCCGGAATAGTCATTTGGAAACATATGCCAACTATTCCAACCATGCTGCTTAATTTGCTGTGCCATCTCTACGGCTACTGAATCAAAATAAGCAGAGTCAGTTGTAAGTGTTGTGCCTGGAGCTAATATTGACGTCAAGTTGGGAAGCAATAATTTCTGGAATATTAAAGCGGCTGATACGGAAAAACAAAAAAAACTCAGCCCTAATATGAATGCCGTTATTTTTTGATTGCTAAGTTGAATTTTATTTGCCTTTGTTGCCATCAAAAAGTCTCACTAATGATCTGCGAATATATTTTATTAAAGAATATGCCGAACAGGTAAAAAACAAAAAGAATGACATTTTATTAGTTTTAAATAGCAGGAAATAATTATTAAGCTCCCCCATCTCCATCTGCCACATGTGACTTGACAATCCAGAATCTCCAAATTCGTTCTTATACGAATAAGAGAGAGGAAGGCCCAAGAAGTAAATGGGATGTCTATCAAGCGCTATCGAAAGCCATAGCAGATAATCCTCAGCGTATCTCTTGCCAGGAGAGAATCTATACTGAATTTCACGCTTCAGCATCACTGAGCGTGTTGGAATGCAATTAAAGAATAAGAGCTTAATTATATTCAATGGATAAAAATTTTTACAATGATTAAATTGTTTTTGATGGCTATCATTAAAAAGCTGGATTGAGCTGTGTGCTGTTAACAAAACCTCTGGGTGACTTTTCATCCAAGAGTACTGAAGCTCAAGTTTATTAGGATACCAGCTATCGTCAGCGTCCAAAAAAGCGATGTATGGCTGACTGGCTATTTTCCATGCCTCATTACGTGCTGAGCCTGGACCTTGATTCTTTTCTAGGGAGAGTATTTGAATGTTAAATTTTTGATACTTTTGTTTTAGATTTTTCAAGTAGCTAATAGTAGCTGACCCATCATCACTAAAGTCATCGACCAATATGATCTCTTCAGGGACTTGAGTTTGATTTAAAACAGAGTCGACCGCCCTCTCGATCGTTACAGCACAACGATAGCAAGGAATAATCACGCTAACAGGTAAATAACTACTCACAATCGAACCCATTCACTGGGAATCAAATCAGAGTCGTTGTTACCATTTCTAAACCAGACTCTAGGCGCTATAACTATTTTTTCAGCACGTGGGTTCAACCAAGCGCCCCACCAACTAAATGAACTATTAGCAATAACATGATGTTTGCATAAGCTCATGAGCTGCATATCAATATAACTATCAAGCCCTTTGTTATGGTCAATATAAACACAAGAATAGTCGATGCGTACACTCCGCCTTACCCAGTCCATATCATCTGAAAACACATAAAAGACAGGGTTGGAAACTTTATTAGCCATATATGAAATAGCTTGCCCATAGTAATCGCTATCACACACACTCATTATGTTACTTGTTTTAGAGTCATTAACATAATCGCCACGTCTAACATGCAGACTGATAGCGTTAATCGTATCAATCTGATTTGCGACTATTAAATTCTTTCCAGCCAACGGTTTCTTAAATGTGAAATCGTCCCTAATGACTTTTTCGATTGACTTAAAATACTTTTCAGACTGCCAGTAGCCATACAAATAAGAGCTTGAGTTAAGAGAAAAGAACTTAGGCCAAAAATTAAAATGCGGCTCAACAATAAATGCCTGCCCTCTAAGGAATGAAAACTGTCGACGTCTAAGAATTTTTTTTACTAAAGATAAGCGCCTTAAACCCAACACTGATTGCAATTCATCTGGGGATGTGGGTTCAACAGGAACGTCAAATACACGCTTTAATTCATAACCATGATGAAGCGCATATCGATCAAAGTCGTTTAAATCAAGCATGTAGTAATCATTCAAATGTATTGCTAAAGAACGCCCAGCTGCATACTGAAACATTTGATTGCCAATACCACCTAGAATATGGCTAACAATCATTTGATTTACTCAGTGCCCTTTGTGAAGTGAAACATGCCACAACCGTAATCCAATTTTCCAGCATGGTTTAACTCAACGTTCTGATGAAATTCACCAACGTCATCGACAAAAGAGAAATCAACAAGCTGTAATTTTGGAAACATAGTCAAGATTGTTTCTGGGGAGAATACTCTGTGGGCATTAAAACAAATTCTCTCTCGCCCAACTGGTACAGACAAGTAAAGTGCTCCGCCATCAGAAACAATTCGCTCAAGTTCTTTAGCAGCTTTTATACTACCCTCAGGATCAAGAGGGTCGCCATATCTACCCAAGCCAATATGCTCTATTACATGCAAGCAAGATAATGAAGCAACAGATGCATTCGTAAACGACAGATCTAAAATATTACCAGCGACTGATTTCAGTCCGGATAAGTTGGTTTTAAGGGGACGGTAATCAACAAACGTAGTATCCACATGTGCACTTAGAACAGAAATTGTTAACACGCTTGACGCAATATCAACATGCGAAAGAGGTTTTGAATTAACAACTTTACGAGCAATCCAGGCACCCTGGTAAAAGTAATGCGCATCAAATGGAGTGTGAGAAGTCCAATCACCTAAGCAAGGTTGTAAATCAGCAAAGCTTATTTTAGGCGCCCCAAGCATACGGGAAAACCTCATCCAATGAATGAACAACTTAGGGATATAGAAAATACCGATTAGTGGCCTTGGCCATAAAAAGGCCATTAGCCAATTTTTTAGAATTTTTTTAATCATGTTTATGTATCTATTAGCCCAAATACTTTTATCAACAAAAATTTTATTTATGTAAGTATCTGCATAAACCATATAACACTTGTGTTACTCGAAAATATTTTTGAATTTTCTACATGAACACCAATATGAAAAAATTTATTTGTATTGTTTAATTTACCAGTTTTCCTATAATTCGTCTAAACACTGTTAGCCAACCACCATGGTGTATCAATATAGAAAGCGCCCTCAACAACTGATACTCCCTAATGTAGCAAACAGCAAGATTGGCATACTGATATTTTATTCCTCTAATTGCGCACTGATCAGGAAAAAACGATATTACAGACTCAACATTTTCTTTTGCCCCAATAACATACTGAGAATAAGATAAATTTTCACCATGCTCTCGACTCTGACATAATGTTTTATCAATAGCAACGACCTGGTACTGATGCGAAATTTTTAGGTATAAATGATAATCTATAGAATTCTTGTAATGCACTGGAAATCCACCAGAATTTTCATATTTTTTTCTAGAGATAAGTATCGAATTAAAGGCGATAAAACACCCCTTTTTTATCAACTTATCAAATATTTTTCCTGAAGGCAAAGATGGCATCTTTTTCTTATGTGGCATATATCCTAATCTATTACCATCGCTTGAGATTATTTCACACCTACTATAAACAAAACCAATATCATTCTTGCCATTAATAGCATTGATTTGTATCTCAAGCTTGCTATCCTCCCATAAATCATCACAATCTAAGAATGCAAGATACATTCCCTTTGCATGTTTAATTGCACTTACTCTAGCCTCACCTAAAGGTGTGTTTTTTCTAGCATAAAAGTACTTGATCTTATCGTCATAGGATTGTGCTATTTTTACACTACTATCAATAGATTCATTATCCCAAAATACAATTTCCCAATTTTTATAAGTTTGAGAATAAACTGAATCAATTGCCTCCCGGAGATACTTTTCCCCATTGTAGCAATTCATAATTACACTAACTAATGGGGTTTCATTATTTTGCATAAAAACCCTTAACCTTCTCGATGACAAAATCTTGCTCTTTGTTGGTTAAATCAACATGACAAGGTAGTGTAAGAATTTCTTTATATACACTCTCAGTTATTGGTAATTCCAAATCAGACCTATACTTTGCAAGCAAATGATTAGGTTTATAATGAATTCCACACTCAATTCCATTGTCTGACAGATATTGTCTTAATCTATCTCTATCTTTTACCTTGATAACGAAAATATGAGGGAGGACTTCATCGTAATTAAATTCTAAAGTTTTGATGGATTTTATATTCTCAAATTGACTTAGGTACTGTCGGACTATTGTTTGACGCCTCTCTTTAAAATTTTCAATTCTTTTAAGCTGCTCAATTCCAATAGCTGCATTTATATTACTCATGTGAAATCTAAACCCTTGATTTTCAACATCAAAATCCCAACTACGCTTTCCACTGAATCGATTCTCAGTGTCTTTCTGTACGCCTAAAAGGCGACCATCTTTCAGTTTTTCCAGAAGCGTTTCATCTCTTGTAAGGACGGCACCACCTTCTCCAGAAGTAATATTTTTAATGCCATCAAAACTAAAACATACAATGTCACCCTCTATCCCAATTTTTTTAGAGTCTCTTTTACAGCCAAAAGCCTGTGCCGCATCTTCGACTACTCGTAATTTATATTTATGAGCCAATGCATATATATCACTTATTCCCTTTGACGAGCTTGCGTAATGCACAGGCATAATAGCTTTGGTTCTTTCGGTCACTCTGGCCTCAGCATCAAGGGCGTCTATAAACAAGGTGTCCTTATTGATCTCGCAAGCAATAGGTATTGCGCCTACTGCAGAAATCGCCTGAAAGCCTCCAACATAAGTTAAAGATGGAACTAAAACTTCATCGCCACGACCAATACCTAGCGCTGACAGTGCCAATTGCAAAGCTGATGTCCCTGTATTAACACAGACAACATTCATATCGGTATCAATATATTTCTTAATCTCCTGCTCAAACTTCAACACTTGAGTGCCCATCCCCAAATATTCTGATTCTAGTACTTTTTGAACTGCCTTAATTTCGTTATCCGAAATGGAACATTTGGACAGCCTGATATTCTTTATATTATTGAGTTTCATATTTAAACTGAATTTAACTGTCTTTTAATAAAATAAAAAAATAATTAAATTTATATACGATAGTATCGCGAAACAAAAACATATCTAATACAGAATTCATATAATCCCCCTTAAGAAAAGAGCATTATTACAATATCTTGTACTGATTTTTTTAAAACCTGCTTGCTTCATTAAGCGTATATGTTCACTCCTTGTCCTCATATAACCCCAAAATTGACCTTTTTCTGCAACCGGTTCGTATACTCCAATTTTGATTAAAATTTTCTTAATAAACTCTTTCATCCTATGTCTTACGGGATTATAGTGACTCACACTAATAACTAATAAATCTTTAATTCCATAATCGACAATGGATTTTAAAAAAGACTTATACTCCAGGTCATTAAAGACATACTCTATTGCACCCATATATGCAAAATCAAAATGCTCATTATTATTTTTAAATACTCCAGGGAAAAACCCGTTTAAGCACTCGACATTTGCATTCTTCCTCATAAAATTACATGAGCTATTGGATGGCTCAATGCCGATTAATTTACCCTTAAAATCTAAATTTATTTCATTTTCAAGATATCCAATTCCACATCCTATAGACAATATATTGCTTTTTCCATTTGCAATTTGTAGAATTTGATTAGCGAGCTCTTCTTTATTTTTTTTCCATTTATTAGGTAGGTCATCATAGGTTTGATATTTTTCATAGAATTTTTCATAGAATTTTTCATAGAATTTTTCATCAGCAATATTTTCACCGCTCAAAACTCCAAAAGATGAAAACTTAATGCCGTGCCATTCAAATCCATATTGTTTAATCACCAGGACCCCAATTGTATTCTATTGCATCGATTTCCATATTTATAAACTCTTGGGGATCATGCTCAATATCGGCTATATTCAAAAGCTTATTCTCACTTTTCAAACCCCTGAATGCAACCCACAAATTAGGCTTTATGGTAAGCCTCTGATAATTCGATTGAGATAATTGGATTTTAAAAAATTCACCACTTCTTTCATTATATAAAACAAATTCAATTGCGCCTATAGACACCACTAAGTTTAGAGTCATTAAAGTATGCTTTTTCCATCCTTTTATAACGTTTTGGTTAATAGTAGAAAAATACGCCTCGCCAAACCCGTTATAACCAAAATCGCTTGCCTTCATTGCATGATATACATCCCCCTTAGGATGCATGATTCGCTTTAATGGAGTAAGAATTACTCCGTCCATTTGAGTAATTTAGATTTAGCAATATTTTCATATTCGCTAATCTGTTTTATTGTTACAGTCATAATATTTCCGCTATTTTTATAGTAATCGTAATACCATTCAGAAGTGAATTTGATGGTGTCTTTATAATCCAATGTCGCTTGCCATTGCAATAACGCAAGCGCTTTGTCGCAATTAAGTTTCAGTAATTCGGCCTCATGAAACGGAATATCGCCTGTTATGGTAAATGCATCGGACACATCATCAAAATTCCAATATTTACTCAAGTCTTCCAATAACTCTACAACAGTATGATTTTGCTCAGCACGAGGCCCAAAGTTAAACCCTTCTCCACTTAATTCTTTATCGTTATACAGATTACACCCTAGGTTCAAGTACCCACTAAGCGGCTCTAAAACATGTTGCCAAGGGCGTGTTGCATCTGGGCTCCTTATTTCTACACTCTCCCTACGACTCCATGCCTCTACACAATCCACAACAATCCTGTCTTGCGCCCAATCGCCACCACCAATCACATTACCAGCTCTAGCAACTGACAAACGTACATTAGAATTTTCCATCTTAAAGAACGAATGATAGTAAGACTTAAATACTAATTCTGCCGCACCTTTAGAGCCACTATAAATATCCTTACCGCCCATTGGATCATTTTCTTTATACCCCCAAACCTGTTCAATATTATCGTAAGCCTTGTCGCTGGTAATAATAATTGCCGTACACTCATGATTTGAAATTCGTAATGATTCTAATAAATTGGTCGTGCCCATAACATTGGATGAAATAGTGTCAACTGGACTATCATAAGAAGTTGAAACAATTGCCTGAGCTGCTAGATGAAAAACAAAATCTGGCTTTTTATCTATAATAATTTTACTTAGTGCATCAAGATCACGGACATCAACAATATGATGCTGTATTTTGCTTTCTATATTTAATTTTTCAAACATTGATGGTTGAGTTGGAATATCTCTAGAAATTCCGATCACTTGTGCACCAAGGTTTAATAACCATGTCGTTAGCCATGTACCTTTAAAGCCAGTATGCCCTGTAACTAGAACTTTTTTATCTTTGTAGACATTGTTAAACATTACTTATCCCAAACCATCCAAGCTGCTTCTTCATTTTTGCACATCTCATTAAGGTGATTTTTGTCTCTCAAAGTATCCATTGGCATCCAAAATCCATTATGTTTATAAGTATAAATTTGCCCATCTTTGGCAAGATTCTTAAGTGGCCCCTGTTCAAAGACCTCATCATTATCGTCGTTGATATAATCAAGCACTTCTGGCTGACAAATAAAATAACCTGCATTAATCCATGACCCATCACCCTTTGGCTTTTCTTGAAACTCAATCACCTTGTTATTATCATTAATATCAAGCGCACCAAATCTACCATCAGGTTGGGCCGAAGTCATAGTCATTAGCTTTCCATGTTGTTGGTGAAATTCAAGCGCCTCTTGGATGTTGAGATCAGCCACGCCATCACCATAAGTCAGCATAAAAGGCTCATTGCCAATATATGCTTTTGCCTTTTTAATTCTTGCACCAGTCATTGCATTTAACCCAGTATCAAGCAAGGTTACTTTCCAAGTCTCACTGGAGTTACTGTGCACCTCCATATCGCCGTTTAACATATTAATAGTTACGTCACTCTGGTGTAAGAAATAATTAGCAAAATACTCTTTAATAGAATAACCCTTGTAACCAAGCAATATAACAAACTCATTAATTCCGTAATGGGAATAAGTTTTCATGATATGCCACAAAATTGGCCTACCTCCTATCTCTATCATTGGCTTTGGTTTTGTATCTGTTTCTTCACTAAAGCGTGTTCCGAAACCGCCTGCAAGTATTAGTACTTTCATATTGTTATATTAAACCTTTCAATATATTTATATTAATATTAGAATAAATATTTTTGCAGTGCGCCTTTAATTCTTCTGAAACTGATTTTCCATCTTGGATCTGACCCTCAAACTCAAGAGCATCACTAGCAATTCTTTTGTTTTCTTGATAAGAAAATAATGGATCCATAGATAACTCATTATTTTGCATAAAATAAATGGGATTTGAACCAGATAAAACTGCTTGAATAACTACAGAGCTTCCACGGTATAAAACATAATTAGAAGCATTAATATCACTCGCTAAGCTCGAAGTAGAAATGGTAATATTTTTTGCTAAATTTTCGAAATCAGTGCTCAAATTTTGCAGCATTGCAAGATCGACTCTAGGAGGAAATCGCCAAATAAAATTAACATTTTTTATTTTTCTTGCGCATTCTAAAGCAAAACCAAATAATATTTCGCACTCTGTAATCTCCCCCTCTGGAACAACTAAACAGGTATTAATATTCGTATTATTTTTATTAAGTATTAAAGATTCGGGTAAGGCTCTTCCCGAGCCTAGGAGCAATATTTTAGAGCCCCTTAAACTCTCACACTTTAATAATTGGCTTTTAGGGAAATCTCCTGAAGTTAGAATGATATCAGGATCATAACCACCTCCAATCCCTCTTCTGATAGCATGCTGATATTTAAATATTGGCGCATGCTGGTATGCAATACATTTAATAGATGGCATGGATTCTCTAGCCAAAGAAAAACAAAGCTTTTCCCATGCGTACCCTTCATAAGTAGTCATTACATATTTAGGTGAAAGCTCAGTAACTAATCTTTTTACGTGATTTGCAATGATTTTAGATCTAACTACATTAGGGGAAAATAAATTGAATCTTGCTTTAACAGATAGTCTTTTGGATATGGCGCTATCATCAATTTGATTAAATTCAAATAATGAAAAGAAAGACTCTTTATATATCTCAAACAGCTTGGACAAATTAATTGAATTAATTGGAAGTATAATATTTTTTTGACCGCTCTCCAACTGAACCTTAGGCTTGTGATTGGTATGATTTATATATGCAACAACAATTTTACACTTACTCTTATTTAGCTCTTTTATGACTTCACCAAAATAAGAATCAGTGTAATTTAGATTACTTTCATCACCCGTGTAATGACTAATAATTAAATAATTTGGCTTTTTTTCATGGCTTGATACATTTATATTTTGAAAAGTTACACTTTTAAAAAAATATTTTATGAGATGAAACATACTTCTAAAAACTTCACGAGAAGTATGAATAAAAAAAGTTAACACATTTTTTTTATGGATCCCAATATAAGCTTCCGCCATCGCAGGAGAGTATCGGGAAATATGTAAAAAATCTTGTGCGACCACTGACTTACTTGATAAATTATTAGAAATAATCTCGTCACATATTTTGCCCAATTGTGAATATTGATCTTCTGATAAATCATCACGAAAATATAAAAAAAATTTCGCTAAGAACATTATTTATTCACCAGCCCTTTAATTTCTTTTACATTAATTCTATTCTCAATAAGGCATTATAAATAAAACCCAGTATTTTCTCAGTTTGCTACTTTTAAATTTTAAGTGTGCTTATTGTGTGATTCATTAAACGACTTAAAAATTTGTCGCTTTCCAAAAAGCATTAGTTTAACTTTTCTTAAAGCTCTATACCAAAGCTGCTGTTGTCTCATTTTTCTTTTAAATGTGTTTGAATAAAATCGGTTTAACCTATAACCTAAATAAGATTTCATAAAACTAGAAATACTGTACTCATAGTTTGTTTCTTGATCAAATTGTTTTAAAAGCACTTCTGCTTCTCTTATTTTTGACGTTCTATCAAATGTTAAATTTAAGATAATTGCATCAATACTTTCTAAATTTAACTTTTTTGCTGTATAGAATCGATGGTGTCCATCAACAATTAAATGCCTGCCGTCTTTTTCCGTACTAAGCACAATTGGAATAAACAAATTTATTTTGTCATATTCAAGCTCTAAAGCTTTAATTGCATCCTGATTTGGACTCCATTCAGTCTGAATATCATTATACCAATTTGAAAAAATTTTAGATAATTTAACTTGGCTGACACCCATTTGTTTTGTTTCAATATCTTCTTTATTTAAGTTATTAAAATCATTAATAATTCTATCTGGATGCATTTCTCTTTCGTATGCTTCTGTAGCTTCAAATTTATCAAGCTCCTCTAATGAGGTCTTAAAACCATTTGCAACTTTTCTAAACCTCTCTCTATTCATTGCAATACGGAAATCTCGATAATGTATATGTATTTCGTCTGTAACAAATTCATCTTGAAGCTCTATTGCAAAATCATTTGAAAAATAAGCACTTTGATTTGGCTTTGGTGAATTTTTAAGAAATTTGAGTTGCCTTTCCTTGCCGCCTGCTATCATTATAGTTGTTGGATATTTTTGCTCTTCATAGTTTGGATTCTGCTCCAAAAAATTTCTTACATCGTTAGTTGATCTTGCAACAATATCTGCGTATTCAAAATATTCATCTAATGAAAAAACTGTTCTATACTCCCTGTGATGAATATGTATATTCTCAGCTAAATCTATAAACAACCTTGAGTGATGAGTTTCTCTTTCAGGAAGTCGCTCTTTAAATAAGTATTTTCTAACTGAGCCCATGCATTTTCCTTTTTATGTTTTTAATACCCCTTTTTATGTTTTTAATACCAATGTAATCTTTAAAAATAAAATTTATTATCACTATAATTAAAAATGATAATAATAAATTAAAAAATAAGTTTACTGCAAATAAATTAACTATTTTTAGTGTTCCAAAAATCATTAGTGTAGCCAAAAATAACTCACTAATAAAATTGAATTTGTTTATCAACAAAAAATTCATATTTATATAAAGTTGAACCATAACTCTGGCACCATAAAAACATGTCATAACCATCGCCAAATGTGTTGCGCTTAAGTCAGATTCAAATAATATATAGGCTAAATAGAAAACACCCATTAGCATAACAACTGAATTTATAATGCTATATTGTTTATTTCTGCCACTACTAAAAAATAGATTTCCACTTAGCATTCCAAAAGTGTGGAGTAATGAAAAAATAGACAATGCTTGTAACGCACCGATTGCACCCAAAAACTGTTCGCCTACGGTTAAAAGAATTATACTTTTTGCATTTACAAGCATAAAAAAAGTTATACATGCATGAATAGCGTATATCTTAAAGATACTATTCACAAGAATATCTTTTACTCCACCTATATCATTTGCTTTAAATTTTTTTGTCATCTCACTCATGTAAATAGTCATGATAGACGCTATAAATGCTACAGGCATCAAAGCTAATTGAAAAGCAAAATTATAATATCCTTGCTCTAATGAACCACTCGAAGCTTGTAATACATATTTACCCAAATAAGAATAAATAGCTGCAACAACCGTAAAGACAATAAGTGGCTTTAGATAAATATAAAAGTCATCAAAAATCTCTTTAGATACCTTTAGATCTATCTTCGATAGGTTGAAATTAACATGCCTAAAAAAAAGTGTAAAAAATAAAGTTAAATTTAGAATTGATAAAATCAAAAACCAATATATGTCAAGTTTATCTAAAAAGATAAATACAATAACTGTTAAAACCATCATAAATCTACTCACAAGTTTTAGTTTTTCCGATTTGATAGTTTGGGATGTGCTATCACTAAATTCAATAAGCCTCTCTTGAAAGTTTATAAATACTCCAAACATAAGCCCAAGATAGAGAAGATATTGATTGTCTAGCCCATTCCAAAGATATTTAATACCAAATACGCTATTTACAGTTATTAGTCCTATAATCAATACCAAAAATGAAATAATCCCAAGAAACATCATGTAAAACATATTCACATCTTCTACTTTATGTTTATCATGTGACAAAAAATAGATATAAGCAGTGCTTGAAGTAAACATCAAAAACTGAAATAAAAATGCATAAGTAGACATAATATAACCAAAATCACCATAACTAGCCGGACCAATAGCACGTGGCACTACGATGCCAATTACTATTGACATTAAGAAATTTAGTCCTGTCGCTATTACTTTGAAGTTGACTCTATCTTGCATAAATTATTTATCCAAGATGGATTGCATCGTTAAAGTTCATTAATCTTTATTTAATTTCATTAGTTTTTTCATATTACTTGTTAAAGTCTGGCGCCTTAAAGCCATGCTTTTTGACTAATGAATCACGCTTAGCAAGATTGATGTCATTTTCCATCATTTCACGCACCATTTCTTCTAAAGTGATTTTTGGCTCCCAGCCTAGTTTTTCTTTAGCTTTAGATGGGTCGCCCAATAATGTCTCCACTTCTGTTGGTCGGAAGTATCTTTTATCAACGGCTACGATCAAATTGCCTGTTTCAGTATCGTAACCTTTTTCATCTATGCCTTCACCTTCCCAACGAATCGTCTTATCTAAATGGCCCCATGCGAAGTTGACGAAGTCGCGGACTGAATACTGCACGCCGGTGGCAATACAAAAATCATCTGGCTCATCTTGTTGCAGCATCAGCCACTGCATTTCTACGTAGTCTTTGGCATGACCCCAATCACGCTTAGCATCCATGTTGCCTAGGTACACTGTGTCTTGTAGGCCTAATGAAATACGCGCTAGTGCTCTCGTGATTTTGCGGGTTACGAAGGTCTCTCCTCTAACTGGAGATTCGTGATTAAACAAGATGCCGTTACATGCATACATGCCATAAGCTTCACGGTAATTAACCGTGATCCAATAGGCATAAAGCTTGGCAACCGCATAAGGCGAGCGAGGATAAAAGGGTGTGGTTTCTGTTTGAGGCATTTCTTGCACCAAGCCATAAAGCTCTGAGGTTGATGCCTGATAAAAACGCGCTTTCTTTTCTAGGCCAAGTATACGAATGGCCTCAAGTATTCTTAGCGCACCCATCCCATCTACATCAGCAGTATATTCAGGACTCTCAAAACTCACGGCCACATGGCTTTGGGCACCAAGATTGTAGATCTCATCAGGCTGTGTTTCCTGAACAATTCTCACCAAGTTACTAGTGTCGGTTAGGTCACCATAGTGTAATTTAAAGTTAGCATCCTCAATATGTGGATCCTGGTAGATATGGTCTATGCGTTGCGTGTTAAATGAGCTGGAGCGGCGTTTAATCCCATGTACGATATATCCCTTTTCCAACAAGAACTCGGCCAAGTAAGATCCATCCTGGCCTGTAACTCCGGTAATTAACGCTACTTTTTTTGTCATATCTTTGATTCCTATTCCATTCTTAAACTATCAGCATGCGCCATAAAATCTGTGTAAGCTTTTTTGAGCCCACTTTTTAGATCAACCCGCGGTTTCCATCCCAATGAATTCAGTCTTTCACTATCCATTAACTTACGCGGCGTTCCGTCAGGCTTGTTGGTGTCAAATTTAATTTCGCCAGAATACCCAACTGCCTCTCTTACTGCATACGCTAAGTCGGCGATGGTTAAGTCGTCACCATAACCAACATTAATATGGCTAAGCATCGGAGACGTATATTTCTCATAAACAGTCTTATCTAGATTCATCACATAAACACTGGCGGTCGCCATATCATCAACGTACAGAAACTCTCGCCTTGGCGTTCCCGTTCCCCAAATAATCACGTCCGGTTTATTTAGCACCTTAGCCTCATGGAACCTTCTTATGAGTGCTGGAATGACGTGAGAGTTTTCTGGATGGTAGTTGTCGCCGGGGCCATACAAGTTAGTTGGCATCACACTTCGATAGTCGACACCATACTGCCTGTTGTAACTCTCACAGAGCTTAATTCCCGCAATTTTAGCAATCGCATAAGGCTCATTGGTAGATTCAAGCTTGCCAGTTAACAAGGCACCCTCAGACATTGGCTGCTTAACAAGTTTTGGATAGATGCAGCTAGATCCTAAAAAAAGAAGTTTTTGAACCCCGATCTTCCATGCGGCATTAATCAGATTCGCCTCCATCATCAGGTTCTGATAAATGAACTCGGCTGGGTAGGTATTGTTTGCATGAATACCCCCAACCTTTGCCGCGGCTAAGTAAACCTGATCAGGCCGCTCGTTTTCAAAGAAACGATTCACTGCACCTTGGTTGGTGAGGTCGAGCTCCGCATGGGTACGAACAACGATATTGTTAGAACCATCTGCTCGGAGCTTCCTTACAATCGCGGAGCCCACCATGCCGCGATGACCTGCCACATATATTTTTGGTTTTTTATCCATGCTCAATTTCGACCATACCCATCATCAATACGCACAATATCATCCTCGCCCAAATAAGCCCCTGTTTGCACCTCGACAATCTCAAGGGGCTCATTTGTAGAATTTGATAGACGGTGCTGCTCACCTAATGGAATGTAAGTTGATTCATTCTCTTTTAGAGTAATCAATTTATCACCGCATGTGATTTCTGCAGTGCCTTTTACAACTACCCAGTGCTCGGCTCTTTTCGCATGTTTCTGGAGACTTAAACTTGCACCTGGATTTACTTGAATACGTTTGACCTTAAAGCGCTCACCAATATCAATTGTGTCGTACCAACCCCATGGTCGTGATACTTTTCGATGCAGCACACCCTCTTCACGCGCCTGATCCGATAATTGGCTTACAATTTTTTTTACGTGCTGACTCTGACTGCGGTCAGCTACCATCACCGCGTCAGCAGTCTCGATGATCACTAAATTATTAACGCCAACGGCGCTCACAAGTCGATGACTAGCATGAATTAAATTGTTCTGAGAAGCCTCCACCAGTGCGTCGCCTTGAATTAGATTACCGTTCTCATCTTTATCACCCGCCTGCCATACGGCATCCCATGTGCCCAAGTCATTCCAACCCGCGTCGAGCGGTACCACCTTAATTGCAAATTTCGAACCCGGGCACTTTTCTATCACCGCATAGTCAACCGACTCACTCGGAATATCCTTAAAAAGCTCATTGTTAGGTCTAATAAATTGCTGATCAATTGTTAATTGATTAAATGCATTTTCTGTCGCAGTCAGAATATCTTTTCTGAAAGTGTTAAGCGCCTTAATCCACACGCTCGCACGAACGACAAACATACCACCGTTCCAACTATAGTCGCCACTATCAAGATAAGATTGAGCAGTCTTGAGATCAGGCTTCTCGACAAATTTAGCAACATTAAAGTCACCTACGTCACCAACAGAGATAGATTGTTTAATGTATCCAAAACCCGTTTCTGGGCCTGTTGGTTTAATCCCTAAGATCACAATTGCGCCAGAATCAGCCACTCTAACAGCTCTTTGTATGGCACTAGCAAAGGCTTTTGTATTCTGCACAGTCTGATCAGCAGGTGTTACAACTAAGACTGGATCGTCGCCACTTTTTAATGCCTGCAAAGCTGCAAGTGTAAGGGCTGGCGCGGTATTTTTTCCTACTGGCTCTAGTATTAATTTTGCAGAAACAGATTGGATTTCTCTTAATTGCTCTAATGCAATAAATCGGTGCTCTTCGCCTGTCACCACAAGCGTTTCACCGACCGAAATATCATTGGAAGTAATATTATTTACGCGCTCAACAGCTTGCTGGAACAAACTCGTTATCCCAGATAACACTAAAAATTGTTTAGGAAATCCAGAACGAGAAAGTGGCCAAAGGCGTGTGCCAGAGCCCCCACAAAGGATCACTGGTGTGACTTGAATGGTTGAGGTTTTCTGCACGCTAATGCCCGTTATCGAACGTAAGATCTATCTGCTTAACGCTCACCCTTGTTATTTCTAGCTCATCCTTGAGTGAATTAATTTCATCCTGCAGGGCCTCGTACTCAGCCAACTTTCGCCCCAGGAAATCAATTGTCATCGAAGATTTTGTCTTGAGACCCTCGGGCGTCATGATGTAGATATATCCAACCTTGTGCTCGGACCTAGAAAACCGCTTCATCTTAACCCAGCCCTTTTCAGCCAGTGATTTAAGGCAGTAATTGACCTTACCCAAGCTCAAACCTGACTTACTTGCAATTTCACGTTGTGAGATCTCCGGGCTACGTTCAATTAGCCTCAAGAGTTTAAAGTCATCTTCATTTTGCATAACAAGATTGCTAAGATCATCCCCCCACTTAAATAAAAATCTGTTCAAAGCCCGCTACTGCCCTGCCCGTCGAAAAACAGCATTTAGGTCGACAAACAAAACGTTGTTCAATATTGAACAACGTTAACCTAAAATGGGGGTCAGGGCAACTAACAAGAAGGCAAAATTAACTTTTAAGTGGAAATTCCGAAAAGTTGAATTTGACCTTGACCGTCTTTTCTAGCGCTTTACCGTTTTGTGAATATGTGTTTTTTTGGAAAGAATTAAGATCTGCCATTGATTCATTCATCAAGATACTCTTTATAGAATTTGTAAAATTTATCGATTGTATCATAAACCGTATCACTTTCTTGGAGAAAAAGCGCATGTGGTTCTACCTGCTACAGCGAGTCGAACGACAGTAAAAGACGCCCAAAAGCAGGTTTTACGTTTTCACAACTAAGTAGCTTAGTGAGCAAATACCCCGCAAACATCAGCCCGCCACTCATCAAACAAATCGCCACGGGGGCTGTGTCTTTGAGTTATAGCGTAATGTCATCAGCAATTTTTTGAACAGCGCTTGCAATAGCATCATTTGAATAAATGATATCTGCGTTGGCTAAAATTTGGCTTGCTTGCATAGACTAATAGAAAACTAAAAATTAAATCGCTAAGGTTTTTAAATACGCCCTAAAATCATGCCTGATTTCGTGGTGCTTTAAGGCGAGCTCCACATTGGCTTGCATAAAGCCAAGCTTGCTGCCGCAATCATAGCGTTTGCCTGCAAAGCGATAACTTAAAATTTGCTCATGGCTTAATAAAGCGGCAATGCCATCGGTAAGCTGAATTTCGCCACCGCTACCAGGCTGCACTTTTTCTAAACAATCAAAAATTTTCGGCGTTAAAATATAACGCCCCACCACCGCTAAATTTGATGGCGCTTCAGCAGGTTTTGGTTTTTCAACAATACTATTAATGCTTAAAATGGCGTCTGAAATAGGAGTAGCATCCACGATGCCGTAGATTGCTGTGTCTTCAGGCGCTACATCCTCCACCCC